>SXGS01734766.1_pt1 | contig 10489 bp, 10 predicted proteins | sample 3174681 | NCBI WGS metagenome assembly SXGS01 (sample SAMN11356861, study PRJNA531348) | freshwater metagenome | isolation source: freshwater sample F1-80 | place: China: Fuxian Lake, Yuxi | collected 2017-12-25
CCGGCCATCGAATAGGTCTTGCTGAGCGAGGTGAATTCGACCGCGACGTCCTTGGCGCCGGGCACCTGCAGGATCGAGGGCGGCGGGTTGTCGTCGAAGTAGATCTCCGCGTAGGCGATATCGGAGAGCACGTAGATGCCGTAGTGCCGGCAGATCTCCAGGCACTCGGCATAAAAGTCGAGGCTCACCACCTGTGCCGTCGGGTTCGACGGGAAGTTGAGCACCAGCGCCAGGGGTGCCGGCACGCAGTGCTTGGCGGCGCGCTTGAGCGCGCCCATGAAATCGTGCTCGCCGCCGATCGGCAGGTGACGGATCGAAGCCCCGGCCATGATGAAGCCGGAGGGATGGATCGGATAGCTGGGGTTGGGCACCAGGATCGTGTCGCCGGGCCCGGTGATCGCCTGGGCAAGATTGGCCAGGCCTTCCTTGGAGCCGAGGGTAACGATCGTCTCCGTCTCCGGATCGATGTCGACGTTGAAGCGCCGCTTGTAATAGGCGGCGTGGGCCCGGCGCAGGCCGGGACTACCGCGCGAGGTCGAGAGGCGGTGGGTGCGCGGGTCACGCACCGTCTCGACCAGCTTCTCCACGATGTGCGGCGGGGTCGGCATGTCGGGGTTGCCCATACCCAGGTCGATGACGTCCAGCCCGGCAGCTCGCGCCTTGGCCTTCATCGTGTTCACCTCGGCGAACACATAGGGCGGCAGGCGGCGGATGCGGTAAAAATCGTCGTGGGCCATGGACTTATGCCAAGTATGGGAGGGCTGGAGACAGTCTACCCCGATTCGGAGGGCCAAATTAGGGCGGCGGGAATTTAAGCCCGCCGGAGAGCCCGCGCGACAGTTAAAATGGGGCCTGGGAGACGATTTTTCGGGCAAAAACGGGCCTCCAGGCCGGGCCCGCTGGGGAGGAGCATGGCGACCAAGTCTTTGCGGGCCACATCTTTGAGGGACAGGGCACTGGCCGGCGAAACGGTCCGGGGCGCCATGGTCTTCGAGTTCTTCTCCCCCGGGGTCAGCCAGATCCTCGCCCAAGCCGGGGCCGAGTTCGTCTTGTTCGACATGGAGCATACCGGGCTCGGGCTCGAGACGTTGAAGTCGATGGTCGCCGCCTGCCGCGGCCTGCCGATCGCTCCCATGGTCCGCGTGCCGCGCGGCGAATACCATTTCCTGGCCCGCGCGCTCGATGTCGGCGCCGAGGGTGTGATGGTGCCGATGGTCGAGAGCGCCGAGCAGGCCCGCGCCATTGCCGAGGCAACCCGCTACCCGCCCCAGGGCCGCCGCGGTGCCGCCTTCGGCTTCGCCCATGACCACTACAGCATGACCGGCGAAGTGGGCGCGACGATGCGCGCCGCCGACGCGCGCAACCTGATCATCGCCCAGATCGAGACCGAGCGCGGACTCGAGGCGCTCGATGCCATCGCCGCCGTCGAGGGCATCGACTGTCTCTGGCTCGGACATTTCGACCTGACGAATTTCCTCGGCATCCCCGGCCAGTTCGATCACCCCAAGTACCTGGCGGCGATCGAGCGCATCGTCGCGGCCGGACGCAAGCACAGGAAGGCGCTCGGCTTCATGGCCTCGCACGAGAACTGGGCGAAGCGCTATCGCCAGCTCGGCTTCAACGTGATCGCCGCCGGCACGGATCAGGCGATCCTGGTCAACGGCGTGAAAACGATCCTGCAGCAAATCGAGTAATGAAGGGCGGATTGCGCGGTTGCGCCAGCGACGGCGCTTGCCGGCGACTCAGGACGCCAGCTTCTGGATCAGATAGTCCAGATCCCGTCCATCAACGAGCTCTTCGCCTGCCTCGGTCGAGGTGAGCAGGCGTTCGGCGACCCGTGCGCGAAACCGCGCCCGGTCGTTGGGGCCACCGTCATAGCCGGTCTCCGCGGCAATATGAACCGCGCTACGCAGGGCCGGCAGCAGCTTCGGCGGCAGTTGGGAAGCCTCAAGCAGACGCTCGAACCCGGCCCCCCTGTCCTCGATCAACCGGCGCGCATTGTCGAGCGGGATGTCCGCAAGTTTCGCCAGCGCCGCATCGAGGAAACCGATGTCGCCCATGCACACCGCGCGCAGAATAATCGACGGCGTCAGACGCCGGTGCGCGTGCAAGTGTGCGATCAGCGCAGCAAGATCGAACGCCCCACCGCCAGCCGGCAAGAAGGCCACTACGGCCCGTTCGCGCGCCTGCAATATCAGATCGGAAAGAATGTCCTCGGGAATTTCCTGCGCGCTGGCCAGCGTCTCCCACAGCTGATCGAAGATACGGTGCACAAGGCGCTCAGCCAGGACCAGCGGCATTCTCGGCCGCACCGCCAAACGCTCGGCCACGACCGGCGAACCGCCATGCGCCTCGACGATGGTTCCCAGTGTGCTTTCGGAAATCTGGGCGCCTGGATTGCCGACCAGGGTCGCGACCACTGTCTCGTGTCCCCCGCCCACCAGTGCGTCGGAGATGTCTTCCGATACGGTCGGCCGTTCAGCGATTGCGGCCTGCGCTCCCTCGCCGCACTCGGCAATGATCATCAGCAGGTCGTCGTCGGTAAGTGCCTGCGACACCTTCAAGAATGGCGTGGACACACTGTCCACGTCGCGGGCCAGCGCCAGAGCCACGTCGCGCGGCACCTCACGCGTCGCCTTCAGCGTTTCCGAGAGGGCAGCGCGCACGCTGGCCTCGGCATCGCGGACGAAGATGCCCAGAACCTCGGATGCCAGCTGACGCTCGGCATCGGAGAGCGGGCGCTGAAGCTGGCGCGCGACCTTGGCCGCCGCAGTTGCGCGACCGGTGGCGGACGGATCAGCCGCGAGCTTCGTCGCGTCTGACGCCCCAAGTGAGGCGGCGGCGGAGTTGGAAATCGGCATGTTCCGTCAAGGTACGGCCGAAGAATTGTTGAAACGTAAAGAAATCATAGGATTTAAGATACTTGTCCGCGTACGCTTGCAAGCCGCCGCCCGTCGACCCAAGCTTGCGTGAAACGGACCGGATTCAAGCGGCTGGGCGGCGGAAAAGCCCGTTCCTGGGCAGGAAAAGACAAGCGGGCCCGATAGCGCGTCGGGGGAGCAGACCCGCCTAACAAGGGCAGACCCAATGACGTTCAAGCTCGGCATCACCCGCGACGTTCTCGACAGCAAAGGCGAGCCAAGCTTCGGCACGGCGGCCCTCAAGGTTCTCGACACCAGCCCGGCGATCGCCTGGGAGTACCTGCCGGAGCGGATCACCGAGGTCACCCCCGATCTCGCCTCGCGCTATGACGGCCTTTACGTCAACTCGCCCAAGGTCACACGCAATTCGGTCGGTCGCGCCGACTGCACGCTGAAGATCATCGCCCGGCACGGCGTCGGCTATGACTCGATCGACGTCAAGGCGCTCAGCGAGCGCGGCATCGTACTGACCAACACGCCTTTCGCCATCCGCCGGCCGGTGGCCGTCGCCGCTCTGACCATGATCTTCGCGCTGGCCGGCCGCCTGCCGACCAAGGATCGCCTGACCCGCCAGAACCGCTGGCACGAGCGCACCAACCATATGGGTGTCGGCCTGACCACGCGGACCATCGGCCTGATCGGCGCCGGCGGCATCGGCGAGGAGCTGCTGAAACTGGCGAAGCCCTTCTTTGCCCGCCTGCTGGCCGCCGATCCCTACGCCAGGCCGGCGCGCCTGGCCGAGCTCGGTGCCGAGCTGGTGTCACTGGACCGCGTGATCGGCGAAGCCGATTTCGTGGTCGTCTGCTGCCTGCTCAATGACGAGACCTTCCATCTCGTCAATGCGGCGCGCCTCGCCCTGATGAAACCGACGGCCTTCCTCATCAGCCTAGCCCGTGGCCCGATCATCGACGAGCCGGCGCTGATCGAGGTCCTGCGCAACAACCGCATCGCCGGTGCCGGCATCGACGTGTTCGAGAAGGAACCGGTCGATCCCGCAAACCCGCTGCTGACCCTGGACAACGTGGTCCTGACGCCGCATTCGCTGTGCTGGACCGACGAATGCTTCCACGAGATGGCCTCGACCGGCCTCAGGAGCATCGTCGACGTGTCGCTGGGCAAGCGGCCGGTGCACGTGGTCAACCCGGACATCTACGCCTCAAGATGAACCGCCCCTTCTCTCCCGAGACCCTGGCTGCGCAGGCGCTGGGCGATGTCGATGCCAGCGGCGCCATCATCCCCTCGATCCCGGTGACGACGACTTATCTGCGCGACCCGGACAACCAGTACCGTTCCGGCCTGTCCTACGGCCGGCCGGACAACGCCATCGTGCGTCACGGCGAGCGTCTGCTGGCCGAGCTCGAACAGGGCAGCGAGGCTCTGTTCTTCGGCTCCGGCATGGCGGCAGCGACGGCCGTGTTCCAGGCCCTGCGGCCCGGCGACCACGTCGTCGCGCCCACGGTCATGTACTGGTCGCTGCGCAACTGGCTGCGCGGCCCGGCCAGCGACTGGGGTCTCAAGATCGATTTCCTCGACACCAGCGACCTGACGGCGCTGGCGGCAGCGCTGCGGCCCGGCTCGACAAAGCTCGTCTGGCTGGAAACGCCGGCCAACCCGCTGTGGACCGTCACCGACATCGCTGCCGCCGCCGAGATTGCGCACAAGGCCGGCGCCCGCCTCGCCGTGGATTCAACCGCGGCAACGCCGGTGTTAACGCAGCCCCTCACCCGGGGTGCGGACATCGTCATGCATTCGGCGACCACGTATCTCAACGGTCACACCGACGTGCTGGCCGGTGCGCTCGTGACTCGCGTCAAGGACGAAGCCTGGACACGACTCACCGGTATACGCACCTACCAGGGCGGCGTGCTCGGCCCCTTCGAAGCGGCGCTGCTGCTGCGCGGCATGCGCACGCTCTACCTGCGTGTTCGCCAGGCCTGTGCATCGGCCCGGAATCTGGCCGAACGCCTGTCGGCCCATCCCCAGGTGTCGGCCGTGCTCTATCCCGGTCTCGGGACCCATCCCGGCCACGCCGTCGCGGCGAAACAGATGAGGGGCGGCTTCGGCGGCATGATGTCGATCCGGGCCAAAGGCGGCGAGCGCCACGCCATCGCCGCCGCCGCCGCGGTGCGGCTGTGGAAGCGCGCGACATCGCTGGGCGGCGTGGAGAGCCTGATCGAGCATCGAGCCAGTGTCGAAGGCCCAGGCACGCCGGCACCGGCGGATCTTCTCCGCCTGTCTGTGGGCATCGAGGACGCCGAAGACCTGTACGCCGATCTCTCGGAGGCGCTGACGAGGGCGGCCTAGATGATTCAGTCTGTCGGCACACTCATCCAGCGCCGTTCCGCCGCGGATCGCTGGACCGCGTCGAGGACCCGCTCGAACTGGAGGGCGGTGGCAAAATCGGGATAGGCGGCTTTTCCGGTCGTGATGGCCTCCACGAACCGCGCCACCTCGATGACCTTGAGGTCGTTGAAGCCGATCTGGTGGCCCGGCGCCGGGCAGAACGCCGCATAGCCGGGATGCTCGGGCCCGGCCAGGATGGTGGTGAAGCCCTGCCTTCCCCGTCCCTGGTCGGTCCGGTAGAGACGCAGCTCGTTGAGCCGGGTCTGGTCGAAGACCAGCGCTCCCCGGCTACCGGTGATCTCGAAGCCGAGACCCATCTTCTGCCCCTGGGCGACGCGGCTGGCCTCGATCGTGCCGGTCGCCCCGCTGGCGAAGCGCACCAGGAACTGCGCCTGGTCCTCGTTCTCCACCTTGCGCATACCGCCGCCGGGCAGCGGACGCTCCGCCACCACCGTGATCATGTCGCCGCAGACCTCCCGGATCCCCCCCATCAGCGTGTGAGCCATGCTGACGATATGCGCACCGAGATCGCCAAGCGCGCCCGCCCCGGCCAGCTTGCGCTCGCAACGCCAGCTGAACGGCCCGGCCGGGTCGGCCATGTAGTCCTCGTTATGCGTGCCGCGAAAATGCAGCGGCGTGCCGATCTCGCCGCCGGCAATGATCTCATGCGCGGCGGCAACGACAGGATTGTGCAGGTAGTTGTAGCCGACGATGGTGCGGCCCTTCGCGCCGCGTGCCGCGCGCGCCATGCTTTCGGCCTGCGCCAGGGAAGGCGCCATGGGCTTCTCGCAATGCACGTGCTTGCCGGCCGCCAGAGCAGCCTCCGCCATCTCGGCATGCAGGTGGTTCGGCGTGGCAATGGCCACGAGATCTATGGCCGGGTCGGCGAGCAGCGCCCGCCAGTCGCCGGTGGCCCGGGCGAAGCCGTAGCGCTCGGCGGCTTTTCCCGCCGCGGCCTCGTTGACGTCGGCGAGCGCCACCAGGCGCGGTCGCCCGGCCTGCGGAAACACCGAGGCGACCGCGCCGTAAGCCAGCGCAATGGTATGGCCGATATAACCCGCCCCGATCAGCCCTACCCCGATATCCGACATCCCTGATCTCCTCCGTTTTGCGAGTCGGACAATAAGGGTACGGAGACCGCGGTGGCGAGGCCCGTGCGCGCCACCTAACCCCTTGAATTATTAACAAAGTAATGAGTTCTTAAGGATACTCTTGTACGACTCGGCGGCCATGCTTGCGGCCGAAAAGATCTTCAGCCCGGCGCCAGCCGACCCGCTGGCCCTGATCGACGACCAGCGTCTGCGCCGGTTCGTGCGCTACTGGCTGGACAAGCGCGGGCCGCATATCGCGACGCGCCGGGCCGACATCGACCCGACCGAGATTCCCTGGATCCTGCCCTTCATCTGGCTCTACGACTACGAGCCCGAGGGAAGGCGCCTGCGCTGCCGCCTGGCCGGCGAGAGCATCCGCGAGACCTATCCGATGAACATCGTCGGCATGTGCCTGGACGAGTTCCTGCCGGCCAACGAATTGCCGGAGATCCATGCGCACTACCTCAGCGTTCTCGATGGCGCCTCCATCGGCCACGCGCGCGGCCGTGTCTATCGGCCGGCCCTGGCGCAGGGCGGCTATGTCGAGCGCGTGATCCTGCCGCTGACCGACGAGAGCGGCTTGCGAGTCACCATGCTGATCGGCGCCACGTTCTACAGCCTGCGCTCGATCGCCAGCCCCGAAGCCCTGGTGGCGCAGACCCGCTCGCTCATCCCGGTGCCCCTGGACGCCTGAGGCTTCCGTCGCGCGGCGCCGCGGGCTAGCGTGCGCCGGCGCATGAGCAACGCCGAGCCCTCCCCCGAACGATCCTCGAGCCCGCGACGCCGCCTGGTCGACGGCTCGTTGCTGTTTCTCATCGCCTTTGCCACAGCCAGCGCCACCGGCTGCTACCTGCTCAACGGGCCGGAGATTTTCGTCCAGGCGCTGCACGACGAGCTGGCGCTCGTGCTGAACGTCCTCCCGGTCATCATCGGTGCCGTGCTGCTCGCGGCCTGTCTGCAGGTGCTGGTGCCCCTGGACGTCGTGAGGCGGCGGCTGGGCCACGGATCCGGCTGGCGCGGCATGCTGCTGGCGACGACCATCGGGCTGTTCGTGCCCGGCGGGCCGATGGCCTCGTTCCCGCTGATGCTGGCGGTGATGGGCGCGGGCGCCGATGTCGCGGCCAGCGTCGCCTTCCTCACCTCGTGGTCCGTGCTCGGGCTGCAGCGTGTCATCGTCTGGGAGATCCCGCTGATGGGCGGGAACTTCGCCTTCGTCCGCTTTCTCGCCTCCCTGCCACTGCCCATCATCACCGGGATGCTCGCCGTCTGGCTGATGCGGCGATGGGCGAAGCCGCCGGACGGACCATCGTCATGATCCTCGCCGCCTCGATCATCTGGCCTGCCGTTCTCCTCTGCGTCTGGCTGCTGTGGCGCGGCCCGCCGGCGCAAGCCGCCCGGGCCCTTGATCTGGCCCGGCATACCGGCCTGTTCATGGCGCTGCGCTTCCCGTTCGCCATGCTCGGGGCCGGGTTCGTCGCCACCCTGCTCCCCGAGCGCCTGGTCGCCGAGTTCCTCGGCGGCGAGTCCGGCTGGACAGGCGTGCTGCTGGCCTCGTTGATCGGCGGCCTGGTGCCCAGCGGCCCGATGATCTCCTTCCCGCTCACTCTCGCCCTGGCAAAGATGGGGGTGGGTGTGCCGCAGCTGGTGGCCTTCCTCACCGCCTGGTCGGTTCTTTCCGTCCATCGGCTGGTGACCTGGGAACTGCCTTTGCTGGATCTCCGTTTCAATGTCATCCGCTACGCGGCATCGCTCGTCCTGCCGCCGCTCTCGGGTGTCATCGCCGCGTTGCTGATCGAGGTCTTCTGAGCCTGCCAATCCGCGAGGGGTGCATCCGGCCATGTGGGCCCGCTTCGCCGTCCTGGCGGTCGCCTCAAGCACCTTGCTGCTGGTGCAGTGCGCCCCCGCGCCGCCATTTCCTGCCGCAGTACCGGCTGATCCCGTACCGGCGTTTACCAGGGGCGAGGATGTTCGCCTGCGCCAGGCGCTGGCCTCGCTCGACGCCGGAGACGCCGAAACCGCCTGGTTCCGCTTCTGGGAGCTGGCCATGGAGGGCGACCCGGCCGCACAGGTCAACCTCGCACAGCTCTATCGCGGGGGGAACGGGCATTCCTGCCGAGCCGCGTATGGCCCGGCGCTGGATCGAGCAGGCCGCCGCCTCCGGCCATCCACTCGGGCAGTACAGGCTGGGTGAAATCTACGAGACCCAGGCACGGCGCAGCGACAGCCGCGTCGATCTGCAGGCGGCTGCTCTCTGGTACGAGCGCGCCGCCGAACAGGGCTTCGAGCCGGCCAGCAGCGCCTCTATGCGCGTGCGCCAGCGCCTCACCCAGCTCGCCGGAAACTAGCGCTCGACGTAGACGTCGTAGAGATCGACCCGCCGCCCCAGTGCCTCGTCGACCGTGAGACGGGCGGCTGGAATTCCGGCCGCCGCGAGCGCCTGCGTGATGGCGTTCAGGCGTGCTCGTGCCAGATCGACGCTGGCGGCCTGCGACGCCGTCTGCGCGGGGATCAGCCGCACACGGTCATTGCCGGAGCGAGCCAGAGAAGCGGCCTCGAGCAGACTACGCTGGGCCGTTGCTGTCAAACTCGCAGCATCGCGAGCAAAGCTGACGCTGCCGACGCGCCGCGCCGGGGCGACGACCGGCGCGGCCGCCGCCGGGCTCGCCGGTGCCGGCACCAACGCCGGAGACGGAGCCACGGCAACAGTCGGTGAAGGGGCTTGCACGGCCAGCGGCGTGGAGCGTCTCTGCGGAGGGATGCCCGTCACGGGCGCGGACGCTGCTGCTGCCGGCTGCCTCGGAGCTTCTGGCGCGGGTTCAGACGTCGCCGGTGGCATGGCGCCGGTGTCGCGAAGCGTCTGATCGGCTGCAAGCGCCGCGTCGCGATCACGCGAGAGACGTTCCACATCGGCCTGGCGCTGCGCCTTGACCTCCGGCGGATCGCGGGGCCGCCGCGGCACAGTGGCGAGGTTGGGATAGGGCCGTCCTTCGGCCGCTGGCGGCTCAGCCTCGGGTGGCGTATCGCCGCCGAACATGTCGCCAATGCCGCGCGCGGCGCTCTTGCCCCACTCGATCGGGTTGTTGTCTGCACAAGCGGCGAGCAAAACAATCAGGGCCGCAAAAACGGACGCACGAGTCATGAAGCCTCTACCTGCTGCGTTGCGGCAAACGCGCTGCAACAATTCCAGTGCGTCCGTAGGATAGCGCCGCTGCAAAGCAATGCGGCTAAAGATCAATTTATCGGCAATATTTTCTCGATGCAAAGCACCTGGCCTTCGTATAGAAATGTTAATCTTTTCCGGTTGTTAATGGGGGATAAGACGTATCGGAATTCCGGCGGGGTCCCGCCGGATTCGTGCACCGCGGTAGCATAGGGTTCGCGTCATGGCCGATCAATCCAGCCCCGCCCGACACACCGGCCCGTCGAAAGCGGAAGCGCCGCCCGATATGAAGCTGCCCGATCCGGTCGAGCTGTCGCGCGTCATGACGCGCATCGCGGAGCAGAGCCAGCAGCTGGTCAGCAATTTCCTGACGCGGCAATCCGCGCCCAGCTCCGAGTCCCCCGACCCGCTGAATATCGGCCAGGCCTTCTTCGACATGACCGCGCGCATCATGGCCAATCCGGCCAAGCTGGTGCAGGCGCAGCTGTCGCTGTGGAGCGACTACATGTCGCTGTGGCAGTCGACGACCCGCAAGATGCTGGGCGAAACGGTCGAGCCCGTGGTCAAGCCGTCCGCCGAGGATCGCCGCTTCAAGGATTCGCTCTGGGACGAGAACTACGTCTTCGATTTCATCAAGCAGTCCTACCTGCTGTCGGCGCGCTGGATGCAGTCAACGGTGCGCGACGTCGAGGGGCTCGACGACAAGACGGCGAAGAAGGTGGATGTCTATACTCGCCAGTTCGTCGACGCGATGGCGCCGAGCAATTTCGCCATGACCAATCCCGAGGTGCTGAAACGCACCATCGAGAGCGGCGGCGAGAACCTGCTCAAGGGCCTGTCGAACCTCCTGGACGATCTCGACCGCGGCAAGGGCAAGCTGGCGATCAAGATGACGGACATGGAGGCGTTCAAGGTCGGCGAAAACATCGCCGTGACGCCCGGCAAGGTCGTCTTCCAGAACGACCTGATGCAGC
>SXGS01750694.1_pt1 | contig 10489 bp, 7 predicted proteins | sample 3174681 | NCBI WGS metagenome assembly SXGS01 (sample SAMN11356861, study PRJNA531348) | freshwater metagenome | isolation source: freshwater sample F1-80 | place: China: Fuxian Lake, Yuxi | collected 2017-12-25
CATGCCGATCAGCAGCAGGGCAAACACAATCAGCCGATATTGTTCGAAGTCCCGCAGCAGTTCCGGCAGCACAGTCAGCACCACTGCCGCCAGAGTGACACCGGAAACCGATCCGCGACCGCCCAGCACGGTCATGATCACGTACTCGAACGAGCGCTGGAAACCGGCGTCCTTCGGGCTGAGAATGACGCCGCTCTCATGTGCCAGCACCCCGCCCGCCATGCCGGCGAAAAACGCCGCCAGGACAAATGCCAGGATCTTCTGCCGAGCGATATCCACTCCCATCGCCTGTGCCGCGATCTCGTCCTCGCGCACGGAAATCATCGCGCGTCCTGTGCTGGAAGTCTTCAGGCGCCATGCCACGATGAGGGTGACCGTCGCCAGCGAATAGACCCAGAACAGATTCGCGTATCCTGGAAGTCCGTCGAATCCGACCGCCCCTCCCACAGGCACCGATAAGACCGCCGAAAGTCCCGCGGTACGCAACCCGTTCACATCGTCGATGACTTTACCGCTCTGCTACAGCATCACGCGCAGAATCTCACCAAATCCCAGCGTGACGATCGCCAGATAGTCACCCCGCAGTCGCAGCGACGGCAGTCCGACCACCCAGCCGGCAGCCGCGGCCATGCCGCCGCCCGCAAGGCACGAGACGGCAAACAGAAGTTCACCGGCCCCGCAGAAACCGCCAAATTTAGCGGCACTGCCCCGCAGCAGCAGTGAACCGTAGAACGTCAGAGTCCCCGCAGTGTACCCTCCAAGTGTCATGAATCCCGCATGACCCATCGAAAACTGGCCCGTCATTCCGTTGACGATATTCAGGGACACCGCCAGAACAATCGCAATCCCGGCGTCCATCGCAAGCCGGGAATAATACGGTCCCGCCAGCAGCGGCAGGACGAAATGGAGCACGACCGACAGTCCGATCCCGGTCGCCACCGGCAGCAGTCCGATTGTGACACAGATGGCCGTCGATTCCGTCGGCAACTCAGGACCTGCCTGCGGGCCGGAGGGAGGAAGCCTGTTCGCGTCGACTCGACACATCTGAGATTCCTGCCCCCGAAGCCGATCCCGGAATGCTGCAACCTCACTGACGAGCGGGAGGTGCATGACCGGCGAGTCGGCTCAGCAGCCCGACGCGTCCCTGCACCAGCAGCACCAGAAACGCCGGAACCATGACGGGGCGGACAACGAAGGTATCCAGCAACATTCCGACGGCGAGCGCCAATCCCAGCTGATCCATGCCGACCAGGCTGCCCGCCATCAGTGAAATGAACGAGCCGGCCATGATGATCCCGCAGCTGGAAATGATACTCCCGGTACGTTCCAGTGCGACGGTGATGCCCCGCACGGCCCCATGAACCTTCTGTTCCTCGTCGATCCGGGTCATGAGAAAAATGTTGTAGTCTTCGCCCACAGCGATCATGATCGTGAACAGGAACAGAGGCACCTTCCAGTCGATCCCCGAGAATCCGGCCGGATCAGCGGCCCAGAACACGAAAAACGTGAAGCCCAGTGTGGCGAAATAGCTGTAGAAGACGCTCAGAATCAGGTAGACACAGATCCCGGGGCGTCGCAGCAGAATCACCAGCACGATATACACACTGATCAGGACCAGCAGATCGATTCGGATCTGATCGCGATCGGTCACATCCTTGAGGTCACTGATGTTGGCCGTCGGGCCGATCAGCGAGATGCGGGCACCCTTCAGTTCTTCCGGCAGCAGCGCCGGAAGTTCTGCGCGCAGGCGACGAAATTCGTCAATGCTGCTCTGCGAAAAGGGATCATTGCGGAAAATCAGATCCAGCCGGGTGACCGACGAATCCTGTTTGCTCACGTAGTAGTCCCGTGCCAGCTTGCGTCGGCCGGCACTGGCGGCAATCGATTCTCTTCCATGCCGCCGGCTGCCTTTGGGTGCCGAAAGTGACCGGATCGAATGCAGGCCGAGTCGCTCGCTGTTTTCCTCCAGCCGCGTGGTCAGCTGCTGGAGCAGTTTCTCGGGTGCCAGGGAATTCTGGCGGAAATCAAACCCCGGCACTTCAATCCGAACAGAAACCGGACCGATCTCGCCAGCCGGAAAATGCTGCTGAACGGCTGCAGTGCCGCGAACACTGGCGGATTCGTCCGGCAGTTCCGACAGCAGTCCATAGCTGAGAAACGTGAGGAACGTCACACCGATCACGGCAAATGGAAACATCCCCAACAGGCTGATCAGCCACATCAATCCAGGTCGGTGTTCCACCAGATGGCCCATTCTCTCCCAGACGGCCTCCAGAATTCGAGCCCGCTGCAGGCGATTCGCCCAGGTGTTCTGCACCAGAAAACCCGTGCCGCCACGGGCGCTCTGACTGGCCACGTTGGGCCAGAACGCCCAGCGGCCCAGCAGTCTCAGAATCGCCGGGGTCAGTGTGACCGAGGCCAGCAGGCACAAGGTCAGTCCGAATGTCAGGGCCACACCGGCCTGTCGGAACTTGCCAAACTCCGCAAATACCATCATCCCGATCCCGAAGATCGAAGTGCCGGCGCTGGTGGCAATCGCCGGGCCGACGTATTGCAGAGTTTTCGTGACGGCTTCCTCGAGAGTCGCTCCGTCATCCAGCTCCTCGCGATATCGTGCCATCAGGAACAGGCCGTAGTCGATGCCTGCGCCATACACGACAACCGTGACGTATGTCTCGATCCCGTTAAACAGGCTCAGCCAGCCGCGGCTGGCCCCAACTGCCAGCAGGTGAATCGTGAGTGAGGTCGAGACAGCAACCGTGGCCAGCGGCACCAGAGCCAGCAGAGGAGCGCGATAAACGATGATCAGCAGCAACACCACCAGAATCACAGTCCAGCGCTCAGTCGCCCGGGCGCTCTTCTGGGACTCGCGCATCATGTCCCGGCCAAACGTTGCCGTACCCGCGATCGTGATATCCAGTCCGGCTGGCATCGGTCCCGACGGCAGGCCAGGGGCAACGGTCGCCGAGCCGGCAGCGACTGGCAGCGACGCTGCGGCCGAGGGAGCCGCGCGGCTCTGAAACGGCGTGTGGTACAACTGTTCCAGGTACTGCTCGACCGTGTCCACCAGCGGAGCATTTGCCTGGTCCAGAAACTCCGTCCGGAGCCGGACGACGACCAGCGACGCCTGACCATTTTCGCTGACCAGCAGGTCTCCGACCTTGCGGTCTTCGAACCACTGAATCTCATGCACCAGCGAGCTGAAATCCGGCTGCGCGGGATCCCTCCGAACCTGGGGCGCTGGCCGTGACTCCGCGGCACTGTCTTCAGCACTGTCGTCTCCGCTGACCTCCTCGTCCGAGCTGGGGATCGGGAGCCCCACGATGCGAAACAGGTCCGGCACGAACACTCGGGAGATGAATTCACGATCAGATTCCAGCAGTTTCGGGTGCTGCGGTGCAGAAACGGCCCCGCTTCCCGAACCTGATCCATCCTGAACCGGCGCGCCGGGATCCTGAGGGGGCGAGTCGCCGTCGGTCGTCGCCGGGCTCTCGCCGCGGTCCTCAAGGACCACCGTTTCCCTCCGGACAACCAGGACCAGGCTGCTCGCCAGCATGTCGTCCGGAAACGCTTTCAGAAACTCCTGTTCCGCAATGCGACTGGGTGAATCGTCGGGCAGAAACGCAAACTCACCGTTCCGGATGACGCTCGTCCACGGCGGCGCGATCATGACGGCAATCAGGAGTGCCACAGCCCAGATCAGAATGATGGACAGAGAGCGTTTCGCGGCTGCTTTACCCAGAAGCCCAAAGAACATCAGGAAAACCCAGGAAACAGAGCCCGGCAGAATCTCCCGCAGCAGAAAACATCTGCCGCTCGTCCTGCCTCATCATTGATGGCCGAGTGTAACAGCCGATGCACAGGATAGGAATCCCGCCGAGGCACTGGGGCATGGTCATTCGAATACGCCATGCAGGTACCAGTGGCCTGATGTGAGTTCCCGGAAGATCCAGACGAGAGATCCTGTCAGCGTGGCCACGCGATAGTAATCTCGCTGGACCGGCTGATCAGTCCACCAGGCGGTCTGCAGTCGTTCCGGACCGATTACGGAATGAATGCGGAATCGCTGCCCCTGCCAGACGAATCCCTCGCGCAGCAGTGTGCCCCCGTCGTCCAGGGATAACAGAAACGGGACTGGCAGCAGACGCAGAGGGCGGTAACCGCCACCACCGGCCGCGTCTCGTTCGGCACAAAGGTCCGGAGTGACCAGGCGATTCAGAACGTCGTCGGTCAGCGACTCCGGCGCAGTCACATCGCCGGTCGACATCACGGGGCGATATTCGAGCGCATGTTCCGGTCGCGGATCGGCTGCCATGCGAATCGTGGTCACCGCAGAGCTGCCCAGACGACTGGACAGCCGATTGACCTGTGCGGCCAGTTCTTCGTGTGCGCTGATATGGTCGGAAAAACCAAACAGATCCCGCTGTCGAACAACCGGCAGCGGGGCAGTCACCGCCAGCATTCGAACGCGGCGGACCGGTTCATGGAACGGTACAGCCTCCAGCCGGAGACCGAGCACCTGCAGCAGCAGGTCCGTCGACTGAGTGGCCCGGACGACAGAAGCCGTCAGCTCAGGCAGCTGTGTGTCACCGGCGAGTTCGCACGACAGGCGGACACAGCCCAGGCGTCGCTGCTGCAGCTGGTTCCCGATCTTCCCCACCAGAAGCTGCAGCACCTGACGCAGTGCATCCATCGTCTCAGCAGGGAATTCCGAGAACCATTCGGCGGAGACAGGAATCGATTCGGGAATCGGGGCAATCATCTCAGTCAGGTGACCCGACAACTGCTGCACCCGCCGGACCGCATCAGGCGACAATCGGGCCGGCAGATCCTCCCTCGGCAGACCCAGCAGCTGATCCAGGGAACGAAGTCCCAGCTGTGACAGTACCCGAATGTCGTCCGGAAGCAGTCGACCAGCGGCCAGAGGCAGCGGCCCCAGATGATCTCGCTGCTGGCCCGGCGGGACGATCAGCACCGGGACATGGCGTCCGAGTGCGTCAGCGGCCCGAGCCGCCGCCGAACCAGCTCGGCGAATCTCACCGGAATCCCGCGACAAACCGGTGGTCGCCACCGTCGCCGTCATCGTCGTCGCCGGTGGCAGCGGAAGACAGGACGAGTGACCATCGGCATGCACAAAAGCCCATGCTGCCGCGACAGTATCGGCAATCGCAATCCGACAGCGAATGCCGTCCTGATGCAGATCGCGCAACAATTGATCGGCCAGTGCCGACTCACCCCCGAACAGCGGCGCACACCCCGTGATGTCCAGCAGCAGACTGTCCGGCAGGACCATTTCATCCAGTCCGGTGATCGGTGCGAATGGGCGAGTTCGCTCGGCGGCTGCCTGAAGTTCATCGCGATCCCGCTGCGGATCCCACTCGTGAAATCCGACCTCGGGGAGCGGCACACTCCGCGTGACCCCCCTGCTCTCCGTTCCTGCGTGCCTCAGATGCGACCGGTGTTCGGGACGGCCACGTGTCGGCTGTTCCCGTGTCAGCGGACGCGCCATGCTCCGCGCTTCCGCCAGAGGCATCCCCGGGCGAATCCCCAGGCTCCACGCCTCAGCAGAAACGGCCATGACCGTGGTTCCGCTGCGCGCCGAAGGCAGCACCGAACGGACATATTTCAGATCCCGCTCCGCCCCCCCCGCCCGGGTACTACGCGAATCGGATGCCTCCCCAGCAGATGGCAGCGGCGTATAGACTGCCAGCGGAGCCACCGAACTACTGCCGCCCACGGTATCACTCTGCCGCAGCTGCCGCTGCAGACGCTGGATCGGCCAGTTCGGAAATCGCAGACACAGCACCCGTTTCATGATCAACCTTCAGCAGCGCTCGACGACGATTCAGCCCCACAGCATGCCGTGAACTCGCCACGTCCACCGCCAGTAAACGCTGGTCTGCCGAAGCCCCGGGAGCCACGGTCACCAGCAGACGAATATCAGACCACGACGGATGTCCCAGAACGGTCGCCGGACGAATCAGAAAGATCGTCACTCCACTCTGCTCCACGGCCAGCTGAAGGCGACGCAGGACCGTCGATGTAACCCGATCCAGCCAGCACAGGACCACCCGGACCCCCGGACAGCGAGCGATCTGTTCCAGCGACCAGAGCGCTTCGGACAAGCCGGCCGAGGATCGTGATGGTGCAGGACGCACCACCAGAATTCGAGACAGGGAAGTCCCCGCCGGAACAGCCGCATGAAACTCGTGCCATGGATCAACCACCGCCAGACAGCCCGACTCCCGCAAAAATGGCCGCGCACATCGCAGGGCCAGCGTCCCCGCAGACAATCCTGGCTGATCGCTCACCCACTCCACCACAGATGCTGTCGACAGACCACCCTGCGGCAGTATGTCATCCAGAGCTGCCAGCCCCGTGGGAACGATCTGCCGAACCGTCGCAGAAGCCTGAGATTTCAGCAGTTTCTGCCGCAGCTCACGCAGCTGCAGGGATCGAGCTGTACTCGCCAGCATGGGAAATCGCCCGCCGCGGTGACATCTGTCTGCAAATCCCGGATTCACCCAACCAGCGATGCACCAGAAAACACCAGCCGGTTTTCTCGCAGCCCGCCGCCACGCATCCTGAACAGAAACCAAAGGTTCAGATGCTTATCGGCACAGATGCTGCAAAACACGACGACGAAACGGTTTCCCTACCACTTTGCCGCTCAGCTCGACGGACCGAACGGCAAATCGGCTCCGGAAACGACCAGAGCCCACAACGCTGCGATACAGTACCGGTCTTCGGCACCCAGCCCCCGTCTTCTAGGGAAATTGATGTTAACTGTCAACATCACAATTCCGGGCTGTACTCCCGGGCACCGTCTCCGTTCGTGGTATCGGCCGCGTCCGCTACGATACAATCGGCGTCAGATCTGTCCTGCAGCGTTGTCTGGATTCTGGCTCGATCATTCTCCGGCTCCGCCGCTCCGAACATCTCGCGGGAAGCAGTGATGAAGCCTGAACCTGATACGCTGGATCAGATTCTTAACCCGCCCCCGCGGTTCCCGCCGCTGTTCCCGGCCGGGCTGATCCGCAGCGCGCCAGAGGACTTCGTGGTGGAAGAAATCCCGGCGTACCTCCCGGAAGGTACGGGTGACCACAGTTTTCTGTGGATTGAGAAGCGCAGTCTGTCGGCCGGGGAACTGATTTCCCGCCTGGCCCGCACACTCCGCATCAGCCCTCAGGACATCGGAGTCGCGGGGCAGAAGGATCGTCATGCCGTGACGCGGCAGTTTGTATCCGTGCCGCGGCACTGCTCGGCCTGTCCCGCGCAACTGGCAGCCTGCGGCATCCAGGTCTTGTCCGTTTCTGCTCACCGGAGCAAGCTCCGCACGGGACACCTGAAGGGCAACCGGTTTCGCATCACCGTGCGTCATCCGGACGGGTACTGGACGGACGCCGATGCCCTGCTGGTCAGCCAGCGACTCCGACAGATCAGCCAGACCGGGTTTCCGTCATATTTCGGAACGCAGCGTTTCGGCCATGGTGGCTCGACTCTGCTGGACGGAATAGCGCTGCTGCAGGGCAGGATTTCCCGGCGGCGGTGGCCGTTTCACCAGCAGCGGATGATGACACGCCTGGTACTGAGTGCCGTGCAGTCAGCGGTATTCAATCTGGTGGCCGGTGCGCGGGTTTCCGACGGCACGGTCGGAGTCCCGGTGGCGGGTGATGTCGTGATCCGAAAGGACGGCACCAGGCCGTACCTGCTGCCGGTCACTCCGGCGTCCGGCGCAGGCGAAACCGCCTCCGGAGCAGTAGTCGCGGAGACCGGCAGCAATGCCCTTCTGATGCACCAGTCAGAGAACCACGAAATCCGCCTGCTGCCGGCCGGACCGATGCCGGCCGGACCGATGCCGGGTCCTGGAATGCTGGCCACGACCGGCAGGGTTGCCGAGGCGGAAACAGTGGCACTGGGACAGCTGGGCCTGTGTGGCGAGGAGTTTCCTCGATTCGCCCGGCTGTGCGGTGGCACGCGGCGGCCCATGCTGGCGTTTCCGTCAGACAGTTCGGCCGTCCGAAACTCCGAGGGTCATCTGGAGATGGAATGTGAACTGGGCCGCGGAACTTATGTCACGGTCATGCTGCGCGAGATTTTCGCCAGTCTGGTCGATGCTGCCGGCGTGGTCGATGCTGCCGGCGTGGTCGACGCAGCCGGCGTTGGTCAGGAACAGACCGATCCGGAAACGGAAGAGGGCTGAGGCTCAAAAACGGGGTCAGGAAGCTATAGCCAAACGGCCCAAAGGGTGCTCCGCACGATTGGTTCCTGACCCCTCTTCTGCGCCCCGCCCGTTTCTGAGCGACCGGCGGCAGAATTCCGGCCGCCGCCGTCACAGCTCCAGCGGGGCAGTCAGGTCGTAGATATCCGAGCGGATTTCCCTGGCCAGTTCGGCCAGAGACGCGCGATCGCTGGTGCGACATTTGCTGAGATGCTGATAAATGCCACTCCATTCCTCCATCAGCGCTGCGGTTTCACGGCGCAGCTCCTGCAGGGAAGGCTGCAGCTGCAGCATCTGATTCAGCCGTTTCGTGCGCGTCATGAATTTGCGCGACGCCTGCAAGGCCTCGTCTCTAAAAGGCTGCCTGTCGGCGTTCAGCCAGCCGCGGACCTCGACGTCCAGATGATCCGCCAGATTCTCGAGTGAGGCCGCCGTGGGCAGCAGCTCACGGTAATCGACTTCGGAAACGCTGCCCGTCATGTTGAGTTCGCTCCGCAGTGAAGCGATTCCGGCTTCAATCTCCTGCAGCACAACGCGAGCCGCCTGACTGTTCATCCGCTCAAACGTTCGAGTGAAGGTGTAACCGTACTCCTCCACGTACTGATAGCTGTCAAGCAGGTCCGTCTGACTCTGATCCCGGTCGATCATGTCCTTGAAGTTCTGGACCGTCCCATAAAAGTCGTTGGCCGTCTGCATCGCTTCGGCCAGATTCTTCACGTTCAGCAGCAGTTTGAGCGGAGTCCGGTTGTAGAACTCGTCCACACTTCTCATCAGCGCCATGGCTGTCTGTTTCAGCTGCTCCCGGTCGGAGGTGTGCTCCAGCCACAGCAGCTGCTGTACGGCGTTGTCGGCATCGACCACATATCGGACCTGACGTTCGACGTACCGATCATCCACGCTGCGAAGCTGATCCAGCAGAACTTCCCACATCCGGCTGAAGCGACCGTACTCGCGGACGATCCGTTCATATTCGCCATTGCCGACGACCACTTCTTCGACGCGGGAAGCCTGGGACTGTGCCTTGCGAGCATCGTAAACCATCTGGGCAATCCGGTTGGCATCTCCCCGATCCGACTGTCGAAGTTCATCCACGAGGTTCCGGAATGAGCTTTCGAGCGTTGACAACTGCAGCAGCAGGGCACGACGGTCGAGCTGCGGTTCGACCTGAAACAGCTTGCCGACTTCGCGGTCGATTCGGTCCAGTCGTTCGACGTTTCTCAGTGATGCCTCGCTCAGCCGCGGCGTCTGGGCGAGCTGATGAGACAGGTTGCGCCAGTCCTTGTCCAGTGCCCGGAAGCTGACGAGAATGCTCTTCAGGGGAACCCGGTCCGCGAGGTCCTCGTTCAGCCGCGCGGCCTGCGCTCGCAGCTGCAGCAGTTCCTGCAGGGCCGTCCGCAGCTGCGGGTAGCGATTCCGATCAGCCTCCAGAGACGTGTAGAGCTGAGTCGCGGCCTGAACCGCCTCCTTCATCAGGGCCGCCAGGGCCTTCTGATCCACTTTGGAGACATCGATCTCGGACGGACGGTCCAGCAGTGAGTTGCTGCCGCGCTCACGTCCATCCAGTGCTCCGTCGTCATATTGAATTCTGTTCAGACGATCCAGATCGGCGTCTGTTCGCGTGACTCTGGACGCTGGCTGCCCGAAGGCCTGTCCGTAAACCACGATGCTCATGAGAGCCATCACGGCCGCGAAACGGCCGGAACCAGAGAACAATGCGCCTGACATGCCAGATTCCTTTCCCAGTTGACGCTGATCGAGAAACTGCCCGGCGACACCGATGCCCGACACGGCTCGATGATCCCGTGCTCTGCCGACAATCAGCGAACATCCCGATCGCAGATCCAACCCGCCGTCGGCAAATTTTCAGCCGCAGTTTAAGCCAATTTCGAAAATCGTGGAAACCCCAGTTTCGTCGTCCTCCTTTTCGGCTTCTCCTCCCCGAGTCGTCGTGCCACGAACGCTGACATGCACCCACCCGGAGGCGCAGATTCGCCTTCGTGTTGTGATTCCGGCACGACTCGACGAACTGATCGCGAAGAACATCACAGGCAGCATCGATTTCAACAAGACCGTGATGCACGAATGCCTGGGTTTCTGCTGTTTGCTGGTGCCCTGCACGTCAATCTGGCCAACTGACACCATTGCCGTCCTTGTGAGAGTGATCAAGGTCATTGACGGTCAGTTGATCGGGATAATCGATGGCCAGTCAGGGGTGCGAGGTTTCGCTGGGGCGTGAGTACCAGTGGCGTCTTCTCTGTGCGGTGGCAG
>SXGS01459165.1_pt1 | contig 10488 bp, 11 predicted proteins | sample 3174681 | NCBI WGS metagenome assembly SXGS01 (sample SAMN11356861, study PRJNA531348) | freshwater metagenome | isolation source: freshwater sample F1-80 | place: China: Fuxian Lake, Yuxi | collected 2017-12-25
CAATGCAATGGCCGACAGTGGTGGCTATCCGGTCGTTGCAAGCGAAGTACAGGTGCACGAGAGTTTTGAGCTGGCGCATCGTGTGACAAATGTTGATGTCAGCCCGACCGGGGCGGCGGGGCTTGCGGGATTGTTGGCAATGCGCCAAGAAATCGCCGACGATGAGCGTGTGATAATTATTTTTAGTGGCGTCCGTCGGCAATAGTTGCGCGCGCACTAGCCTGCAAGGCATGTCAAATATTCTTCCTGTAGCCCTCGAGGGCGGATTCGATGCCCGCAGTGATATTTTTGTGCGGCTTCTCAAAAGTCGGGTGGTCATGCTCGGCACCGATGTCAACGACGAGATCGCCAACCAGGTTTGTGCTCAGTTGTTGTTTCTTGAGGGCGAAGACCCAAAAGCCGACATTTGGCTATATGTAAATAGTCCAGGCGGTTCGGTTACTGCAGGTATGGCCATTTATGACACGATGCAATTTGTCTCGTGCGACGTGGCGACCGTGTGCTTGGGTCTCGCGGCTTCGATGGGCCAGTTTTTGCTGACTGCAGGTGCCGCCGGCAAGCGATATACCTTGCCCAACGCGCGGATCATGATGCATCAACCGTTGGCCGGTTTGCGCGGCCAGGCGTCGGACATTGCGATTCAAGCCGAGCAACTTGCCTACACAAAGTTGAGCATGGCGAAACTAACGGCGCACCACTCGGGTCGAAAACTCGAAGAGATTCAGGCCGACTCAGAGCGAGATCGTTGGTTCACCGCCGAGCAGGCGCGCGATTATGGTTTGGTTGACAAAGTGATTGTCAAGCGCGGAGAGATTCGCTAACAGTCAGTCGTTACGGGGTTGGTCCGACGTTGAGCCCAGTCGAGATGTCGACCCCACAGGTTTCGCGGATCCATTTTGCTGCGGCGCCGGCTGCCTTCTCTGTGGAGTATGACATGTCGATCACGGTCTGCAGGCTCTCTGCATCGTTGGGGTTGGCACGAGATGCGGCGGTCAGAAGTTCGATCAGCGACTGCCAGTCGTCTTCGATTGCCAACGGCGCAACTTTGCCCAGTCGTTTGTAGCGATCAAGCATTTGTGAAACCTCGGCTGCCGTTGCCGACGGCTGAGTTATTGCCGGTACCTCTAGAGCCAACTGGCGACAGAAGTTTGTTGCGGTTCGTGGAGTCTCGGTGCATGCACTTGCAAGCGTCGTTAGGGCGACGATCGCTGCGATCGCGATAGTTGCCGAGCGCTTCAAGTGGCGCACACATTGGTCGCACAAATTATTGGCAGAGATTCGACAAAAAGTCATTGCGCTCAAGTATCTCAGGTTGGTTAATCAGTTTGGCGTCATGTTAGTTGCTGGTTGATTGCTGGTTAGTAAACGATTGTTTGGGGAAGAAAAGTGTTTGCATCAGTTCGATCAGCGACATTGCTCGGTGTGCTTGGTTCGCGCGTCGACGTCGAAGTGCATGTCGGCATCGGTCTGCCGGGTTTCACCGTCGTTGGTCAACCCGATGAAGTGTGTCGTGAGAGCCGCGATCGTGTGCGAGCGGCGCTCTTGTCATCCGGCTTTGTGTGGCCGACACGACGCGTGACGGTAAATCTTGCGCCAACGGGCGACCGCAAGTCTGGCGCCTGTCTAGATTTGGCGATCGCAATTGGTTTGTTGGCGGCCCAAGAAGTTGTCAGTACTGAGGTGCTTGGCGAGTTCGCATTTATTGCCGAACTAGGACTTGATGGCTCATTGCGCAGCGTGCGTGGGGCGACGCCATTGGTCTTGGCGCTCGCAGATCGAACGACTGTTGTCGCACCGGGCAATTTAAATGAGGCAAGTGCGGCGAGATTGAGCGCTTCAGGCAGCCCACGCATACTTTCGGCTAAAAATTTGTTCGAGGTGGTCGAGTGTCTGGCGGAGCGAAGCTTGTGGAACCGAGCCGCAGTTGTTCGAACAGCATCGCCAGAAACCAATGGTCGGAGTTTTTGCGACATGGCAGATGTGCAAGGTCAGCCCGTGGCGCGACGGGCACTTGAAATCGCCGCGTCGGGTGCGCATCACCTGTTGTTGGTGGGGCCGCCGGGTGCAGGCAAAACGATGTTGGCCGAACGACTTGTCGGATTATTGCCACCGCTCACGGATGAAGACGCAATTTCTACGACGATGGTCCATTCGTCGGTGCAACTTGAATCGCCGAACTCGGGGTTGATTCGCAACGCGCCGTATCGGGCACCGCACCATTCATCGTCGATGGTCTCGATGGTCGGGGGTGGCACGGCGTTGATGCGTCCCGGCGAAATTTCACTCGCGAGTAATGGCGTTTTGTTTTTAGATGAACTCGGTGAGTTCGCGCCATCCGTTCTAGATGCATTGCGTCAACCACTTGAGCAGGGCATAGTTCGCCTGGCGCGCGCGCGAACGAGTGTGGTCATGCCGGCGCGGTTCTTGCTCGTGGCGGCGACGAATCCGTGCCCGTGCGGGGAGGGTAGTCCTGGTGTGTGCACCTGTGATGATGCCTCTCGTGCCAGATATTTGCGCAGGTTCTCGGGGCCGTTGCTGGATCGATTTGATTTGCGTGTGGCAGTCTCGCGACCAAACACGAACGAGTTGATCAGCCCGTTGCGCGGTGAATCAACTTTAGAAATTGCCCAGCGTGTGACGATCGCCCGCAAACTTGCGTTCGACAGATGCGGTTGTGCGAATTCGGCGCTGACGCGAGAGCAGTTAGATCTCGTCGCACCTTTGTCGAAAACCGCCGAGCAAAGATTACGTCGCGAACTTGAAGCGGGTCATCTGACGGGTCGTGGATATCACCGTGTGCGGCGAGTCGCGCGCACGATTGCCGACTTAAACGGTGCGCCCGAAGTTGTAGATGACACGCATCTTAATTTGGCGTTGATGATGCGTGTTGATCTGGCCTTGGGTTTGCGCACCAGACGTTTGACTTTTTGAAAATGAGCCCGGACCATACTGCCGCCGCGTCACTGGCGGCGTTGCCAAAGATCGGACCTAAGAGGCTGATGACGTTGCTCAAGCATCATGACCCACAAACCGCATGGGCCGTGGTGCAGGGTCGCGCCAAACCAAACGTGGTTGTCGATGCAATGATGCGAGAAAATGGACTTGGTCACATGTGGCGGGCGAATGCGACGCAAAGTTTGCAGCAACAAATTGCGGCACGCTGCGAAAAATCGAACATTCATGTGAGTTCGCTTGACGAAGCAAGTTATCCAAGTTGTTTAAAAAAAGATCTTGCGCCACCAGCCGTGTTGTTTTACATGGGTGATCTCGCCGTGCTGAGCGCGCGTCGTGCGGCGTTGATTGGCACACGCAGCGCGACGGCATCCGGCAGATATCTGGCATCACACCTGGCATTCGAGTTGGCGATGAATGATGTCTGCGTCATTTCAGGTTTGGCGCGGGGCATTGATGCTTGGGCGCATCGCGGGGCATTGCGAGCATTGGAAAAAGACGGCAAATCTGCCGCGCCACCAGTTGGAGTGGTCGCGTCCGGGCTTGACTATGTCTACCCAAAAGAAAACGGCGACTTGTGGCGCGAAGTCGCTCGAGTCGGTGCACTGCTCAGTGAATCTGCGCCGGGGACGCCGCCTGAGGCGTTTAGGTTTCCATTGCGCAACAGAATTCTTGCCGCACTTTGTGAGGTCTTGGTCGTTGTTGAGAGTCGTGACAAGGGTGGATCAATGATTACCGTTGATGAAGCGCAAAAGCGAGACGTGACGGTCTTGGCCGTGCCCGGTTCACCGAGAAACATCGCCTCGATCGGCACCAACCTGTTGGTGCAACAGGGTTGTTTGCCCATAATCGATGCCGAGGATATTTTAGTTGCACTTGGTTTGGATAATCGGCGAGCCAATGACAATGCATTCGATCCACGTGTGAAACTTTCGCCGACCGACGCGCATGTCGTTGCGTTGATGGTGGGCACTCCATTCACATTGGATGAGTTCGTGATGCGCACTGGCGTGCCGCTGCTTGAGGCGGCAATTTCGCTTGGTCGACTCGAGGCACTGGGTTGGGTAATCAACAACTCTGGATGGTGGGAAGTAATTGAATTCGGGCGGCACTGCAACTAAAGAGATACCGTTATGACTGCTATGGCGGCGGGGTGGGACATCGACGACTTCATTGGGTCGATGACCGCCGCATCGGCGCACACGACGAGCGCATATGCAAGCGACATCCAGCAGTTCGCCGATTGGATTGCGCGACAAAAAATTAAATCACCGAATCTTGTAACACGAGAAATGGTGCGCCAGTATTTGAGTTTTCTGACGACCAACCGTCAGGCCAAACGCAGCGTGACACGGAAGTTGGCGGCGATTCGTCGATACTTTGCATGGCTGGTGCGCAACAAAACAATAAAAGCCGACCCCACAACCGGTGTGCGCACGCCCTCGGGCACGGGACGGTTGCCGAAAGTTTTGACCAAAGAACAACTCAACGCGTTATTCACTTGCAAAGACCCCGATGTGCCCGAGTGGAAGTCGACTCGTGACACTGCGGTGATCGAACTGCTTTATGGCAGCGGACTGCGCGTAAGCGAGCTTTGTTCGCTAGACATAGACAGCATTGATCCTCGCAACAACACGGTCATCGTGATGGGCAAAGGCTCGAAAGAAAGACGCATACCAGTGAGCGAACCGAGTGTTGGTGCCGTGAAGACATGGGTCAAATTGCGTGCCGAAGTCCTAGATGAACAGCGCGAAGGTGTCGCATTGTTCCTGAATTCACGCGGTGGGAGACTGGCGCCAAGAGACGTGCGACGATTAATTGATGAGCGAGCGTTGACGCCGACTCATCCACATGCTTTGCGCCATACTTTTGCCACGCATCTGCTCGATAACGGGGCAGACTTGCGCGCAGTGCAGGAGTTGCTTGGTCACTCGGACGTTGCGACTACCCAGCGTTACACCCAGGTCAGCAAGGAGCGCCTGAAGTCCGCATATGGCGCATCGCACCCACGCGCATGAACGCCCTGCCCGTTCGTCTGACGATTGACCAAGCATGGGAGAAATGGCACTCGCATAAAGACGCGCTCGCGCGCGAGTGGCTCGTCGTGCACTATGCATCGCTCGTCAAGTTCGTGGCTGGTCGACTTGCGGCAGGTCTACCCAAGCGGGTTGAGATTGGGGATCTCGTGAGTTCGGGCGTGTTTGGCTTGATGAATGCGATTGATCGATTCGATCCGGCGCTTGGTTTCAAGTTTGAGACCTATGCAATTCCACGAATTCGTGGCGCAATTTTGGACAGTTTGCGTTCGCTGGACTGGGTGCCCCGAAGTGTGCGGTCAAAAGCCAGAACGGTCGAGAACGCTATCTCTGATTTGGAGCACGAGTTGAAGCGCGCACCCACCGACGAAGAGTTGGCGGCGAAACTCAAAATCAACAGCAGTGATTTTGAAACTTGGTTGACAGAAATCGCCTCAAGCGCAGTTGGACCACTTGACCATGTTGTTGCCGACAACACCCCGGCGTCCACACATGGTGGTGCCTCGTATGTGCCGAGCCCCGACTCGGTCGTTGAAGCATCCGAGTTGCGCAAGATCATGCGCAATGAAATAAAACGACTTCCCGAACGCGAGAGAACGGTTTTGGCTTTGTATTACGAAGAAAATTTGACGCTAGGTGAAATTGGCGAGGTGCTGGGCGTGACCGAGAGTCGCGTGTCACAGATTCACACCAAAGCCGTTTTGCAATTGCGTTCGCGTCTTGCCGCCGCCGACGTCGCCTAGTCATCTTGCTCGCGGCAATCTTGACTGCGATCACACTCGCGTCGTCGTGCGTTATGCGCAACCCCGTTGCAGACATGCGTAGCGTTGCGATCATCGACTACTTTCGGGCGCCAAAGTGCGAGCGATGCGCCGGTAATCGTGGTGTTGAGCTGCGTTTGCAAAGCGGCCAACCGATTTTCGCGGTGAGCGACGGCGTGATCAGTTATTACGGCGAAGTGGGTCGAACAAAATATTTGGTATTGCTGACCGACAACAATCGGCGAATTACATACGGCAAAATTGCGCGAAGCATGAAGCGTCGCGGTGATCGAGTTCTGGCTGGTCAGCAAATCGCGACGTCTGGGTCAAATCTTTACTTCGGCGTTCGCGAAGTTTCGGGCTCGGCGGTGCAATATGTCGATCCGATGAATTATCTCGCAAACGCCACAACGAACAGCCAAAAAGCTGTTTTGATCAGCGACGAGGCTGGGTTGGTTGGCTCACGAAATGCAGTGAATTTGCAGTGCTAAACGAGGGGTGTGACCGCTAGAGTTTGAGGGCTAGTTCTAGTAATTGAATTTCAAATCCCACTATTAATTTGCACGACTTTCATTATGTGGTCGCTTCAGCGCCGAGGGTCGTGTATCCAACCACAGGAAGGAAGTTAGTTATGGCAATCATCAGCATGCGTCAGATGCTTGAGGCCGGAGTTCATTTTGGTCATCGCACGGCCCGTTGGGACCCGCGAATGCAGCGCTTCATTCACAGCGAGCGCAACGGCATTTACATCATTGATCTTGAACAAACTTTGGTGCGAATCGAAGAGGCGTACCGATTCGTCCGCGACCTCGTGGCCAATGGTGGCAGCGTCTTGTTCGTCGGCACGAAAAAGCAAGCACAAGACCCCGTCAGACTTTTCGCGCAGCACTGTGGCATGCCATACGTCAACGAGCGTTGGCTGGGCGGCATGTTGACGAATTTCGACACGATTTCAAAGCGCGTTAGCAAGATGCAAGAGTACGAGCGTCTTAGTGAGACAGGTGAGTTCGACCTCATGCCAAAAAAAGAAGCTCTTCTGATCAGTCGAGAACTTGAGAAGTTGCAACGCAACTTGTCGGGCATCAGTTCGATGGGTCGTCGTCCGAACGCAATTTTCGTACTCGACACGCTCAAAGAGCACATCGCGGTGACAGAGGCGCGCAAACTCGGTATTCCGGTTATTGCAGTCGTCGACACGAACGTCAACCCAGACATCATCGATTACCCGATCCCGGGCAACGATGATGCGATTCGCGCGAATGAGTTGATGACACGCGTTATTGCTGAAGCGGTTATTGAAGGTCGTTACATCGCCGAGAAAATGACTCCGCGCGTGGCACCGACAACAAGTGCGGCGATACCTGCTGCGCCGGTCAATACACGCACACCTGCCGAGCAAGCAATTTTCGAAACCCAGCAAGAAGCCGCCAAAGCACAAGCGGTTGCCGAAATGGCAAAGCGCGATGCAAAAGTTGCGACGAGCCCAGAGTCAAAATAGACAGAACCAACGAAGATGGCGTTTTCAGCAAAAGAAGTGCAAGTTCTGCGTCAGGCAACTGGCGCCGGAATGATGGATTGCAAGAATGCACTCGAACAAGCAAACGGCGACCTTGAGGCTGCAAAGTTGTGGCTGCGTGAAAAAGGTCTGTCGGCGAGCGCCAAGCGCGATGATCGTGACAACGCCCAAGGTGTCGTTGCGTTACTCGTTAAAGGCAGCGTCGGAGCGATGGTCAAATTGAAGTGTGAGACCGATTTCGTCGCCAGCAGCGATGGGTTCAAAGCCGAAGCTGACGCGCTTGTTGCATTGGTTCTCGAAAAAGGTGAGGGTGTTGTTGCGCAACGTGCGACAAATTTAGAAGACCTCAAGATTTTGCTCAAAGAAAAAATTGAAGTAGGCGATGTAGTGCGAATCGAAGCGGCTGCAGGCAACAAAATTGGTTCGTACTCTCATCTTCAAGGCAATCGCGGCATCAACGGCGTGCTCGTCGAAATGAACGGTGCATCAGAAGAGTTGGCTCACGATGTAGCCGTGCATATTGCTTTTGCGCGACCAAAGTATTTGGTCAAAGCCGATGTCCCAGATTCGGTCGTTGCAGCCGAACGGGCAACGCTCGAAGTTGTTACTCGCAACGAGGGCAAGCCAGAGCAAGCGATCGCCAAGATCGTTGATGGTCGGGTGACTGGGTTCTTCAAAGATGTTTGCCTGCTTGAGCAGCCATATGCCAAGGATGACAAACAGTCCGTGGCCTCGGTCATTGGTGCAGCAAAAATTATTCGCTTTGCGCAGGTTGAAATAGGCTAGAGCCATGGCTGGTGCGTCGTCCGCGAATCCTCGTTGGAAGCGGGTGGTTTTAAAATTGTCGGGAGAAGCCTTGGCCGAGCCGACCGGCTTCGGTCTTGACTCAGATGTGTTGCATCAAATCGCCACCGAGTTGCATGAAACCCGTCGAGACTTGAATGTTGACATCGCCGTCGTGGTGGGTGGTGGCAACTTCTGGCGCGGCCTCAAGGGCGCCGGACAAGGCATGGATCAGGCACAGGCCGACTACATGGGAATGATCGCAACGGTGATGAACGCACTCGCATTGCAAGACGCTTTCGAGCGGGTTGGACAGTATTCGCGAGTGATGACCGCAGTGGAAATGCCGAAAGTTGCCGAACCATATATTCGTCGTCGTGCAGAGCGGCATCTTGAAAAAGGCCGAATTGTGATTCTTGCTGGCGGCACGGGACATCCATTTTTTACGACCGACACCGCAGCCGCATTGCGTGCAGCAGAGATTTCTGCACAGGCGATTTTGAAGGGAACTCATTCGGGGGTTGACGGGGTTTACACGGCCGACCCGAAAAAGGACAAAACTGCGACGCGATTCGACAAGATCAGTTACTTGGATGTAATCAGCAAAGGTCTGAAAGTAATGGACTCAACCGCGATCACATTTTGCATGGACAACAAACTGCCGATTGTTGTGTTCAATTTGCTCGAAAAAGGTAATGTGCGAAAAATACTTGAAGGACAAAAGATCGGAACCCTCGTCGAGTGATAGAAGAAACGCTGCTTGAAGCAATGGAGAAAATGGGCAAGGCGATCGATCATGTCCAGGCTCAATTTCTCGGCGTACGAACAGGGCGCGCAAACGCGTCGCTGGTTGAAAAGTTGCAGGTCGAGTACTACGGGGCGTTCGTGCCACTGCAACAACTCGCGTCGTTTCAGGTGCCTGAAGCGCGCATGCTTGTGGTCAAACCGCATGATCGCGGTTCGATTGTCGCAATTGAGCGTGCTCTGCAGTCGAGCGACCTGGGCCTTTCACCGAGCAACGACGGTGTCGTGATCCGTCTAAATTTTCCGGCACTGACCGAGGAGCGACGCAAAGAGTTCGTCAAACTAGTCAAAAATATGGCGGAAGAAGGTCGCGTGGTCGTGCGCAGTGTTCGTCGAGATGCGCGCAAGATCCTCGAGACTGCTCAAAAGGACGGGGATATTTCGCAGGACGATCTGGATCGTGCAGAAAAAGAACTTGAACAACTAACCCATGGCACGATTGAGGCTGTTGACAAGGCGTTCGCGCGCAAAGAGCACGAATTGCTTGAGGTGTAACCTTGAACAAGCGAGTGTTTAGAGGGGGATATTTAAAATGAGCGACGACACCAACAACGAAAACCTTGACGACACGACGAACTCTGCAGAGCGCAGCGGCAATGATTCGACCGTTGATTTTGGTTATGAATTCGGCGTGATTAAATTCGCCGATGACGACGACAGTGCGCCGGCGATTTCTTTTCCCGAGAGCCAAACAGATCAGTTGCCGCACTGGACGGAGCCGGCAACGGGCGAGTTGCCAAAGTTCATAGCCGCAACCGAAGACACGATTTCACCAACGCCAAGTGCCGGGGCTGTGCGGCCCCGCGTAAATTTGACGGGATCGACTCGCCGAGTTGATCCATCCCCACCGCCACCTGTCGCGCGACCTGCTCGTGAGAATCGTGTTTCAATTGGGTCGGACCCAACCGACGAAAGAAATCGACCAAATACATCAGGTGGCTTGCTCCGACGAGATGTGACTGGTGAGATGACGCGAGATACGGCAGCAAGTTCGCCAACAGGGCGCCCGAGCCAAGTGCGTCGCGCACGGCCAAGTGATCGCAGTGATTCTGGAACTGGACCCCGACCTAAACCACGGGGTGGTTTAAACGCACGTGCGGGTTCTGGGTCGCGAGATTTACCGACGGCAACAGCAGTCGGTGCTTTGCTCTTGGCAGTATTTATTGCGACAATTCTGATCGGCCCGGTTGCAGTAGTTGTTTTATTGGTGATAGTTCTCGGAGTTGCCGCGGTTGAATTTTTTACTCAGACCACTGCCACCGGCTACCAGCCTGCGTTAATTGTTGGTGTTGCGGGGTGTATCGCCGCACCGTTGGCGGCATATTGGATCGGAGACGCCGCGTTGCCGCTCGTGTTCGTGTTTGCGTTTGTCGCTGCAGCAGTAAGTTTGATCGGCACCAGTTCGGTCGAAAGTGGGCCGGTACCAAACCTCGGGTTGACCCTGATGGGTCTCGTGTGGATCGGACTTTTCGGTTCGTTTGGCGCTCTTATTTTGCGATTCTCAAATTCGGGACCCGGTTTTGAAAATGTCGGTACCGACACGCTATTCATTTTGGTGGTCGGCATCATCGCCAATGATACGGCGGCGTATTTTGTTGGTGCCGCAACCGGTCGCACACCACTGCGCACATGGATC
>SXGS01650988.1_pt1 | contig 10487 bp, 10 predicted proteins | sample 3174681 | NCBI WGS metagenome assembly SXGS01 (sample SAMN11356861, study PRJNA531348) | freshwater metagenome | isolation source: freshwater sample F1-80 | place: China: Fuxian Lake, Yuxi | collected 2017-12-25
CCCGCTGGGCGCGCCTAACAACCTTATGCCATATATTGCGCAGGTGGCTGGTGGGCGGCGCGAGAAGCTGCACATTTGGGGCGACGACTACCCAACGCCTGACGGAACCGGCGTGCGCGACTACATCCATGTTGTCGATCTGGCCCAGGCCCATGTGCGGGCAGCCGAGAAGCTCCTGAACGGAGCGGCTTCGATGACCGTGAATCTTGGCACGGGGCGGGGCTATTCCGTGCTGGAGGTGGTCCGCGCCTTTGAAGCGGCGAGCGGCCGGCAGGTGCCTTACCTGATCTGCACGCGGCGGCCGGGCGATGTCGCGTCCTGTTTCGCCGATCCGAGCCTTGCGGCAGAGCTCCTGGGCTGGCGAGCCGAGCGCGGCCTGGCGGACATGTGCCGAGATCACTGGGCTTGGCAAAGCGCCAACCCTCTTGGCTTTCGAGATTGATCAACCCGCCGGGCGCGCCAGCACTTCCGCGTAAGCCGATAAAGTTGCCTCGACAACCGCTTGGGGCGAGTATCTATCAGCCGCACTTCTCGCTATATCATGCCTTTTCCATGGATAAACCAGAGCTCTTTTCAATACGTGAGAGTTCGAAATAATATCCGTATTCGGTAGAAAAAATCCGTTCTCTCCCTCTTCTATCATGTATTTGATGCCGAACTCTTTCGGCGCGACTACAGGCACTCCTCGCGCATTAGCCTCCGCAATGGCCATTGGAGAGTTCTCCTGTCGAGACGACATTATCAGAACAGACGATTGATCTAGATTCGAAATAAGCAGTTCTGTGCTTAAATTGCCGACAAACTTTACACTTCCTTCAAGATTCTTTTGAGACACAAATGCCCTGCATTGATACTCATAATCTGACGCGCCGCCCGAACCGCATATAACTAGCTCTACTGCCGGGTCGGATTTAATTACTTGTTCGCAGATTTCTATTATGCCTAGCGTGTTTTTCAGGGGCGTTATTCGGCCAATCGAAATTAACCTGCAGATTTTCTTCTTTTTGAACGCTCGATTTTTGCAGATAAAGTGCTCACTAAGAGGGTTCGGAATAGACCAATTCTTGATTAATTCGATGTCCGGCAGGGCTTCCTTTACATAAGGGTTGATGACAATGATGCCGTCCATCCTTTTTCTCGCCGAGCGCTCAGTCCGCTTCAGAAATGCTACGGCCCCCCTCTTCACAGTCTGCCCCCAGCGGTCTCCCCGGCTTGATAAAAGAAGATCTTGGTGCGCTATTCCGTGTATGGTAAGGACTTTTGGAGTATTGATGAACCGCGAAAATCCAGCAATTCCTTGAAGATGAATTAGGTCTGGCTTTAGTGAATTCACCAAACATGCGAGCTTCTGCGCGTCAAAAGTCGACGATCTCAGCGCCCCCGGCCCAAAACCACGCTTGAGATAATGGATGTCCACGCCGAATTTTCTGCTGCTTGAATCAGACATTGCGCCCGGAACAACCAGCGTCAAATCTACGCGCTCCGCCAGATGCGGCAGCAATGAATCAATCACCCGTTCGACGCCCCCGCTGACCGCTGCGCCTGGCTCCGGGTAGGGACCGACCATGACGACTTTCATAGGACTAGCCCCTTCCACAGCGGCTCACTTCGAGCCTTGATCCGAAAGAATAGGACGATTTCGCCCAGCACCAGACAAGCCGCCGCCGCTAGCGCAAGTGCAAGCACGGATGCTCCACTGAGCCACAGGATGGGCGCGGTGATCATCAGGCGAACCAAATTCGTAAGCGCCTCAACGGACGGCGCACCGATTCGATGAACATCGAGATTCAGTAGGCCAAGTATCGACGTAGCCAACACACCCGCAGTCATGATCCCGATCACCGGCCCCACCATAGCGAAGCGTTGCCCATAGAGCATATCGCCCAACACGCCCGCGCCTGCCGCACAAAGCAGCGTCAGCGCTGCCGCCATGGCTATCTGCGCCCGGTTCAATTTTGGTCTCATAGCTGTTTCGCTAGCGGCGACGCGCGGCAAGAGCACGAGGCGAAAGGCGGCGTTCAACAGCATAACCGGTCCAATGAAGGTGCTGGCCAGACCGATTGTGCCGATCCCAACCGGGTCAAGCCGTAACCCTGCAATGGCGGTCGGGAGCGCCATCAGTCCCCCATAGCAAACTGCGGACATGTAGACAAAGCGCGCATAGCGTACCGAGGTTGTCGCCACGGACAATGCTTTGGGCTTTATGGTGCGCAGCATGTCGGAGCTCTTGAAGAAGGCGATAGCGATCACCGGCGCTGTGAACAGGCCGAGCATGACGGCGATCCACGAGCCGCTAGCTAAGCCCACCCCTGCAAATGCGACTCGCGCGGCGCTGAACAACAGGCTGGCCCTAGCAAAACTCGCGAAATCCTCACGCGCCTGATCGACCGCGCGCAGGCCGGTCCAGATATTGAGCGTCGCCGCCGCCAGCAGCGCAATCGCGAAGGGGCGGGCCTCTGGCCACAGACTGAGCCCGCCGGCCAGCGAGCCAAGCGCGGCGAACATTGCAAGCCTCATCTTGATCGACAGACTTAGATAGGCAGGATCCCTTGTGGCTGCGAATTGGCGGGTGCTCGTGATGCCCAGTCCAAGATCCAGCACGATGACCAGGAACATCACCGCCGCGACGCCGAGGGTGAGATTGGCGAAGTCCTCTATGGGCAGCATGAAAGGTGCCAGCGCGAGGATCATGAAGGTGGCCAAATTGACCACGAGTCCCGAGCCCAAGACCGCCAAGAACGACCACAAAATGCTCATTCGGGGGAGCTGCATCAGGCCCACCTCAAGTAACGCGCTGCGGGGCGAGGATGTCGATGATTTGCTCCGCGAAGTCCTCGCCGCTGCCGGCTGCGCCCGCTGTAGGCGCATTCACGATAGCGTCGACAAAAGCTTCGTGGTTCCGAGACGGGAAGATGATCGTTCGTTTGGGACGTATAACGGCGTCGGAAGCGATCACGGGTACGCCGTACCAGATGGCTTCGCGAATCGAGATCGCATCGCCATCCGTTATCGTTGGCCTTACAAACAGATCCGCGCGCTTCAAGACGCCGGCAAAGCTCACCTGGCCCGTCTGGAACCTGATTCGGTCGGCAAGTCCTCGCTGCTCGGCGCGGGCTAGAAGTTGCCCGAAATAGTTGTCGGAAGTCTCGGTCCGAGAAACGCACAAGATGGCGGCGAACCGATCCAATCGGTGATCGCCCAGGGCATCGATCACCATGTCGAGACCATAGAGATCCACGCCATCAATCTTTGAAGGTAGCGATGCGTTAAACGCGATCACACGTCGCCCTCGAACGGACTGGCCGCGGATCCAAGCCGCCGTGTCAGGCGCAATGTTTTCCTCGTCCTCTGACGGAGGAAGGAATGCGGGCACGACATAGGGGTTGCCTGCAAGGCGGCCTGCAACTTCGACGCTCACAGCGATCCGTTGATGAGCGAAGCATGAGGCGATGTATAGTGCTCGAAGAGCTAACTTCGATCCGCGCGCCGAATGCACCGTGTGGACAACCCTTCGCCCGAGCAATCTCGCCATAACAGTGTGAATTAGGCGAACGAAATGGTTGAATGAATGAATATGGACCGTATCTGCACCGCTTAAAGCCGCCAGATATTGCATCGGCGAAATGAATCTTATGCCCGAAACGCCCGACTTGGGAGTTCGACTCTCGTCTAAAACTGAGAAACTGACGCCCCGCTCACCTAGACGGGCGGCAAGTCGGGCAATGTGGACAGATATTCCGCCGAGCGGCGGAGGAGCCGGGCCTACCAAGAGCACTGCACACCTCGACACTCGAGCGCGTTCAGATTTGTCTATTGCGACCATTAAAACCTCGGATTTGCATCCCGGACAACCATACAGAATTACGATTTAAGGGAACGATTCTTCGTTGCGAGAACGACTGTTCAGGGCCCCGCCTTTGAGATATGGCGCAAGATGCAATTATCATAGCGAGCATTATATTTAAGAACCGCAATGCAAGACCATCATGATTGGCCATGAAAGCCGCTGCGATCACGACAAGCACGGACAGCTCCCAGCCAAGCGACCCGGATGCCAATATCCGCCAAGCGATGAAAAAAAACACCAATACGACCATTATTCCAGGAACAAAGCCGGATTCGCCGAAGACCATCAAAAACGTATTATGCACGCCAAGCCAGACATCGTTCTGACGAATACCGCCTTCAATATGGTGCATAGAACCGAGTCCGCCGCCAAAGGGCTGCCGATTGACTATCTCTGACAACGCATGCTGGACAAGGACAGAACGTCCTGTAGTCGACGACGCGGTCAGTTCACCTGAAAGCAGCGCCCCAAACTCGATAACGCGCCGCTGCTGATCGATGTTCAATTCTACAAAATCTTGATCTAGGAGGAACAGTACGAGCTGGCTCACGTCTTGCAATAATAACATTGCTACCGCTGCAGTCGCGACCAACAGAACTCGGAAAGTTCCCCTGATCCAGCGAAGCGCACCGAGCGCCAGAAGCACCAAACAAATCAAAGCTCCGGTCTTTGAAAAAGTTAAAATAATTGCCCCGACGCACAGAAAAAGTACGACCACATTAATCACACGCGACCGATACGGCTGGTTCATAAATAGGGCCAGGCCAGCGGCTGCGGCATATGCAGCCTCATTAGGGTTCGCAAAAAAACCAGACATACGATAGTGTATCGACAGCGGCGCCTCAACGTACAAAGTGTAGAGGAGGGGAGACGCCCAAACTGCAACGGCCGACAAAACGAAAACATCGCGCACAAAGTTCAATTCTCGGAACCAAAATCCATTTCTTCCCGATTCAATTAAGTATGCACTGGCGGCAAGAACGATAATTACTGTCCCCGAATACGTAAACACGAAGTCGAGTACCGTGCGCATGGAGTCTTGAGTCTGCGTAAATACAGCTCCAAATAAAATATACGATCCGATCGCAGCGATGAATAAGAGCATCAAGGCCGACAACGCGACCCTGCCGGCCATGAATATCAGGAAAATGGAAACAATTAGAATCACAAGCGATACGGCCTGCCCGACACCAAACGTCATAGTAACGACGCCGTTCAAGTTCAACGCTGTCGTCACAATTAGGCACCGGCCAAATAAAGTGTTCAACGTAAGTTTTGAAACGGTTTCCCTTAAGCGCCCCGCCCTAAATCCACTGTTCATCTGTTAAACCTCACCATGCCTTGCGCTTCCGCCGTAGCGAGTTGATCCAGCAGGGGCGAAGGCGCTGTCAACTCCATTGCAGGGGCTGGCGCGCTCGCGGCCCCGAACTCCACCCAGTCCCCCGACCTAGATCGCTCGCTTCCGATCTCAAGATCACTCGTCCGACGCCGACGCCCCGGATCTTTTCGTTTCGCTTCGCCTCGCGTTAGGGCCACCGAACCTTTCGCGCCACCACAGCAGGACAATGCCGAAGTAGGTAGTCCCAGACTATACCCCGCGTGCCTCGCGGGATGAAGGTTGCTCTGCCGCCTTCCTGATCCCGCGATTTGGTGAGAGTCCGTCATCGAATGAGACGGACGTGAAGAAGAGCAGGTTTCGTGAGGCGCAGATCATCGGCGTACTGCGGGGGCATGAAGGCCGAATGTACGATTGGCCTATTCGAGCAGCCCGTGATGAGCCTTGAGGGCCGCGGTAGGCAGCCGGTCGAGCAGACGGCGCTTTGCGACGAGGTAAAGCCTCCGCACAATCTGTCCGCCAGGCGTCTGGCGAGCCATGGCGGCATAACGGGTCAGCCTCGTGTCGCGTTATACATGGTCAGCCAGCATCCGCCGCAGCGCATCGCGCATATCGACCGCCGGCACGAAACCTGCCGACAGCACCTTATCGTTGGCAATCTCCGAACTCATCATGAATTTGCGAACTCGAACGGCGCTGAGGGGAAGCGGACGCCGAAGCACGAAGGCGGCTACATCGGCCACCCGGCCTCCGGCGATGCCGATCCAGCCCGGAACGCCCTTGCGTCCGCCGGACCGACCAAGCGCCTCATCGGCAAAGGCAACAAGTTCGATCATGCTGAAATCCGGCTTGTCGGCGTAATTGTAGACGTCATTGCCGAAACCGGCCGTGGAGAGATGCGTCAGGAAGCCCGCAATGTTCTCGACGCAGGCCATAGATTTCCGGTTGCGGCCATTGCCAAACATTATGAATGGGCCGTGCTTGATCTGGCGAAGGAGATTATACACATTGCCACGGTTACCAGGCCCGAAAATGACCGTCGGGCGTACAAATACAACTGTGTTTTGCGGACTCGCATCGCGCCACTTCTTGTATTCGATCTCGGCAAGATGCTTGGTGCGTCCGTAATCATTGAAATAATTGTGGGGGCTTTCCTCGGTTATGGGAACAGATTGAGCGCCGTAGACGGCGACCGAGCTAGTGAATATTTGACGCGTGACACCACACTCCGTAGCGATGGCGCAGACATTTTGCGCTCCGCCGACATTCACCTCGTCATAGAGAGATATTGGACGCACGTCATCGCGGTGCTCTGCAGCCAGATTAATCACGAGATCGCAGCCGGACATCGGCTCACGAAGTGTCGCAGGCTCGCGCACATCCCCGACCCAAGACTGAACGCCAGTATGGCTGTGTTCAATCTTGTCGAGCGTGCGGACCGTCCAGCCGGCCTGCCTGAGTGCCGGAACGAGAAATCCTGCGACGAAGCCCGCTCCGCCGATCACGAGGACAGTTCCGTGGACGGACGCGTTCATTTCACAAGCCTTTCCAGAACTCCAAGGGCGTCGGCAGCGAGCTTGTTGCGGTCGAATCTGGCGGCCACCTCGATCTGCGCGGCACGCCCGGTCTCATCTGTGCGGTCCGGCCGATCAGCCATGTCGGAGATCGCTCCGGCCAGCGCTTTGGCATCTTGAGGGGCGACACACACCCCGCCGCCAAGCGAGGCGATAATGCGCTGCGCCTGCCCGGCCACCGCCGCTGCGATGGGCCTGCCTGCGGCGAGGATTTCGAAGATCTTCGAGGGGATGACGGTCTCGAAGACCGGATGGTCCTTTAGGAGTGCGGTGCCGATGTTCAGCGCGGCCAGAAGCTGCGGCACTTGCGGGTGCGGAACAAAGTCGCGGAATTCGATGTTTCTAACACCAAGTTGGCGGGCGAGCGCCTTGACGTGATCTCCGTCCGCCCCTTCGCCGACCATGAGGAAGTGAATGTCTTCGCGATGGTTCAGCCGGGCGGCCGCCTCGACGAACACCCCGGCCCCCTGGCTGAGGCCGAGCGTGCCGACAAATCCGACGATGAATTTTTCCTGCGGCAGGCCGAGGACCGTGCGGGCATGCTCGCGCCCATCCGGGTAAACGAACTTTGCCGCATCGACGGCATTTGTCACCACTGACAGCTTCTCGTCCGGAACGCCGCGTGAAAGAAGATCCTCCCGGAAAGCGTCGGTCAGGACCAGAACGTGATTGGCATCGCAGTAGAGCTTAAGCTCCATTCGCTCGATGAGCTTTAGCAGCGGGCTGGCCGACACGCCGACCGCGCGGATGGAGGCAGGCCACAGGTCGCGCACCTCGAACACCCACGGCACTTTCAGCCGGCGGGCGATCCGCTGCCCAAGAAGGGCAATGTTGATCGGGGGAGAGGAAGCTAGAACCACGTCCGGACGCGGCAGCTTTGACAATTGCCGCTCGGCCGAATAGTTGAATGACGCATAATCGAGCACGCGCCTTAGCTTTCCGGTGTTTGGCGCCATATAGCTCCAAACCCTGTGCACATCGAACCCATCCATGGGTTCGACTTGATAGGCCTTGTTCGTGTAGGACTCGAACACTCGGCCCTGGGGGAAGTTCGGAACGCAGGTCAGGACATCGACATTCCATCCTGCCGCGACCCAGCGGGCCGCATGGGCGTGGAGACGTGTGGAGGCAGCCGACACTTCCGGGGTGAACCGGTCGGTGACAATGAGAACTCTGGGCATGAGGCTTGTTTGCTCTTTCAGTTCGGTGACCTGCCACTGAGATGTCATCTCAGTAGCAGGTCACCGTGATAGGCTCCGCCGAAGGGGCGCCTTCGCGTCGAGATCATGAATGTAGCCTCATATCCGGACTCGACCGAGGCACGCGCCATTTCACTCACCCGCTCCGGTCGCGCGTTGCACTCGTGAGGGCGGTAGTGGGCCAATAAGAAGACGTACACTTCAGCGCGCCCCGCCACCGGCAGCCAGGGTCCAGAAAGTACGGAGAACGATAAGCAAATCTAGATAAATGCTTAGCTTTTTCACATAGTAGAGATCGAACGTCAGCTTGACCCGGGCTTCCTCGGCATTGACGGACGGAGGGGCCGAGACCTGCGCCCAGCCGGTGACTCCGGGTCGGACGAGATAGCGGTAAGCGTAATTGGGCAACCGCGCCATATAGTGGTCATGGAGATTGCGAGCTTCCGGACGGGGCCCGATGAGACTCATTTCTCCGCGGAGCACGTTCCAGAGTTGAGGCAGTTCGTCGATCCGCAGACGCCTCAGAACCCGCCCGAGGGGGGTAACCCTGAGATCGCCTATAACGGCGGCGGCCACCGCTTCGTCTGGACGTTCGGGTCGCATGGTGCGCAGCTTTAGAATTGTGAAAGGCTCTGCCCCCAGGCCGATACGCTCTTGTCGGAACAGAATTGGCCCGCCCATGGTGGCGGCGATCAAAAGAGCCGAGATGCCGAGCAGCGGAAGCGCTACAGGCAGCATGAAAAATACAAGAGTGATGTCTAGCGCCCGTTTAAGGGCCCGATAGGAAGCAATGCCATTAGGGGGCAGATGATCGATTTCGAAATGATCGATTGAAACGGAGCCATTCAACTCTTCAATGTGTTCGCCCACGTGGCGAATCTTACATCCGGCGAGCATGGCGCGTGACAGTGCTCTCGACCATTCAGCGCTGACCTGCTCTGTCAATGATACAACAACGATATCGAACCTTCGAAGATCAGTGGCTGGGTCATAGACCAACTCGCCAAAACTCGCCGGAGCATCCAGATCTCCGACCAGAGGCGCAATGACTGCAACGCGCCGACGCGTGAGCTTGTGCCGGATGCTGACCACCAGGATCGCGGATATAGCCGCGCCGCCAACTGACGCGACCAGAAGCGACCGCGAAAAGAACAGGCGGCCCGCCAAAATGGCCAAGGCGAACAAGCCGAAGACCACAATGACTGCAGTCAAAGACTGAACAAACTTCTCACCAAGACTGCCGTGCAGGCGGCCTGCATAAGCCGCGCACGCGCCGATACAAATCACGTTTAGCGCCCAGTGCGCCGCATATTCAGCGGAGGAGAACCAAACCTGCGCCCCTTCGATCAGGCTGATGCTGAGCGCTGTCCAGATTATGATGAAGCCGCTTGCGACGACACCGGCAGCCACCCCCGGTCCCCGCAAGATCGCCTTTTTGGACAAGGCGGCTTGCGCCAAGCCTGCATCAATTTCCATCAGCATGATCATCAGGCGCCGAAGCCGCGCCGACCGCCGCCTGGCGTGCCGTCGAACCCCAACTCCTCCCCTCGCGAACGCTAAGCCGCTCCACACACGTGGTTATTACACGCTTAACTTACACCGAACACAAGCATGTGACGACAGCGTCTAAACCTCGCCTTAAGCCGGGGATGCTTCTCTCTCGGGCGGTTGTCGCCTGGAGCGCTCATGGCTACCCTCAAGATATCGACTGAGACTCCGCCGCCCGAGGCTGCGACCACACGGGGTCCAGAACTCCCGCGGTGGGACGTGCCCAGCCATGGACAGCATCCGCCGTTCAGCTCGCCGGCTTTGGACCTCCAGAATCGGATTGAAGCGGCGCTGGCCCCACCAGCGAGCAAAGCACAGCAAATCGCTCGATTTTCGGGCCTTGTAGCTGTTGCACTCGCGCTCGCAGGACTGTCCCTTATCTTCTGGGTAACGCTCGCACGCTGGCTCTTCTAGGTTTATTCTGACACCGCGGTTTCAGTCTAGCGGCAAGAGATCTGTCATTGACCTCTGGCTTGGCGACGGTCGGATAGGGGCGACGCGGCAGAAGCAAGAGAACGCCCGGAGGCGCGGATCCGCACCCTTCAAGTTGCAAAGTGACGGAGGTCGGCCGCAGAGGTCGGACAACCTCGCACCAGCCCGGCCAGCACTCTTGGATGCAGCGGGGATTCATCCACAAGAGGCGAACCAGATCCCCACGGCCTTGGCTTCGCAATTCGAATCGAATTGCTTCACAAACCCTTGATTGACAAGTCTCCCGCCCTGCGTGAGGGAGGAGCGGGGGAGGACGTTCGCATGTGCGGGATCATCGGCATCACCGGCCAGGGCCCGGCGGTTCCCCGCCTGATCGACAGCCTCAAGCGGCTGGAGTACCGCGGCTATGACTCCGCCGGCGTCGCCGCGGTGGTCGACGGCCGCACCGAGCGCCGCCGCGCCAAGGGCAAGATCACCGAGCTGGAGGCGGTGCTGGCCGCCGATCCCCTGACCGGGGCCGCCGGCGTCCCGACGGTCGGCATCGGCCACAC
>SXGS01355733.1_pt1 | contig 10486 bp, 7 predicted proteins | sample 3174681 | NCBI WGS metagenome assembly SXGS01 (sample SAMN11356861, study PRJNA531348) | freshwater metagenome | isolation source: freshwater sample F1-80 | place: China: Fuxian Lake, Yuxi | collected 2017-12-25
CGCGCCCCCGCCGGCCCCGGACGCCGCCGCGGCCTCCGGACTGCGCCCTCGCCTCAAGCTGACGCCGACCGCCAGCGACGCCGAGTTCGCCGACGTCTTCGACGCCGCCGGCGGCCGCGCTCCGGCCGAGCCCCAGGCCGCCGAGACCGACGGCTGGACCTGGAAGGAGCTGCTGTCCTCGATGGACGACGACGTCGAGGGCGGCGAGCAGACCGCCGTCAAGCTGATCGCCGAGATCGAGGCCCTGGGCATCGACGCGGCGGCGCTGCTGCCGCGGGCGCGGATCGAGGAAGCCGCCGCCGAGCTGCAGGACGGCGACATCGCCGCCGCCCGCGAGATGGTCAAGCGCCTGGCCCCGGCGGCCGTCCGGCGCCTGTCCCGCCGCCTGCTGGCCGATCGCGGCCTGCGCACCCAGGCCGAGCGTTTCGTCCGCCGCTACGAAGGCCTGCTGGCCGACGGCGCGCGGCGCGATCCGCAAGGCGAGCTGGCCCTGTCCCTGCTGACCACCGACCAGGGCCGCGCCTTCCTGCTGCTGGAAGCGGCGACCGGCGACGTCGGCTGATGCGCCGCCTCGAGGCGCGCGACGAGCGCTGGCCCATAGCCGGGGCCTTCACCATCGCCCGCGGCTCCAAGACCGAGGCGCATGTGGTGGTGGCCGAGCTGCGCTGCGGCGACGCGGTCGGACGCGGCGAATGCACGCCCTACCCCCGCTATGGCGAGACGGTCGAGGGCGTGCTGGGCGAGATCGAGGCCGCCCGCGGGCCGCTGGAGGCCGGCTGCGACCGCGCCGCTTTGCAGGACCTGTTGCGTCCCGGCGCCGCCCGCAACGCCCTCGACTGCGCCTTGTGGGACCTGGAGGCCAAGCAGAGCGGCGTTCCAGCGCACGTCCGCGCCGGCCGACAGCGCCTCGATCCGGTCAAGACCTGCTACACCATCAGTCTCGCCGCCCCCGAGGTCATGGCCGAACAGGCCCGCGCCGCCGCCCGCCGCCCGATGCTCAAGCTCAAGATCGGCGGCCCAGGCGACCTGGAGCGGGTCGAGGCGGTGCGTCGGGCCGCGCCCAGGACGCGGCTGGTGGTCGACGCCAACGAAGCCCTGTCCTTCGACGACCTCGTCCGGCTGGCCCCCGAGTTCGCGCGCCTCGACGTGCTGCTGATCGAACAGCCGCTGAAGGCCGGCGCGGACGAGGCGCTGGAGGGTTTCGCCAGCCCGGTGCCGCTGTGCGCCGACGAAAGCCTGCACACCCGCGCCGATCTCGCCGCCATCGCCCGGCGGTACGGCTGCGTCAACGTCAAGCTGGACAAGACCGGCGGCCTGACCGAGGCCCTGGCCCTGGCCCGCGCCGCCGAGGCGCGCGGCATGCGGCTGATGGTCGGCTGCATGATGGGCTCGGGGGTGGCCATCGCCCCGGCCTATGTCGTGGCCACCCTCTGCGAAATCGTCGACCTCGACGTGCCCCTGATCGTCAAGGACCCCGCCGACGCGAGGGTCGTCCACGACGGACGGCGCCTGCATCGGTTCGCCGGCGACCTGTGGGGCTGAAACAACAAAAAAACTCTCGGGAGGAATTCAAATGACAAGGCTGAACAGCAGGCTCTTCGCGACCAGCGGCCTCGTGCTCGGCTGCGCGCTCATCGCCGCCCCGGCGGCGGCGCAGACCGCCCCGCCGCCGGCGACGGCCGAGGTCGAGACCATCGTGGTCACGGCCCAGAAGCGCGCCGAACGGCTGCAGGACGTGTCGGCCTCGATCGCCGCCGTTTCGGGGAGCGACATCGCCGAGACCGGCAAGAACGGCTTCGCCGACGTGATGGCCTCGGTGCCCAGCCTGTCGATGGTGTCGCAGGGGCCGGGCCTTTCCACCCTGGCCCTGCGCGGGATCACCACCGGCGGCGTCCGCAACGACGAGCCGCAGAACAAGGAGACCGTCGGCGTCTATATCGACGAGACGCCGATCTCGGTGAACGGGTTCAACCCCGACCTCGGCCTCTACGACATCTCGCGCATCGAAGTGCTGCGCGGGCAGCATGGCACGCTCTACGGCTCCGGCTCGATGGGCGGCACCATCCGCATCATCACCAACAAGCCCAGGTTCGGCAGCTTCGAGGGATCGGCCGAGGCCACGCTGTCGCAGACCGAGCACGGCGGTACCAACTCCGGCGTCAAGGGCATGGTCAACATCCCGCTGGCCGAGGACGGCCTGGCCCTGCGCGCCATCGCCTACCGCACCTACACCAGCGGCTACATCGACAACGACCTGACCGGCCAGCACAACATCAACGACGCCGAGACCACCGGGGCGCGGGTCGAGCTGGGCGCGCGGATCGGCGAGAACCTCCGCGCCAACTTCAGCTACATGATCCACGACCTGGAGACGGGCGGGCGCTCGGAACAGACCTCGCCCTACCACCGGCTGACCCGCGGCTTCGACGGCCTGACCGACCGGATCAACATCTTCAACGCCACCCTGGACTACGACCTGGGCTGGGCGGGGGTGACCTCGTCGACCTCGTACATGAAGAAGCGGAACACCAACCGCAATTCGCTGGAGTTCCTGCTCAACACCGCCTTCGGCTTCAACTCGACCGCGCCGCTGGTCGACACCACCGCCATCGAGGACTTCTCGCAGGAGTTCCGCATCACCTCGTCCGGCGACGGGCGGCTGAACTACGTCGTCGGAGCCTTCTACCAGGACCGCAAGCGCGACTACACCCAGGCGGCCGACGTGGCCGGCATCGACGCCTTCACCGGGACGTCCTCGACGGGGCTGGGCGCGCAGCACGCCGATCAGGCCTTCTATGGCGTGCAGGATATCCACCAGAAGCAGAAGTCGCTGTTCGGCGAAGTGTCCTACAAGCTGACGGACAAGCTCACCGCCACCGCCGGCCTGCGTTACTTCGATTTCAACGAGGCCTATCGCACCTATTCCTCGGGCCTGTTGAACGGCGGCGCCGACAGCGGCCGGGGGAACTTCTCCGAGAGCGGCTTCACTCCCAAGTTCAACCTCTCGCTGGCGGCGACCAAGGACAACCTGATCTATCTGCAGGTGGCCAAGGGCTTCCGGCTGGGCGGGGTCAACACCACCGTGCCCGTCGACCTGTGCCGCGCCGACCTCGAGCGGCTGGGCCGCACCAACGCCGCCGGCAGCTTCGGGTCGGACTCGGTGTGGAACTACGAGATCGGCTCGAAGAACCAGCTGATGGACCGCCGGCTGACCCTGAACGCCAGCGCCTATCTGATCGACTGGAGCAACATCCAGACCACGCTCAACCTGCCCTCCTGCTCGTTCTCGTTCCGCACCAACGCCGGCACGGCCCGCAGCCTGGGGACGGAGATCGAGGCCCGCTACGCCTTCACCAAGACCCTGGAGGTCTACGGCAACCTCGGCTTCACCGACTCGACGCTGACCGAGGACGTGCCGTTCACGCCGTGGAAGAAGGGCGACCGCGTGCCCGGCGTGGCCAAGTATCAGGTCAGCGCCGGGGCCCGGCAGGCTCTGACGTGGTTTAAGGAGGACGACTCCTATGTCCGCCTCGACTACAGCTACGTCAGCAGCATGAACACCAACTTCGACACCAACGGGGTCAACAGCCGGCGCTACGGCGACTACCACATCGTCAACCTGCAGGCGGGCGTGCGCGTGCCGGGGCGGCCGCTGGAGGTGTCGCTGTTCGCGCGCAACCTGCTGGACGGCGACGGCCGGGTGCTGTCCATAGCCGGCGGCCTCGTCGGTCCGGAACGCTTCATCACGGTGCAGCCCCGCACCGTCGGGGTGACGCTGCAGGCGACCTTCTAACCGGCGCGCGCCTGTTCATCCGCCCGCGGCGGCGCCAGTCCGCGACGGCCAAGTCATGGAGCCATGGCAGTGATCATCAGTCCGTCGTCCGCCGATCGGGGCGAAGCAGGGGCGGCCGCGGGCCAGGGGGAGGCCCCCTGGCCGTCGCCGGCGCGCGGCTGGACGGCGGTGGCCATCTTCTGCGTCGCCGCCATCCTTTCGTATACGGATCGCCAGATCCTCAGCCTGCTGGTCGACCCGATCCGCGCCGACCTGAAGATCACCGACACCCAGATCGGCCTGCTGCAGGGCGTCGCCTTCGCCCTGGTCTATTCGGTGGCGGGCCTGCCCTTCGGCCGGCTGGCCGACCTCGTGGCGCGGCGCACGGTGATCCTGAGCGGCGTGGTCATCTGGAGCCTCGGCACGCTGCTGTGCGGCCTGTCCGATTCGTTCTGGATGATGTTCGCCGGGCGCTTCGTGGTCGGGATCGGCGAGGCCGCCCTGGCTCCGGCGGCGGTGTCGATGATCGGCGACCTCTTCGCGCCGCGGCGGCGGGGCCTGGCCACCGGGACCTTCATGATGGGCATGGTGGTCGGCGGCGGGGCGGCCATCGCCATCGGCGGGGTGATCCTGACCGTCGCCGCCACCGGCGCCTTCGCCGGCCTGCCGCTGCTGGGCGGCCTCGCGCCATGGCGGATCGCGCTGGTGCTGCTCAGCCTGTCGGGCGCGCCCATGCTGGTCATGCTGTCCCTGGTGCGCGAGCCCGAACGGCGCGGCGCCGACGGCTCGGGCGCGGCGATCTCGGGCTCGGCGTTCGGCCAGCTCCGCCGCTACCGCAAATCGTTGGCGCCGTTGGTCCTGGGCTGCGCCCTGATGTCGGTGGGCGACTTCGCCCTGGTCGCCTGGGCGCCGTCGCTGCTGTCGCGCAACTACGGCATGGCGCCGGGCCAGATCGGGGCCTGGCTGGGGATCATCCTGGCCGTCACCGGCGTGGCCGGCGCGGTCGGCGGCGGCTTCCTCAGCGACTGGTTCGCCCAGAGGCGGGGGCCGTCCGCCCGCGCCAGCCTGGCCGTGGGGCTGGCGGTGATCGCCGCGCCCTGGTCCCTGGTCTGGGCGACCGGCGCGCCCTGGTCGCTGCTGGCCCTGATCAGCCTGTGGTCGCTGTTCTCGTCGATGACCGCCATAGCCGGCGTCGCGGCGGTCCAGGAGATCGTCCCCAACACCCTGCGCGGGCTCAGCATCTCGCTGATCGCCTTCGGCAACATCATGATGGGCCTGGGCGTCGGCACCACGGCCGCCGGCGTCCTGGCCGACAAGGTGTTCGGCGACCCGCACGCCCTGGGCCAGGCCCTGACGCTGTGCGTCACGCCTGCGGCGCTGGGCGCCGTGCTCTGCTTCTTCCTGGCCGCCCGCGCCCGTCGGCGCACCGGCGTGGAGGCCTGAACACGGCCGGCGTCAGGATTGCAGGATCTGGTGTTCGACGGCGGCGCGGTCGACGCCGGGCAGGGCGGCCAGCCGGTCGCACAGGGCGCGGGCCTGGCGGGGGCGCAGGCCCACCACCTTCAGGCGGTGGTCGTGGCTGTCGCCCCGGCGGGCCAGGTGCAGGGCCTCCAGCCGTCCGCCGGCCTCGCCGATCAGCTCCAGCGCGGCGATGGCCACGGCCAGCCGGTCGCGGGTGACGACCTCCAGCACATGGGTGAGGACCGAGCCGGGGAAGGCCTGCTCGATCTCGTCGTCGGCCGAGCGATGGCCGGGGAGGTCCGGGACGGGGCGAAGGGCGGATTGCGGCATGGTCATGCGCTCCATGTCGAACGAGTTGACGAAAGGGCGCAGGTCCGTCCCGTTTCGTTGCCGATCATCGGCCGCATCGTCTCTGGAGAGACCGCCACCTTGCCCGGGAAGGCAGGTTGGCGTTGGGCCGGGCCCAACTCTTGATGCCCGGCCTGCATAGCCGGTTCGGCCGCGTCTTTCAACGCCCCGCCGGGCTGGCTAGTTTGGCCGTCCCCATAAGCCGGTAAGCGGAAGCGAAGACGATGAGCCAACCGAAGGCCTTCCTGGGCCCCGACGTGCGCGACCTGGGCGCGACGTGGATCGATCCGTCGGCGCGGCTGTTCGGGGCGGTCGAGATCGGCGCCGGCGCCTCGATCTGGTGCAACGTCGTGGCGCGGGCCGAGAGCGACGCCGTGGTCATCGGCGAGAACAGCAACATCCAGGACTTCGTGATGATCCACGTCGGCTCGCGAACCGGAACGACCATCGGCCGCAACTGCTCGATCACCCACCATTGCACCCTGCACGGCTGCGTCATCGAGGACGACGTGCTGGTCGGGATCGGGGCGACGATCATGGACGGCTGCGTGATCGGCCGCGGGTCGATCGTCGCGGGCGGCGCCTTCCTGACCGAGGGCACGGTGATCCCGCCGTTCTCGATCGTCATGGGCGCGCCGGCCAAGGCGGCCAAGACCCGCGACAACACCTTCGCCAACCGCATGAACGCCTTCCTCTACCGCCGCAACGGCGAGGCCTATGCGGCGGGGGATTACAGGCTGTGGTCGCGCGAGGACTTCCGCGCCGAGATGGCCGCCGAGGCCGGGCGCCTGCACGCCGAGATCGCCGCCGCCGCGGCGGCGCAATGATCGTTGCGGTTGAACCGGCGGCCGATTAGCGTGAAGCCTCCGTTCCGAGGGGGAAGGTCATGCCCAAGCTCGCCGTCGCCGCGTTCGTCCTGATGTCGGCGGCGGTCGCCGTCGCCCCGATGGCGGTCGCCCAGACCCCGGCCGCCGAACTGGCCAAGCCGCCGCCCGACGCCCAGGTGTTCACCATCATGTCCAGCGCCGGCCAGCACGGCCAGTCGCGCTACTGGACCGCGCCGGACGGCGCGCTGATGGGCCGGCTCAGCCTGCTGCTGCGCGGCCAGGCCTGGGAGGAGGACGAGACCATCCGCCTGGGCCCGGACGGCGCCATCGCCGACTACCGCCTGCGCGGGTCGAGCCCCAACGGCGACGTCGGCGAGACCTTCCGCGTCGACAAGGGCCAGGCCAGCTGGAAGTCGCCGTTCGACGCCGGCTCGGCCCGCTACGACAGCCCCGCCTTCTATCTGGCGGCCGGCAACAGCATCCGGGCGGGCGACTTGCCGGTGGAGCGGATGATCGCCACCGGCCGCGAGGTCGCCCTGCTGCCCGGCGGCAAGGGCCGGGCCGAGAAGCTGACCGAGGCGACCGTGGGCCAGGGCGCCTCGGCCCTGCATGTGACGGCCTGGACCATCACCGGGATCGTCGGCACGCCGTTCGCCGTCTGGACCGACGACAAGGGCAAGGTGTTCGCCAACATCGGCGGCCTCAGCACCATCCGCGCCGGCTACGAGAGCGCTCAGCCGCTGCTGGAGAAGGCCCAGGACGACGCCATGGCCCGGCAGTCGCCGGTGCTGGCGCGCCGGCTGGCGACCACGCCGGCGGGGCCGGTCGCCTTCGTCGACGTGCGCGCCTTCCTCGACGGCGGCCGCTTCGCCGAGCACCAGACGGTGGTGGTCGACGGCGGCAAGATCGTCGCCGTCGGACCGGCGGCCCAGGTCAAGGTCCCGGCCGGGGCCAAGGTGATCGAGGGCGCGGGCCGCACCCTGACGCCGGGCCTGTGGGACAGCCACATGCATGTGGGCGACGACTACACCGGCCCCTCGGAGCTGTCGCTCGGCGTCACCTCGGTGCGCGACCCGGGCAACAACGACGCCCTGACCATCGCCCGGCGCCAGCGCCGCGCCGCCGGCGAGCTGTTGTCGCCGCACGTCTACGCCTCGTCGCTGATCGACGGGAAAGGCCCCAACACCGCCCAGGTGGCCAACGTGGTCACCTCCCGCGACGAGGCGGTCAAGGCGGTCGACGAGGCCAAGGCCAAGGGCCAGACCGGGGTCAAGTTCTACGGCACCTTCAATCCCGACTGGGTGGCGCCGGCCGCGGCCGAGGCGCACAGGCTCGGCCTGCACGTCCACGGCCACCTGCCGGCCGGCATGCGCACCGACCAGGCCGTCGACGCCGGCTATGACGAGATCACCCACATCTACTTCGTGGCCATGCAGGCCATGCCGGACGATGTGGTGGCCCATTCCAACGGCATGCAGCGCTTCGAGGGCGTCGGCCGCTACTTCAAGGACGTCGACCTCGACGCCGAGCCGATGAAGTCGCTGATCGCCAAGATGGCGGCGCGCAAGATCGCGGTCGACCCGACCCTGGTGGTGGTCGAGGGCCTGTACATGCCCGAGAACGGCGACATGTCGCCGTCCTACGCGCCGTTCGTCGGCACGCTGCCGGCGGCGGTGGAGCGCGGCTTCCGCCAGGGCGGCTTCGCCCCGCCGGCCGGCGTCACCCGCGCCGACTACCGGGCCAGCTTCCGCAAGCTGGTCGAGCTGGTCGGCCGCCTGCACAAGGCCGGCGCGCCGGTGGTGGCCGGCACCGACGGCTCGGGCCTGGAGCTGGTGCGCGAGCTGGAGCTCTATGTCGAGGCGGGCTTCACCCCGGCCGAGGCGCTGGAGGCGGCGACCATCGTTCCCGCCCGGCTGGTCGGCGTCGGCGGGCGCACCGGCTCGATCGCGGTGGGCAAGGACGCCGACCTGGTGCTGGTCGAGGGCGACCCGTCGCGGACCATCGGCGACCTGCGGCACACGCGGGTGGTGATGATGGACGGCAAGCTGATGGACGCCGACCAGCTGCGCGGCGCCGTCGGCGTCGGCGGCCGGCCGAAGTTCGACCTGGCCGACTGAAGGCCGGGCTTCAGCCGGCGAACATCCGGGCGAAGCCCTGGCCGGCGACGCGGGTCAGGGCGGCGCGATAGGCCGCGTGCCGGGGCTCGCCCGGGGCGATGCGGCCGAAGACGGCGTCCGGCGCGCGGCGCAGGGGAACCAGGGCGATGGGCGCGGCGGCGGGGGTCAGCTGGCTGCCGACGCCGGCGTGCAGGGTGGTCAGCAGGCCGTACATCTCGCCGTCTATGGTCGGCCGGCCGAGGATGGCCAGCCGGAACTGCCCCTGCTCGTTGGTGACCAGATAGATGTGGCCCGACTGGTTCGACAGCGACACCGCGCCCTTCTGGGTGAAGGCGGCGTCCAGCCGGGCGGCCTCGCGGAAGGTCAGGCTGGACGAGGCCTCGTCCCACAGGATCTCGGTGCGGTAGGCGTAGACCGCCTCGGGCGTCTCGAACGACGGCCGCAGGGTCAGGTAGTCGCCTTCCAGCCAGGCGACCGCCGGGCGGGAATAGGCTCCCAGCGCCTCGGGCGCGAGGCCCAGGGCCGGCGGCGCGCCCGCGGGCGCCGTCCTGGGCCGCAGGGCCGCGCCTAGGGCCTCCTCCAGCCGCACGGTGGTCGCCAGGGTGAACGGACGGCGCCCGGCCAGGGCCTTCTCCAGGGTCGAGATGCTGATCCTGGCGTCGTCGGCCAGCTGCTGGCGCGAGATGCGGCGACGGGCCAGCTCCTCGCGCACGCGGGCGGCGATGGCCTGGCTCTGTTCGGTGGAAAGATCGGCTTCGGCGCTCAGCCCCATGCAGTCGGCTCCCGACAAATCCGCACAAATCCTCACATAGCCGGACAGGCCGGGCGGCGGCAAGGCGACGGCGGCCGAACGCGGCGGCGGCGGCCGGAACAAGGCGGAACTTGAGGCTCGTCCCGGCGGCCGCGTGTGAAGACAAGGGAGATCCCTCTTCCTCGGGATGATGGAGATCGTCATGTCCCTTCCGACCGCCGCCCGGCTGCTTCGCCCGGCCGCTTCCCGCCCGCTTCAGGCGACGTTCCGCCCCGACCGCGGCGGCGTGATCGCCCTGGCGATGCTGGCCGCCCTGTTCGCCGTCTTGGCCCTCTACGGGCGCGCCTGGGCGGCCGACCCGGCCCGCATGACCTCGGGCTCGCTGCTGCTGCGCGCCAAGGGCGGCGACTATGTCGAGGCCGTGCGCCTCGGCACCGACGTCGACATGACGGTCAGCGGCATGACCGTCCGCACCCGCGTCACCCAGGCCTTCCGCAACGTCTCGGACCACTGGGTCGAGGCGGTCTACGTCGCTCCGCTGCCGGAGGACGGCGGCGTCGACACGCTGAAGATGACGGTTGGCGACCGGGTGATCGTCGGCGAGGTCAAGAAGAAGGCCGACGCCAAGGCCCTCTACGAGCGCGCCAAGGCCGAGGGCCGCGTCGCCGGCCTGGTCGAGCAGGACCGCCCGAACCTGTTCACCAACTCGGTCGCCAACATCGGTCCGGGCGAGACCGTGGTGGTGCAGATCGAATACCAGGCCCCCGTCGCCCTGTCGGACGGCGAATACAGCCTGCGCGTCCCCCTGGTCGCCGCGCCGCGCTACACCCCGGCGGGCGGCGCGCCCTCGGCCGAGGGCCGCGCCCCGCTGCTCGACCCGCGCCGCCATCGTCCGGTCAATCCGGTGTCGATCACCGTGCGCCTGCGCCCGGGCTTCGCCCTGACGGGCCTGTCCAGCCGCAACCACGCCGTCTCGACGCGCAACGACCCGGCTGGCGGCAAGATCGTCAGCCTGGTCGGCGGCGAGGTTCCCGCCGACCGCGACTTCGAGCTGATCTGGCGGGCGGCCCCGTCGTCCGCCCCGACGGTCGGCCTGTTCCGCGAGCATGTCGCCGGCGGCGACTACGTGCTGGCCCAGGTGACGCCGCCGATCGCGCCCCGCAAGGGACCGCCCGTCCCGCGCGAGATCGTCTTCGTCATCGACAATTCC
>SXGS01189031.1_pt1 | contig 10485 bp, 5 predicted proteins | sample 3174681 | NCBI WGS metagenome assembly SXGS01 (sample SAMN11356861, study PRJNA531348) | freshwater metagenome | isolation source: freshwater sample F1-80 | place: China: Fuxian Lake, Yuxi | collected 2017-12-25
GGCTCCTCACCAACAGGTCCGAAACATGCGCGCAGATCCCTGTCCCGCTCTTCAGCCGAAGGTCGCCACGAACTGTTCAAGATTTACTACACCCCAATGCGGACTCCTTGAAACCCATTGGGGTGGTAACACCGTTCCGCTGCCGGGCCTTAAAGACCATGCCCGCGCCACCCCGCCCTATCTCCTGGAGTAACTCGAAGTCGCCCAAGACGCGCGCACCGGAAGGTCCGCCTGTGTCCGATTCCGCCGCGGGCTGCCAGGCCATCCGCAGGAAGCAGACCGGACAATTCGCTTCCGTGCTCACCGGGTTATAAGCGCGACCAAAGTCCGGACAAGTCGCGGAGCGGTCGTTCGACTCATGGATTCTATCTGATGGCATCGTTTCCACACGTCTATAGTGAAAAGAGAAGACACAGTTACACGAAATGTGAATCAACTCTCGCGCGAGGCCTCAAGGCATCAAGCCCCGAGGATGCGGATCAAATAATCTATCTCCTGATCCACCGTTCCAGGATCGCTGGTGACTTCGGAAACGGTAGCGCGAAGAATTTCCGCAAATCGTTGCCGCAATCGATGCACGGCCACTTTGACGGCACCTTCACTCAGACCGAGTTGTTGCGCGGCCGAGCGACAGGTCGCGGCGTCAACAGGCTGCAGCACGAGCGGGCGCAAGGCCGCAAACCGCGCAGGTGAGGCCGTTTGTTCAGCCGCCAAGCGGCGCCAGGTTTCGCCGACAATGGTTTCCGCCAAAGCTCGATCATATCGGGCGGAGGCCGTCTCATCTGAAACAGGCTCGGCCGCGTAGCGTTCTTCCGCGGAAAGAGATTCCAGTGAGAGGGGTCGATGGCCACCGCCTCGCTTCTGTGCGGTTTCACGCTGGCAAAAAACCTCCAACGCATCTTGCGCTCCCATCGAGCCGGACTGGCCAGCCTCGAGAACGACGCTCCAGTGCGTTGTGGCGAAGAGAGCCGGCTGGGAGCGATCGTGATCCACTCCGAAATTCTATGGCCCAGCCCGGGAAAAATCAAGTCCTGGGATTGCGGATCGCCCAAGGTCAGTGGTTTGTTCTTCGCATGCTGAGCCGGTTCACGGCTATCTGCTCACCGCACGGTAGAATCGATGCGGGAATTTCGCGATGTCGGGATTGATCACTGTCAACTGCCTGAAACCTGACACTCATCGGACATCCCGCCAGTCAGGTGGAGACCAGATGAATGCCCAGCCTCCCGCAGGGTGGGTACGATCTCGCTGCGAGTTCCGGACGTATGCGGAGTGGCTATCCACAAATACACTGGGTAATCCGCCATTCGGGTTGTCCGGGGAGTTTGGACCGTGACCTGTTGGAATGAGAAAATCTGGAGCAACGTCTCCCTTCTTGCTGAGGGCAGTGCATGCAAGGGTGAGCTTCTACGACGGGAACGCGACCTCGGAGACAAATCGCTGCCGGAACTTCCAGGTTTCATCTCGCGCGACTTCAACCAACAGTCCTCGGGCAAAGACATAGGAGTGGTCGATGATCATTCGATTCGTGGGAACTCCCATGAACTGCGTCGCCCAGCGGTTGAACGGCCCCTTGTCCGCCGGGCAGACGAAGAATCGGCCATTCGTGGAAACATAAGGCTGAATTCCGGCCCAGAACTCGACAAAAGGAAACTGGGGATTGCCTTTGGTCGTGACGCTTGTTCCATACGGGAATTTTTCTCCGTGGTCATCGCTGTAGAGAGTCAGCCCCACCCCGATCTGTCTTAGATTGGACAAGCAGCGCGCGGTCAGCGCCTTCTGTTTAGCCTTGCCGAGCGCAGGCAAGAGCATCCCAGCCAATATCGCGATGATGGCGATAACGACAAGTAGTTCAATTAGAGTAAAGGCTGAGCGGCAAACGCCTCGAATCTGTGCGGAGTGGCGTGACCGAGCCGTCGATGTTGTTGTGGATGGATGCATCGCTGATTTCATGGTTTGTCTCCCATTATGACTGGAGAATTTTTGTCATCTAATCGGATGGAGCTGCATGAAACAGCCGCAACTGATGAGGTCCGGCGGAGATGAGAGTGGAGCCGTCCTTTGAAAAGGCGAGGTGCCGGCAGTCCTGTGGCTGGCCGCTCAGGGTGGCGACTTCGTCCCAGGACGCGACGTCCCAGAGGGTGATGAGACCGTCCACCGCCCCCACGGCCAACCGACGGTGATCCGGGCTCAACACAGGCGCAAAAAATCCCGTCACTCGCGGTGTCAGTTGAAGTCGTTCAAGTCCCGTCGAGACGTCCCAAACTTTGATTTCGGTAGCCGTGCTGATCAATGTCCGTTCATCCGGCAACATCAACAGGCCGCGAACTTGCCATTCATGTCCCTCTAGGATTCGCTCTGGGCCTTTTTCCGCAAGGTTCCAAACTCTCACCGTGCCGTTGAAGAATCCCGCGAGGAGATGACGGCCAGTTCCAGAGAAAGCCAAGGACATGACGCCAGCGGAGCCGTTTTTTGGAAAGACGTGAAGTTCCCGTTGCTCGGACACGTTCCAAACCCGCAAAAATCTATCGCTCGACATCGCGAGAAGTTTCCCGTCAGCGGAATACGCCAACCGGTTTAGTTCATTCGTTTCGGGGTGAGCGAAAGTGTGGAATTGACGGTTGTTGGCGTCCCACAGCGCCACGCGGCCATCTTCACTACCAAAGGCGCAGGCCTGGCCGCCGGGAGCGACTTCGATTGCAGTGGTATTGGTGAAGGGAAGCGAGTAGCTCCCGCCACCCTCGAACGAATCAGTAGGCCTCAGACTAAACGTGCGGTTGGTGAAAACTAACGCGAGCGCTGATCCATCGGACGCCAAGGCGAGGGCAGGACCGTACGTGTTCCACGCCCAACTCACGCCGGGGGGAATTGACTGGGCATCCAGCTCCCGGAGGGCTGGAGGAACTTCCCACATTCGCACCGCCCCATCCTCGCCTCCGGAAATGAGGCGACGGCCATCCGGTGTGAAAGCAACCGAGGTTACGGGTTTGCGATGGCCGCGCAGCTCCGCCGTGAGCAGGCCGAAATTTGCGTCAATCAAGCGGACTTGCTGATCCCAGCTTGCGGTAGCGAGGGTGTGTCCGTCCGCCGAGAGCGCCAGCCCTGAAATGGTGCGCCGGTGCCCGGAAAAACTAAACCGCTCGCGCTGCTTCAGGACATCCCAAGCTTTGATCAAGCGATCCCGCCCTGCGGTAAATAAAGTTCGGCCATCGAGCGAGAAAACCATGTAGTAAACTTCCAGCGCGTGGCCCGTCAGACGTCCAACGGCAGTTCGCGCCACAGTATCCCACAAAACGATGTCCCCGGAATTGTGCTCGCCATAGGCGAGCAAACGATTGTCGGGCGAAAACGCGATTCCGACCGGCCCAAGGGTGCCACGACTTGAAGCAAGATTCGTCAAAGGCTGCCTGGAAGACAAACTCCAGAGGTGAATGCCACTGCTTTGCCCATCCAGCGCAAGCCATTGGCCGTCAGGCGAGAAAACCATCGTTTGTCGCAGCCAGAGATTGCTCGTTAGGATCGTGACTTCTGCTTTTGTGGTCAGATCCCAAAGCCGAACTGGATCATTGTTGGAGTTAACCGAGGTGGTTCCAGTCACCATCCATCGGCCCTCGGGTGAACACGCGGAGAAGAGCACCTTTTCAGGATGCGGCAGGACGCCCGTCTCTCGGCCAGAATCGAGATTCCAGAAGCGGACTGTCTTATCGAAGCTGGACGCGAAAGCGGTCTGGCCATCGGGCAGCACCCCCAACGAAGTGACAGGTCGATCCAGTTGCGCCAGGACACGATGCGGGTCGCCCTGTGACTCGCGCCAGAGATATCGCCATTCCCAGCCTCGGAGGTCAGTTGAGAGTTGAGGACTGGGAGACGAAATCCGTGCCAGAGGAGAAGGAAATAGGTGAGCGGAAATGGAATTTGTGGACGTTTGGAGTCCCCCGCTCAGGTGGTCGGAAGGGAGGCCAGCTAAGGGCGGAGCTCCAAGCAGGGGGCGATGACGTTCGAGTAGTTGCCGGGCACGGAAGAAGTCGCCTTCTTGCACGGCCCGATGTGCGAGGTTCATATCCGAAGCGTATTGCGCGCGGCGAGCGTCGAGGGCACTGGCTTCGGCTTGAGTCGCGGCGAGTCGCGCCACGGCAGCGATGCGCTGCGCCGAGCGCCACTGCCAGAGCACTCCCGCGAGGCCGACGACGAGAAAGAGCGCCGCCGCCGCAAGCGCTCCGGCGAGCGCGGGCTTGCGGCGGCCCCAGCGCCAGACGCACTCGATGCGCGTCACCGGCCGGACCAGGATCGGTTCATCCTTCAGAAAACGTTCGAGTTCGTCGGCTAGTTCTTGAGCGGTGGCGTAACGTTTGGCCGGTTCTTTCTCCAGGCACTTGAGACAGACAGTTTCCAAATCTCGCGGGACTGAGGGATTCACCAGTTGGGGCCTTGCAGGATCAGTTTCCAGGACCTGCAAAAGTGTCCGTTCCAGGGTTTCCGCCTGAAAGGGTGGGCGCCCAGTGAGCGCGTGGTAAAGGATCGCGCCGAGGGAGTACACGTCCGCCCCCACGCCGAGCTTGTGCCGGCCTGAGACCTGTTCGGGTGGCATGTAGTGCGGGGAACCGAGCACATGACCGGACTGGGTCAGTTCCAAATCGGCAGACACGTCTTTGGCCAGGCCGAAATCGGCGACGCGAGGGCGGCCTTCGGCATCAAGCAGGATGTTGGCGGGCTTGAGGTCGCGATGAAGGATACCGTGGGAGTGCGCGTGCTGGAGTCCTTCGGCAATTTGACGCACGATGGTTGCCGCCTCGCGCGCTGGCAGCGGACGATCGCGGAGTACCTCCGCCAGATTCGGCCCCGGCACATAATCCATCGCGAACCACGGCTGGCCATCATCCTCGCCGACCTCATGGATTGCGACGATGGCTGGGTGCCGGAGCGCCGCCGCCGCGCGGGCCTCGGCACGGAAGCGTTCGACGAAACGAGGATGAGTCCACCTCCCGAGGAGCAAGCGTTTCAAGGCGACCGTTCGGTGCAGCGTGCGATGCCGGGCTCTATGGACCACGCCCATGCCTCCGTGGCCGATCTCCTCCAGCAGATCGTAGCTGCCGAGCTGCGGTTCCGCTTTGTTCGCCTGTCCTGGTAACAGTTCAGTTGAAACCGGCCCAGACGCGGTGGCCGACACACTCTCGATGCCCGTCAGAACGAGGCAGCGTGGACAAAGACCACGAGGCGCGGTTGCATCGAGTGCCATACCGCACTTCGGACAAAGGGTACTCTGGTTCATGGATGAGGACATACCTGCGTCACGAGATTACTGCGACACCGGTTCAGCAAGGTGACGCGAGAATTTTAGAAATCTTCCCCAAAGCTATATCAGCCCGGAATTACGCCCAAAGCCAAGACATCTCGATCACGAAGTGAGCAGGCGAAAGATGTACTGAAGTTCGTCCTCGACCTCTTCCGGCGTGCCTACGATCCGGCTGATTTCCTCGCGCAGCAGCTCGCGATAGCGACGGCGCAAGCGGTACACGGCCGCCTTGACTGCACCTGGGGTCAAGCCAAGTTCCGCCGCCAGCGTTGCGTAGCCGGGCGATGATTCACCCTCCCCGATGAGGAAGATTTGCAGGCGAGCGAACAGATCAGCACTGCCGAACGAAACAAACTCCTTTTCCAACCGACGCAGCACCTCTTCGAGTAAAGTCAGAGCGAATCGGCGCTCGTAAATTTCCGCGGGGGTTCGCGATACGATAGGCTCCAACCGGTAGCGATCTTCAAGTGTGTCATCGTCCAGCGACAACGGTGTTTGCCCGCCACCCCGGCTCTCACGAGTGCGATGCCTCCAATCGTCCGCCAGAAAATGGTTCAAAGCAGTGAGCAGGTAGTTGCGGAAACGGCCCCGCGTCGCACTCGCCCGCGCGAAGAAATTACCAGAAAGCAGGCGCACGAAGAAACTCTGCGTTAGATCTCGCGCGGTTTCGTCCGGATGACCCTGGCGGCGGATTTCGGCGTAGATCGGATATTGGTAGGTTCTCGCGAGTTGCTCCAGGGCGTCGAGCGCCACTGAAGGCTCAGCCCGGCCCGCTGCCGCCACCTGGCTCCAGTGAGTGGTGGTGAACTTTCCCGATGATCCGGCGGGATCCATGCCTCTACCGTGCGGCAATTAGAAGTCCCAGCCAAGCCATCATATGCCATTCAGACGGATTCGGCAGATTCACCAAACCTCTTACAAATCGTCATTCCAACGAAGCCGGGTCCCCGCTTCCAAGGTCTGGTCCATGAGGGCTCCTGCGGATGCATCACCGTGATCGAGCCCCAGCACATGACCCAGTTCATGCCGGATGACTGTAAGGAGGTCCATCCGCCCCGCCGCCGCCGCCATGGTGGCAACTAACCGCGAAGCGTCCTCGGTTTGGCTAACAAACTCAGAATTATCGCCAGGTGTCAGATCCACGAACCAACCATACCCTGCGGCGTTCACGTCGAGATAAACGATCGACCCGGACGTCAGCGCGAGCATTTCCCCGGGAAGATCGGCGACCTTGAAAACCACCCGCCTAAATTCCGCCGCATCGGCTCCAGCCTCCCGCCAGAGATCTTTGGCACTCGTGATCAGCGGTGCGGCGGTCCGGAGGGTCAGCGGCGCCTCATCGACAGGGACCGAAGGTGCCGCAGCCGCAGTCAAGGCAGCTTCATCGTTGAGGATCGTGACCGTGGCCGCACCTCGCGTGATGCCCACTGAAGCCCCGGAGAGGACGACCTGGAATGTTTCGTTGGGTTCTTTGACCCTGTCGCCGTTAATGGTGACGTTAATCGTGCGCGTGGTCACCCCTGGGGTGAAGGTCAGGATGCCGGAGGCGTTCACGTAATCGGTCCCGGCCGTTGCAGTTCCCGCAACGGTGGCGAACGATACCGTGACGTTCGAGGCCGACGGCGTTGAGAGTGTCACCGTGACGGCAACGGTTTTCGTGCCCGTGTTACCCTCAGTGATCGACGCGTCAGCGATGGCGAGCGTGGCCACGTCGTTGTCGGTGATCGTGCCAGTCGCCGTAGCCGGTGCGCCGACCCTGTAACCCGTCCCCGCAGCCAGCGTTAGTGTGACACCCTCGGAGCCCTCGGCGATGACGTCGTTCACCGGAGTCACTGTGAGAGTCGCGCTCGTGGCACCCGCAGCCAGCGTTAAGGAAAGCTTGTTGGCCGCCAGCGTCCCACCCGATGCGGTGACGGTATAGTCAGTCGTCATGGTTGCAGTCCCACTCCACGCCAGATTTACGGTAATACTCGTGGATGAAACACCGGTACGATTCACGGTGAACACGATCGGATCGTTCGCCTGCTCAGCGTCGGAGGCATCGGTCGCCCCTACCGTCACCGCCGGCACGTTGATATCATCGTTCAGGATGGTCACGACTGCTGCGTTATCACCGAACCGGATGCCGATGGGGTTGGAGAGTAGCAGCTTAAAGGTCTCGTCCATTTCAGAGGTCATGTCACCGACGATCGAGACGGTGACGGTGGCCAACTGGTTGCCCGCGGCAAACGTAACCCGTCCGGAGGCCGCCACGAAGTCGGAGCCACTGACGGCGGAGCCGGCGGCTGTCGTCCAATCCACCGTAGTCGCGGTGGCGGAAGGGGATGACAATGAGAGTGTCACCGACACGGCGGTCGTGCCGGCCGAGCCCTCAGTGACAGAAGTGTTGGCGACGCTCACCCATGGCGGCGCGCTCGTGTAAGCGTCATCGTTGGTTCGAGTGCGGAAGTTGTCGAACGAGCTGGCACCGCCCTGGGTCATCACGCCAAAGCCGCCGTCCACGACTGCCGCGTTGAAGCTCGTGCTCGTGACCAAAGCGCCGTTGACCGAGATGCTGATGGTTGAACCCTGAAGGATGGCGTCGAGAGCATAATCGACGCCAGCAACCAACGCATGGTTCATCGATGTGTCGATAACCCAGCCGCGACGCGCGTCGACGTGGCCGATAAGCACTTTCTGGTTGGGGATATCGACGGCGGCAAATTTGAAGTCGTTGGCCGCGTAGCTATCGAAAACAATACCACCGACAGTGCTGGTGCTGACGGTCGCTCCAAGTTGAAGGTGCGACCCAGTATGCAGCCCTCGACCAAGGCCGAGGTCGATCAGGTCGACGGCGTTGCCACCTACCGCCACCGGTGAACCAGCGTAGCGGTCGGCGCCGATGATGAACGTCCCATTCTGCAAGCCAGTGAATTGCTCAGCGACACCGTCGTCGAAATCCTCGATCCGGTCATGGGTAACTTCCGGCGGCAAGACTTGCACGACGACATTATCGTAGGCACCGCGTGAATTGTCAGAGCCGAAGCCCACGAATCCGTAGTTCAGGCCGTAATTGGAACCATCGACGACACGCAACGAATATGTCTGGCTGAACACCGCCTGGTTGTCGACGACCAGTGTGGCCGTCAGCCCATTCACTTGGAGCAGCATGTTGTAAAACGTGTCAGACTTCGACTGAAACGGGGTCTGCTGATCGACGGTCCAGCCGGTCGTATCACGGTGGCCCATCACCAGCTTGTTGATCGAGACGTCCACACCAGCGAACTTGAACGCGGTCGGGCTTTCGTAATCAAAGATGATGTAGGCGTTCGCCTTCCAGCCCGCGGTCGGCTTGATCACGCTGATGGCAGCCTGCACTTCGTAATAGACTGGCAGGTAGTCGGGAAGGACGTAGACTGCTGCCGCGTCGGCACCTAGTGACGCCGCCTCCACCTGGAGAACGCCGCCCGAAGCCGACCATGTGCCAGTGTCTACAGCAAATCCCTGCAGTTTCCCATTGTTGAAGTCAGCGCCTCGCAACACATCGCGTTGTCCGCCCGAAACGTTCCCCGCTTGCGGATCAATCGGACCACCGGTCTGATCCTGCCAGGCAGGGTCCTGCTGACGCACGAGGCCTAACTCGCCGTTCGGTTCCCCGTTCCGCGCCGCGACTCCGCCGGTATCCGCAGTCCGGGTCGGATCTGCGCCAAGGCTCGCCGACAGAGCGTAGAGGAACTCCGCTAGCCCGGGCTGTAATTGGCGACTGACCGTGCCCAAGCCGAACGGGGCAAAAGGCACCAAATAAGTATTAAACTCGCCGGCCCAATCAATCAACCGATCGCCACCGGTGTTGGCAATCAGAATGTCGCGTCCAGCACCGCCGAAGGCACGATCCTCGTAGCTCGGGTGGGTATCCGGTTGGTCATTGGCGCCGACGTTCGTGCTTAAATCGTCGTCCAGATTCATGAGGTCGTTGCCCCAGCCTCCAAACACTTGATCCTGCCCAGTGCCGCCCACCAACCAATCGTTGCCGAGATCGCCGAAAAGCGCGTCCTTGCCGTCGCTCTGTTTCGTGCCGTAGGTGGCCGAGACTTCATTGACACCCTCACTGCGCGAGAAGTTCAGGAAGTACTCCAGCGTGCCAGCGGCAAGTTGTCCGTTCGACCCAAGCAGCACCTTTCGCATCGGGTTGTACTCATCGTAGAGTGCAAACTCGTCGGCGCGTCGGGCTGGATCAAAATGCAACGGCGTCGCCGTCGTGTTGAAGCGAAGCACGTCGCCTGGATTGTAAGGATGGAAGTAGTCACTGCGAGTAACTCCTGTCAGCACGCTGCCGGTGTAAGCCTGAACATACGATTCTGGCAGTGCCTCGGCCCCGGAGATCGCGTCGTCCCCAGATCCGCCGTGGAGCGCGTCGTTTCCGAGCCCGCCGAAAATGACGTCGTCGGCCCACGTGGGGCGGAAGAGCGGATTCTGAAGCGCTGTATTCGCATCCACGTTGAACGGCGTCAGATCGACTGCGTACTTAATGACGCCACTTAGATTGATCACTGCAGTCTGCACCTTGCCCGGGTTCGAAATCGTGGTGTCGAGACCGCCCGCGGGAATTGCCGGTTGACCATAAAGCGGCTCTGCCGTGCCGTTGCGACTTATGAAGATCCGCCCGTCGTCGCCGAGCACGGCATCGTCGCCAGCGCCACCCGAGATCCAGTCGTTGCCGTAACCGCCAATGATCACATCGCTCTGGCCTTCACCAAATAACACGTCGTTCCCAACCATGCCGTAAATAAAGTCATCACCCGATTCGCCGTGAATCTCGTCCGGCGCGCCAATGTCCACTGCGGTCGGAACATAATCCAAACCGCCGGGCGTGTAGTTCAGCAAGTCCGCGGCGCGCACGACAATCCGGACACTACCGCGGTTCTCGGCGACTGAGGTTTGGTCATAAGCGTATTCCAATGCCGTTGTCGTGCCGCCGACGGCCTCGCTGACTAGGCGGTAGATGTTGCCATTGTCTCCAAGCAACATGTCGGAATCGTTGGCATGACCGCTGGCCACAGTGTCACCAGCGTCAAGGCGACCGATTTCGCTCAGCGCAACGTCAGTACCAGCGCCTCCGAAAATCAGGTCGGCGGCAGTTGAGTCCGTACGGCGATCCGTCGTCGTAAGGCTGAACAGGCTGGAACTGCCGCCGATGATGTCGTCCTGGCCCA
>SXGS01600447.1_pt1 | contig 10484 bp, 9 predicted proteins | sample 3174681 | NCBI WGS metagenome assembly SXGS01 (sample SAMN11356861, study PRJNA531348) | freshwater metagenome | isolation source: freshwater sample F1-80 | place: China: Fuxian Lake, Yuxi | collected 2017-12-25
CCAGGTTGTAGATCCTGTATCCGGTATGCTCCGGTTTCGTCGGTTGTCGAATAAGTGTAGCTCAATCGCCGATCGTACGCCAACACATAGGCGTTCGCGACCGGTTCTCCGGCGGCATCTACTACCGTCCCCGTCATTTCAGCGGCGAATGCGGAAGCAAACCAGAAGATCATGACTTGGGCTCGTTGGTTTCCAAGACCGGGATCGGGGTTGCGGATTCCGTGGTCGAACGGGCCAATTCTTGCAATGCGGTTCGGTTATCGGCGACTCGGGCGAGATCGTCCCCAAACCACCGCGCCATGGTTTCGGCCACTTCTGCGGCCCGCCGGGTGGCTTCGGGGCTGGCCGTCCCCTCCCCTCCGACCAATCCGATGGCGCGATACCCTTGGTTGAGTGCGGCTCTTGCATCACTGATACCGACACGATCGACGGGGGAGATCATCACCCCGGCCCAGGAGAGCCGCTCCACCAAAGCGGGCCCGGTAGGCCGATGGTGTTGGGGAAACAGTGGCCCTTCGGCGACCGCTGCCTGCAATGGCGGACGGCCAGGGTCGTCGAACGAGATCACGAGAACGGGGTCGACGAGCGTCTTTTGGTGAAGCTGAAGAAAGGCTTCCATCCCCCCTTGGTAGGCGCGTCCGCATCCTGTAAAGGCAAACCACAGATCGACGCCCGGAATCGGACGGTCACGAAACTGGCGCATCAACTCCAGCAATGCCGCCGGCCCAGAGGCTTCGTCGACCCCCGAGCCCTGCCTTCGGTGGGCCAGCAGGCCGAGGCCAAACCCGAGGGCCAGAATGATCAGCGAGACAACGTAGATTTCTCTGGTGCGCGGGCCGCCCGTCTCGCCGAGGGAACGCAACAAGAGCATCACGGTGATGGTGATCGCCGCCGCAAAAGTGACCCGCATCGCCCGTTGTCCGCGAACCCAAGGCAGCGAAAACCGCCAACCGGGCGCATCCAAGGGTGCCGCGAAAATAACGGTTCCCAAGGCGCTTTCTGCTTTGCGCCGTACGACCAGATTGTAGCTCGCCCATTTCGGGAGCATCCAGCGGAAAAGGCTTGTTTTCCCGGCTCCCTCGGCCATCAAACTGAGCGTGGTGACCGCGGCAAACGCGAGCGCAATGTGGGGTTTCCAAAATCCCAGGATCCCCGCCAAAACCAGGCACAAATCGTGAAGTCCCAATACCAGCGATGGTGCAACGTGGGCGACAAATCCTTCGATCCGACCGGCCAAACCGCCCGGAAGCCGCTCGCGCACCGCGTGTAGAATGGCGCGCTCTCCTTCGGACCCGGCGAATCTTCCCGGGATCTTCGAAAGGACGTTCATGTCTGCGGCGATGCGCTCGTTGTTTACCACATAGTCTCCGCGGACAAGGTAGCACAATGCACCGCACCCTTGCCTCCACCCCCGCGGATGTCCTAAGGTGGTGCGGACAAAGGCGGATGTGCATGCGGTACATGGGCAGGGAATACACGGGCAAGGGTGTGGTGGTCGCCATTATTGATTCCGGGATCAACCGAGACGATCCTCGGTTGGCTTCCGCGGAAATCGAAGGCTGGTCGATCACCTTGGGCGCCACGGGCCACGCCTTGCTGTCGGGTGATTATCGCGATGAAAACGGGCATGGCACCGAGATGGCGGTGGCCGTTCATCGGTTGGCGCCCGGTGCGAAACTGTTGGGCATCAAAATCATGGGCGAACGCCTCCGCGCCGCCGCGGAATTGATGGCCGCCGGGATTGAAATCTCCCAACGTAATGGTGCGCGCGTCATCAATTTGTCCCTTGGTACACCAAATATGGGTAAAGCGCTCTTGCTGTCCGATTGCGTAGGAAATGCGGTGGAACATGGATCCATCGTGCTCGCGGCCGCGCATCCCAAGGGAGAACGCGTCTATCCGGCGGATCTCCCCAACACGGTGGGTGTGGCGTCCCACGAGGACTGCCCATTGGACAAGTTCTATTACTTTGCGCCATCGCGGTTTTCGAAGAAAGAATGGGGATTCTTGTCCGGCAAATTCCTGACGCACGGCTTTGGAATGCGCGCGGACGGCGAACCTGGAAAATACCGGGGATCCGGCATTGCCACGGCATACCTTTCAGGCATGACCGCGGCGCTCTGCGAGGCCAATCCGGCGACCACGGCACAAGAACTGGTAGAGTTGCTCCAAAGGCAGGCTTTGGTGCCGACCCCTGAGCTCGGCTACGCGTGAGCTTCGCCCTCCTTCTGCTGAATTTGGCCGTTGCAACCGTTCCCGACACCTACGGTGCCGGGGCTCGTTCGATGGGCATGGGAGGCGGCGGCATCGCGATGACCGCGGACCCTTCGGCTGCACAGATCAATCCCGCCGGTTTGTATGAAATCCGTCACCCGATTTTGGCGGTTGGCGCCGCCGGCGTGATCCCCACCATGAAGGATATTCCTGATCTCTGGTGGGACACCAACCGCGATGGCACCGTGGACGAAAATGATCCGCCTCTGCAATATTCGGCGCAGGTGGACAATTCCGTGGGTGGATTTGGTGGGATCGGACGTCCGTTAGGGCCGAGATTCGCCATGGGTGCTTCATTTTACATCCCTGCGCAACGCCTGCTGCGGTTCAGCACCGTCGAACCCGCTCTGCCCAACTACTTTATGTACGACAATCGCACCCAGCGGTACGCTGTTTCTGCGGGGTTGGCGGCGCAAATTGTCCCCGGGCTCAATGTCGGGGCCGGCGTGGAAATTGTCCCGTCCGCCAAACTCGATCTTGCGCTCACCATCGATGCTCAAGTCGTGGGATCGGGCACCGAAGGCGAAGAACTTTCCGATTTGGTGGGCGATGTGACCGTCGACGTTCATGAGCTGAACGCCGATGTGGTGCCTGGCGTGGCACCGACCGCAGGTCTGCAATTTCATTTGGGAGAATACGTACCCGCAGTGAAAGGTCTTTGGTTTGGTGCATCTTTTCGGGGATCGGTGGCCCTGCCGATCGATGTGCGGCTCGATCTGCAAGCAAATATTTCCGCTGAAGATATTGGGGATTTGGAGCCGATCGTTATCGCTGCGCTGTTGGACACGGGGCTCACGCTGACCGACCACTATGTTCCGTTGCGGGTGGGCATGGGTGCGGCGTATCGCCCGGGTAAAATACTGAATGCATACGCGGACCTGTACTGGACGAATTGGCGGCCAATGACCCTCAATGTGGCCCGCCTGACTTCGGTCAACGTCACGGCCCCCTTGGTGGAGCTCGACGACGCCATCGTCGACGGCAACCCCTATGACGTTACTCTAACCCCGGTTTGGAGCGTACGAACCGGTTCGGAGTTTCTGCTTCCGACCGTGAATTTGAAAAACAAATTCAAATACCTCAAAACGGCGGTTCGGGTGGGATTTCAATACGAGCCGTCCCCTTTGCTGACCCAAGGGACCACCAGCGCTTTTTTAGACACCGATCGGCTTGGATTTACGGCGGGAGCAGGCGTCGAGTTTTGGGATCCGCTGCATTTGTTCAACGGACCGATGCACATCGATGTGTTCGGGCAGTTTCACCTGTTGGCCTCCGGCACCCTGCCTCGGTCAGCGGATACGCCAACGGCGGGTTATCCCGTTGCAGCATCGGGAATTCCGATCGGCGGAACCATTGCTGCCTTTGGTGGCCAGTGGACCTTCGAATATTAGTGGCGATCGACCGGCAGAGGTGCTGGGAGTGACCGCGAAGCGACGAACGGTGGGCCGCCTTGCCCCCACGCCATCGGGCGAGCTGCATCTAGGCAATGTGCTCGCCTTTGGGGCGGCGTGGCTGGCCACGCGCGCCGACGCGGGAGAGTTGTTGCTCCGCATCGAGGACGTGGACACCACACGCAGTCGGGAACATTGGGTGGAAGGCCTGAAAAACGACCTGGACTGGCTAGGGATCCATTGGGATCGCGAAACCCCGCGGCAATCGCTGCGGACCTATCAAGCCGAATTGGAGAGCTTGGGCGGTGTTTATTATTGCCGTTGCACCCGTGCGCAATTGGGTGGACTCCCCTACATGGGCACCTGTCGGCTTCAGAATCATTCGGAAGGAGCGGTGCGATGGGAGGTTCCACCGGATCCGATCGCTTTTGAAGATCGGAAGTTTGGTCCGCAGAGGGTACAACCCGTCGACTTCGGCGATCCCGTATTGAAGCGATCGGACGGCTGTTTTTCGTACAATCTGGCGGTCGTGGTCGACGACATTCGCGACGGGGTGACTCAGGTGGTTCGCGGCGCTGACCTGCTCGAGTTTACGGCGGTTCAAATCTCTTTATGGCGAGCGTTCGGTTCCAAGGAGCCGTCCTTTCTTCACACGCCGATGGTGCTCGGTCCCGATGGGAAGAAATTGTCCAAGTCCCACGGTTCTTTGTCGATTCGTGCCCTTCGCGAAAGTGGGAAATCGCCGCAAGACGTCTGGCGAAAAGTGCTCCCGTGGCTTGGATTGCCCGGCGACGACTTGCATGCGGCATTGCCTTTTTTCCGCCCGGAAATAGGTCCTGTTGGACCGATACAAATCGATGCCGCTGATTAAATGGCGTAACCAAAGGCGCGCACAGGCTATTCTGTTTCGGCGGAGGGGCGATGCGGTGGTTGGCGTTGGTGTTGGTTTTTGCCGGTTGTAAGAAGGGAACCCTGGGCGACCCCAAGGCGGATCCGGACTACCACGGGATCGAACTCCCCACCGCGGATCCGGACGAGCAGCTGAACGGAAATTTGGCCGCTGGCACCGAAATCACATTGGACTGGGCGGAGCAGCCCGAGGTCGCGTGTTGGCCTGCGACCGAAAACGACAATTTTGAAGGGCCCCACGTGTTCTTTGAGATTTCGAAAGAGGGCTTTGGGGACATCTTTATCGAGGTTCAGCCCGAGTCCGATGTGGATGTCAGCATCTATACGATCGAATTTTCGGACGAAGTGCAAGAACCCCCAAATGTAACCGGCAGCCATCGGTGTGAGGCCTCCTACGCCGATGTTACCGGGAGCAATCCTGGCCAGCCGGAAGCGGTGGAGCTCCAAGGCTTCCCGGAAAAGACCATTCTTCTTGGGGTTTCCGGTCCGAGCACCGAGGACACCGGGACTTTTGAAGTGAACATCTGGCGCCAAGAGGGCGATTTCGACGCTGAATAATCGCTACTTTTCCCCGTTTCGGAGGGACTTGATTCGGACGACCTCCGGCTCGGAATCCTCGAGGTGTTGGCTCAAGTCCGTCATTTCCTCGAGGCTCACCAGCTCGGTCTGATCGTCGGTCTCGACAATTTCCGTGGCGTCGTCGGGTTCTAACGGGGAAAGCAACGTCAATTCCGCATCCAACGACGGGATCCGATAGTCGAGGTTTTCGGTTCGGCCGGCCCAAGTGGGCTCTTCGAAGGCGACCAAAAGCCCCTCACCTGCGTAGAATTCCGCCAACAGAGCGAGCATTTCGGGATCTTGGGGTACCACCGTCAGCAGCTGTCCAAACCGCCACATGGTGAACCCGTGGAGCAGGCGTTGGTGGGTGTCGTCGATGATTCGGGGATCGCCAAAATCCAGCACAAACGGGAACCCTCCCGGATCCACCACTCGTGCGAGGAAACGGCCGTCACGGCCAGAACGAAGCGTCAACCGAAGCATTTCAACCGTTTAATCGCTCTCCATCGTAGGGGCATCGTTGGCGCCGTCACACGATGGTCAACCTCGCGTAGGCACGGTTACAACATGGGGATCTCTGCGCGATCGAGGCGGAGTTTGATTTCGGTGAGCACGCGTTCGCGCACGGTCATGTAGTCATCGGTCGCGCACCACACGTGCACCAGCCATTCGACCTTGGCGCCGACTGCGTTGAGAACGACCTCTTGAGCGGGATAACCCCGGCAGTCTTGCGTCTTCGCCGCTTCCAAGAGAAGCCGGCGCACCTGGTCGAGATCGGCCGTAGGTCCGACGTAAATCGTGAGATCGATTCGACGGGCGGGATGATGGGTCGCATTTTCGATGTTGGCGCGAAACACTGCCCCATTGGGGAGCATTAATCGACGATTGTCGAAGGTGTCGAGTCGAGTGACAAAGAGCTCGATGTCGTATACCCGGCCGGTAACGCCAGCAACGGTGATGGTGTCGCCAGCGCGAAACGGCCGAAACAGCATCAGGAGGATTCCCGCCGCAAAATTGCCGAGCGAGTCCTTGAATGCGAGGCCGATCGCTACGCTAGCCCCACCCAGCACGGTCGCGACATTGGTGGTTTCAATGCCTATGGTGCCCAACGCGGCCAGCATGGCAACGCCGATGATCAGCCAGTAGGCGACATTTCCGCCGAACCGAGTCAGCGTGGGGTCAGCTTGGGCACGATCGAGGCCGTTTTTGACGGCCTGCCGGGCCAGCCCTGCCATCTTCCAGGCGACGATCAGGACGAGGAGCGCTCCGACCGCTCGCAGGCTGTAACGCCCGATGGTGTGGGTCATTTCGCTGACCTGGGCGAACCCATTCATGATCCGTCAAGCTCCTTTACCAACCACTCCACCGCCGCTTCGGGCTCCACATCCGTGAATCGGTACCCGCTCTCGAGCAGCCGTCGAGGGACCACCCGCATGGAGGCGAGGAAGAAATCGTCCGCAAGCTCGCCCAACGCCCCACGCAATGCCCACTTTGGGGCATGCGCCAACACGGGCCGGTGCAGAGCGCGACCGAAAGCGCGCGACCATTCTTTGTTGCGCACGGGCTCTGGAACGCTCGCGTTGTAGGCACCGTGACAATCGGGGCGATCGAGCAGGTGAAGGAAGGCGCCGACGGTGTCTCGGATGGTCATCCAGGGGATGAACTGACGCCCGTCGCCAAGCCAGCCGCCGATGCCCACGCGGAATGGCTTTACAATCAGCGGAAAGGCGCCTCCGGTGGCGGCCAGAACAATCCCCATCCGAAGGACGGCGGTGCGGCTTCCGAGCGTTTGTGCGCCCAGCAGGGCGTCCTCCCACGCGACCGCCAGTTCGGCGAGAAAGCCCGTCCCCGGTGGGGATTCGTCGTCGATCAGGTCTTCGCCTCTGGAACCGAACCGACCCAAATGGCCAGCGCCAAGGAACACTTTGGGTGGTCGATCCACTTTGGCGAGGGACTGCACCAATGCTTTAGCGGTATCTACCCGGCTTTCAACGAGAATCTTTCGACGGGATCGCGTCCACGGGCGATCGGCGATCGGTGCGCCCGCCACATGAAATACGGCGTCGAGCCCGTTGAGTTTCGCTAGGTCTAACGTGCCTTTTATGGGGTCCCAACGCACTTCGCTTGGGGTGCGCGGGGGGCGGCGGGTCAGCAGCAGCACCTCGTCACCGCGAGCGGTCAAGGCCTGAGCCAGGGCCGTGCCAATCATCCCGGAACCGCCGGCGATCGCAATACGCACCTTACCCCCAGTCGCGCCTTCTTACGGTGCTTCGCGTTTGCAGGCAACCCTGTCGATGTGACAGTCGGTATCGCCGATTCCGTCGCAAGCTTCGACTGGTGGGGCCAAACGGGATACAGGGGTCCGCATTGGGAGACTCATGTCATCATCGGAACCGACCACAGAACAGGGCAGCGCAGACGGAATTGCCGCTCCCCAAGCCTCGATTGAAGAGACCGCGGAACACTACACGCCTACGGGCGCCGATTACGTCAGCGATCGCGATTTTGTCGATTTTCCAATTTCCGCTGAAGTGGCACGAGCCATCTTGGAAATGGGATACCGCACCGCTACGCCGGTTCAAGCAGCGACGATCGAACCCGCACTCGCCGGAAAGGACATGTTGGTGCGCGCCAAGACGGGCACCGGCAAGACGGCTGCATTTTGCATACCTATCGTCGAACGCATTGCGGACGGAGAGCGCCGGCCAAAAGCGGTGATTTTGTCACCGACGCGCGAGCTTGCACAGCAAACGGCCGACGAGATCACCGGCCTGACCAAGTACCGTGACATCACGCATGTGTGCTTGGTAGGTGGGGTTCCCATTGGTCCCCAGGAGAAGCTTCTTGCCGATGGCGCATCGATCATTGTTGGCACGCCTGGGCGGATCATCGACCACGTTCGCCGCGGAAATTTGAATTTGAGCGCTGCGGAAATTGCATGTCTCGATGAAGCTGATGAGATGCTGTCCATGGGCTTTTATGAGGATGTAACTTCTATCCTCGATATGCTCCCAGCGGACTCGCAAAAGCTGCTGTTCTCGGCAACGATCAGCCCGGCTACCGAGCGGGTGATCAACAAATACATGCGTTCACCCGATAGTATTCTCCTGTCCACCGACGCGGATCAGGTCGAAGGCATCGAGCACGTATTGTACGAAAGTCCCCCGGGCCAGCACAAAGTGCGCTCGTTGTTGTATCTCCTGGATCTGGAAAACCCACATTCCGCCATTATCTTCTGCAATACGCGCGAAGATGCCGCCACGGTTTCGAGCTTTCTGGATCGCCAAGGGTTGGACGTTCAGCTGTTGTCCGGGGAGCTTCCCCAGGCCCGTCGAAACAAGGTGATCGGGCAGGTCAAACGCGGCGAAGTTCGGTTCTTGGTGGCTACGGACGTCGCCGCCCGAGGGTTGGACATTTCCGATCTCTCGCATGTGATCCAGTATTCCCTGCCCCAAGATCCGTCGATTTACCTGCATCGCACTGGGCGAACGGGACGAATTGGGAAAAAAGGGACTGCATTGGCGCTGGTGGGCGGCCCCGACATTGGTACCCGCCGCACACTGGAAAATCAGCATCATATCAAGTTTGTGGAGAAGGCGTTCCCTGAGCCCGAGGAATGCTTGCGACGTCGTGTGGATCGTCAAGCGGAGCAAATTCGTGAGGCGATGGGCTCTTTGGTGTTTGAGTCCTACCTTCCGACTGCTCGCGCATTGATGGCCCGAGAGGGTGGCGATGCGTTGATTGCGGCCGCACTTCGGGCGTTTTTCCAGTGGGATCGGACCCGTCGAATCGCGATGGGACAAGTCGAGGAAGCCGAAGAAGTGGTGGAGACGCGGGTGGAGGCGAAGGGCCGTCGGCCGCTGCTGCGCGATCGCGAAGAACGCAAAGCCCGGCCAGAGCGCTCCGAACGTTCCGAGCGGCCAGAGCGGTCGGAGCGCCGCGACAAACCCGAGCGACGCGATCGTGGCGAGCGCGATCGGATCCGCAAGCCCGTTCGGCAAAGCCCATTGGATGCCGATTTGGACGACCTCGATGCGCTCTTGGTCGAGGATTCCACGGTGCTTCTGGACGTGGTCGACGGGGATGCGGCGTTGACCGCGTCGGACGATGCCGGCGACGACAAGAAGAAGCGTAAGCGTCGTCGCCGCAAGAAGAAGGGCTCGGAAGACGATTCATCCGTCGAAGGCGAGGAGACGGAATCCGCCGCTGTCGACTTCGATTTGGACGATGCGCTGCTCTTTGATGAGGGGCCGACCACGCCCGCTCCGGCGGCGGTGGAAGCGAAACCCGCTGCCAAGCCTGCTCCGACCGTGGTGGAAGCGAAACCCGCTGCGAAGACCGCAAAAACTGCCAAAAAAGCGGCCAAACCTGCCGCGGTGGTGGACGACCTTGATCTGGACGCCGCCCTTCAGGTGGATGCTGAGGAAGAGGCGCCTAAGAAGCCGCGCGCAAAGCGTACTCGCAAGCCGAAGGAAGCCCCGACGGAAACTTCCGAGCCCGCGGCTGAAATTTCCGACCTCGACGCCCTGTTGTCGCTCGACTGATGGGCACGCCCGAAGCGGTTCTTGAAACCCTCAAGTCGTGCCGATCGATTCTGCTGACCGGGCCCGCGGACCCGGACGGCGACAGCATCGGCGCTTGCTTGGCTCTTCAGCGTTGGCTGCGCCACCAGGGGTTGAGCGTCGAAGTGACCGGCAACCCCGGGTATCGGTACTCTTGGATGCCGGGTGCATCCGAGATGATTCCGGATGCGAAAATTTCCGGTACTCCCGATGCGGTGGTGATCCTGGACGGCGATCGCAACCGCCTCTCCCCGGGAGCGGGCCGGGCGTTCGCCAATGCGCGCGTGCGCGCGATCATCGATCACCATGGTTCAAACACCCCTGAGGGCTATACGCACTGGTGGTTTGAACCCCATGCCACCAGCACCTGCGAAATGTTGTACGACGCCATGGCGGCGGTCAATCACCCGATCGACCGCGATCTGGCCACGGTGTTGTATGTGGGTTCGATTTTTGATACCGGCGGTTTTCGGCATAGCAACACCACTCCAGCGACGCATCGCATGGCGGCGGTGTGCTTGCAGGCCGGGGTGGACAGCGCCAGTGTGGCACTAAAAGTGCTGTTAGAACGCCGAATGGCAGGTTTGCGCGCCGCCGGACTAATCTACCAGACCAGCGAGCGCCACTGCGACGATCGGGTGTTGATCGGCGAGCTTTCGCACGCGGATTCCAAACAGTTTGGCTTGGTGGGCGGCGATCTCGAAGGGGTGGTCGAATCGCTGTTGTGCGTCGTTGGCACCGAAGTTTCCGTGCTGCTCACCGAAAAGGCCGACGGTACCTCCAAGGTGAG
>SXGS01250641.1_pt1 | contig 10482 bp, 6 predicted proteins | sample 3174681 | NCBI WGS metagenome assembly SXGS01 (sample SAMN11356861, study PRJNA531348) | freshwater metagenome | isolation source: freshwater sample F1-80 | place: China: Fuxian Lake, Yuxi | collected 2017-12-25
AATCTGATAACGTTCGGTTTGGCTGAGGTGTGTATAGGTCATGTGCTTCTTCGACTGGCTGGTCAAAAGGCTTTGATACTAATGCACCTCAGCCATCCAACCCATTAATCAAAGTTGCACTTCGTCCTTGAATTCACCCTATTTAAATTGATCACTCGCGCTTGGCTCTAGCCGTTGCAACAATCTCTGACACACGGCTCACGACGTGTGTAGCCCAACCACTCTGAACGCCATGGCCCCAGCGAAAGCCGAGCCCTAGGGTCATTCACGGTGCACCGGTTGAGCGCAAGGGGTCTGATCAGGATAGTGGTACGGAACGGTCCCGAGCGCACCACTACCGACGGTGTTTTTCTATGTGCACTCAACGATCTCGACGAAGACAGATACGAAACGTGCAGCAGTTCATTGATCAGTCAGAGTTCGCAGAAACGCAATGACATCGTCGATCTCCTGCTCCCCCAGAGCGGGCTTGTCACCACGTTTGCCACCATAAGGCACCTCTTCCACATTGACATTCACGTGATACTTGGCCGGCAAGTCGTTGAACTTCGCTATGACCTTGCCCGTTTGACGGGGATACCAATCTTCGGGTTGTGTATCGCGACGGACATAAAAGGCCACAGCATCGCGAAGATTCTTTATTTGGCCATTATGAAAAAACACCTGCCGTGTGGCGACGTTACGTAAGGTGGGTACTTTGAATTTGCCACAGTTGCCGTCTTGTGATGCACGGCCAGAGCGGCCCGATTTACACAGACCAAGATCCACGTAGCTCGGGTTTGCGTTCGCGGGAATCGCAGTATTACGAGGAAGACCGAGCGCATCGTAAGTAAAGTCCGTGAATAGTGGTGGCCTACCGTCTTCACGTGTTGCGCTTGGATGGCAGGCGGCACAATTGCCCTTTTTCTCATTATTGAAAAGTTGCAAGCCCCGTGTCTCGGCAGCGTTTAGCTGGGCCTTGCCCGCCAAAAAAGCATCGTATTTTGAGCTGAATGGGTGGAATTCAGCCGAATCACGCTGATAGCGCTCAAGAGCGAGGCCTAGCATCGCGAATGCGGTGTCGACCTGGTCCAGACTTGTTTCGCCAAAAACCTGCCGAAATCTCGGCGCATAGTCCGCCTTGCGAAGTTTTTCCACGACTGCCTCGCGCGTCAAGTTAGCCATCTCATTCGCAGCGAGCAAGGGACGTTCCGCTTGTGCAGCAAACGTGTCGACGCTGCCATCGTGATTAAATCCACCATAGGGTGTCCCCTCCGCATCAAAGCCGAGAGGCGGGGTATCAGCAAGATAGCGAATGGATGGCACTGCACGCGTACCAGGCTGATTCAGCAATGGGCCACCCCATTGCACGGCCAACGCATTGGGCTGTGCATGCGCGTGCTGAGGTGAATGACAGCTCGCGCAGGACTGCTTGCCGGATACGGAGAGGGAGACATCATGAAAAATCATTTCACCGATATCGGCAGCGCTCATATCCGTCGTGATCGAAGTCGCCGCTGGCTTTTGACAAGCAGACAGGAATAAGAAAAGGCAAACGATGACCGCAGATCTCATCACGTCAATCACATCGAATCTTGTATAACTTGAAAACATGTTCAACGCTGTGAATCGTCCAATTGGAGTATCTGGAGGGTTTGCTGCCGAATTAACATGTAGGGTAGATCGCGCCAGTGACATCATTTTTTAAACGAGGAAATTTTCCATTCACCACGCTCTTTCACCACAACAAATTCGTAGGCGAGTTTTTTCTCTTTGGAGGATAAGCGAACCAAAAACCTGGCATCTGTCACTTGAATCTCATGGCCGAATTGCACGCTGCTATCCTGACAAGCATCGGCTATCGCATCTGAGAGACGAAAAATGCCGGTTCTTTCCAAAACATTAACAACCGGGCTGGATACTTCCAGAAGCAGCTGAACATCGTCCGTAACAAAGGGCGACAAAGATTGCGTGCTTTTTGTTCGGCACATCGCCTCAAGCGCGGACATCACAACATGCTGCCTGGGACTCAATACCAGGCTCGCGCAGCCATAAACCAACAGGCAAGCGGCCAATGACAAAGACAACCTGATTGGGTTAATTGAGAACACGGCGTTCATGATACCGATAAATCCGTATCGCTTGTGCGCACCCAAGGCACCGTTGCATGGATTGCAGGCTTGACTCAACGTGTTACTTTTCAGGCTTATTTTTCGAATCTGCTGGCTTCGATTGTAACGACTTACCCCGGTTCGTATTGTTTTCTTTCGGAGACGATGCAGCACGATTATTTGAAACACTAACTTCAACCGCTGACTTTTTTTTTGGCAAGCTGTTTTTTTCAACCCCATCAGGCTGTTTCGGCTCTGGAGGAGTTTCTGTCTTTTTCAATAGCGTTAATATCATCATCAAAAGAAAAAAAACAGCGATCGCTATAAGGACGAGGCCCGCAATCCCAGGTTGTCGGGATTTTGATTTTGCCGGATTCTGCTGGACCTGTACCGTGCCAATATCAGACCTACCCCCAAATTTTTTGGACAAAAAATTTTCAGGGCAAAATGAACCCGTCGGTGGATGAGCATCGCCCTGATGATAAAGTTGAACAGAAATGTTATCGGGACCACCTCGCTCATTGGCGAGGTTGATCAAACGATTCACAGCATCTTGCGCCGGAAAAGCCATGGACATCGCTGCGATTTCAGCTGCACTGACCTGCCCCCATAGTCCATCAGAACAAAGCAGATAACGATCCCCAGCCAAGACTGGCTCGGGCCCCATCACATCGACGATAACATCGGATGCTCCACCCAAGCACCGCATCAGCCTGTTTGCATCCGGATGCTGGTCGGCCTGCTCCGCTGTAAGGACATCGCTATCAATCATGTGCTGAACATAGGAATGATCCTTCGTTATCTGTTCCACCGAGCCAGGGCGTATGCGATAAACGCGGCTGTCGCCTACGTGAGCGACATGGGCTTTGTTATCAGCAACTGCAAGTACGGCACAGGTCGTCCCCATACCGCGAAATTCGGTATTGCGTTCAGCAAAGTCGATCATCTGTCGATTCGATGCCTTGATACTGGCTCTCAATGCGTCGACCGGCCCGATCGCCGCAACACGGTCAGCGAATCCCTGCCCTATACCCTCGGATGCAATCGTGCTCGCTTGACTGCCGCCTGCATGACCCCCCATCCCGTCGCACACAATCAGTAAAGTCCAAATATCATCACTGGTCCGAAAGAAAACTGTCGCATCCTGATTTTCATCCCTGACCCGCCCTCGGTCGGTTCCCTTGCCGATAAACACCTTGGATGACATGCGTTACCTCAGTTTTTTATTATTTTGAGCAAAAGACGACCACACTTAAGCGCCTAAGAACTTCAACGAAGCCAGACGCCTGGTGCTGCACGGTACCGAGCACGGACGTCGTACCGTATACATTCGGACCGCTGGCAAATCGATATTCAAGCCATTGCACAATCTGCAAACGGCGGGTACCCAAGACAGGTCAGCAATCATGGGATCAGCGTCAGTATGAATTCAGTCGCACCGGCTTTTATGATTGTTCCATGGCTTGCATCCACCGAATCACCCCAGACGTCGACGCCGTCCACGGTGGTCGCATTGGTTGTTGTCAAATCCTTTATCTTGATCCGACCGGCCCGCACCATAACAGCAAAATGCTCGGAGCTCATCGCACGATCTGAGGGAAATGGTACATCGACAACTTCGGACGAGCCAACGCTATTTTTACCTTCATAAATCCTGAAAGCGTCGCCCACTGCATTCCAGGTATAAGACACAAGAAATCCCACAAGCTTTGGCTTTTTGGTGACTTCGGACGGTATTGCAGCGGTATAATCCGGCGAAAGGTAGTGAGTTTTCAGAACGCTACTTTGACGGGCTATCTCATCAGCCGCTGCCGCACTGTCAATCGTATCCGCATTATTTTCAGAAACAATATATTCAGTTCTACCGACCATATCGCTCTGTATCGATTGCGATGGCTGAGCAACGAGTATCGTGGGAGCCGGCGTGCCACGGCCAGTCAACAATGGTTTGGACGCTTTGGACAGCTCAGATCCGCACTTTTTACATTTGTTTGCATCCTCGCGATTCGCGGTTCCACATAGCATGCAACGCATGAACTACCCCTTTTTTAACATACGTACTGTCAATTTTTTTTACTACGGGATCGGTGTGAGAGTACACGCGACGTTATCAGCAAAGTCAAGACAGATACGCCAAAGATAAACGATATATCTTTTTCGAAATTGTCTGAATTTAATCCTTTGGCTTCAATTTCTTGTATCTTGAACATGGCTCTCTTCTCATTGTTTTCCATACCTCTTAGCTCAGCGTCCAGCAACGCCTCGGTTGCCCAGCGACTGATCATAGGTGAAGCAAGAATTTTCTTCCAATCCTGATCTAAAGGAAATACACAGCCGCCCATGACCAAATGAATAATCAACACCAAATTCGTAAATGACATCGCTTGCGTCTCTGCTGCCACGACGGCCGAGACTAACAAGCCAATGATCGTCGATGCCAACGAGGTCGCAGCAAGCACGGCAAACACCTCAGCAGTACTCGCATGAAGGGATATGATGCTGCGCATGACCACAATCAAGATCAAACTCTGGACCGCACCTATCATCCAGAGCAGCGCAATTTTTGACATCAGGTAGGGCATTATCTGCAGATTGACTCGGCGCTCGCGCCTGAAAATAGCGCGCTCAGCAACGATTTCTCGGCAAGCATTGAGCAAGCCTGAGAAGATCGTCGCCAACACCATGATGAACAGCGGCACCGAAAATCCCAGATTATTCGTCGACAGGCTACCGATCAGGAGCCCGATAGCGATCGGGAATACCGTGAGGAAGATGAGATTTTCCTTGTCGCGACGCTTGATGAGACAGAATCTTTGGAACAGCGCGAGAAATTGTAAAAACGGAAATGCCTTGCTTTTTTTCTCCTCGGTCGTGGATGTGATCGCAGGGTTTTGTCGATCAGCTTGCCGATCGCTCACATAATCTGAAAACAATGTCGATTGGCGATAAGACTCTGACAGATCTTTGGGTGATCTTTTATCGAGATTGGCAATGACTGCATCTGGGGTGGGTTTGGATGTCTGAAAATAATCGAAAGAATCAGGATTTGGCGGTCCAAAAAATGCAAGCTGCCCGCCTTTGGCAAGCAACAGCACATAATTCATCTTGTTATACACCTCTACCGAAGGCTGATGGATCGTCAGGATAATCGTTTTGCCCCGATTGGCTAATTCGCGCAAAACCGTGATGATGTCAGCGGTATCACTGGACGATAACCCCGAGGTAGGCTCATCAAGGAAAAGCAGCACAGGATCCGATACCAGCTCAACACCCAGATTGACGCGCTTGCGCTGACCGCCAGACAACACTTTATTTTCTACAGAACCAATCAGCTGATCTTTTTGATCAACGAGGTTAAGGTCTTGCAGCGTCTGATTGATACGGCGATCTATTTCTGATTTCGTGGTATCAGGTGGCAAACGCATACGCGCAGAAAAATAAAGTGCCTGATACACAGTGAGATCTTTATGCAAGATATCATCTTGAGGTACATACCCAATCGCACTTCTATACCGATCAAAATGGTCGAAAAGATTGTCGCCGTTCAGTCGTATTTCACCGCTGGTCGGTGATTCTTCGCCACACAAAATCTGCAACAAGGTGGTTTTGCCAGCACCAGACGGCCCCATCAGGGCCACTAATTCGGATGGAAAAATCGAGAGGTTGACGTTATCCAATAGGGTCAGATCTTTGCCGGTCACTCGGTGCTTTGTTGAACGTTTGATGCGGAGGGCATCAATTCTTATCGCATGATGTCCGACCTTGGCTGCAAGCTTATTGCGGCTGTTGATATCAAGCACAATAAATCCGACTGCGATCTGGCTATCGAGCGACGTTTCCTCTCGAATAATTCGCCTGCCATTAACATAGGTACCGTTCAAGCTTCCCAAATCTTCGACCCGCAATCGGCCATTTTCCAGCAGGGTCAGTTTCGCATGCCGGCTACTGACGTGAGGATGGGGAAGCACCACATCGCACTGGTCTGAGCGCCCGATGATGATAGGCTTTTGGGGATGCAAATCTACGGAAGCCTTTGAGGATGTTCTGCTGCTTTTTTCCAAAGTTTCGACCAGCAACTTGACTGGCAATCGATACGTACCGAGGAGCAGCACATCATCAAGTGTTACGAGTGTCGGATTTTCTAATGTGTTTGCTTTACTGTTCAGAAAAGTGCCATTCGAACTGTGCAAGTCAGTGACTTCCCAGCCAGCTACAGTATGGGTTATCTGAACATGTCGTCGAGAGACCGTAGGGACATCGGCGATAAAGTCAGCCCCTAGATCGCGTCCAACTAGGTAGGACGTTTTCCTGAGGTCGGTTTTTGACAGCACGGGAGCTGCGTCAGTGTCATTTTGACCATCATTCAGCAGTGCTGCCAACAGGCGCCTGATTTCCGCTACTGGGAGCTTGAAATCACCCAGAATGAGTGTGTCACTGGAACTGACACGAACACCACCCGTGATTTTCTTATCGCGATGATTAACATAGGTACCGTTGGTACTGTGTAAGTCTCTGACGACAATTTTTCCGTCGATTTCAGTTGCCCCTACATGCTGCTGGCTTACGCTGGGATCATTGATGGCGAGGTCACACTTGGTCGATCTGCCAATCACTACAGCGCGAACAAAGATCGAGCCGCCACAGTCATCGCAAAAATGCGATGATGCTTCGCTCACGTTACTGCAACCAGAACAGAATTTCATTTTTTATTGGTATTACTTTGCTTTGCAATCAAGGTTGCCAAAGAATCCAGATATTTTTTTCGATCGGCGGACGGCGGGTGCGATGTCAACAAATCGTAGGCGATTCGCTTCACACCACCGCTTGGCGCAGATTTTTCTTTGGCGATCTGGCTCATGATATCCATGAATTCAGATCCACTTTTTTGCTGAAATCCCGCCAAGGAAGCCAGGCACAGTCCCAGACGGTCTGCCTCATACTCCTCATCTTGTGAATACGCTTTCGCAAGCAGGTCGGTCGTTACCGAAGCGATCAGTCCCGATGCCTCTGCGCCCGAATCTGTACCAGTCAGATCTTTCCCAACACGACTCGCCGCCAGCAAGACGCGGATTGATTTATCAGGGTGCTCCAGCAGCGAGTGGGAGATTTCGTGCGCAATGACAAAGGCAAGCTGATCATCCGACTTTGCCTTGCGGATCAAGCCCTCCAAAATATACCCTCTGCCTCCCGGCCCCATGTAGGCATTGAACTCTCTTGACGGCAGCACCTGAAAATTGCAGCAAAGATCGTTAGGTCTTTTAACGGACTCCAGCAGCTTTGCAGATATATTTTCTACTCTTTGTCCCGATACACCAGCTTTTGGCTGCCCATACTCCTCATAAAGCGATTTGGCGAGATCATCACCCGCATTTTTTCTGTCCCTGTTCGATAGTTTTGGCAAACCAACCAAGTCAGATAATATTTCAGTGCCCTGGCGCGCAATATTTTTGCCGATTTTAAGAATATCGGAAGTGTCTTCACCGACGGTGGGCGGAAGCCTTGGCTCTTGGCCGAAACATGTGTTCATCAGCCTTGCGATCAGTGGCTGGTTCGTTTCTGATCCCGGCAGCTCACTGGCTTCAATATTTTTTACCTCAGCCATGGCATTGATGTTTATCGCTGACGTTCCGAATACAACGGTATAGCCAACGACGAGCATTATGATCACGCCGATCATAGCGCGTTTGGAAAAGATCTTGACTAGTCGCATTGTCATGCTTGGCCGAGTGAACTGCGCACCATCGTGATCACAGCGTGCTGCGCCAGCATGGATGGTTATTTTTTCACGCACTGGACAACGCGATTTTTTCTTAAAATGGTTCATTATGCAGATTCGGAAAAAGTCAGAAGAATCAGTGGTGACAGAGAATTTTTATATCAAGTCTGAATACAATTATCCGACAACTTCACATCGGCGATCGCTGCGTCATACGATATCACCTTGCTCATCTTCTGAATTCAGATCTGTAAATAGACCATCACGGCTGGTCCTCAGCCGTGTTGCGTGACGGCGTTGAATCGCCTGAAAATGCTGATACCTGCCTGGTTCAGCATCACGTAGCTGTTACCATTTAATTAATTAGCGATAGCATTTTTTTCCGCCGCTGATTTGACTAGGAATCCTTCGAAGCGTCAGGATTCGTCCCAAAATTGCTGCCGCGCTGATGAAAAAGAGGCGAAAGCTCCGTAATCAAACCCTCGCTTCGGGCGCGTAGGTGAGAATTTTCAGATGTTGTGGGCAGGCTTTGCCTGTGGAGGGACGCCGAAAGCATGCAGGTTGCACCAACCTGTTTCGGTTTTTGGAAGATCGTCAGCGATAAGTGCTGCGGTAACTGGCTGTCGCAGCGTTGCCTTTTACATTGGACTGCCGATCGAAACGCTGCAGCCAGCCATTGGATCAGCCATACCGCACCATTCGAAAGTACGACATTCTTTAGGCCATGGAGCATGTCGTGGCATGGAGAGCGAGCATGACCTTGAGTGTGATCAGTCTAAAAAAAGCGATCAATGGGATCTCTTCATGCCAACCAACATCGGCACCACTGCCGATCCGCGGATCGAGCACCCTTGGTCATACGACCCACCGTCAAGTAGCACATCCGGAGGCTCTGATCTGCCAGCCGACCCGCTTTCGCGGGTGGCCAGCAGACCGAGTCTACTTACTAACTAAAGATCAAAGTGAAGCCAAGTCCTCGAAGGCCGATCCCGTCTCCTGGCCGATCAGATCGATATTATCCTGATCTTTCAGTGTCACATGCGTCCAATCGATGCTGTTGACGACCTCCGGATTATCCAGCGGGACTTCCTCCCAATCGACGCTATCCCAATTGATTTGCGTGGCATCAGCGCCTTTACCTGTCCAATCGAGGTCATTCCAATCCACCGCCGACCAATCAATGGCCTCCATATCGGAACCATCGCCGGTGTAGTCGATCTCCTTCCAATCGATTTCACCCCAGTCGATCTCATCGGCGGCAGCGTCGTCTATCTCGGTCCACTCGATCTCACCCCAATCAATGACAGAGGCGTCCGATCCCTTACCGGTCCAGTCAAGTTCTTCCCAATCGACATTGCCCCAGTCGATGGCGGCAATATCGGACCCTTTGCCGGTGAAGTCGATGTCCTTCCAATCGATATCACCCCAGTCGATCTCATCGGCGGCATCGGCGTCGATATCGGTCCAATCGATCTCACCCCAATCAATGATAGAGGCGTCCGATCCCTTACCGGACCAATCCAGTTCTTCCCAATTGACACTATCCCAGTCGATCTGCTGGTAGTCCGACGTACTTCCCTTCGGTGCCGTGAGTGAGACGTCTTTCCAGTTAATATCACCCCAGTCGATACCATCGATCTTGGCCGCGTCCTGGTCCCATTCAAAGTCCTGCCAGTCGACGCCACTCCATTTGAAGGATTTGTCAAATGCTGGATCCTCGTAGTCGAATTCGACCCAGTCTATATCACCCCAGTCCACGCTTGAAGCATCCGCAGCTTTGCCTGTCCAGTCAAACTCGGACCACTCGATATCGCCCCAGTCGATCGCGCTGACGTTCTCGGCGTCTTCCCAGTCAAATTCATCCCAACCAATCTCGCCCCAGTCGATGTCCTCGAGTGATTCATCGTCTGCCCAGTCGAAATCGGCCCATTCTAAGGCGCCCCAGTCTATGGCGAGTGCATCCGCGCCTTCACCACTCCAGTCAAACTCGGACCAGTCGATTTCACCCCAGTCGAATGCAGTCAGGCTCTCGGGGTCTTCCCAGTCAAATTCATCCCAACCAATCTCGCCCCAGTCGATTGACTCTGTTGTTGCATCGTTTGACCAATTAAAATCGTTCCAATCCGTCTCGCCCCAGTCGATCGACTCATAATAATTGTCGCCACCCTCGACCGAATCCATCGACCCCCAGTCGATCGAATCCAGATCAATCTCGCCGGAATCACCACCATCATCCCCATCTTCAGAGAAGGTGCGCCACTTGTTATCTTCTGTATATATTACGGTCGACATATTTGAGCTCCATTCTAATTAATTGGACAAACAAAGATTTTTGTTAGGCACCAAAGGTTAACTTGTAATTTCGGTTTGAACAACAGAAATATATCCACGAAGTTGCCAATATTATACCTAATGACCGTATCGCACACCTATGAAGTTTTAAAAAAAATCAAGTGCCTCTGATGCAGACGCCTGCAGCATTGAAATCGACGACACACCGTTTCGGCTTAAGTTCAGCTGTTTACTTCTAAGGCGTGTCTGACCTTGCCCTCGTTATACGAATCCCATAACCGATGCGTTTAAGCAGAACGTCGTACCTGTTCTGCCAGCCAGTTTTTCTCAAATTGCATCGGACTGACATATCCCAGCCGCGAGTGCAATCGCCTTGCATTGTAG
>SXGS01410747.1_pt1 | contig 10481 bp, 7 predicted proteins | sample 3174681 | NCBI WGS metagenome assembly SXGS01 (sample SAMN11356861, study PRJNA531348) | freshwater metagenome | isolation source: freshwater sample F1-80 | place: China: Fuxian Lake, Yuxi | collected 2017-12-25
CCAGCGCGAGTACACCCAGTCGATCTTCAGCAGCGGCCAGCACTTGCTGTCGCTGATCCACGACATCCTCGATCTGTCCAAGATCGAGGCTGGCTACATGACGATCGACCCTGAGGAGGTCGATCTGGCGAGGTTGGCCGAGGATGCGCTGCGGATCGTCCGCGAGCAGGCGCGCGCTCAGGGTATCGAACTTTCCCTCGACGTGGCGGGCGAGGTCGGCGCGCTCTGGGCCGATCTGCGCAAGGTGCGGCAGATCCTCTTCAACCTGCTGTCCAACGCGGTCAAGTTCACGCCACGGGGGGGCCGGGTCACGCTGCGCGTCCATCGGCGGCCCGATCGTCGGGTCGCGCTGGTGGTGGAGGACACAGGCCAGGGGATCGCCGCCGAGGACTTCGGGAAGCTCTTCAAGCCCTTCGTGCAGCTGGACGGCTCGCTCTCGCGCAAGCACGGCGGGACGGGCCTGGGGTTGACGATGGTCCAGCGCCTCGCGGAGCTGCACGGCGGCCTCGTCCAGCTGGAGAGCAAGCCGGGCGTGGGGTCGACCTTCACCGTCCTGTTGCCCGACGCCTCCCCGAGCCCGTCGGCGGTCGAGGCCTTCCAGGAGGCGGCCAGGCTGGCTGGCGAGCAGCCCAGAGCGCTCTCGGCGGCGATGGCGTCGCCGAGCACCGTGGATCTGCGCCGCCGCCTGCCCCTCGTGCTCATCGTCGACGATCAGCCCGAGGCCCGGGCGATCCTCACCCAGCACCTCGCCCAGGAGCCGCTGCGCCTGGTGGAGGCCAGCGACGGGTACGGCGCCATGCGCATGATCGCCCAGGAGCGGCCAGACCTGATCCTGCTCGACCTCATGATGCCCATGATGGATGGCCAGGCTGTCCTGGAGGCGCTTCAGAAGATCGAGGGGGGATCGGACATCCCCGTGGTGGTCATCTCCAACATTGCCAATGATTTCAATGAGATGAGTCATGGGACTCGCGCCATTCTGTCCAAGCCCGTCGGCCGCCAGACGCTGGTGCGGATGGTGCGCGCGATCACCGGGACGCGCTCCAGCCGACCCCGCGTCCTGCTCGTCGACGACGACCCGCACGCCATCCAGATCGTGACCGCCTACCTCGAAGGCTTGCCGCTGGAGCTCTTGAGCGTCTACAATGGCGAGGACGCGCTCGAGAAGCTGGCCAACGAGCCCGTCGATCTGCTCATCCTGGATTTGATGATGCCGGGCATGAGCGGCTTCGAAGTCCTCGAGAGGGTCCATGAGATGACCGGCGTCGCGGGCCTCCCCGTACTGATCCTGACGGCCAAGATCCTCACCCGGCAGGACCGGGAGCGCCTCAAGGGGGTGGCGAGCTTCATCGCCCAGAAGAGCAAGATCAACCGCGAGATGCTCCTTGAGCAGGTGCGCGTTTTGACAGAGAACCCATGGCAGCCATCCTCGTCATCGAAGACAACGCCCTGAACATGAAGCTTGTCCGCGACGTGTTGATCATGAGCGGCCACACGGTGATGTGCGCCGAGGACGCCGAGGAGGGCGTCGAGCTCGCGCGGCGCGAGATGCCCGCGCTCATCCTCATGGATCTCCAGCTGCCTGGGATGAACGGCCTGGAGGCGACGTCGGCCTTGAAGTCCAACCCTGAGACCGCCCACATCCCCATCATCGCGCTGACGGCCTTTGCCCGAGACGAAGACCGCCTTCGAGCCCAGGAGGCCGGCTGCGAGGGCTACATGACCAAGCCCATCCGCTACCGCGAGCTTCTGGTCGAGATAGAGGTGCTCCTGAACCCGAAGGGAGGTCGACCTTGACGTCTGATCCCCCATCCAGCTCATCGCAGCAGTCGGGCACCGTCCTCGTGGTCGACGATGAGGCCACCAACCGCGCGCTGATCCGCGCGATCCTTCGGCGGACCCCGCTGAAGATCCTGGAGGCGGCCGACGGCCTGGAGGCGATCGAGATCGCCGCCCGCGAGTTCCCCGACCTCATCCTGATGGACGTGATGATGCCCCGGATGGACGGCCTCCAGGCCACCGCGCACCTCAAGGCGAACCCGGCGCTGCGCCACATCCCGATCGTCATCGTCACGGCGCTCGACAGCAAGGCCGACCGCCACAGAGGCCTCGAGGCCGGCGCCGAGGACTTCCTGACCAAGCCCGTCGACCATGTCGAGCTGTCCCTCAGAGTCGAGAACTTCCTGCGCCTCAAGAAGGCCAACGACGAGCTGGACAGGCAACGCGAGATCAACGAGTTCGGGGCCAGGCAGATGCGCCAGCTCTCCCACTTCATCTCTCATGAGATCCAGGCGCCGCTGCGCCAGATCGAAGGATTCGCCACGCTGCTGAAGCGCCACAACGCCGACAAGTTCGACGCCAAGGGCCGGGATTACCTCGCCCGCGTGGTTCAGCTCGCCGAGCGCCTGCGCAACCTCACCCAGGACGTGCTGGCGATGACGCGGATGGACGCCGACGCGATCTCCGTGGTGATGATTGAGCCCGCCAGCCTCCTGCTCGAGATCAAGCTCGAGAGGAGCGAGGCCCTCCATCAGAGCGGCGCGATCCTCGACATCGGCGCGCTCCCGAAGATCCTGGGCAACGAGACCCTGATCCGCCAGCTCCTGATCAACCTGCTGGACAACGCCCTCAAGTACGCCGACCCTGCCAGGCCCCCTCACCTCCAGGTGAGGGCTCGGCGAGAGGGCTCGATCTGGCACTTCGAATTTGAGGACAACGGCCTGGGCATCCCCGCTCAAGCCCACAAGCGGGTCTTCGAGATGTTCGAAGTGTCCCCCAACCGACCCAGCGGGGTCCCCGGCACCGGCATCGGGCTGGCCCTGTGTCGAAAGATCGTCGAGACTCACCAGGGCTCCATCTGGATCACCGACAACCCCGTCGACGGCCTCACCGTCCACTTCACCCTGCCTGCCCTCCCGGAGGAGCCGCGCCCATGAACGCCATGACCCCCCTGAGGATCCTCGTGGTCGAGGACAACGACCTGGACCTGGAGCTGCTCACCGAGGAGTTCAGATACTTCAAGGTGATCAACCCCTTGCACCGCGTCGCCTCGGGCGACGAGGCGCTCGACCACCTGCTCAGGAGGACCGAGGAGACGAGGGACGCCCCGCGGCCGGACCTCGTCCTGCTCGACATCCACCTGCCGGACTGCCTCGGGCACGACCTCCTGGAGGTCATACGGGGCACGCCGGAGCTGTCCGACCTTCAGGCCGTCATGCTGACCTCGTCCGAGGCCGACGAGGATCTCCTCCGGGCGCACGGTTCAGGCGCCGACGGCTACCTCCTCAAGCCCATCACCCAGCGGGGCATCATCCACCTGTGCAGCGCGATGGACGACCTCGGCTTCAGCTTCGTCGTCGCCGACAACGGCGAGGTCGCCTGAGCCTGCCTCCGAAGCCGAGGCTCGCGCGTCGAAGCGCTCGCGACCGAGGCGCTCGCGACTGAGGCGCGCGGACGATCAGCGGCGCCAGCAGTCGCGGTGGGCGGGCCAGTGAGGCCGCGGGGCGCCCTCGGCGAGCTGGGTGGAGTGGGCGAGGTGCTCGACGATCGACCGCCCTCGGATCTCAACCCTGGCGTTCTTCTGGTGAAACTCTGCCTTGGCGCGGGCGGCGAGCTGGTGGACCGCGCGGGCGTCGGAGAGGTCATCCGCGACGCGCTCGACGGCCCAGCGCGTCGCGTCGCTGCAGAAGCGAAGCAGCCGCTTGTTGTCCCCCGGCGCCAGGATACGCTCGATGAGGCCGAGGCCGATGAGCTCGCGCACCTGTGAGCTGAGCTGTTCCAGGGCGCGCTCGGCGCACAGGTGACCTCGGCGCTGCTCGGCCAGGAGCTGATCCCGGAGCAAGCTGGAGGGGATGGCCTCGCCGAGCACGGAGAGGCGCAAGAGGATGAAGATGAGATCGTCGCGGCGCTGGCTCGGCGCGCCGAGCCTCGCCAGGAGGTCCGCCAGGAGGCGCTCTTCGATGGAGGGCGGGAAGAGGGCGGCGGAGGGGGCGCGAGGGCTCAGGACGAGCCCCTGGGGTGAGGGCCTCAACACCTTCGCTCCCCCGAGGTGGGAGACGTGGGCCGCCATCAACGCCGGCAGGCCGCCGCTGCACTCGGCGATGAAGTCCACCAGGGGCGGGCTCGGTGTCGCGTTGGGCGCGGCCTTGCTCATGAGCCTGGTGAAGAGCGATTCGATGACAGCCCGCTGATCGGTGGTGTTCAGCGGGGTCAGGTCGGTGCGCGAGACGCAGGTCCGCAGCTCGGCGAGCCTCGCCATCCGCGCCGCGACCGCGCCGCCCTCGGTCACCGCGCAGACGAGCATCAAGGGGATCGGGCGCTCGTCGATGAGCGCCGCCAGGGCCTCGATGACCCCCAGCGTCAGCGCGTCGGCGGCGTCGGCCCCGTCGAGGACGAGCAGCATCGGCCGCGCGCAGGCGGCCAGGGCGATGAGGCGCGCGATGATCCCCTCGGTGCCCTTCGGCGAGGACATGTTCGACCAGCCGATGAGCCCAAGGAGCACGGCGCGCTCGTTGGGGCGCAGCTTCGCCCCGCTCCTTTCCTCAAGGGCGGCGGAGATCTGGCCGAAGTTGTGGTGCCCTTTGGTCTTCGAGCAGCCCAGCGCCTGGGCCAGCGCGTCGGCGAGGCCGACGGGGCCGGAGAAGGCGCCGCCCTCATAGTCGCCAAGCCCCACGCTGAGATCCGGGCGCTGGCTCGCGATGTCAAGGAGCCACCTCGCCAGCGCAGAGCGCCCCGAGCCGGCCGGCCCGACGATGGACATCACGACGCCCCGGCGGGAGGCGACCATCTCCTCGACGGCCGACTCCATGAGCCACTGATCGAACTTGCGGCCACGCAATATCGGGTCGACCCTCGCCTCGGCGCTCAGATCGAGCGAGGGCAGCGGCTCGGCCAACATGCTCCAGGGCGTCTCCCCCTCGGCGCTGACGCCGCCCTCGACGACTTCTCCGAAGACCATGCTGTCGCCGATGTCGTCGCCGAGGTCCTCGGGCTCCTCGTTGAAGCTGGGCAGCCGCCAGAGGCCGCTGCCCGACCCCGAGAGGTTGTTGTTGAGGTTCGTCAGGTGGTTGAGCAGCTCGGCCGCGTTGGCGAAGCGATCGACGGGGTCGAACTCGGTGGCCCGCTCGATGATCTTCGAGATGTCTTCGAGGCTCCTCGCCGGGGTGTCGGGGATGTCCTTATCGGTCAGCCGAAGCGTCACCCGGCTCGCCTCGGCGTTGAAGCCCGTGAGCATCTCGAAGAGCACCCTCCCGAGGGCGAAGACGTCGGCTTGAGGCCCTATCGCCTCGCCGGTGCATTGCTCAGGGGCCATGTAGCCGGGGGTGCCGACGACCACGTCGGTGGGCACGCCCATGACGCGGGCGATGCCGAAGTCGAGCACCTTGACGAAGTGCGGGTCGCCGTAGTGCTCGCACACCATGACGTTGTCGGGCTTGAGGTCGCCGTGGATGAGGCCGATGTCGTGCGCCTCCGCCAGCGACTTGGCGATCTGGATGCCGAGCGAGAGCACCACCCGCAAGCTCATCGCCCCGTTCCTGTCGATCACGGTCCCCAGCGAGACGCCCTTGAGGTACTCCATGATGAGGTAGAGGCCGCCGTCGGGGGTCTCCTCGAAGCCGATGATGGTGATGGTGTTGGGGTGGCGCAGGCGGCTGGTGTGGATCGCCTCATCGCGGAAGGCCTCGCGCAGCCGGGAGTGCTCTGCGGCCAGCTCCGGCTTGAGCGCCTTGATCGCCACCTGCCGCTGGATGGCGTCCTGCACGGCCAGGAAGACCGTCCCGAAGCCGCCCTTGCCCAGCACACGCTGGATGGTGTACCGGCCAACGAGCTTGTCGCCTGGCTTGAGATCCGGCGGCGTCATTTCGCCTCTCTGCGCAGCGTCAGTACGACACCGAGGCCACACAGCCTCGTCAACCCCGACCAAAGCCCCACCGCGTCCACGCCAGGAGACAAGACCCCCCGCGCGCCAAAGCGCGCCAGATCCTCGGCCTCGAAGACGCGCGCGGTCAACAAGAGCACGGGCACCCTGCTCAGATCGTGAGAGGCTCCCAGCCGCTCCATCAGGAGCCCCACATCCCCATCCGGCAGATCCAGGCCCAGCAAGATCACATCCGGTCGCACGCGCTCCTCACCCGGACCCCAGAGATGGGCCACGAGGCGCCGCTGGGTGCTCACCCAGGTCACGCCCTCCTGCGCGCCGAGGCGCCCGAAGACGCCCTTGAGGTGCGTTTGCACCTCAAGGCTACCCGACGCGATGAGCAACCTGGCCGCACGGTGACGATCTCGGATCATAGTGATCCACTCGGAGTCTCCCAAGGAGACTCACAGAGTCCGCCAACACTCCACATTTTGCTGGATGACATGTTCAACCTCCATTTAACCCCAGGCGAGCGCCCTCATTGTCATCCCTAACCATTGGACAGGTCAAGCTTAAATGGCACTTATAAAGCTATGTAAATTTTCACCAGGCCTTGTGAAGAACGACCCTGGCGACCTTCGTCAGCACAACTCCTCCTGGCGCCCCGATCGACCTCGATCGAGGTGAGGAGCGCGCCCCATAAAATCTGACGGGCGCCTCAAAAATCCTGCACGACCTCTCAGGCGGCGCCCTCGTGGACGGCATCGACACTCTGGCATGGTGTGTGCATAAGGCACTTGCACGCCGGTCGCCTCAGCCGACCGACGCCATCACCCAAGGAGACGCCCCATGAACCTGCCCCTCAGCCCGCAGCCCCTCCATCGCCCTCTGACGCCCACGCCCGCGCCTGAATCTCTCAGATCAAGCCGCTCTCTCACCCGATGGCTCGCGCTCGGGCTGATCGCGCTCGGGTCGGTTGCGCTCCAGACCGGCTGCGGGGACACGGCCGAGGAGCCGCCGGTCGGCGAGGAGCCGGGCGATGTCCCTGAGGCCGGCGTCCGGCTGGCCTCGGAGCTGCCCCGCGATCTGGACCCTGGGGTCGATGAGGCCACGCTGGACGCGCTGGTGGCGGGCAACACCGCCTTCGCCGTCGACCTCTACCACGCGCTGCGGGCCGAGGAGGGCAACCTCTTCAACTCGCCCTTGAGCATCTCGACGGCGCTGGCGATGACCTACGGCGGCGCCCGCGGCGAGACCGCCGACGAGATGGCCGCCGTGATGCACTACGATCTTGGCCAGGAAGGCACCCACCCGGCCTTCAACGCCCTCGGTCTGGCTCTGGACAGCCGCGGCCAGGCTGCGGTCGAGGACGGCGACCCCTTCCGCCTCCACATCGTCAACGACGTCTGGGGCCGGACCGACTACGCCTTCGAGGCCAGCTACCTCGACCTGCTGGCGCTGAACTACGGCGCCGGCCTGCGCTTGCTCGATTACGTCAACGACCCCGAGGGCAGCCGCGAGATCATCAACGAGTACATCGAGTCGCAGACCGAGGAGCTGATCAAGGACCTGCTGCCGGAGGGCTCCATCACGGCGGGCACCGTCCTGGTGCTGACCAACGCGGTCTACTTCAAGGCCTCGTGGGACACGCCCTTCGAGGAGTCGCTGACCGAGCCGGCCCCCTTCAACCTCCTGGGCGGCGGCGTCGTCGAGGCGCAGATGATGCGCCAGGACTCGGCGATGGGCTACGCCGAGGGCGAGGGCTTCCAGGCCATCGAGATGGACTACAAGGGCAATGAGCTCTCGATGGTGATCATCGCCCCCGAGGCCGGCGCCTTCGCGCAGTTCGAGGCCGATCTGAGCGCCGAGCGGCTCACCGACATCATCGACGGCATCGAGCCGGGCAACGTCAGCCTGCGCATGCCGAAGTTCAAGTTCTCGGACGACACCGGGCTGACCCAGACGCTTCAGGACATGGGCATGGTCCAGGCCTTCAACGGCGGCGATCTGTCCGGCATCAACGGCGTCGGCGGCCTCGAGATCACCGACGTGCTCCACAAGGCCTTCGTCGCCGTGGACGAGGCCGGCACCGAGGCCGCCGCAGCCACCGCCGTCGTCGTCGGCGAGACCAGCGTGCCCGTGTTCTCCGAGGTCAACCTCGACCGGCCCTTCATCTTCCTGATCCGCGACATCGAGACCGGCGCCATCCTCTTCCTCGGCCGCGTCGTTGACCCCACCCGCTGATCCCACGGCCTCCCCGCGCCATCTCCTCCCCCTCCACCGCGTCCTCTCTCCTCCAGATCTGGACGCCCGCTCCCCTCGCCCACCCTCGACCTGCCCGCCTCCCACGCTGCGGCCCTCGGGGCGCCGCTCGGCTCTGCGGCGTCGATTGGACACGGCCGGCCCCTTTTGCTAAAAAGCCATGCCGGGCCGCCAACCTCAGGAGTTGCATCATGAAGTCTCCCTCCCTCGCGCTCATCCTCTTCACCTTCGCCCTTGCGCTCCCCGCCTGCGGGCCGGACGACGCGCCGAAGCTGACAGGACAGCTCACCCTGAACCCCTCCGAGCCCGTGCCCAACGCGCCCTTCAGCGTGGACATCGAGGTCGAGCGGGACGGCGCCGCGCTGGGCGGCGGCAAGGTCATCCTCACCAGCGCGCTCGACGGCCAGCCCAGGGGCTTCGCCATCGACGCCGTGGAGATCGAGCCGGGGCTCTACCGGGCCGAGGGCGTCACCCTGAGCGAGGAGGGCGCGTGGTCCTTGACGGCCTCGGTGTCGGCCTCGGGCGCCTCGGGCGCCTTCACCCTGCCGGTGGAAGTCGCCTGCCTCGCGGATCGCGGCCAGGGCCAGAGCTGCTGCGGGACGGCCCAGTGCGGCGGCGGCCTGTGGTGCGACGCCAACGCCTGCGCCGACACGCTGCGCCCCGACGGGATCGAGTGCGACGACGAGGCCACCTGCGCCTCGGGCCTGTGCTCGAGCGGCCTGTGCGCCTCGCCCTGGGACGTGATCGGCACCGGCGACGGCACGCCGGGCTCGGTGACCTTCGAGGTCGTGCTGACCGAGCGCCTCTCTCGCCCCACCGATCTGGCCTTCGACCCCGCCGACGGCGAGCTCTGGGTCTCGGGCCGCCAGCTCGATCAGCTCAGCGTCGTGGTCGACCCGATGCAGGGCGCCGGCGCCGTCGAGCACTTCTTCGATCGCTCGCAGCACTTCCTGGAGGAGGTCGTGACGCTGAGCTTCGGCGACAGCGGCACCTTCGCCACCTGCGGCGAGACGCGCAACACCTACAACGGCCTGCGCCCCCCCGACGACTTCATGGGCCCCGTCATGTGGCCCGCCGACCGGGTCGACTTCCAGGTCTTCGGCCCCGACGCCTCCAACGTCCACCTCGACATGCTCCACAACAGCCCCAACTGCATGGGGATCGAGGCCGACACCGGCAACGCCTTCTTCGTCTTCAACGGCCACGACGGCGTGCTGGACTGGTACGACTTCCACGAGCCCCACCCCGACCGCGAGCACGGCGGCGAGAACCACAGCGACGGCATCAAGCGCCGCTACACCGAGGTGAGCCTGTCCAGAAAGCCCGGCGTCCCGAGCCACATGGCCCTCGACGCCGACCGCCGCTGGCTCTACATCGCCGACACCGGCAATGGGCGCGTCCTGCGCGTCGACACCACGGGCGCCACCGAAAAGGGCCGCATCCAGGCCTTCTTCGGCGACGGCATCCTGTCGGACTTCCAGGGGATCGTCCAGGAGTTCGTCGTCGAGCCCGGCGATGGGCTGATCTCGCCCTCGGGGCTGGCGCTCTACGAGGGGGTGATCTTCGTCACGGACAACGCCACCGGCCTCATCCACGCCTTCAAGACCGACGGCCAGGAGGTCAACAAGCTCGACACGGGCCTGGGCGCGGGCGCCCTGGCCGGCGTCGAGGTCGGACCCGACGGCTTCCTCTACTTCGTCGACATGAGCGGCGACCGGGTCCTGCGCGTCCTGCCCTGACCCTCTCCGATTGTTGAGCAAGAACAAGGCCTTGGACTTCACCGAGGCGATGCGGGTCCACTTCCGGGCGAGCGGACGCGGCTCTCAAGGAGGGGGGAGCGCTCGTAGAGCGGGTGGTGGCGGTTCGCCACTCCACCCCCTGTCCCCCGCACTCCACCCCCTGTCCCCCGCACTCCACCCCCTGTCCCCCTCCTCCCTCCGGAAGGAGGGGGGACGCTTGAATTACGGGCAGGGCGGTTCGGGGACGCTCGTATGATGGCTTCGGGTGGATCGAGTCCCGCCCCGAGGACATCACGATTGTCCCCGACGGGGTCCCGCCCCAGGCGGCCAGTGATCCCGGCGATGGCTCCTGCGGCCCACCCCAAATTACGGTGACCACCCAACGAGCCCCCCCGATCCACCGTGCCCGTAATACGAGCGTCCCCCCTCCTTCCGGAGCTGTCTCTTGGTCACATCTCATCGGAGCCCGTCGTGGTGGGGGTTGTTGTTGTTGAGAGGTTGTTGGGAGGATGATTGTTCTGTGTCACGGCCAGTGCCATCGGGTAAGCGTCAACACGGTCAAGCAGTCGATCCCAGCCTTTCCAAAGTGCTGGGTAACCGGGTCGTCCCGTGTGTTTGCGGTC
>SXGS01747321.1_pt1 | contig 10479 bp, 8 predicted proteins | sample 3174681 | NCBI WGS metagenome assembly SXGS01 (sample SAMN11356861, study PRJNA531348) | freshwater metagenome | isolation source: freshwater sample F1-80 | place: China: Fuxian Lake, Yuxi | collected 2017-12-25
CAGGAGCAGGAGCAGCCTGCACAACTGGCGCGACAGGAACAACAGGAACCGCATCAGCAGTCATACCGCGCGCAACGGCTGCGCCTACGCCCTCAGACTCTTCGACTCCGCCCAACCCAGCTGCCTGGGCCAAGGGCTCGCGAATAACCGGTTGCGCCTCCCCCACCAAAGGAAGCGGCAGAGGCTGATTAGCCCCCTCGAATTGAATGGCAGGCACGCCTGACGCTGGAGTCTCTGCCTGCACCTGAACAGGCGCAGCCTCACCGAGAGGCAGCTCTGCAATCACCGGCGCCTCAGCATCATCCACCACCCGGCCCTGCATAAACCAGGCGGCCATCACGCCAACAATCACAACGCACAAAGCCAGCAGATGCTTGCGAGGCAAACTGAACGCAAACCCTCCACGCGCCCCTTTCGCACGCTGAGCCAGCATGCCGTCGACCAAAACATCGCGCGCCACTTCATTGATTAAGCCAGGCCAGCCACCTGAACGCTCTTGGATTTCTTCCAGCTGCTCCTCACTCAGAAGCTCAACGCCCTGACCCGCCCCTTCAAGACGCTGCGAAAGATACTCGCGCGCCTCATCTTCGCTATAGGGCTGCAACTCAATGACATGAAATCGCTCATCACCAGCCGATACATGATCAAGTCTTGGCAACAACTGCGACTCAGCAAATAAGAACACGTGCGCTCGCCCTTCGGCATTTCCCGCCGCCAGACTCATGAGCATGGTCAACGCGGCATCACTCAAGTCTTCAGCGTCATCAATCAGGATATAGACATCTTGCCCGGTCAATGCCAGTTGCGCGATCTGGGCTAAAACTGCCGGTAAGTCCGGACGCTGCACCTGCAGACCTTGCGCCACCTGTCGCAAAATACTGGCAGGATCAGATGCACCTTTAGCCGAGACAACCACACTGAGCACTGATTGCTTGTTGGTGCTGGCCACCAAAGCCTGTCGCAACAGCGTCTTTCCGCTGCCGTCCGGCCCACTGACCACAAGCAATAATTGACTATAGCGAGCCAAATGGTGCAGTTGGCCGAGCACTGGCTTTCGCTGTGCGGGAAAGAACTTAAAACCCGGAACGCGCGCTGCAAAAGGGTCATGAGTAAACTGGTAGTGATCGAGAAAGGACTCGTCAGCATGCAAACTGGTCATGGGGCACTCATTAGTTTTTAAGCAAAGCCAACTGCGCGGCGTAATCAGCGCTTAGCGTGGCATCCAAAATTTCACGCGGGAAGTCACCCGTAACAACGGCTTCGCCCAAACCCTGCAACAGCACTAGGCGCAACTTTCCGTTCATCACCTTTTTATCGACCGCCATGTGCTCCATAAAGTCTTCGGCAGTCATATCCTGAGGCGGTACAACAGGTAACCCTGCGGAGATAAACAGGCGTACTACGCGCTCACGCTCAGCGGTGGTGATCCAGCCAAGTCGCTCAGACATATCTAGAGCCATAACCGTGCCAGCCGCGACAGCCTCGCCATGCAGCCAGTTGCCGTAGCCCTGATGGGTTTCAATCGCATGACCAAACGTGTGACCCAGATTTAGCGTGGCACGCACACCTGACTCACGCTCATCGGCTGCGACCACACGCGCCTTGGCAGCACAGGAGCGCTCAATAGCTTGAGCGAGAACAACCTGGTCAAGCGCTCGCAATGCCGACATATGCTCTTCAAGCCAAGTCAAAAAGGGCTCATCGCATATCAAGCCATACTTGATAACCTCAGCCAAACCCGCGGAAAGCTCTCGGGAGGGCAAGGTCAAGAGCGTTGCTGTATCAATCAGCACCGCCTGGGGCTGATAAAACGCACCAATCATGTTCTTGCCCAGAGGGTGATTGATGCCTGTTTTGCCACCCACCGAGGAGTCAACCTGAGAGAGCAACGTGGTTGGCACCTGAATGAAATTCACCCCGCGTTGGTAGCAGGCAGCAGCAAATCCCGCCATGTCCCCGATTACACCACCACCAAGCGCTATGACCGCTGTGCCGCGATCGTGACGAGCACCGAGGAGACCATCAAAAATGAGCTGCAGTGTTTCCCACGTCTTGAAACGCTCGCCATCAGGCAATATCACAGTGGTGACGCTTGAACCTGCAAGAAGTCGCTCAAGGCCAGCTAAATAGAGTGGCGCGACGGTTTCATTGGTAATGATTGCGACTTGCCGACCGGCAATATGCGCAGCCAGCAGGTCGGCGCGCGCCAACAAATCAGCACCTATGTAAATCGGATAGCTGCGCTCAGCAAGATCGACATGAAGAGTCTGCATAAGGCCCCCAGAAAACAAAGGAGGCTAGGATAGCGCAGATCAGCCCGCGCTTTAACGAGGAGATAGTGCAGCAAGCCGAGCGAGGATCTCCTGAACCACTATCCGCGGCGGACGCTCGTCAGTTTCAATCACTACATCGGCTATTTCTCTGTACAGCGGATCACGCACAGCAAAGAGCTCAGCCAAGACCTTTCCCGGATTAGCCGAGCGCAAAAGCGGACGGTTGCGATCACGTGAAGTACGGTCTATCTGCTGCTCAACAGAGGCATGCAAATAAACCACTCGGCCACCCGCCCTAAGCGCAGCTCGATTCTCCGAACGCATTACCGCACCGCCGCCAGTGGCCAGTACGACTCCCTCGGCAGTGCAAAGGTCTTCGATAACAGCCTGCTCGCGTTCACGAAACCCCTGCTCACCCTCTACATCAAAGATCCAAGGAATATCCGCACCGGTTCGCTGCTCAATTTCTTTATCGGAGTCTTTGAATGGCAAGCGCAGTTCTTTAGCCAGCAACCGCCCGATGGTGCTTTTACCAGCCCCCATCGGGCCAACCAAGATCAAATTTCGCACTGAATCAGCGACTCACCGCAACGGCTTGATTGTTCATGATCCGAGGGGTAATGAAGATAAGTAACTCAGACTTCTTATCCTCAACAGTATCTCTCCTGAAAACGCGCCCTACGAAAGGTAAATCGCCCAAAAAAGGAACTTTATCTACAGATTTGGTTTGTGTATTTGAGAAAACACCACCGATAACTATCGTCTCACCATCACTAACAAGAACTTTCGCGTTCACTTCATTCTTCTTAATTGGAGGCACGCCCAAGAGGGCATTCGCATAATCTGGCTCATCCTTGTTAACCTTAACGTCCATAATAATTCTATTGTCTGGTGTTATCTGCGGTGTAACCTCAAGCGAAAGGGCTGCCTCCTTGAAAGCTACGGTGGCCGCACCGCTCGAACTTGCCTCTAAGTATGGAACCTCTGAACCCTTCAAGATTTTTGCTGTCTCCTTATCTGAGGTCACTACCTTGGGCTGAGAAACCACTTCCCCACTGCCACTCTTTTCCATGGCTGTAAGCTCTAAATCGAGAACCGTGTTATCAGTAACAAAACCTATACCAATACCTGCAGTCCTGTTGGCAACACCCAAATCAACAAACGGAACGTTTGGCCCTATAGGAGTGTCAGCGCCGCCAAGATTACCGCGTTCATCACCCTTATCGTCATTACCATAAGTGGTCCATTTACTATTTCCAGATAAATTGGTTGACCCCCCCCAGCGAACCCCCAGACTCTTATCATACCCAACGTCTGCTTCAACTATTCGAGCCTCAATCATTACCTGCCGTACAGCAACATCTAGCTGAGTGACAATTCTACGCAACTCATCCAATCGATCCTGGGTTTGGTGCGCTATGATGCTATTAGTTCTATCATCAACAGCTATAGATCCACGTGACTCGGAGCCAGAGGCGACGCCTACGCCCGCTGCACCATCAACTGCCGAACCTGTAACAGACTGAAAAAGCTTTGCTATATCTGCCGCCTTTGCATAATTAACCTGAATCAACTCACGGCGCAGAGGTGCAAGTTCAGAAATTTGTTTTTGAGCCTCCAACTCCTGACGCTCGCGCGCTGCAATTTCATCTGCTGGCGCGACAAGTAATACATTACCAATTTTACGCTTATCCAATCCTTTTGTTTTGAGCACTAAATCCAGAGCTTGATCCCAAGGAACATTCTGCAAACGAAGCGTGATATTTCCCGATACAGTATCACTAGCCACCAAGTTGAGATCGGTAAAGTCGGCTATTAGCTGAAGGACTGAACGAACATCAATATCTTGAAAATTCAGAGAGAGCTTTTCACCCGAGTAGGCGAAACTTTCAGCCTTACGCTTTTCTGCTTCGACCTGAGTGAGAGGCTTAATACTGATAGTGAGTTTGTTATCTGTCTGATACGCAAGGTAGTCATAGACTCCTGTCGGCTCAATCACAATACTGGCTTTATCTGCACTACCTGTGGCGCTTACAAACTGCACAGGCGTTGCGAAGTCTTTAACATCGAGCTTTAACCTTAACTTTTCCGGCAGACTCGTTTTTGCGAAGTCGAGACGAATCTTACCGCCTTGATCCTGAATATCAGGCGCAACCGCAGCATCGGAAAGAGTTACCACAACATTACCCTCTCCAAGTTCGCCACGCTGGAAGTCAATCGCACTGATCTCTCGGACTTGCGGGGTAAATTTCTTGACTGGGGTTTCAGTAGGTAATAACACTGGCTGGCTGCTGGCAACTGGCTGTGCTTGCGCAGTACCGCCAACTACTACAAACAGATCATTTCCCTCTACGCGCGTTTGGTAAGCCGCTAGATTGGTCAGGTTAATGATCAGACGCGTACGATCCTTAGCCTCGACAATCGTCACGCTGCGCGCATTACCCACACCGAGCTCTCGATTCTTCAGGCCTAGCTTGTTGGATACGCCCGGCAAATCAAGAGCAATACGCGCAGGCTGCTCAATCGTATAACCTCGCGGAGCTAGAACAGGCTCGTCAAAAGTAAGCTTCAACTCAACACGATCACCTGGCAACGCAGCAACATTCAAATCCTGCAAATTGGCCGCCATAATCGACGCGGGCAAAAATACAGCTATGAGCGAGAGCCCTATACATGAAATGGAGGTTTTCATAGTCATATTCCGCCAAGCAAATTGGTTATTCTTTTTCATTCGTATTAGCTCTAGTTAGGAGCGCTCTTTGAGAGGCAAACTGCGTGGTCGCTCGAGCCAACCGCCCTCACCATCGGGCACGATCTCAATCACTTCCACCTTAGAATCATCTACAGCGATTACTCGACCGTGATTGCGGCCCAAATAATCACCTACTTTGACTCGATGCACGCCACCAGCACCATTAACTAGTGCAAACGCGCCAACCTCGTTAGATAACGTCCCTACCATAGTGAAGGTTTCAATATTGAACCCCTCCAAAAACTGCCTAGCACGGATTTCGTCTGGCTTAATATCTTTTGATCCCTTTTCTCTAGAGGTCATTTCCAGTTTAATCGGCGGCTGGAAAGGACTACGAAGCGCAGATGCACTGTATGCAAAACTTTCATATGGCAAAAACTTGGGAAGTGGTTCTATTTCACCCTTAGGCCGATTTCTGACTTCATCCATGTAGGACTGCAAGTCCGAGAAGTCACCACCCGCACCACACCCGTAAAGAGAAGCCAGACAGAAGATAGATAAAAGATGATGGATTTTCATGGCTGCCCTCCTTTGTCGTTGTAGCGATATGTTTTGGCTAGAATATTCATTCTTAACTTGGAAGTGCTTTCAGCACCGGATGCAACCAATTCAAAATCATGCAATGTAACAATTCGCGGCAAACTGGCTACGCCACTGACAAACGTAGCCAGATCGTGATATCCACCAACCACAGCAATCTGAATTGGCAATTCGATATAGAACTGCTGTGCGACTTCGGGAAGAAGCTTAATCTCTTCGAACTCCAAGCCACTCCCCAAGCCAGTCCGCGTAACATCCTCTAGCAAACCTGGCACTTCTGTATCGCTCGGTAATTGTTTTAGAAGAGCACCGAAAGAAATTTCCATTTCCTGCATCTGTTCTTTATAGGCATCGAGGTTGGCGGCTTGAAAGGCCTTGAGAGAGAACTGCTCTTTCAAGGTCACTTCCTCTGCCGCACTGCTCTCTAACTGAACTTGGAGATCCTTCAAGTGAAAGTTATAACCAAGAAACAAAACACCAACGAAAAGAATTAGTCCTGCGATAACTTTGACTGCTGCAGGCCAAGACCCTACGTTATTCAGGTCAAGGTCGTTCAAATCTATCTTGCGTAACCCTTCCAAGGATTCATTGAGGTTCATTGCTTACCCTCCACAACATCTACCTCAGGCTGGGTTTGCTGTACGGTCAACTGGAATACGTTGGCTTGATCAACCGCCCCCGCAGTAACAGATTTAACTTCTGTCAGGTTGGGCGCTGTCAGCCACTCCGAAGAGTCCAGATTACGCATCAGATTCGAAACGCGATTGTTCGACTCAGCAGCACCGACAATGGCGATGTTCTTAGCAGTCATCTTGACGCCGGTAAAATGCACACCGTCCGGCAGGGTTCTGACCAACTGATCGAAGACACGACCGATAATAGGCCGATTGCCTTGCAGATCCTGAATGATCTTCATACGTTCCAGAAGTTGCTGGCGGCGTGTCTTGAGCTCGCTGATCTCTTTGATCCGCGCATCCAGTACAGCAATCTCCTTGCTGATGAACTGATTGCGTGCGTTCTGCTGCTCAATTGCGCCGTTCAGGTATTGATCACCTAGGAAAATCGCGCCCGCTGCTACAACGAATACGCCAAAGAGTGTGACCAGAAAACGCTGCTTTCGCTCTTCACGTAACTGCTCGCGCCAGGGAAGAAGGTTGATACGTGCCATTAGTCGAAACTCCTCATCGCCAGACCGCACGCGATCATCAATGCAGGCGCATCACTGGCCAGCGCACCAGCATTGACTTTGCTGCTTAGCGCCATTTCTGCGAACGGGTTAGCAACCAACGTCTGCGTACCAATCTTCTGCTGAATCAGCCGGTCGAGATCCGCAATAGATGCGGTTCCGCCAGCCAGCAGAATATAGTCAACGTCGTTAAACTGACCGGCTGCAAAGAAGAATTGCAGAGAGCGAGCCACTTGCTGTACGACGGCTTCTTTAAATGGCTGCAGCACTTCAGCATCGTAGTCATCAGGGAGGCCGCCCTGTTTTTTGGCCAAGCCTGCCTCTTCGGAAGACAAACCATATCGACGCTGAATTTCTTCGGTCAGTTGCTTACCACCGAATAGCTGCTCGCGGGTGTAAATAGTGCGGCCGTTGTGCAAGACACTGAGAGTGGTCATGGTTGCGCCAATGTCTACGACTGCCACGGTCAGCTCATCGCGATCACCGCCAAGCTGATCAACAAGCAGGCTGTATGCCCGCTCAAGGGCGTACGCCTCCACATCAACCACTTTGGCGGTGAGCCCTGCTAAAGCAAGAGCGGCTTCGCGCACCTCGACGTTTTCTTTACGGCAGGCGGCAAGCAGAACCTCGACACGCTCTGAATTGCGTGGAGACGCGCCCTGGACTTCAAAATCGATCGCCACTTCTTCAAGTGGGTAGGGAATGTACTGGTCGGCCTCGATCTTGAGCTGATTTTCCAGCTCATCATCTGAAAGGCCGGCCTCCATCTCAATTGTCTTGGTGATCACTGCTGAACCGGCCACCGCCACCGCAGCGACTTTGACGCCGCTCTTGGCCTTGGCCAGTACCCGCGACAGCGCCTGCCCAACCCCTTCGAGCTCGGCGATGTTCTTTTCGACAACTGCGTTTGGCGGGAGCGGCTCAACAGCGTAGGCCTCTACCTTGTAGCGGCTTCCTGAGCGACTCAATTCGAGGAGCTTGACGGAGGTCGAGCTGATATCGATCCCCAGTAGCGTATTCGCTTTCTTGTTGAAGAGCCCTAGCACGACCGATTTCCTATTGGCATCCGCGACTTACGGACTATTTATGTTTTTTCACATTAAATAACAGTCTTGACAGAAGCGCAAATGGCTACCCGGCAAAAAAAACGCTTATAATGTGATCAGTTTTTCTCTTTTAACCTTACGCCTTGCTTAACTCGTTCTTTTATCTGGAAATCCAAAAATCTTGATGCGTCTTTTGCGTTTTTTCTGCTGGTCTTGCCTAGCCGTTTTTTGTGGCGTGGTACTCAGTTTCAGCGGGGCGTTCCTCTATCTTAGCCCCAGCCTTCCATCCGTCGAATCCTTACGCAGTGTTCAACTGCAGATACCGCTGCGCGTTTACAGCAGCGATGCCAAACTAATCGCCGAATTCGGCGAGATGAGGCGTTCGCCCATCGCGTTTGCCGACATCCCGGAAGACTTCATCAGCGCCCTTCTGGCGGCAGAAGACGATAACTTTGCTAATCATTATGGCGTTGACGTCAAGAGCCTGATGCGTGCTGCAACGCAATTATTGAAGAGCGGTCAAATTCAAACCGGCGGCAGCACCATTACGATGCAGGTCGCGAAGAATTTCTTTTTGACCAGCGAGAGAAGTTTCTCACGCAAGATCAACGAGATACTTCTAGCACTACAAATTGAGCGCGAACTCAGCAAGAACGAAATTCTTGAACTTTATGTGAACAAGATTTACCTCGGTAACCGTGCCTATGGCATTGAGGCGGCGGCCCAAGTCTATTATGGCAAGTCAATCCGCGACGTAAGCTTGGCTGAAATGGCCATGATTGCCGGCCTGCCCAAAGCGCCCTCACGCTTTAACCCACTGGCCAACCCTAAACGCGCCCTTGAGCGCCGCGACTGGATTTTGGGACGCATGCATGGCCTCGGCCGCATTGATAAAAGTCGTTATGAACAGGCGTTGGCTGAACCGATTAATGTGAGTTTTCACGTTCCACCACCTGAGCTGATCGCCCCTTATATTGCTGAAATGGCCCGGGCTGAAATGGTCGGTCGATTTGGCAGTGACGCATACACCGAAGGATTCAATGTCACCACCACCGCAATCAGCGACCTGCAGACCGCTGCAAACACTGCCGTGCGCGACGGGCTGATTACGTACGATCAGCGTCATGGCTATCGCGGCCCAGAGAACCGCTTCCCTGACATGAACAAAGACTCCTGGCTCGTTGAACTCAGCAAGCTGACGACCCGAGGGGGCCTGGAGCCAGCAGTTGTCACCGCCGTCGAAAAAAGCGGCATTCTGGTTTTACTCAAAAATGGTGAAGAGCTGGCCGTGGCGTGGGACACCATGAAGTGGGCACGTCCGTTCCTCAACACCAACAGCCAAGGCGCGCGACCACAAAAGCCTGCAGATGTAACCCAAGTCGGCGACCTGATTCGTGTGCAGCGCCTGGAAGACGGCAGCCTGCGATTTGTCCAGATACCAACCGCGCAAAGCGCGCTTGTTTCACTCGACCCGAACGATGGCGCTATCCGTGCACTGGTAGGTGGCTTCTCCTTTGAGCAGAGCAACTACAACCGCGCCATTCAGGCCAAGCGCCAGCCAGGCTCCAGCTTTAAACCCTTTATCTACAGCGCCGCATTGGATCAAGGCTACACCGCCGCAACGCTGGTCAACGATGCCCCGATCGTATTTGCCGAAGACGACTTGTCTCAAGTTTGGCGACCCAAAAATGACAACAACACCTTTCTTGGGCCGATCCGCTTGCGCGAGGCCCTGTATCGCTCACGCAACCTAGTTTCGATCCGCTTGCTTCAAGATCTGGGCATTGAAAACACGCTTAGCTACATCCAGAAGTTCGGCTTTGAGCGCAAGGACTTGCCGCCCAACCTCTCGTTGGCACTGGGTACGGCCAGCCTGACGCCGATGGAAATCACCGAAGGCTGGAGTACATTTGCCAATGGCGGATACAAAATCGAACCCTACCTGATTGAGCGCATTCAAGACCGCAACGGCAATCTGGTTTTCAACGCCAACCCCGCCCAAACCCCGGCCGGCATTGAAAAGCGCGCACAAACCTTGGTTGAATCACCTGAGCCTTTGGCATTGACCGACGCACCGGTTGCCGCCGAGCGCATTATTGATGAGCGCACCGCCTTCATCATGACCAGCATGCTGCAAGACGTTATCAAGCGAGGAACCGGCCGACGCGCGCTGGCGCTGGGGCGTGACGACCTAGCGGGCAAGACCGGCACCACCAACGAGTCCAAAGACAGCTGGTTCTCCGGCTACAACGCTGATTACATCACCACGGTATGGGCCGGCTTCGATCAGCCGGAAAGCCTAGGCCGCAATGAATATGGCGGAACAGTAGCCCTGCCCATCTGGATGAGTTACATGGCTGTCGCACTCAAGGACAAGCCCAGCCATTTACTTGCCGAGCCTGACGGCCTGCTGACCTTGCGCATTGATCCACACAGCGGACGCGCAGCGACGGCCGACACACCAGATGCCTACTTTGAGTTATTCAAAAGCGAGGATTCTCCACCGCCAATGGGCGAATTTGACCCCGGCATGAACATACCCGGCAGCCCATTGCCGGCGGATGAAGCAGCCCCCATCGATCTGTTCTGACGGATACATTCGTACCCTCGTTATTCCCGGAGTGGCGCGGTAACAGGCAAAAAAGCATTAATTGAACGCCAATAAAAAACCCGCCGAAGCGG
>SXGS01175665.1_pt1 | contig 10475 bp, 11 predicted proteins | sample 3174681 | NCBI WGS metagenome assembly SXGS01 (sample SAMN11356861, study PRJNA531348) | freshwater metagenome | isolation source: freshwater sample F1-80 | place: China: Fuxian Lake, Yuxi | collected 2017-12-25
ACGGACTTCACCCCCACACAGTTGGTCGACTTCGCCAAGACCCAGCCCGCACTGTTCCCGGCGGGAAGCAGATACCACTACAGCAACACCAACACGGTGCTGCTCGGGATGGTGATCGAGAAGGTCACCGGCGCTCCGGTCGCAGAGTTCTTCAGGACCAATCTCGTCGAGCCCCTGGGACTTTCGGGCACGTCCTTCGCAGGGCAATCCCGGGATCTGCCCGAACCGCACCTCGACGGGATCACCGACCAGCCGGGAGCCGACGTCGCGGAGTTGGGAATCCCGCTGCCCCCGGGCGGACCGGTCCGCGACGCCACCCACTGGAGCCCGTCCTGGGAGTTCACCGCGGGTGCGATGGTCTCCACCCTCGACGACCTACGCACCTGGGCGCAGGCGCTGGCGACCGGCGGCGGCCTGGTCTCCGAGGACATCCAGCGCGAGCGCGAGGCGTCGGTGGGCACCACGTTGGGGCGGCTCGACCCGGACGACCCCGCAGCGACCTACGGCCTGGGCTTCTTCTCCCTGCGCGGCTGGTGGGGTCACGACGGTTCGGTACCGGGGTACACCACCTACGCCGCCCACCACCCGCAGCAGCAGACCTCGGTGGTGGTCTTCGTCAACTCCGACATCCGGCCACCGGATCAGCCCGAAGGCCCGGCGGTTTCACTCGCCGAGGACATCCAGAGCGCCCTGAACGACTGAGGTCTCCCTCGTTGGAGAGCCGATTCACCGGCCGGGGCTAAAGAAAGCCCGTGAAAAAGTGTGCGGTCCGGGGCCGGTGGATGCACCTACCGGTGAGAGCAGCCCACCCGAGGGCGCCAACACCGGTAAGGAGAACGTCCATGAGCGCTATCGCCGCCATCGTCGCAGCGCTGTTGATCGTGCCCGGAGTGCTGTTGATCGTGTACGGCGTCCGGTCCATCCAGCACTCGATGACGGCGTTGGATTCCTCGGCGATCGCCGAATCGCCTTTCCTCCACGGTCCCCGACCGTTCACCATTCCCGCCGATGGCGTCTACGACATCTGGATCAAGGTGCCACGATTCAAGCTGAACGCCCTCGCCGACCACGAACCGGAGATCAGGGCTGCGAACGGCGGCCCACCGGTGAGACTTACCGGATCCCTTTTCCGCCTCCACATGATGCGTGGTTCTGTCGTCACGATGAAGGTGGCGACCTTCCGTGCACCGCGCGGAACCTACACTCTGGGCCTGGTCCCCGCCGCCAATGCCGCACGGTACGCGGGCATCAGCGGCCTGGTAGCGCCGTTTGAGAGGGTGCTCGGCCGCGTGGCGAAGTCAACGCCGTGGCCCAAGGCCGATCCGGCGCAATGTCTCCTGCAGGTGCGCGACTCGCGCAGCACGTCGATGGCGTGGTTGTTCAGGGGGGTGCTGCCGATCCTGCTCGGCGCGATTCTCGTCGAAGGCGGCCTCGTCGGGGGCGGCTTGGGCCTGGCCTATGCGGACACTAGCGCTGCACCGGCCGGGGTTTCCCAGTGCAGTACCGGCTACCTGTCGGATTTCACCCATGCACTTGCCGCCGCAGCGGCGGGGTCACTGAACCACCCCGCCTCCCCCGCTGGGGTCTAGCGTGGGCGGAATGGGTTACCCCAGCGGCGATGAGGACCAGGACCCGGATAGCTGGATCGACGGCCCGCCGCGTTCTCACGAGGTCGTCGCTCAGGCGAGCCGGGATGTCGAGGTGGACGTGTACGCCGCCGACGGGCCCGTCATCCTGGGCCCCGGGCTGCCGCCCGAGGATGGTTCCTGCGGTCAGTTCGCTGTGCAGTTTCATGTCACCACGGCAACGGTGGTCGGGCTCAAGCGCATCGCCGACGCGCGCGGGGTGAGCGTGCCGGAATTGTGCCGACAGGTCGTCGGTGTTTTCGTCGCACAGCAGGAAGGCGAGTTGAGCGCGCTGCTCGCGGCTGAGGCCGCGGCCGCCGACTACCGGCCCAGTCCGCGTCCCGCGGTCGATGTCGAGGTCGATCAGCTCGGGTAGCCCGTCGTAGACCACCTCGATATCGGTTCGCCCGGCCGGCGTCTGCCCGGCGGGGACGTCGATCCCGACGCGCAGGATCCGCCCTGGCCGGTAACTATGAGTTGCGGACCTCATGTCCGCTGTGGCGCAGCTGGAGGCCAGTGATGATCTCCATGACGCCGATCACGATCAGCCAGACGCCGACCACCAGCGTGAGCGTGACCAGCGAATCGAACGGGTAGGCCAGGGTGACGACGCCGGCGATGATCGTGACGAGGCCGAAGAAAATACTCCAGCCGCGGCCGGGTGTCCCGCTCAGTTCGCTGATGCCCATCGCGGTGGCGGCCACGCCCCGGAAGATGAACCCGATGCCGATCCAGATGGCGAGCAGCAGCAGGGCCGTTTCCGGCTCGCTGCCGAAGTGGCGGAAGGCCAGGATTGCCAAAACCAACGATGCCGCACCGCTGAGGAACAGCAGAATCCGGCTCCCCGCTGAGCTGTGCAGCCCGAACGCCAGGAGAACCTGGGCGATACCGGAGAGCAACAGGTAGGCCCCGAACAGGAAGGCCGCGACGAGCAGGGTCTTGCCCGGCCACAGCAGGACCAGGGCGCCCAGCGCCACGGCGATCACGCCGGAGAGCACCGACGACTTCCAAAGGGTGTCGAAAAGGGTCGGTTGGTGGGTCGTCGTCATTCGTTCAGGCTCCTCATTTCGGGTTCTGGCGCTATCGAACCGCGAGTTCAGCCCGCCGGTACAGACACCCTGCGGGATACTTCGCTCCCCCGATCGGGATAGCGCGATCCCCTGCCGCTGGTGTAGGCCCGTTTTCGTTGCCGAATGACTCGCGAGACCAAGTCGGCCCCGGCCGCGTCGTCGGATTGGCAGCCTCCGGCAGCAGTGATGGTTACCCGGTCATACCGAGGTAGACCAATAGCCCGCGCTCCATCTGCAGCATCTCGGTCGTCGATACCTTGCCGATGCGTTGCCCCAACTTTGACCTGTGGACCGTGCTGATCTTGTCGATCATGATGCTGCTCGGGGTGGCTAGTCCATTGGTTGTGTTGGGCTGCAACGGGATTCGCAGTAGTGGGATATCGGCAACGGTAGTGGTCAGCGGGCAGATTGTTATTGAGTCAGTGGCGTCGAATCGGTCGTCTTGGATGATCAGGACCGGACGTGGCTTGCCCGCGTAACCTTGGCCGGCCGCGGCGGTCCAGAGTTCGCCGCGTCTCACTAAGTATCAAAGTCTTCGTCGTTGAATTGAGAGATGGCGTCCACGAAGGCCTGGTCGTCACGTGCGTTATCGGTAGCAGCGGCCAAAGCTGATTGACGATGCGCCTCTTCGGCGAATTCAGGGGCACGGGTGTCGAGGACCCAGATTTGGAGGGGGCGCAGTCCCTGCTCACGCAGTCGAACTCGATGTTCGGCGACTCGCTTCCCCACGTCACGGTCTGCCATGAAATTCATGTTACATGTAACCGGCACGTGGCGGGTCGCTCCTTCCGACCCGGGGCGCCATTTCCGCCAGCTAGTCGTGACTCCCAAGTAATTTAGTCGAGGTCGAGGCTTACGCGCACTGCGGTGCTGACGCGACGAAGCTCGATGGGGCTAAGACGTCCGCGATGCTGTCGGAGCTTGCCCTTCGGGATCGTATGCAACTCAGTGGTGTTCACCCAGGAGCGATCGCGTCCGGTTAGGCCGGCGTCCGCATCAACATCGATGTGAGTCGAAGGCGGTCCGGCCGTGCCGGTGACCTCGACGACGGTAACCGCCCCCAAACGGGCGATAAGCGGATTACTGGTGAGTACGACGCACGGTCGGGTTCCGATGGGCTTGGGGAACTGCACGTCCCATACGTCTCCCCGGAACATGGCTCAGCTGTTCGCGACCATGGACTCAGCGGCCACCAGGTCGCCATAAGCGGCGATAGCCCCCGTCGGGGCCTGCGCGCCCGCCCCATAGAAGTCGTCGTATTCCTGGGCCAACGCGGCGTAGCGTGCCGTCTTGTGCAGCAAGCGCAGGCCCTCCCGGACCGCATCGGATCGGGTGGCCAGGCCCAGAACCTTGCGGTCATCGTCAAGTTGCGCTGCGTCTTCCGGTGTCAGTCGAGCCTGCACAACCTCCGGTGCTGTCATACAATTCATAGTACACTTCGTCATGGTCGGCCCAACTCCGGTGAGGCCGGAACGGACAAGGCGCAGTCGCCGGCCCCTGGCCAATCAGTTGATTGCCAAGATTGAGAGCGCGGCGGCTGGACCGCATCGGCGGCGTCATCGCCCGCGCCCGCGCGGGACGCCCGGTGGTCAACGGCCTGGCGCCGGGGACCGTGTGACGTTCAGGGTCGCCTTCACCCCGGAGTCCGAGGCACCAGCCAGCCTCGACCACCGGTGCCGGCGATGCCACCGCCCCCGGTTCTGTGAAATCCGTCGGCGATTGTCCACCCAGAGAAATCCCCTGGTGGAAGGGATACTCGTAGAACTCCGATAATCGCACCGATCGTCGAGGTCCGACAATCGCGTGAGCATTTCGAGGAGGGGAACCGCGTATGACAGTTGTCGCTATCTATCTCGTCATCACGTTCGGTCTCGGTGGCCTCGCAATGGCAGTGCGCCTGCCCCCCCTTGGTGGGGTTCCTGGCGGCGGGGTTCGTCATCAACGCTCTCGACGTCGGGGTGGTGCCGGAACTGGACGTGGCGGCGGATCTGGGCGTCACACTGTTGCTTTTCGCGATCGGCCTGAAGCTCGATGTTCGGATCTTGCTGCGCCGCGAGGTGTGGCTGACCACATCGGCGCACATGGTGGTCAGCGTCGTCCTCGGGAGTGTCGCACTGTGGCTGGCCGCCGTGGCCGGAGCGGCGATGCTGGCTGGGCAGAGCATGCAGACGATCGCCCTACTCGCCTTCGCATTGTCGTTTTCGAGCACGGTCTTCGTGGTCAAAGTCCTCGAGGAACGGGGCGAGTCACACGCGCTCTACGGCCGCGTCGCTATCGGAATCCTGGTGATGCAGGACATCATCGCGGTGGTTTTCCTCACCGCCACCAGCGGTCACCTGCCCAGCCCGTGGGCGTTGACACTGGTGGGGCTATGGCCGCTTTCCCGGGTGCTGCGCAAGATCTGGACCCGGTTGGGCCACGGCGAAATGCAGTCCCTGTTCGGGATCGTGATGGCACTGGTGCCGGGGTACGCGTTGTTCACAGCGCTTGGGCTCAAGGGTGACTTGGGCGCCCTGATCATGGGAGTGCTGCTGGCGTCTCACCCGGCATCCTCCGAACTTGCACGTTCGCTGTTCCACATCAAGGAACTGCTGCTGGTGGGATTCTTCGTGTCGATCGGCCTGACCGGACTGCCCGATCTTCCCTCCCTCGGCATCGCGCTGTTGATGGTGATTCTGCTGCCGTTCAAAGCAGCCTGGTACGTCCTGCTGCTGTCATGCCTGAAACTGCGATATCGCACCGCGTTGCTCGCCGGGCTGAGCCTGATGAACTATTCCGAATTCGGCTTGATCGTTGTGTCGGTCGGGGTCTCGGCCGGGATGCTGGCACAGGTCTGGCTGGTGGAGATGTCGATCGCCGTGGCGCTGAGCTTCGTGGTGTCGGCTCTAGTCAATAGGCGCGGCCACCTGATGGTGGAGAAGATCGCGGCGCGGCTACCGGCCCAGGACGAACTCAACCTGAACCCGGAGGAACGCCATGGCGACGCCGGCGACGCCGAGGTCGTGGTGATCGGTATGGGCCGGGTCGGGTTCGCCGCATATCAGCGCTTGACCGATCATTACCGGCTGCGGGTCGTCGGTGTCGACTACGACGGACCCCGTATCCAGCGGCTCGCGGCCGAAGGCCTGCGGGTCATCGAAGGAGATGCCACCGACCTGTACTTCTGGAACCAGCTCAGGCGTTCCGACTCGGTGCGTATTGCTGTGCTGGCCATGCCGCGTCACGGCGCCAACGTCACCGCGCTCGAATGTCTGCGCGAATCAGGGTTCAGCGGCAAGGTCGCCGCAGTCGCCCGATACGACGACGAGGTGCAGTGGGCCAAGGAACACGGTGTCGGCATTGCCTTCAACGTCTACGCGGGCGCGGGATTGGAATTGGCAGATCAGGTCGCCGATGATTCCGCACCCAGATCAGGCAAGAACACGCTCCGCGACAACGATTCCCCGGCGCCGGGCAGCGGCGGTTGAGCATGTCCCACGCGACGCCGAACATCCCGGTTCGCAGATACTGGACGGCTCCCCGGAATGGTGGCGGGCTGCCCTAACGCGATGCCGCGGCCGGCTACCCCGGTCGCCCCGCGGATCACGGATACTTTAGGTCGGCTTCGCAGTTCCTCGTGGCTGGTCTGGGTCGCGCTCTGGCGCTTCACGATCAGCGCCTGATGACGGCCCGGGGGTCGCCGGTGTCGACGACGACCATCGCGCGGTGCAATGATGGGCGAACGTGTCTGGCGCGGAACAGCAATCCCCCACGATGAAAGCTCCCTTTCCACGGTCGACAAAGCGGCGGCTACAACTACAGCAGCTGCTGTAGGTTCCGCTTTCCGATGGCGAACCGATACCGCCGTAAGCACAGCCTTCCGCATTTTTCCGCTCTGCTTGGCGGGGCCGCTTTTCCGGTTTTCGTGGCGAATCCGAGAACCGTACGGTTGTCCAGGTCTGCTACCTCGGTCAGAACTCGGAGCCCAGCGATTACCACTCGAGCGCGCTTGGATTGTCGCGGACTGGCCTTAGAATAGGGAGGGTGACCAGCACGTACAGCAGCCGGACATTGGATCGCCTACGCGAACATCGCGAGGCGATCCGCAATGTGTTGGCCAGGTACGGCGCGAGCAATCCGCGGCTCTTCGGGTCAATCGCGCAAGGCACTGCAGGACCGGATAGCGACGTGGACCTGTTGTTGGACCTCGCCGCCGAGGGATCTGGTAGTCGCCTCTCGCGGTTATCGGGCATCCGGCTGGAACTCGAAGAGTTGCTCAAGCTCCCGGTCGACGTCGTCTGCGAGGAACTCCTCAAGGGGCCAGTATCGGAATCGGCGCGCCGCCAGGCCATTGCGTTGTGAGCAGATCGGCGCGAGACCGGCTGACTGACATTCAGACCGCGATCGCCAAGGTCTATGTCTATCGGGCCTCCCTGAGAGGCGACCATTCCGACATGGCGGTCTCAGCGATCCTCCGCGAAATCGGGATCATCGGCGAAGCCGTAAATGCACTACCTGAGGGTGTCACCGCCCAGCGGCCCGAGATCGCCTGGCGGCAGATCGGCGCCATGCGAAATTTTCTCATCCACGAATACTTCAACATCGACGAAGCCGTCGTGGAAGACGTGATCGCCAACGACCTCGACCCCTTGAAGGTTGCAGTGAACGCCCTGCTCGATAGAGCCGAAGACGCGTGGTACCCATAGCGGAAGTGCTTGGTCAAGCGCAGCATTATCCACTCTTCTGAGCGGGCTGCGCCCCTCCCGATCGGAGTTACTGCAACACCAGCAACAACAACAAACTTGTAGGCTCTCAAATTCCGCTGCACTTGCTGGCGCGTTCCACCTGCTTGTTTGTCCGGATTCTCACGCGACTGCACCGGCGATTTTCTCGATAGTCGCTGCACTTCCTAACGGGGCTCTGGACAGACCGAGACCCTGTTCCGAATTCGAAGCGGAATACCCGGACTGCAAAAGGGAATCGGTTACTTCACCTTTGGCCAGGGTTTTTCAGCCTGCCAGTCGGCCATCACTGCTCAAAGCGATACCCCATACCGGACTCGGTCACAAGGTGTCGGGGGCTTGAGGGATTATCTTCGAGCTTGCGGCGAAGCTGGGCGAGATACACCCGTAGATAGTGGCTCTCCCGGGCGTAGGAGGGGCCCCAGACCTCCTTGAGGAGATCTTCCCGTCCGACGAGCTTTCCGCGGTTGCGGACCAACATCTCGAGGATGCCCCACTCGGTGGGCGTGAGGTGAACTTCGACCCCATTTCTGATGACCTTCTTTGCCGCTAAATCCACTGTGAAGGAATCGGTTTCGACGATCGGCTCGCCGGCATCGGCCGAGGCCGCGCTTCGGCGAACCGCAGCGCGAAGGCGGGCAAGAAACTCGTCCATTCCGAAGGGCTTGGTCACGTAGTCGTCGGCACCGGCATCGAGCGCGGCGACCTTCTCTGCCGAATCGGAGCGAGCGGATAGCACGATCACCGGGGTCTCGTTCCAGCCCCTCAGCCCCGCAAGGACTTCAAGGCCGTCGATGTCCGGCAATCCGAGGTCGAGCACGATGACCTCGGGACGGGTCGCGGCGGCCGCGCGTAACGCCGCAACACCCGTCGACGCGGTGGTGACTTCGTAACCACGAACCGAAAGATTGATGCGCAGCGCCCTCAGAATCTGCGGCTCGTCATCGACGATGAGTACTCTTGTCATCGTCAGTCAATCTGGGGCGCAGGCAGTTCGACGATAACAGTGAGACCGCCGCCCGGGGTGTCGGTGGCGGAGATTGTTCCGGCCATTGCTTCGACGAATCCACGAGCGACGGAAAGCCCGAGTCCCACTCCGGATCGGTTGGCCCGGTCTCCGAGCCGCCGAAAAGGTTCAAAGAGCTGCGCCTCGCTGCCGCGGGGCACGCCCGGTCCTTCGTCGACGACGGTGATGAGCACCTTGCGCCCCACTATGCCGGCGTTCACGCGAACCAGGCTTTCCGGTGCATAGCGCAGCGCGTTGTCGATGAGATTTGCCAGCACTCGTTCGAGCAGACCCGGGTCGGCCATGGCGGCTGCCTCGCCAACGTCCACCTTGACCCGGTCGAGCCCGCCGCCTCCAAAACCGGTGACGCCCCGGCCGATGCTCAGCAATGCGCGCTGCACTACCTCTTCCAGGTAGACCTTGACGACTTGAGGCCGCACCGCACCGCTGGCGAGTCGCGAAGAATCCAGAAGATTGTCGACGAGGGCGGTCAGCTGGTCTATCGACTCTTCGACTGTGGCAAGTAGTTCGGCGGTGTCCGCTTCGGAGAAGTCCACCTCGTCGGAACGCAGACTGGACACCGCCGCCTTCGCTCCCGCTAAGGGCGTACGCAAGTCATGACTCACCGCGGACAACAGCGACCGCCGCAGTTCGTCGGCCTTCTCGATGGCCTCTGCCCGGCTCGCCTCGGATGCGAGCTCACGCTGCCGGACCAAGCCGGCAGCCTTGCTGGCGACGAGCGTCAGTACGCGCCGATCAGCGGCCGGAAGGCTGTGTCCGGCGAGCAGCATCCAGAATTCGTCGTCGCCAACGTCGATTGCAGTGTCTGCGGAAGCCACGGAGAGAGGAGGCTGCGTACCGACGCTCGCGACAGGCCGCTCCTGCTCCCCACGGAGCCTGATCAGGCTGACCGCACGTTGTGAATAGGCCTCACGGACCTTCTCCAGCAACGCTTCGAGATCCGCACCCCGCAGTACCGAGCCGGAGAACAACGTCAACAGTTCGGCTTCCCGCGATGCCCGTCTGGCCTCCCGCTGGCGGCCGGCCGCTCGGTCGACCAAAGCCGCCACCGCCACCGCCATCAACAGCAGAACGACCTCTGTCACCGCGGCATCGGGCTCGGCGATGGTGAACGTGTGACGCGGTTCGGTGAGAAAGTAGTTCAGCAGCACTCCGGACAAAACCGCCGAAAAGGCAGCGGGGGCAACACCGCCCAGCAGCGCCACGAACAGGACACCGACGAAGAACACTGCTGTCTCGCCGGGAATCTGGAGGTACCGGTCCAGAAAGAGCGTTGTTACGGCGCAGAGCGCCGACGGCACCAACACGGCTGCAACCCAGGAGATCAGGCGTCGCCGGCCCTGTGACGCCGACTGTAATGACGGACTCCGACCGGCCTCCTCGTGGGTCACCATGTGGACGTCGATCTTGCCGGAGTCCTGGACGATGGCCGAGCCGATACCCTCATCGAGGATCCGCGCCCACCGGGAACGGCGGGAGGTGCCGATCACGAGTTGGGTTGCGTTGATCTCCCTGGCGAAGTCCAGCAGGGCTTTGGGCACATCGTCGCCGACGACGGTATGGACTGTCGCACCCAGGCTCGCGGCGAGTTCCCGCACTTTTCCCATCTGGGGCGCGGAAACCCCGGACAGCCCGTCGCCGCGAACCACGTGGACGACCATCAACTCGGCGCTGGACTTCGCGGCGATGCGTGACGCCCGCCGCACCAGCGTTTCCGATTCCGGGCCGCCGGTGACGGCGACCGCAACCCGTTCGCGGGCTTCCCAGGTATCGGTGATCTTGTTCTCGGCGCGATACTTCGCCAGAGCGGCATCAACCTGATCGGCCAGCCAGAGAAGCGCTAATTCTCTGAGTGCGGTGAGGTTTCCGCGCCGGAAATAGTTCGAGAGGGCCGCGTCGACTTTCTCCGCCGCGTACACGTTCCCGTGGGAGAGTCTGCGTCGCAACGCGTCCGGCGTGATGTCGACTAGCTCTATCTGGGCTGCCCCGCGGACGATCTCGTCCGGAACGGTTTCCTGTTGTTGGATTCCGG
>SXGS01468696.1_pt1 | contig 10474 bp, 8 predicted proteins | sample 3174681 | NCBI WGS metagenome assembly SXGS01 (sample SAMN11356861, study PRJNA531348) | freshwater metagenome | isolation source: freshwater sample F1-80 | place: China: Fuxian Lake, Yuxi | collected 2017-12-25
ATGGCGGCGCTCGACTTTGCCGGCGGAACCGTCGTTCACATCTCGTCCGGGGTGAGCGCCCTCGTGGCGGCGATTATGATCGGCAAGCGCGCCGGCTATATGACGGAAGAGATGCGACCGCACAACCTGACGATGACGCTTCTGGGAACCGGCCTACTGTGGTTCGGTTGGTATGGCTTCAACGGCGGCAGTGCGCTCGCCGCGGATGGCCTTGCAACCACCGCCCTTGTGAACACCCACATCGCCGCCGGCGCCGCCCTGATGGCGTGGCTGGCAGTCGAACTGGTTCACCGAGGAAAGCCGACCGCCCTGGGCGCCGCGTCCGGAGCCGGGGCGGGTCTCGTCGGGATTACCCCGGCGGCGGGTTTCGTCAACATCACCGGCGCCATCGTCATCGGAGTCGTCACGAGCGTCGTTTGTTATCTTGCCGTCATGGGCAAGAGCAAGCTTGGTTACGACGACACGCTGGACACCTTCGGCGTGCACGGTGTCGGTGGAACGGTCGGAGCTCTCCTCACGGGTGTCTTCTGCAGCAAGGCAGTCAACTCGGCGGGGCAGGATGGCCTCCTGTCAGGTAACCCTGGGCAGCTCGGCATCCAGGCACTTGGTGTTGGCGTGACCTGGATCTTCGCAGCAGCAGCGACGGCAATCATCCTGCTGATCATCGACAAGACCATCGGACTTCGCGTCAACGCAACGGATGAACGGGCCGGTCTGGATCTCTCCCAGCACGGTGAAGAAGGCTACGCACTTTAGGAGGCACAAGAATGATCAAGCTCGAAGTAATCATCCGACCGGAGCGGTTGGAAGAGCTCCAGCATCGGTTGGAGGAGATGGGGCTCACCGGTATGACCGTTACCGAGGTTCGCGGGGCCGGCCGACAGGCGGGTTACGTGGAGCGATACCGCGGATTGGAGTACCGGGTACGGCTGCTTCCGAAGTTGAAGGTGGAGCTCGTGGTGCCGCAGGGGGTGGTTGAGGAAGTCATCAAGACGATCCGCGACGCTTGCCTCACCGGTGAAGTCGGCGACGGAAAGATCTTCATCACCCAACTGTCCGACGCCGTGCGGATTCGAACGGGGGAACGAGGGAACGACGCTCTCTAGGGCGGTTCCTCGTGTCTCCGTTGAGAAGGGCTCCCCGGAAACGGGGAGCCCTTTCTCTTCCGGGAGCGGCAGGGCGTCCCACCAGCTCACTCGGGCGCCCCTCGCTCGTGCTGCTGATATGAAGGCAAAAAAGAGAGGATCCCCTCATCGGGGGATCCTCTCCGTGCGACACGATCCCGCCGCGGGGCGGATCGAACGGTGTACTAGGCCTTGCCGGCCTTCTCGCAGCAAAGTCGAGCCATGTAACGCTTGCCGACGCTCGGTACGCGCATCACGAGCTCGCTCTTGTTTCCGCAGACCCTGCAGGTGCTCGCGAGGGCTTTCTGCTCAGCGCGAGCCGCAACGTTCGTCTTACTGGTTTCTTTCTTTGCCATGGCGTTAGACTCCCGGACCGGGCCGTGCGACCCACTCAAAACTTCTCGAAGCGTATTATAGCCAACCCGCTGCGGCGGTGAAAAGTCCGCCTTCCGGTCCGAGGCGCCGTCCATTCGGACAGTCCACCCCTACTCCCCCACTCCCCCGCACTTCACTACCACCGCCGTTGGTACCGATCGGGCAAAGGGGTTAGTGCTGGCCAGGCCACCCCGGTCTTTCCAGATGGCCTGAGTGCTGCTTCCGCCGTCAAGGCAGATCGCATCGATCACTCGAGCGCGGCCGCGGTGCGCAAAGTACTCCCTAACCCCCTGTGCGCAACCGTCAAACCCACTTCGTTCAAAGGCGAACAGTGCCGCAATCGACTCGCCCTGATCTCCCCGGGCTGTAGCAACCACGGTTCGCGGCTCGAGTTCAGGGCTGATCAGGCGTTCCTCGCTGTCCGTAACGCGGGTGACGCCCTGTCGAATCAGCGCCGGTCCGCACCCGATCGCTTCGCGCACCGACCAGACTCTCCCGGCTGCGTTCAAGAGGGGATCGCCATAAGCGAGCAGGGGCCGAAGGCCGGTCACCCACGCCACTTCGGGCAGCCCGGAGGTCGGGATTCCCAGTGCAGCGCGTGCATAGGCCTGGCCACCGCGACTTCTCAGCCGAGGAGCGGCGCTCCGAACTCGTCCGCGGCACTTCAACAACCCCAGTATCTGAAGGTGGTCCTCGCTCACATCCCGTCCGAAGAATCCACCATTCACCGCCGCACACGCCCCGGTGCGCGCCAGCCATCCCGCCAACGGTAGGGCGCGCCCGCTCACCGCCCCGTCGCGTCTCGCAATGTCGGCGGCAGCAACCTCCAGGCGGGCCCTTCCCGGCGAGAGGTCGACTCGGATCACGGTGACCTCCCCAGTCGGACCGCGCCGGCTGTCCACCCTGACGCCCGGACCTGGCTGACCCACGGACTTCCACTCCGCACGAGGAGCGCCGAGTGGAGCGACTGCCAGCACAGCGCCGGGCAGCAAGATCATCGGCAGTGCCCAGGAGGTCCAGCCATCCCGAAAACCCACTCGCTGCCGCATGCCGCCGCATGTCCCCCACCCCGACTTCGACCGCTCGGGAAAGTTCACTTCCGGGACTCATTGTCAGTTTGCAGAGCCGGCGGGCACAGCTTCGTTGCCGACAACTTTGATCTCCTCGCCATCAACGCAGTGAGCGGAGGTCGACCCGCCCGGGAGGCGGAATAGAGTTGGTGCGGCGAAAGTCCATTCCGGGGGGTGAGCGCGATGGCGGCTGTGAAGCGAGTGCTGGTGCTGGGAGGCGGATTCGCGGGAGTATACACCGCGATGGCGCTCGAGAAGGCGTTGGGCGGTCGCGAGGACTTTCGAATCACCCTCGTGAATCGGGAGAACTACTTCGTCTATCAACCGATGTTGCCCGAGATCATCTCGGGAAGCATTGGCCTGTTTGACACCGTAAGTCCGCTCCGGCGACTCTTGCCGAAGACAGAGATCCAGGTCCGCGATGTAGAAGGCATCGACCTGGAGAAAAAGGAGATCGTGACGAGCCCAGGATTCAAGCCCGTCGCGCACCGCATCCCTTACGACTACCTGGTCCTGGCGCTGGGAAATGTCACGGACTTTCGGGGCCTGACCGGCCTCACACAGCACGCCCTGCCCTTCAAGAACCTGGGCGACGCTCTCTTTGTCCGCAACCACATCATCCACGTGTTGGAAGAGGCGGCCATCGAGCGCGACGAGGCGCTCCGAAAGAGCCTGCTCACCTTCGTGGTCGCCGGTGGCGGATTCAGCGGCGTGGAGGTGGTCGCTGAGCTCAACGACTTCGTGCGGGGAGTAGCAAAGACCTATCACGGCATCGATCGCTCGGAAATCAATGTGATCTTGCTCCATGGCGGAGACCGAATTCTTCCTGAGTTAACCGAGAAACTGGGCCTCCTGGCTCAGAGGGTGCTGAATCGGCGTGGGGTCGAGATCCGGTTCAAGTGCTATCTGGCTGCCGCTACTACGGATGAGGCTGTCCTGAAAGACGGTTCCCGAATCGCCACCCGCACCCTAATCTCCACCGTCCCCTCAAGTCCCAACCCGCTTGTCGACAGCCTCCCCCTCCCGAAGGAGCGGGGAAAGCTCAAGGTCAACGGGCGGCTCGAAGTTGAAGGAGCCGACGGAATCTGGGCGCTCGGCGACTGCGCCCTGGTGCCGAACGGTGCAAACGGTTTCGCTCCGCCAACAGCGCAACACGCGGTGCAAGAAGCCAAAGTAGCGGCGCACAACGTGGTGAACGCGATCCGGGGCGGCGAAAGTCACGAGTTTTCATTCCCGGGATTGGGCAAGCTGGGGTCCCTCGGCCACCACTCCGCGGTCGCCGAGGTGTTCGGCTTCCAGGTGTCCGGTATTCTGGCGTGGGTGATGTGGCGGACCATCTACCTCATGAAGCTGCCGGGATGGGATCGACGGTTTCGGACGGCCCTTGCCTGGGCCGTCGACATGGTGCTGCCCCCCGACCTCGTTCAGCTCAAGATTGCCCACAGCGCCGGCGTGATGCAGGAACACTACGAGCCGGGTCAAACCGTGTTTCGTCAGGGAGATCTCGGCGATCGGCTCTACATCATCATCAAAGGCCGCTGCGACGTGGTCCGGCGGGACGGAGATTCCGAGCGGGTACTGGCCAATCTTGGCCCCGGAGAGTACTTTGGGGAGATGGCTTTGCTCAATCAAACCACCCGCGGCGCGACCATTCAGTGCAGCGAGCCGATGGATGTGTTGAGTTTGCGGAAGGGCGATTTCGGCGCGTTGGTAACGCACCTCCCCGCCCTGCGCGAGAGCTTCGAAACAGTGATGGAAAACCGCAAGTAGACTGCGGGGCAGTGGCCGGCAGCCGCTGCCCCCGGAAGAGGCAAGGCAACGTGGCTACCCAGTATCGATTCTCATTTGGTCCGTGGAACCTGCACGAAGGCGCCGATCCGTTCGGCCCACCGGTCCGGCCCAGCCGCAGCTTCGAAGAGAAGCTCCAGATCGCACAGCGACTCGGGTTTCACGGAATCCAGTTCCACGATGACGACGTGATTCCGGCCGATCTGCCCGCGCCGCAGATGGAAGCTGCGGTGGCGGTAGTCAAGCGGATGCTGGAGGACCACGGGCTCGAGGCCGAGTTCATCGCGCCCCGACTCTGGGAAGATCCCCGAACCGGCGACGGTCCGGTCACGTCCAACTGCGCCCAGGAGCGGGCCTATGCTATCGACCGATCCAAGCGAGCGGTCGACATCGCCCACATGATCGGCACCAAAGACATCGTGTGGTGGCCGGCGCGGGAAGGCACTTACATACGGGAGGCGAAGCGGGCCACTGAGAGCTTCGCTTACATGCTGGACTACGCGAACGCGCTTCTCGAATACGACTCCTCCATCCGGATCCTCGGCGAGATGAAGCCGAACGAGCCGATGGATCTGATGTACATGCCGACCACCGGACACTTCCTGGCCTTTTGCTACAAGACCATCGACCCGAGCCGAACCGGGGTGCTCATCGAGAGCGCACACGCCATCCTGGCAGGGCTGGATCCCTCAGACGAAATGGCCTACGCTCTCTGGCACGACAAACTCTGGAGCGTGCATCTCAACGACCAGAACGGCCTGAAGTACGATCAGGACAAGGCCTTTGGCACGGTCGACATTCGACGGGCCTTCAACCAGGTCTGGGTGCTTGAGCAAGCGGGATACGGTGCGAAGGGCGAGTGGGTTGGCCTTGATGTGAAGGCGATGCGCACCCAACCGCACGACATCGCCTGGCGCCATCTCGAGAACAGCAAGGAGATCTTCTTCCAGCTCGTAGAGGTCGCCCGCCGCGTCGATCCCAACGAGATTCAGGACTTCCGTGATCAACGGGACTATGAGGGTCTGGAACTGCTGATCGTCAAGCAGTTGATGGGACTGCGCTAACAGGACGGCATTGAGGGGTCAAGGCGCACGATTCAAGCGGCTTGACCCTTCGTGATTTCGGTAGCCGATTTGGCACAAGTTTCTTAACAAATCGCTATACTTCGTCAGGCGTGGTTGAGGACCTGGGAGTCCGTCCCGGCCCGGCCCGCCGATGCCGGTAGTCCGCCAACTCGATGCGGGCCCGGCTGGAGTTATCCTATGGTGAAACGATCCCGAAAGGGGTTTACCTTGATCGAGTTGCTGGTGGTAATAGCCATCATTGCAATCCTTGCCTCAATCCTTTTTCCGGTTTTTGCTCAGGCTCGTGACAAGGCGCGCAGCGCGACCTGCATCAGCAACCTGAAGCAAATCGGCACGTCGTTCCTGATGTACACCCAGGACTACGACGAGTCCCTTCCCTTCGTCACCTGTGGCGACAGCTACCTCGGTGGCTGCGCGACCTGGATTCGGAGTTCGCTCCCGTGGCCGCTCACGATCCAGCCCTATGCCAAGAACACCCAGTTCTACGGATGCCCGGCGGATGCGGACAAGGCGTGCTTCTCCAAGCCGGACAGTTTGAATGGTTTTGGCCAGATGTTGGTCTTCGCGGGCTGGCCCGGTGCCCGCACCGGTATGACCCCCCAGCAGCTCGCTCAGATCTTTCCTCTGAGCTATGCGGCCAACTACTGGCTTTCCAAGAATTCGCTCGGAAGCCCTCCCGCGAGCGGAACGGTCAGCCTTGCTGAGATGGCCGCCCCGGCAAAGCTCATGCTCCTTTCCGAGTACGGCAAAGGGACAGCCGCCTGGTCGACTACCGTCTATGGGACTTATTACATGATCCCCGGCTACAACTCGGGGGCAACCGGTCGATGGACCGCCAGCAAGCGCCATCAGAAGGGGCGGATCTTCCTTTTCTGTGATGGACACGCGAAGTACATTCCCGACTTCGTTCAGGACACAGCGACCGACGCGCAAGTCCAGGCCGGCTACCGGCAAATGGGTGTGGAGTTCGATCCGCGCGTTCAGTAGCTCATCCAGGCAGCAGCGGGTTCAGGGGGAGCGGTCCGGTTTGGCCGCTCCCCTTCTTCATGCCGGCGACACCGGCGCTCGGATCAGTATCGATCCGGCAGTGACATGTGTTGCTGCCGAACCGGGAAGAATACGTGGAGCAGTTGCTCGCCGTGAGGAGTAGCGACGGCCCGCGGAGAGACCAATTGTCCCGGTGTATCCGCGCCGCAGATCAGCGAACCCAGTTCCATGGAGGTCAGATGCAGATCGGCTTGCTCTCCTGTCGGACCGCACCGAACCACCGGTCCACTGGAATCCCACTCGATGCAGAGCGCCGCGCCATCAATCTCAAGGTTCAGGGCTCCCGGAGCGAGGTCCGCCGCTCGAATGAGTCCGTGGAGTTCCGGCGCCAGGGACGTAAGCAGTTTGAACGGGTTCAGCGCGCAAATCATGGACTCAGCAGTGGGCGTGTAGCGGCGAAGCAGTGTGCCTCCGGTTCTCCGAGCCGCTCTCCCGATCCGATCATCGCCCGCACAGTCGGTGAGTGCGCGCTTCACTGGCTGTCCCGTAGAGTCCGCAGCTTCCCGGGTCCAATGGCGTGCGATCGCCAGCACCACCTCCGCGGCCAGGTCACTCGTCGCGGCGAGTTCGCCCAGGATCAAGGCATCCGGCTCGCGACGACCGGCGGCGCGAACGGCCCAATGCCAGCCGGCCCTCCACACGTAGCCTTCGATCTCCCCGGATGGCGCCACGGCGACCCGACACTGGTCCTCCACCTCCGCCGACTCCAACGCTTTGGCTAATCGGGCCCACGGGTCGCCTCCCGATGGGCGGAGTGACGCCCCGGTGCGTCCGGCGAACTCCTGATGGTAGATGTGCGCCAGTCGGTCCAGGTCATCCGGCCGAGCATGACGCTCGGTCCAGCCGTCGGGGAGGAGAACGGAACTCTTCGGGGGACGAAGCTCGAGCATCTGATCGGGGCCCGCCGTCGAGTAGCCGAACTTGGGGTAGAAGTCCGGAATCCCGTAGAGCATGCTGACCGCCGCGTCCCCACGCTTCATGTGCGACACGGTGTACTCCAGGACGCGGCGTGAGTAACCCCGCATTCGTTGGTCTTCGAGCGTCCACACGCCGCAGATTCCATCCATCGCCACGATCGCGCGACCGATCCAGATCCTGAGGGGAAGGATGTGCAGCCCGCTGACTGCCGTGCCGTCGACTTCGAGAACAACCCGCGTGCTGCCGTTCGGTCTGGACTCAAATCGGCATACTCCCTCGCTGCCCGCAACCTCATCGCCTGCTGCCATTCCATCCACCCCTATCCGCGTTGTAAGCGCTGCGCCTTTCCTTAAGGTGTCACAAAGGTGTCACGGCAGGTCAGCGGACGTCCGGTCAAGAAAGCTCCCTCGAAGAAACCACGGAGTTCTGCCATGACCCCCCGAACGTCGACGAAAACCGGGAGCATCACCCGGCGTCTGATTCACCTCCCCATCGGCGCCGCCGTGCTGGCATCCGGGTTGGCCCTTGCGCAGGGCGCCCGTCTCACCCCCGGCGTCCAGCCCGATGGGACGATCCTGACCACCACCCATCAATTGATGAAGCCGGTTGGAAAAGTCCAGCTTCTTGAGGGCGCACGACCCAAGGATCTCTCCGTCTCGGCGGACGGCTCCCAGATCGCAGTCCTCTGCACCAGCCGCATTCAGATCCTGAACACGGACGGTACACCGGTTCAGGACATCAACTTTTCCGCCGCAGCGCTGGGGATCGCGTTCGCTCCGTCCGGCAAGCGCCTCTACGCGTCTCGCGGCGACGGAAAGATCACGGTGCTGGAACCCGGCGCAAAAGGCTGGGCCATCACGGCCGAATGGGTTGCGGATGACGGCTCCCGGAACGGCGACCGGAGGGGCCGCGGCGCCGGCAATCCACAGGCCGGCGGTCTCGCTGTCTCGAAAGACGGCGCATCGCTCTTCGTAGCGCTGGGGATCCGAAACTCGGTCGCGCAAATCGATACCGCCAGCGGCAAAATCGTAGGCAGCGTGCCGGTCGGCGTCTCTCCCTATCACGTGGAGCTATCCCCCGATGGGCGGACCCTGGCCGTGGCGAACCGGGGCGGCAAGGAAGCCGATGCAAAAGAGCCCTGGGCCGACTCCGCCGGCAGCCGCGTTCGGGTCGATCCCAGGACGGATGCCGCCAACAACGGCTCCGTTACGCTGCTGTCCACGCAGCCGTTAGCGTCTCCGTACCACATCGATGTCGCACGGCAGCCGGGAGGCATGTGCTTTGACCGCTCCGGCAGACGTCTCATCGTCACCAGCTCGGATTCCGATGAAGTGCATGTCGTCGATGTCCGCCGAAAGAGGCCGGTGCGAACGCTGTCGCTGGCCCCGCCAGGGGACTCGAGCTTCGGCCAGATGCCGACCGACGCCATCTTCAGCGGAGATGGCAAGCGGTTGTTCGTATCGTGCGGGGGAGCCAATGCCGTAGCCGTGCTGGATCTGGAAGCGAAGAACCCAGTGCTCGGTTTCCTTCCCGCGGCCTGGTATCCCATTGCGGTCGATCGCGCCGGAGATCGTCTACTCGTCGCAAGCAGCAAGGGAATTGGCCCACGACGCACCAGCCGAAACAACGCATTCGGCGTTCACAATAGTGTCGGCGCTCTTCAGGTGGTCGAGCCGACCGTTCTGACCGACCTCCCCGCATACACCCGCCGTGTCGCAGAGTGGAATCAGTGGGGCGCCGAGCCGAAACCCCGCGAAAACGCTGCGCCCCGTCCGATCCCGGAACGGGTGGGCGAGCCGAGCCTATTCAAGCACGTGGTCTACATCATCAAAGAGAATCAGACCTACGACTTCGTGTTCGGCGACATGCGAGAGGGCAACGGAGATCCCAAGCTCGCCGCATTCGGCGAGGAGGTTACTCCGAACCACCACGCTCTTGCGCGGCAGTTTGTGCTGCTCGACAACACCTTCACGAGCGGAACCAACTCGGCAGACGGACACCAGTGGGTGGCGTCCTCACTCGCCAATGCCTACAGCGAGCACAACTACGGACACCATGCCCGCAGCTACCCGTACGATGGCGGAGATCCGCTTGCGTACTCCCCCACGGGGTTCCTCTGGACCGCCGCCGCACAGGCCGGCCGCAGTGTCCGCGTCTACGGCGAGTGGGTGAACAATCCGAGCGTGAAGGACCCGGTGACGGGCCGAACCCCCTCGTGGTCACAACTCTGGGCCGACTACAAACGGGGCGGCAAGGGCTACCGCATCACGGCCGAGACCGATAACGCGGCCCTGCGACCATTCCTGCACCCGAACTTCATCGGATTCCCAAGTATCGTCTCCGACCAATGGCGCGCCGACCAGTACCTCGCGGAACTGGCTCGCTGGGAGAAGGAAGGCGGGATGCCTCAGCTCTCCATCATGCTCCTCCCCAACGACCACACGGCGGGGACGCGCCCGGGAATGCCGACGCCTCGGGCCGCCGTGGCGGACAACGATCTGGCATTGGGTCGCGTGGTCGAGGGCATCAGTCGCTCGAAGTTCTGGCGTAACACGTTGATACTGGTCATCGAGGATGACAGCCAGTTCGGGGTGGACCACGTGGACGGCCATCGCACCGTTGCGATGTGCATCTCACCGTACACGCGTCGAGGAGCCGTTGTGAGCGAGATGTACGACCACACGTCCTTCGCACGCACGATCGGACTCGTGCTCGGGGTCCAACCGATGAACCGATTCGACAAGACCGGACGCCCGCTCCACGCGTGCTTCACGGACCGACCGGACTTTCGGGGCTACACGACTGTTCCCAACCGGATTCCGATCGACGAGATGAATGCACCCGCTCGCACGTTGTTCGGTGAGGCCAGGAAGTGGGCTCTGGCCAGTCAGCGACTCGACCTGAGCGACGTGGACCGCGCCGACGCGGGCGTGGTGGCGCGGGCCGCGTGGCACTCCCGCTTCCCCACCCGTCGATTCCCTGCCGAACACTTCAACCCGCCCTCGGAAGATGAAGACGGCGACGACTAGCAAGCGCGGTCAGGTGAGCTGGAGCCGCCCGGCCGCTG
>SXGS01320345.1_pt1 | contig 10472 bp, 9 predicted proteins | sample 3174681 | NCBI WGS metagenome assembly SXGS01 (sample SAMN11356861, study PRJNA531348) | freshwater metagenome | isolation source: freshwater sample F1-80 | place: China: Fuxian Lake, Yuxi | collected 2017-12-25
AAAAATTCGCGGCGGGCGATGTCGAGGGAGATACGATTCAGTGCCGTGACATTGATTTCTCCCTGTTGATAGATCTTGGATAATTCCTTGATCTGAACCACGGGAGGCTCGCTGGTCTGCCCAGCAATCACTGGCACGGTTGAATCATTCGCTCGCATCAGTCCACGATACGAGGCGATTGAAGGGGGGCAAGCTGTTTTTGAACCGACGACTTAGGCCGACCTCAGCTCAACTGTGGGTGTGACCTGAGTTATCCGGTGGAAAATTTCACAGGCTTGCAGTGCCTTGCATTCGGACGTAATCCCATGCAGTGCAACCCAGTGGGTTGACGCCGAGTCCCCCAGTTGCACTGGAACATAGTAAACGCCTTGATAGGGCTGCGACAGACCCTTGGCCTCTCCTGACAAGGCGTCTGAATACGAAATTGAACTCGGTTGACTCATGGCGTTGGTTAGATAAAGCAATAACCACGCCACACTCGGCCAAATTCCGATTTATTTGAACCTATTTATTCGCGCCCGGCGGCCGCGATGAAGGGCTGCAATTCACCCATCAATTTAGCAAACCCTTCAAGGGTCAATTGCTGGGCTCCATCACTGAGTGCTTCTGCCGGATTGGGGTGCACCTCAATGAGCAGCGCATCCGCTCCCATCGCAAGGGCACCTTTGCACATCGCCGCCACCAGATCAGCCCGACCAGCTCCTTGGCTCGGATCAATCACAATCGGGCAATGCGATTCCTTTTTGATGATCGGAATCGTGGATAGATCGAGAGTATTGCGTGTGTAGGTTTCGAAGGTGCGAATACCCCGTTCGCAGAACATTAAGTTCGGGTTCTCGTTCGCGAGGATATATTCGCCGGCGAGGAGCCATTCTTCGATTTTCATCGAAAGCCCCCGCTTCAACAACACTGGCCGACCAGTTTTGGCGGCCGCGATGAGTAATTGAAAATTCTGGGCGTTGCGCGCCCCAATTTGGAGAATATCCGAATACTCAGCAACCATCTCAGCCTGTTGTTCCGACAACAACTCCGTGATGATACCCAGACCTGTCTCCTTCCGGGCTTTGGCCAAAAGCTTTAAGCCTTTTTCACCGAGCCCCTGAAACTCATAGGGGGAGGTGCGAGGTTTGAACGCACCGCCACGCAGAATCGTTGCCCCTGCGGCTTTAACCGCATGAGCTGTTGTCATCAGCTGTTTCTCACTCTCCACCGAGCAAGGCCCTGCCATGATTTGGACTTTTTTTCCGCCGATCTCGTGCCCTTGAACAGTGATGCGAGAATTGCTTTTGTGAGCCTCACGGCTGACGAGTTTATAACGTTTTTGAACCGGCATGACGGTTTCGACTTGGCTAAAGGTTGTCAGTGTTTCCAACGTATGATTCTTCCGCTCGTCGCCGATCGCACCCACGACCGTGCGTTCGACTCCCCGCATGACATGCGGTTTGTACCCCAATTTCTTGATCTCTTTTAACACGGCGGCTTCATCTTTTTTCGAGATGTTTGGTTTTAGGACAACGATCATAGGATTATTGAGGTGCTCGCGCGGTTGATCATAAAAAAACCGCAGGCGAGACAACCTGCGGTTCGGGTTAAATTTTTGTTTTAGCAGAGCCCGAGACGCAGAGGGAGAGGATTCCAGTAATCCCCCCCAGCGAAACAACGACTAAATCGAGCTCCAAGGTTCATCTAGCCCCACCCTATCAGAGGACTCCGCCGCGTCAATTCATGAATTCTAGCGTAAAAAGTCGTTTTGACCCGTTTGGTATAAAACACCCCTTATTCTATAGGAGAAGGATCATAAATGGATCCCCGAAGGAAAAACTGAGCGGCTGCTGGGGTGGCCGAATCTCCCGAAGCAATGGCTAACCCAATCAGTCTTGGACTAACCCTCGATACGCCACTCGACAAGGGAATGCTCAGATTCGTCTCTCCATCAAAGGAGTATGCCATCGCAGTAACATTGTCTCTCCTTTGAATGATGAACGAAACCGGCTTGTTCAAATACCGAGAGGGAACGGCGATTTGGTTAGAAATGAAGTCGCCACCCCCATCTCGACAATAGGCGACGATGTGCGATGGAGAAGCACCAATAAAACAAAATGCTGCATTGGGTTTTACAGATTCTCTCACCATAACTCCATAAAGGCCTTTAGTTGGGACTGGTTTCGTCGTGTCCCTCGACAAAGTAGCTTTTAGGAGAAAACCTGCGCTTATCTCCCTACACACAAAGAACACATTATCCTTGGTCATTCCAAAGCCCTCCGCCTGAGCGGAAAGATTGAAAACCCTGCCGGAGTCGACTTCAAACGCTTTCGTCTTAACGTTGGAGACATCCCCAATCGCTATCCGCTTCCAATGATAGGGAAACGAGGGATCGATCGAAAGCGGTGCCTGTGCCTCGGGTTCTGGCGTAGAGGTCGGTGTACGGCTCGGAGCCACCGTCGGCGTTACCCTAGTAACTGTTTTTGAGGTTTGAGAAGGGTCTGTTTCCCCTCCACCCAATTCGGCTATCGGGGGGGGGGAGTCTGATCGTTTGGGATCTTCGAAAAATTGCCGAAAAAAACTAAGCACAAGCACAAGCACCACCCAACATACTCCAAAAACAATCCCAATTTTTATCCGAACCACATTCTCGTGATGCGTGGGGAAACTCCCTAGCCCTGAGGTGCTTTGTTTCGGCAATGCTAGTTTTTGCGGTTTGGGATTCGAGGATTGTGCTTTTCCGCTGATTGGGTCATCGACGTCCATCCGTGGTGGCCTCAACCATCGTTCCTGCTCGACTGGTTTTTTTTGCCTCCGATGCTCTACATGCAGAGTGGCGATCTGGCTGTTAACTTCGCCATGACAATTACTGGCACGGACGAGATATCGGGAGGTGCCGAGGGGTGGGTAGTGAACGAAGAATTCAGGGCCCGTCGCATCTCTGATTTCCTGTCGCTTCCCATTCTTGGCCTCGCTAAACCACTGATATTGAGGAGCAGGCACTCCTTTTGCCTCAGCGTGAAGTGTGGTGGCTTGTCCCAATGTGAGGGTGACGTTTTGAGGCTGCTTGACGAATTCTGGTGGTTGTGGGACTAGGCGGGCGAAAAAACCTTCTTCGTTCGAGACGCGCACAGGGCGCACGTCGGTAAGTTTTTTGGTATTTATCCCGACAAATCGACTGGACCCGGGGTTGTCGGAAAAAAGGCAACACCACCGAAAGTCCGATGGGTTGTCTGGCTCCTGCATCGACGTGGTGAATGTGTATTGCCAAGCAGTCGCACGGAAATCCCCGCGAGGATCACGGTGCTCTAGCAAAGCCAGACTCTCGGCGAATAATGTGAGGATTTCGTATTCTCTTAATCCGTCCACTCGGAAGGCAATGCCTGCCCGTGCTTCGAGCAAGCCGTATCCGTTCACGGCGTCTCCCGTGAGTTCTTGCCACTTATGCGGCGGAATAGACACGCTTCCGTGAATCGTTGGGAGATCCAACCAATCTTCGTACTCAAGCAATTGTGGTTCCCTCGACCATGAGGTAACCCAGCCCTTCCAATCCCGTAAAATGATGGGAGGTGATGGGAATTGACGGATTTCCTCCGGACTAAAAACAAGGTGGGGTGCAATGAAATTGGTTTGGCCGGCGAAATTCAAACCAGAATCCTGAATCTTGCTCAAGACATAGTAGGTTGAACCGCGAAAATCCAAAATCCGGTAACAATAAATCGGACGTTCAACACCACCATTCAGCGAATGGTGCTCATAGTAGCTCCACTTTTCCAATGGGAGCATGAGTGCTTCGCGCATCCCTTCACTCCGTGCGACGGTGCATTGTCCCGACCGACCGGCAACCAAACCCCGAAACGCGCTGGTGTAAATGAGTTGTTGTGGCATATCAAAACCTCACGGGTTTTGGATAAAAGAATTGGAAAAATCTCTGGTGTGAACCCTGATCAGATTTCAGGAACCGGTCCAGATCCAGATGCGGACCCAATACGCCGTGGTTCAATAGGGTTGATTCAACACCCGTCCAGTGCCTGATTCCTCCACCTTCAATTCCTGACTTTTTTTTGGACACAGAAAAACTACCTCCTTATCCATGGTTGATCCTTCCGAAGAAAATCATCGAACCAACCCTACTTAGCAATCCAAAAGGCGAGTTTTCTAGAGTGCTGCTCCGGGAAGTGGCCAGAGGTCTTTCACTCTGAGGTTGCGGAATCTTACTGTTTTTCCGTCGTCGTAATTCTGCAAGCCGATATGGCCGGTTAAACTGCGGGTGGTGGTATCTGTCCACGTTGTCACCACACGGTTGTTGATGCGGACGGAGTAGTTGTGGCCGTTGCAGACCATTTCGAATGTGTTCCACTCTCCTGCTGGTTTTGTGTTCGCCGTTGTCGAGGCTTGGAAGGGGTAAATGGAACCGGTGCGCCACGTTGGATTCTGAGGGTTAGTTTCACCGATTTCAAATTCATGCCCCTGCTTCACTGCCACCCATGGATCTGTGCCCGGGTCCGGGAACCGCACAAAGACGCCAGAATCTGCATCTGCCTGTTCTTGGACGAATTCCCCTCGCAGAACGAAGTTGGTGAATGACCGTCCAGTAAACCACGACAACCCCATGCCTCCCTCCGCAGTCGCAACCCCGTCTTTGAGTAGGAACTTACCCGCTCCCGATTGCTTCCAGTGTGCCGCTGCAGCACCTGTGAGGAGTGGGGTGAAACCTTTTTCGTCCCCAGCGGGAGATAAGATGTGTTTGCGGAGTGCTTCAGGAATTTCGTAAATGGGTTTCACCTCGATGGCACGGTAATAAACTTCCGCTCCCTCGGATTGGAGTTGGACTTTCCCCTCCGTCAATGGACGCCAGATGTTGCCATCAAGATGTCGTGGGTTGACCGCCACGAGGTTTACCTGCCCGTTGAGGATGTGAAAACACTGCCCCCCCCAGAACACGACTTCGACGGTATTCCAATTACCAAAAACGTATTCAACATCAAACGGAGGCGTGATGCCGTTGGCACTCCCAACCTGAATTCGCGGTGATCCCTCGCGCCAGACAACGTTTTGCTCACCCTTGCCTTCACGTTTGTAGGGGATGAAAAGCTCGTTCGCATCAGTAATCCATTCGCCTTCGCAGTCGATGACCGCACCGTTCACACTCCACCATTGGCCGACGCCTTTCTCCATGATGTTATTCTCCACAGAAACGAGCCAGCCGCTTCGTGGGTTTGGGGTGCCGATTCCGCAGTATAGCAGCCCTGTGTCGCGGCCGACGGTCGCACGCCCACCGAAACGCCCGATGCCCCACTTGAACTGGAGCCGGAAATGCATGTTATCGAATTTTTCCTTCGTCGTGATCGCACCATAGGCCTCGCCGGAGACTCGGATGATTCCCACACCCTCGTCCTTCACTACAGTGAAGACACCGTTCGGATCCACGTTCAACAGAGCGGTATCGCCTTTCTCAGTGGCTAAATGCTTATCCCAGCCCGTGAAGTCGCGGCCGTTGAAGAGCGATTTCCATTCCGATTTTGGCAACTTGTAATCCGGTTCATCGGCATGATTGATCGTGGTCAAGCACGCAAGTAACGCGAGCATGTGGGTCAAACGCTTCATCGCTTCGTCTCCTTTTGTTGTAATTTACGCACTTGAGTCAGCAGTTGATCGAGCACCGCGAGTTGACAGATACGCGGTGCGATGGCGAAACTCCCGGCGGGCCGTTCAACGGTCTGCGTTGGCAAAAGCACATCGACAGCACGTGCCAACTCACTGCCCGGTTCATTGGTTATGCCAATGGATTTGACACCTGCATTCCTCCCCTCTCGTAGGACTTGCAGCGGGAATTGAGTCTCACCCGAGTGGGAGATAGCGAAAATTAAAAGCCCATCTACAGGCGGCGTGAACGCAAATCCTGCCATTTGTTCATCCCTGATCGGCAACGCTTGTTTGCGCATGGTAAAAAGCACGTCGGTTAGAATCAGCGCGATACCCTGCGAGGCACCGACTCCAACAATCGCGACCCTTGATGCGCCGTGCAACAAAACTGCCGCCGCCTTGGTTGTCGGTGCCGCTGCGGCAACACTGGCTGCAATGTCTCCCGTGTAATGACTGTCTCCGTTCAACATCGGCTGCGAATCCCTGCTGCCAGTCAATTCCCGGAGAACATGATACTTGAGGTCTTGAAAGCCATCGAACCCAGCCGCTCGACATGCACGCACGACTGTGGCGTCGCTTGTGCCGCAACTCTCTGCCACCTCGCGCAGACTCCGCTCGGCGACCACCCCGAGATTTCGCAACAACCGTCGAGCTACGTCCACCTCGCTCGGGCGCATGTCGGCAAGGCGCGATTGCAGGAGTTGGTTTACGGACATGCAACAAGGCTATAGTAAGTTGTTGCAGATACAACAGAAAAGGAGTTCACTAACGCAGAACATGAACCGACCCGATCATCCCGTCCGCCTAGGCGTCATTGGCTGCGGCAACGTGCTGAGGGCCTATCGTCCGATTATCGATAAACTTCGTGTAAAGGGTGAGGTCGAGGTCGTTATGGCCTGCGGACGGGAAGCCCAACGCGAATCGGCTTGTGCAGCGTTGAAGGCACCCCGCTTTACGACGGATGAGGACGAATTACTACGATCGACTGACGTCGATGCAGTCCTGATCTTAACCTCAATTCCGGAGCACGCGCACCTTGCTCAGGCCGCGTTGGAACTCGGCAAACACGTCCTCGTCGAGAAACCGCTTGCCACGACGATTGCAGAAGCGGACGCCCTTATTGCAACTGCAGAAAGAACAGGATCTGTTTTCGTTCCGGCCCCGTTCACGATTCTCAGTCCAACCTTCCAAACGATTGCTCGCCGCATTCGCAACGGGGAGATTGGGAAACCATGTTCGGCCCGCGCCCGATACGGCTGGGCGGGGCCCGACTGGTCCGATTGGTTTTACAAACCCGGCGGGGGCTGCCTTTTCGACCTCGGCGTGTATTGCCTTACAAGCCTGACCGGCCTGCTCGGCCCGGCGAAACGGGTGATAGCGATGACGGGTGTCGCAATCCCTCATCGTGAAGTGAATGGACGATCAGCCAAAGTGGAGTCCGAGGACAACGCTCAGGTATTGCTCGATTTCGGTGGGGCCACCTTCGCGGTCGTCACCTGCGGTTTCACGATGCAACAGTATCGCTCCCCTGCCCTCGAAGTTTATGGCAGCCTCGGCACCATCCAAATGTTGGGTGATGATTGGGATCCCGAAGGCTTCGAGCTATTTCAAAATAGTGCCAATTGTTGGCAGGTGTTTAAGGAAACCGCACCTGATTGGCCGTGGGCTGACGGGTTGAATCACCTGATTGACTGCATCCGGCAGAACAAGCGACCGCTGGTGACGCCGCAACACGCCCGACACGTTTTGGAAATCATGATCAAAGCAAAGGAATCCGGGAAGGATGGCCGGTCCATCACTCTGGAAACCACCTTTGTCCCTCCGGACTTCGCCGAATTAGATCCTCAGGAAGCCGAGCACCGGCGGCACGACCGCACCCGGGAACATTAGTCTAGCAACACATCTCAATGCCACGCTGGTTTCTATTCACTTTGGTCGCAGTGTTCAGCTGGGGGCTTTGGGCAGTTTTATCGAGGGCTATCGGGGACGCGTTAAGTGCCTTTCAAAGCCAAGCACTTTCTACATTGGGCTTAATCCCTGTGATGATCGCCCTCGGTTTTGGTCGAAAACCAGTAGACCGCGGCAACCGACGGCGTGGCAATTTCAACGCATTCCTAGCCGGTGCCTTAACCTGTGCAGGAAACGTGGCCTATTATCACGCGCTCAATTCCGGTGCTAAAGCGACCGTTGTTGTCCCTCTCACGGCATTGTTTCCATTGGTCACTGTTTTGCTAGCCGTGAAATTTCTGAATGAACGCCTCAATTCTATCCAAGTGTGTGGAGCATTGCTTTCGCTTGTTGCTATTGGGGTGTTCAACATTACGAGCGTAGCTGGAATTGTGAATCAGTGGTTGTTCTACACATTGCTCCCCATCGGCTTGTGGGGCATTTCTGGGCTGTTCCAGAAAATGTCCACCAACGATATCTCAGGAGAACGCTCAGCCTTTTGGTTTCTCGCTTCATTTGTACCCGTGTCCGTTTTGTTGCTGCTCCTGCATCCTGTCACAAGCTCCATTTCACCTAGAATTTGGTGGCTAGTGGCTCTGATCGGTCTCACTTTCAGCTTTGGCAATTACGCAATACTCCTTGCCTTTGAACGCAATGGAAAAGCTTCGATTATCGCTCCCATCTCAGGCCTCTATCCGATTGTCAGCATACCGATCGCCATGGTTTGTTTCGAAGAACACCTCACCTTGCGTGAGACTCTTGGCATTGTGCTCGCTCTAGTCTCTGTCGTTGCCCTTGCATGGGAACATTCAGCGAAAACAACTCCGGGGACAGACCTCAAGCCTCAACTCTAAAATCTACCATCTCTAATGAAAACCATTACTGAACTCGTTAAATCCGGCGTTGTCCTCGGCGACGGCGGTTATCTCATCGAACTCGAACGTCGCGGCTACGTGGACAGCGGCTCGGGTCGGGAGAAAGTTGGCACCGGGCGTGGCAGCGGCCAATTCACGCCCGAGGTCGCCATCGAACAACCGGATGCCTTGTGCCAATTGCATCGTGAGTTTCTGAATGCTGGCTCGCAAGTCCTGCAAGCACTCACCTTCTTCGGCACGCGTGAAAAGCTGAATCGCGCTGGTTACGGCTCGCAGACTGAAAACATTAACGCGGCTGCGGTGAAACTAGCTCAACAAGTCGCAGGAGAAAAAGCCCTCGTGGCAGGCAGCGTCTCCCGCACGCAGCTTACGGAACGCGAAGGAATGGAGTCTTTAGGCAAATCCCGCGACCATATCGCTGAACAAATCCGACTTCTCAAAGATGCAGGGGTGGATTTCCTCATCTTGGAAACATTTTTCCACCTTGCCGAAATGAAGGTTGCCCTCGAATGCGCCGCCGCCGCTGGGTTGCCCGCTGTAGCGACGATGAGCTTCCGACCGCTTATTTCCAAATGCACCGATGGTCACACCCCAGCCGAGTGTGCCAAGGTGATGGCCGACCTAGGTGCCGTTGCAGTTGGTGCGAATTGCGAACAAAACCCACATCAAATGCTCCCGCTCCTGCGTGAGATGCGCGCCGCCACGACCGTTCCTCTGGCGGCACAACCCGCAGCGTTTCACACCACCGATTCATGCCACAGCTTTACTCGCCTGCCTGCATTCCCAGACGACTTGGAAACGATCCAAGTCTCGCGCACTGAGTTTCTGGATTTCGGGAGAATTGCCAAAAACGAAGGCATCGGATTTCTCGGCGGGTGCTGCGGGTGCAATGCCGCCTACATTCGTGCTCTGTCTCGCGGTTTGGCGGAGGGGAAATGAACATCCTGATTCACCCTACCGCCGAGGGAGCCAACGAGGCGGCAACCAATTGCTTGGCTGATTGGCTTACCATGCCTAACACGCGGACTTTCATGCCCGCTGCTGGCAACACACCCGTCGAACTCTATCGACGGATTGGCGAACGCCGACTAGATCTTCGAAGGCTTACGGTGTTCACCCTCGACGAATATGTGGGGGTGCCGCTCGATGAACCTCGAAACTGCGCCAATCTCCTCCGACGTTGCATCCGGGATTCGTGGCAGATCCCACAAGCGCAATTCCACGTGGTTAGCTCTCTCGAGGAAGACGCTCAGTGCAGTGTAAATAACCATGAAGTTAAAATCACCACTGCTGGCGGCCTAGACGTCCTTGTCCTCGGACTGGGTCAAAACGGTCATCTCGGGTTCAACGAACCCGGAAGCGCAGCGGATTCCGCAGGGCGACTGCTCGATCTCGAACCCATTTCCATCGAGGCCAACCGCAAGTGGTTCGGCGGCGATTATGCCCCAGCCAAAGGAGTGACGGTCGGAATGAAGACGATTCTAGGTGCGCGACGAATCCTGATTATGGCCTACGGCGCACATAAAACCGGCGCAGTTCGTGCGATGGTCGAAGGTTCTCGTTCCGCCCACTGCCCTGCGTCGTTTCTCCAAGGGCATCCCAACACCTTTTTGTTTCTCGACGAAGCAGCAGCTGCAGAGTTGAAAAAAACATGACCCACGAGAAACCAAGGACGGTGATTGGCATCGATATCGGAGGCACCAAAATCGCTGGCGGCGTGATTGACTTCCCTGCCGGCGTTGTCCGAACGCAACGCATCATTCCTACACAAACCACACGGGGCGGTCTTGCAGTGCTGGATGATGTCGAACGTCTGGTCCAACAACTCGCCGAGGAAGCCACGGGGCTGGGATCCGTTGTCCATGCAGTCGGCGTAGGCTTGTGTGAATTAGTTTCTCCCACGGGCACAATTCTTAGCGCGAATTGTGTGGACTGGATCAACCTTCCCGTCTGTGACCGACTCAACACCGTTGCTCCCATCACAATCGAGGCGGATGTGCGTGCCGCTGCGCGAGCCGAAGC
>SXGS01300420.1_pt1 | contig 10471 bp, 13 predicted proteins | sample 3174681 | NCBI WGS metagenome assembly SXGS01 (sample SAMN11356861, study PRJNA531348) | freshwater metagenome | isolation source: freshwater sample F1-80 | place: China: Fuxian Lake, Yuxi | collected 2017-12-25
CGGCGACCACCGAGGAGACCGTCGGGGCCGCGCCGGACCTGCCGGACGTCCTCTGGCTCGCGCGGGACGCCACCCGCGACGTGTACCGGGCGCTCCGCGACCTGCGCGCCGAGCGCCCGGCCGACGCCGTGGTCATGCCCGCGGACATCAAGGCCGCGATGGAGGCCGGCGACGTGACCCCGGACGCCCAGTCGATCCACACGATCAACCACGCCCTCCGCGACCTGCTCGACAAGGAGCTCGCCTGGTCGCACCCCGGCCGCGGCTGGGTGCTCGGCTGCGCGCAGCCCCGACTGCCCATCTCCGGTAGGCAGTCCGACGGGCCTTCCGGGGCCGCGATCGACGCTTACACTGCTCGCATGGCGGACACCGGCGTCCGCCGGTTCCTGCGAGGAGACGTTCCCATGCAACGCGTCTGGGTTCCGGGCGAGCAGAACGAGTACGGCGTCGTGATCGTGGACATCGAGAGCGAGCGCGGGGTCGCGTGTACCGAGCGCATCGGCGAGATGCAGGTGCCGACCCGGTCGGGCAAGCTCGCGACCGTCGCGGCGGTCCGCTGCGATCTGGTCCGCGCCGAGGGCCGGCTGATGGTAGTCAGGCCGCCGAAAGGGCCGACGCTCACCGTCCGCGTACTGGGCGACTGGCAGCTCGCCGGCCGCGCCGCTCCCGACGACGCCGAAGTCGCCGAAGTCGCCGTCCGACGCTGAGGTGCGTGCGCTCGCACTCACCCGACCCGAGACAGGTCGAGCCGGGCGAGTTGCCGCTCGAGTTCGACCGCGTCGGCCCGCCGGCGCAGGTCGAGGTCCGCCGGCAGCGGTTCCGAGAGCGTGCGCCAGCGGGCGGGGATCCGTGTCCCGTTCGGCCCGCGGCTGCCGTTCTCGTGCAGGATCAGGTAGGACCGGGACCGCTCGCTGGCGCGGAACCGGACCTGGACGGCGGCGAGCCGCTTGTTCGCGCCGGGCGTCGCCGCGACGACGAGCACGTCGATCCGCTCGATCAGCCGGCCCGCCGCGGACCGGTACCGCAGCCGCACCTCCGGGTCCGTCCCCGCCGCGGCGTCCAGTTCCGCCAGCGATTCCCACTGCCGTATCGCCGGGGACGCCGCGGTCCGCTCGATCTCGCCGAGTTCGGCCGTCAGGGTCCGGCACCGGTCGGCGAGCTGGCGCAGCACGGGCAGCGCCGCCTCGTCGCTGTCGCCGTCCACCATCGCCGCCTCCAGGCGGATCCGCCGGCCCTCGGCGTCCGCGAGCGAGGCCCGCAGATCGGCCGAACGGCAGCTCCCCGCGTCCGCGGCCGGGAACACCTCGGCCGGGTCGAGTTCCAACAGCCGGGCGCGCAGCGCGGCCTCGAACGACCCCAGCGGGAACGCCACGCACCGCGACTGCCACCGCAGCACGCCCGCCGGCTGAAGGACGTGGTACCGCTTCCCCTGGCGCACGCGCAGGATCGCGTGCAGCCGCTCGCCGGTGCGCGCGTCGTTCACCGGCGCGAAGAGCGCGACCCACCCGGCCGCGCCGCGCCGGCCGCCCCGGTGCCGCCGCTGGCCCATCGCCGCGCGCGCCGCCTGGAAGTCGGCCAGCGACACCGCCGCGGGGAAGTAGTCGTCCACCGGCGCGCCGTTCGGCACCCGCTTCCCGTTCTTCCGGTGCATCGCCTGATACCGGCCGAAGACGGCCGGGTTGCGCAGGACGGTGCCGACGTACACGTTCGACCACACGCCCCGCGGCGCGAAGTGCGCGACGCCATCCGTGTGCAGGTCGTGGGCGATCATCCGTCCGCCCCGGCCCTCGACGCACCGGCGGAAGATCAGCGCGATCGTCGCCTTCGCCCCGGCCTTGAACGCGAACCGGCCGCCGACCACCTCGAGCCAGGCCGGGCAGCGCCCGGTGACGAGCGCCTTCCTTTCCTGCGCCGCGCGCTGCTTCTGGCCCCAGGCCCGCACCATCCGGGCGCTCTTGGTGGCCGACTCCTCGCGGGCGCGCGACAGGTACACCAGCGCCCGCATGATGCCCATCATCCCGTCGCCCTTGCGGAACACGGTGCGCGGCTCGAGCTGCACCACGATCACGCCGGCGTTGATGATCGAGAGCAGGACCGCCAGCGCCTCCTCTTCCTCCTCCCGTGAGAGCCGGTCGAGCGATTCCAGCAGCAGGATCGAGCCGGGCGCGACCCGGCCGCGGCGCACCGCGTCGAGGAACCGGCCGAGGTGGTGCCGGTCCGTGCGGTGCCGGCCCCGGAACGCCGACACCCCGCGGTCCTCGCCCCCGAGTGTCGTGTCGAGGGCGACCGCGGGGTGCTCCTCGAGCCAGTCGTCGCGCAGCTGGCGCTGGCGGCGGATCGAGTCGCCCTGCTCCTGCTCGCGCGACGAGAAGCGGATGTAGCTGTACGCGGTGCCGACGAACGCCTCTGCCATGTGCGGCCCCCGAGCGCGAGCCGCCGGTCCTCACTCAATGGGTGGGCCGCTCGCGTCAGGGGCGATTGTATTGATCCGTGGAACGACAAAGAACAGGAGCATGTCTAATCACGTTCCACGGATTTGGGCCGCACGCCGGACAGTCTAGCACCTCCCGCGAGCGCACGATACCGCACCGCGCAGAGCAGATCAGCGGCGGGGGCACTCCTCGTCCTCGTCGGCCCACCCGACCACCTTCACCCCGGAGCCGTTCTTGCGCTGCTCGATCTTGAGGCCGCGGTCATGGGCGCGGTCGGCACGTGCGTCGCCGGCCACGGTCACGGCCCGGCGCTGGGCGACCCGCCAGGCGTACTCCGCGATCCGCTCGGCCGAGCCGGGCGCGGTGGCGGTCGCCGGCGGAAGCGCGCGGCCGGCGTGCGGGTCGCGGTACTCTTCGGGGAAGAGGAGCCGCAGGAGGAAGGCCAACTCCTCCAGGGTGAAGTCGAGACTCTCGCAGGGCATCTCCTCGTCGCACAGCTCGATCCGCCCGTCGAGGGTCGCGGCCTCGATCCGGTCGATGAGGACGCTCCGGCACTGCGGCGGCATCGGCGCGCGTTTCGGCTTCGCTCTGGGACGGCGACACCGCTTCCCCGGCGCGAGGGCCGGCGGGAGCGCCCGATCGAAGACGGGATCGGCGACGAAAGACGTGACCGGCATACCACTCCCGAACCGATTAGGGTAAGGTAGGAATGGCAGCCGGCTTCGCGGCGGGCGTCAACGGGCCGGGTGCGTGAGTCAGACGCGCCCGGCCCTCTTCTTTACCACACACCTCTGCGCCGGGTCACAGGGCGTCGGCGACCTGTCGCGCTTCGCCGACGCTCATCTGTGGGGCCGGGCCACCCGTTCGCATCGCGGCCCAGAACTCCGCGGCCCGGCGGGTCGCGACCCGCTCGCAGGTGGCGAGCAGGGCGCGCCGGCCGAACTGCCAGGGCCACGTCTGCCGCCGCGCCGCGGCGAACAGGCGGGCCATCCCCACCGGCGGGTCGAGGGCGCTCACAGCGCCGTCCGGATCCGCGCCGCGGAACAGGTCGGCCAGCCACTTCTCGATGATCGGTCCGAAGAACTGCCACAGGAGCGCGATCAGAGCGGCCCAGTTCATTGCATCACCGTTTCGGGTTCGGGTTGGAGAGTTTCACGGGCGTCGAGCCGTTGCTGACGCCCGCGAGGTCGGGCATCCGCGTCCGGCCGAAGTCGAAGCAGTAATCGCTCGGCCCGCCCCGCCGCTCGCCCGTGGCGAAATCGAAGCTGTACTCGGTGATCGTCAGCGTGTTGTCGCGCACGGTCCACGTTCCCGCGTACACCGTCGCGCCGCCGGGAACGTGGACCGCACTGTACGACCCGTCCTTGTCGAAGCTGATGATCCCGTCGGGCCACTGGCCCCAGGAGTACGCCCAGGTGCCGACGACCTGATCGGCCTTGATCGCCGGCGGTTCGGCGGGCGGTTGCTTCGGCACCGGGGCCGCGGTCGGGGACAGGGCCGCAAGCGCGTGAGCCAAGAGTAGCGCGAAGTGGAGACGCACGGGCCACCTCCTACGGGAGCGGGCGAGCGGTCAGCGGCCAAGTAGCTTGCCCGGATACCAGCGCTGGCGCGGGGCCGGCGTCCAGGGCGCGGCGAACGGAGTCGAGACCGCCGGGGCGCTGGTTGCGCGCGGCACGAGCCGACACACGCCGCCCTCGCACACCTGCACCAGCTCGGCCGGCGCGCCTGCGGCGGGCGCGAACGCAGCCGGGACCGGCGGAGCTTGAGGCGGACACGGGCACTGTCTCGGCGGGCGGGCGATTGCGGCCGAAGTCGCCAGCGCCAGAGCAATCGCGGTGAGCAGGTGTCGCATCGTGGTCTCCAAGTGACGGGCGAACGGGAACGAAACTCCGAACGTCAAGACGCGCGTGTGGCCCGCAGCCCCACCGCGCCGTCGGGGATCGCTTTCGCGCCGCGGAGTACGGCCGTGCCGCGATCCCCCCAGTCGTCGCCCCAACTGTTCCAGGCGCGGACGCCGAAGCTGCCGCGCTCCACCTCGACGAGATCGAGGCCGCAGACACTGTGGCCCCACCAGTTGAAATCGAGCGCGACCGGCACCCGCGACAGCAGCAGCGTGGCGACCTGGTCGAACGCCAGTTGCTGGTCCCACACTGGGCGCGCGAGGTCGAACCAGTCCTCGGTCGTCTTGCGCGTCGCGGCGTCGGCCCGCAGCTCCGGCGTGTCGCGGCGCACGTCGCGCGAGCCTTGCGGCCACAGCGCCTGCGACGGCACGCCCACGTCGCGCAAGAACTTCGCCGACAGCCCGCACCAACCGCCCTCGTCCCGACCGCCCTTGATGATCGCCGCGACCGCGTAGGCCGACAGCGGGACGTAGGGCTGGTTCATGGCCGCGCGCAGGAGCGTCACGCAGTGCGCCGTCGAGTGCGCCCAGCAGTACCCGACAGCCCCCTGGTCGAGCGACGGGATGCCGCCGCGGATGTCCGACAGGCGCGAACTGGTTTTCTCCATCTCCTTGATGCGGGCGCTCCACTCGGAGCGCGGGATCAGGGGGATGTCGGCGGGCGGCGACAGGTAGCCGTCCGGGTACGCGGCGAAGTCGCGCGGTACGAGGCCGCGCCCCTTCTCCGACGGGAGCAGCACGCGCGTGGAACTGGTATCGTCGTCGATGATCGTGTCCGGCATGGTCACTTACCCCCGTACCGCTTGAGCAGCGCCAGCATCTCGTCGGCGCTGGCCGGCAGCGGCCCCTCGAAGCCGGTCGTGCCGTTGGAGACAATCACCCACGGCGTCTGCGTGCGCGCCCGCTTGAGCGCGTCCTGCCACAGCTTTTGTTCTTCGGTCGCGTCGGTGTCCTTGTCCCACATCCGCCACTGCCGCGTCTTGCCGTCCGGCCCGGCCGGGCAAGTCGCGTTGAGGTAGTCGCGGACGCTCTTGGCGTAGATCGCCGCCTGCTGCCCGGATGGGTACTTGCTCAGGTCCGCGCTCTCGTACACCACGAGGACGTGCAGCCCCGCGGCCGGGATCGGCGCGGGCGGGTCCACCGGCTTCGGCTGAGGCGGGTCGATAGGCTTAGGCGGTGGGGGCTGCGGCCCCTGGCCGGCGTCCACGTCGAACGCGACCGTGACGATCTCGGCCTCGCTCTTCAAGCCGAGCGGCGTCACGACCAGTTCGCACGCACCCGTCCCGACCGCGCGCACCGAGTACACCGTCAGCGGCCCCTTGTAGGTCCGCGTGGTGGCACCGTCGCTGAACGTGTCGCGGACCCGCAGCGTCTCGCCGGCCGCGACCTCTTCCTTCGCGACCGCGACCAGCCCGGCCGGGTACGCGCGCACCACGCACGACACCTGCGCCCGCACGTCGTACACCTGCCCCGCGCCCAGCTTCACCCGCGCGCCGGGCGCGGGTGTGGGCAGCGGGGCCGGCGGCGGGCCGGGCGGCAGTTCGATCACCGGCCGAGGCGGAGCGTCGGGCGGCGCGGCACCCAGGGTCGCCGCCCCCAGCAGAACGACCACACACGTCGCACGGGTGAGCCTCCTCATGTCACTTGTCCTTAACGGGTTCGGGGTCGCCGCCGCCGGCCTTGATCCCGGCGCGCTTGAGGGCCGCGCGCAGGTCGCGCAGGTCCGCCGTGAGGTGCTCGATGCGCTCGGACTGGCGGGCCGACTCCTCGCGGCATTCGGAGCGCTCGCGGCGGGCGTCGGTCAGCTCGCGGGCCAACTGCTCGATCTGGCCCTGGGTCCGCGCCTGCTCGCGGGTCCGCGCCGCCTCCATCTCGGCGGCGAACTCCTTCCACCGGGCGATCACGTTCGCCTCGATCTCGGCCTCGGCCCGCGCCGCCGCCGCGTGCTGCGCGGTGTCCTCGGCCCGCGCCGCGGTGCGCTCCTTGCGGAACGCCGCGTACAGCGCCACGAAGTTCACGCCGACCGAGGCGACGAGGCCGATGGATTCGGGGGTCATGCCGGCCACGGTAACAGGACGCTCGCGGCCCGGTCGCGTCAGGAGAGTTTCAGGTACGACAGCGCCGACTGTACGGAGTTCGTTCCCACGCCGCCGGAGACGTATGAGGACGTGAACGTCTCGAAGCCGGTCCCGACGCGGTACGCCTGCACCTTGACGGACTCGGCGCTCGCCGCGGTGCGGGGGTAACTGAGTGAGCCGGTCCCGGTGGCCTCTTCGCCGGTGGCCCCGCTCTGGGCGCAGCAGATCACCGGACCGACCGCGGTCGAGCCGACGGCCAGCCGCGCGAAAATGTACGCGGCCCGGCCCCCGCCGCCCCAGGTCGCGACGAGCGAGGCGGACACCTGCGCGCCGAGGAGGTAGAGGCCCGCCGACGGCAGCGACAGCGCCAGGCCGGTGTCCTCCCAGGTGCCGTCGGTGGTGATCGTGTAGTTGGCCGCGAGGAGGGCCTCGCCCGAACTGATCGCTGCCGCGGCCGCGCCGTAGGCGAAGTGGTAGCCCACCCCGCCGCGGAGCGGTTCCAGCCACGCGATCACGCTGCCGTCCGTGGGCACGCTGGTCGAGCCGCCGATCTCGTAGGCCGCGAGCGCCTCGCCGTCGCCGCTGATCGCGGCGTCGCCCTCCAGCTCGGGGAACGTGGCCGGCAGCCCCTCGTCCACGCGCGCGAAGCCGTAGGCGTTGGCGGTGCCGTGGGCGGTGATGCGCGCGAGGAACCCCCGCGCGGTGTGGTCGCGGAGCAGGGGCGGCGCGCCGCCCCCGCCGATGCCCTCGACGGACAGCGCGCCGGAGCCGACGGCGCTCTCGGCCGACATGCGGCGCGGTCGGATCGGGGGTCGCGGCATGCGCCCATCATGCCGGCGGGGTGGCGTCCGGGTCGAACGGGTGGTATGCTGCGGTGCCGGCCGCTCGTCTGGCGCACCTACGACGCGCTGGCTTTCACGCCCGCGTGTCTGGCCAAACAGGGAGTTGAGTGTGTCTATTTCGACCCCGGAGTGGCTTTTGACGCCCGCCGATTCTTCCCCGTCTCCTACCTCCTCCAGCTCATCGCCGCCAGGAAGTAGTGGCATGGCCCCCCGCGGCCTCATGGCCGAATCGCCATTTGCAATCCGCGCCGGGGCGATTGAGGCAGGGCTTCGGCTCCCGCCGATCGATCTGATCGACGCCCCGTCGAGCTACTTCCTGGCAACGCCCATTTCGCCGGGAGGCGAGTGGGTTCCGGGCGACACCGTCACCCACACCCTTCCCCCCGCCGACCCACCCGGCTAGACTCAGTATGCGCGCGGCCTCGGGGGAGGTGCGTGCGCACGCACCTCCTGGGGGCTGCCTTGAGCCGCGCTACGTTCCGCTGCCCGAAATGCAGCGCCGGCTTTCCGGCACCGCTGTCGTTGGCAGGCGCGGCCGCGCCGTGTCCCCGGTGCCGCGCTCACGTCGATCCCTGGCCCGCGCCGACGCCAGCCCCCGCTCCAGCACATCCGCCAGCCTCTCGTCCCGTTCCTCCCCCGCTTCCTGCGCCAGCGCCGGCACGGGACGATGATCGGGATTACGGCGACTACGAGCCGCGACCGCGCCGGCTTCGACGGCGCGCGAAGGAGCCGCCACCCGGCGCGGTGATCACCTGCTACTCGCTCACGGCTGCGGCTGCGGTCACCACAATCCTTATGCCGTGCATCTGGTTCTTCGGCGTCCCTCTCGCCGCGGCGAGCCTGGTCGCCAGTGCTTACCTGGCGAGCAACTACGAGAACCGGGGCGGAGTCATCGCCTGCATCGTCGTCTCGGCTCTGGTGCTCCTGGTCGGCCTTATCCGAGCGGACGAGGTCAACGAACTCCTGCGGCAAATCGCCCGTGACAACTGACCCTGGAGGCTTGTTGTGGAGAAAAGTAAGTACGCGCGTACCAAGGAACACTTGCTGGCGGTTGCTGTCGGCGCTGTCGTTCTTGGCGGAGTGACCATCTGGGGATGGATAGCCGGAAACAACGCCGTCCTGGGGATAGCCCTGGGTGTTGCGGTAGCGGCCCTCGTCTTTGCGGCAGTCGATTTGCCGGGCTGCTACCTACACGACAAGCTCGACCTGCTCGATCCGGTAGAGGGAAAGACGCGGGCCGAAGCCGAAGCGGTCCTTGGTCCGCCTCGTGAGATCGCAACCGAGGATGACGGGAAGATTGTGCGGGCGCACTGGTGGACCCCGGCCTTCAGTTTTACGCTTGAGTTCCGCGACGGCATTTGTCGCGGCGTGGTCTACAAGCGAGAAAGCCCGAAGTAAATCACACGTCCGCGCTGGGGGTGAACAGCCGCTGGAAGTCCGAGGACAGGTACGGCGGCAGGATCGGCTGCCGCGGGGAGTTGGAAGCGTTGGGCACGCCGTCCGGGTTCGGGTGCGTGCCGTTGCCGCGCCGCACGCTCATCGGCTTGTACTTGATCCCGCCGTTCACCGGGTCGCGGGCGAGGAAGTTGTTCCACCCGCCCGCGGTCGCGGTGAACAGGTACGTCAGGTCGAACAGGTCCGACAGGTCCGCGCCCTGGTACATCTCGATCGGGTTGCCGAGACCCTTGAACAGCAGCATGCCCGGCGGCCAGATTTTCCCGCCGGGTACGAGCTGCATCGGGTTGGCGTTCACCGTGGCCCCGCACTCCTCGATGGCCCGGTGCGGCACCGCGCCGAGCGGCACCTGGTACCAGGTGATGCGGATGTCCGTTTCCCACGTCGGGATGAAGCTCTTCTCCTCGGGCACGACCACCCACGCGGCCGGGTCTTTGCCGTGGCCCGCCGCGGAGTTGTCGAACTCCATGCCCCAGCCGCTGACGATGCGCTCGCGCGGGCGGGGCATGAGGCTCATCGTCGTGAACCGCATGTTCTCCTTGTTGCCGAACAGCCCGGCCAGCGCGTTGTTGCCGCGCACCTTCCAGCGCGGCCGAATGAAAGTTAAGCGGATGATTACCCAGTCCTGCACCGGGATGTTGTCGCGGATGGGGTCGTTGAAGTCGGTGCGGTCCTCGTACGCGCCGTATTCGACTTGCACGCACTCGTCACAGAAGAGACCCGTGCGGAGCGGGCTCTCCAGCGGCAGCACGCGGTTGAGTGTGGGGCTGACACCATCCCAGGTGACGTAGCCAACGGCCTCCTGGAGGAACTCCTCGGAGTCCTCCCACGACACCAGCGCGCACACGCTCTCGGCGCTGGCGTCGCGCGCCCACTTGGATTGCATGTCGTCGAGCAGCCACTGGAACGGGATGCCGAGCCGCGGGGTGTTGTTCCAGACGAGCGCGTTCGAAGGGCGGGCCATATTACTCCGGTGCCTCCGGCGTGTCGTACGGCGAGATGCCGGAGCCGCCGGAGCCGCCGGAGCCGTAGCTCACCGGCGGCTCCGGAACCGGCTGCGATTCGCGCGCGAGGCCCGGCGGAGTCTGGCCGCGGATGTAGCGGCCGTGCTTCAGCACGATCTCGACGCGGATCGCCTTCTGCTGATTCACCATCCGGCGCACCTGCTGGACGATGGCGCGGTCGAGGAAGTCGTACTCGTTGCGCTCGCCGCGCTTGAGGTACACGCTGACCTCGCGGCCCTCGGTGAAGCCGAGCGCCTGCGGATAGAAGGTGTCGTCCTCGGCGACCTTGAGTGTGGCGTGTTCGAGCCGGCGGACCTTCGGCAGCCCCTCGGTCCAGCCGCCGCAGCCGATGCTCCTGGTCTCGCGCAGGTCGCACTCGGTGAGCACCTCGTACTCGGCGTTGTGGACGACGAGACCGACGTACCCGGTGGGCGGGACGTTGACGTTCCGCAGCCAATAGCCGCCCATCCCCCGGACCTTCGCCACGGCTCACCCTCCCGGCCGGTCGAGTGCGCCGATGCCAGCGCCGGGGCCTTCGTCGCCGGTGAGCCACTGCTCCAATCGGTCGAGCACGTCGGACAGCTTCTTCAGCACCGGTCCGAGCGCCTCCTCGGAATCGTCCTCTTTCCCCTCCGTCATGCCGATGGCGGTGTTGAGCCGCGCGTGCCCGCTGCCGACCTCTTCCCACCCGCCGCCGGCGAGCGTCACCGCGCGGCGGGCTTCCGGCGGGGCGGGCGGGGCCGCGCCGCGGCCGGCACCC
>SXGS01284858.1_pt1 | contig 10470 bp, 8 predicted proteins | sample 3174681 | NCBI WGS metagenome assembly SXGS01 (sample SAMN11356861, study PRJNA531348) | freshwater metagenome | isolation source: freshwater sample F1-80 | place: China: Fuxian Lake, Yuxi | collected 2017-12-25
GAAGGCACAGACACGCTGACCTCCATCGAGACCTTGAGCTTCGCAGGCGCAAGCTATGCCATCGTGGCTGGTACCGGTACCGCCAACACGCTCAATGGCGGGGCTGGCTCACAGGCCATCTTCGGGCTTGGCGGAAATGACACGATCAACGGTGGCGCAGGCAATGACATCATCATTGCCGGCCTTGGCAATGACGCCATCACGCTGGCCTCTGATACCGGGGGCCGTGACTTCATTGATGGCGGAGCAGGCGAGGATACGTTCACGCTTGCAACAGCTGCCGGCGCCGAAGCCTTTGTGATCTACACGCGGGCCGCAGCGCTCCTGGCAGTTGCAGGGCTTACGCTAAACCCCAGCACCGAGATCGTGATTACCCGCAATGGCCTGGTCGTTGCCGAACTCGATAACGTCGAGGAAATCGTCGTGAGCTCGCTGCGGGTGACGTCACCTGCAGGCGCCAATGGCGGTTCGGTATCAGGAGACACGATCCAGGTCGTTGGAGACTTCAACCAGACCAGTCTCAACTTCAACACCATCACCATCAATGGAACGCAGGCCAATGATGTCGTGGACATCTCTGCGCTGGCGTCAGCACATCGGATCGTGTTCACCTCCAATGGTGGTCAGGATACCGTCATTGGCGCGCTGCGTCCGCAGGACATTGTGAACATGGGAACAGCCGCCTCTTCGTCTGCGGCGAGGGATGGCAATGGGGTCGTCAACAGGGCAGCGCCTGCTGGCGATGCGATAGCGGTCGCCGGAGACTTCCGGGCGTTCGGCGTGAGCGACGGCATCGAGGCGATGATGGGCGTGCGGGCCGATCTGCGGGAGCTTGCCATGGCGGGTCCACGGAACGAGGTCGCTGGTCGCACGATGATCGACATGGATGACCTGCTGCTCGACCTCGTCGATGCAGGTCCTGTGGCGCCGGCGGACATCGCGTTTCCGATCCACTTCGACACGGACACCATGCTCGACCACCGCGCAGTCGTGGTCGACTATCCGGTCTCGTAGTCGGGCTGGAAGTGCGGTTCGTTCAGAAGCGACGCCTGTCTGGGCTGCTGCCGATTGCGCGACCAGCAAGTTGATGTGTGGCGGCGTGGGTCACGGAGCCGACGGGCCTGCGACAGGCCCGCGACAGGAATGAGTTCGCGAAGATGAGAGGGGGCCTTCATCGGCGCCTGCTCACGGTTCCAGTATCTGCTGCCGGTGAAGCCTACCCCTGGAAACGCAGTGGCCGCGACCGGGGGGAACGGTCGCGGCCTTTGCGGGGTAAGTGCGCGGGAGGGGGACATCGCGGCACTTACCAGTTGCGGCGGATTCGGCTGGAGAAGCAGAGTTGTCCGTCGCTCATGAGACAGTAGAGCGGAGATCGATGAACAGCTGGTTAACGCCAGGGGCTGTTTCGTAAACACTTGTGGCCCTTTCCGCCGGCACGCTTCGGATCGTCGCGCCGGTCCGATAGCTCGCTTTGCTTGATCCTGAGCTGCCACGGTTTTCTCGGCCAGATACCAGTTTGTGCTGGCGCCGGCCTGCCGCTCCTTACCTGCCGGACCCTGTCAACAGCACGACATGCTGGTCTTCGGGCCTGCGCGCCTTCGGACCGCGGTCGAGCCCGAGCCGATGCTTGGTGTCGTATGCGAGCGCCTTGCGGACCTTGGGATCAAACGTCCCGCCGCGCATGCCACAGTCGCGCTCGATCAGCCCACGCAAACAAAGTTGTCTTTGACGGGAGCAGCCTCGCCATTCCACCGATAGGCCGCCAGCTTGCCGCCCTTGGCGACACTGTAGTCGATGCAGGCAACCCGCTCGGACAAAGGACCTGGCTCGCCTCTGAGCCAGTAGTGCCCGACAAAGACAGGCTTGTCGGGGGCAGGGTGTGCCGGCGGTGGCGGGAGAAGATCCAGCTCGGCCAGCTGCGCCGCGGTGAGGCTGGCGCCTCCGAACTCAAGTCGCTGCGAAACCGCGAGATCTGGCGACGTCCACCATTTCAGGCGGGCTTCCGAACGCGGGGTCCCGTCCTTGTCGGTAAATGCGAACGCCGGAGGCAGCTTATGCTCCGGTCCCTTGAGGATCGTCTCGACCGCCCGATGCACCCCAGGGCTCCTGTCTTCGTAGAGACTCAATGTGCGTTCGGAGAGGCGTCCCGTGTCCGTGAGATGCGGCCGAAGCGTCCTGAAGCTGTCTTCGCACCAGCATGCGTGCACGACTCCAAACGCCTCTGTATCGATGAAGAGCGGCAGCGTCATGAACCAGGAGATCATGTCGCGATGCTCAGGCGACCCGAACGGGTACTCCGCGAGAAAGGCCGCATGCTGATGCCGGTTCTTGTCGGTGTGCGGACGGACAAAGCCGTCTTGCGCGGGCGTGGCGTAGCAGATGGCATTGAACTCGTGATTGCCCATCACGGCTGATGCGCCTCCGTGCTCGACCATGGGCCGGACAATCCCGAGCGTCCTGCGCTGCTCCGGTCCGCGATCGATGAAGTCGCCCAGAAAGATGACGCGTCGTTCGCTGTGCTGCCAGACGCCATCCCGGCGCACATATCCGAGCCTCTGGAGAAGACGCTCCAGTTGCTCTGCACAGCCGTGAATGTCTCCGATGAAATCTACGCCATCCATGTGTGTGTCACCTGCGCCGGCTGTTCTGGACCACCCATCGTGCCGCTGGTCGCTGTGAACCGGCGTCGTCGAGGGATCCCTGGTCATCCTGCTAAATCAACCCGATGGCGTGCCGATCAATGTCCGGACCCCACGCCGGTTCACAGCGAGCCCGATGGTGGGCGCTGTTGCAGCGTGACGTTATGCCGATCACGATGATAGCAGGCCGCTCGTCATCCGCAGGCGAAATACCTGCCTGTCACTCTTCGCTCCGAACCTGGCTGCCGTCTGAAGGCTGACTGTTCTCCGCGTTCGTCCGCCCCATCGCGCCCACGCGGATCTGCCAGGGAATATCCTCAGGCGGAGCTCTGCCGATGACCCCTGCCGTCTTTGTCGACAGCGCTGGTCGGCTTCCGCCCCGCAGGACGGGAATTCTCTGCAGAAACGCCTGGCTGCCTCCCGCTGGAAGCAACGCGTTCGTGTCCAGGGTGACGCTGCTGAGAGGCAGGCCGAAACGATCGACAAGGGCAATCAGCAGGGCGTCAACGCGGCGCGCTTCTGACGCCCCGTTGTTCATGCGGCCGGAAACTTCCAGGTACAGACCCGCCTGGTCGAGCTTCATTCTGGATGCCGTGACCTCGACGACAACGTCGGGAACACTGCTCCCGGCCCGGCGCAGGGCAACCTCCCCAAGCGCTGAGAGAGTCCTGATCGCATCTCTGCGAACCTTGTCCGCATCCGCCACTGCCGGGGCTGTGAGTGCCTTCTCCGATTGCGCCCGCTCGACAGCCTTGAACGCCTGGACCGCATCCCAGGCCTCGTCGGCCGCCTCGGCGATCGCAAACATGTCCCGCCATTGCAGGCGCTGATCTGCGCCAGCGCATTCGGACCTTGCTGACTCCCGGCAGTCCCATGCCCAGGCGGCTTCACGACGAAAGTATCGCGTGAGCGAATTGAGTTCCGTTCCCGAATAGGTGTTGGCAGCCGCCCCCTCAGCCGGCTCGGGCGCCTTTGCCAGGCTGTATGCATCGAGCTGGTCGTCGATGATTTCCCACACTGACCTGGACTGCGATGCCGGCAGCTCGCCAAGCAGGCCATCGGACGTCGACCTTGCTGAATCGAAGAACGCACAGTCGCGCGGCCATCTGTAACGGAAGGGCGGCGCGAAATGCACGTAGACGTCGCTGGTGTTCCTCGGCGGGTTGAGCAGGCGGATATCAAAGGATCTTGCTTCACCAGGCTCAAGATACTGGAAAGGCAGCAGGGACGACTGACCGGACAGGACGAAATCCCAGCGATCCAGCGCCTCCAGGGTAAGCGGCGGCATCTCCATCCTGGTCCTGCCAGTGTTTCGCGCCGCGCCCGAAACCACCGTCACTTCCCTTCCATTCTCGAAGACGGAAACAGATGTGATGTCCTCGAGATTGACCCCCTTGTAAGAAGGCTGGGGCAGGTCCCTCTTTCGGACGATCGGGCTGAAGAAGATGTCGACAACCGGGAGCGGGCTGAGAGCGCCCTGGACGGCGTCCTCGCGCATGCGTTCGGCCGTTTCGATCTCGGCCTGTGTCGCCCGGCCTGCCGTCCTGGCGACCCGCATATCGCGCACGACCAGGGTCGCCGCATGCGCCTTGCGCGCATTGCCGTCATCAAAACCAATCTTCTGCATCAGGCAGATCAGCGCCGCCGTCTCATCCGGCGAATAATCGGGCGCGCGGCGAGATGCCTGCCTTTGCCCTGTCACAACGATGCGATCACCCTCCGCAGAAGCATCATCCCCCACTTGCGCATTCCATTCGCCTGGAGGCCCCTCTGCATTTGCCGCGCTGGCCAGCTGATCCTGGATCAGCGGTGTCTCCGGCTGCGCCTGCGCAACGCCGTGATCAGCAGCCTCCGGGGAGGGCGGCGTTTCGGCAGTGACCAGGCCGAGGCCGCTTGTCATCTCCGCGCTGATACGAAGTTGCTCCGCGGGTATGTCGAGCTCAAACGGCTTGGCGTCAAAGCTGAAGCAGGCCGACATGGGGAGCACCGCTGCCCCGACCAGGGCTCTGCCGATGCAATGCCGGACAGAAAAATCCATGAGCAGCTCCAGCGAGTTGGTCGGCGCAGCAAGCCACCCGCCCGAAAAGGCGCCTGGTGACAGCCTGCATGATGCAGGCTGTTCTACGCTTGTACACGACTTGCAGATTGTGCGGCCCGGTAACATTGCGGATCGTGGCAGGCCCGCAAGCAGGCATATTGAAAGAGCAGGGGGCCGCAGCTTTAGGCAGGCGACGAAGATCGGCAGTATCCTCCACGACCCGGACCAGCCAGACCCAGATCCGGAGGCAAGTGACGGGCGCCCGGAATCTTTGGGGGCGTCCGCATGAGTGATGTAACCTGGGGCGGGCCATCGGTCTGCCCGCTCAGGCCGAGCGCGGCGCGTTGGACAGCTGAGAGCCTTCCTCGAGACATTCTGCTGCAGTGTGACAGTGCGAGTGGCATCGGTCAGTCACGGATCACCCAGCTCGCCTCGTTCGGGATAGAGAGCGCCGGCGACATCGATCGCGACGCAATCATGCAGGCGCCGGGGTTCGGGCCGCAGCTGGCATGCAGGCCCTGCACCTGGCGCGATGACCTGGAGCAGTGGTTCAGGTTCGATCCTGCAACCCCTATGCGGCGCTGTGGGCGCGATCTGAAGACGCCGCTCGCGCACTTTCAGAATGAGCCGAAGAAATCAGCGCGCCAGGTGCAGGTCCAGGAGAGGCGACTGGCGACGATGACGGCGCGACTGTCAGCGCATGACGGCGCGGTCGCAACTGCCGTTGCGGCGGCGGCAGCCGCCAGGACGGGCGGTGGCGGGGTGACGATCAACGCGGGACGAGGCCGTCGCCACCATCCCGGGTCTGCCTGACTTTGCCTGCTTCAGACCTGAGGATTTCAGTAGGTTTCCCGGGAGCTGCAGGTCGCGGTAGAAAGACGGTGTTGGGGGACGGGCCGCGTAGTCGCAAGGCAGGGGTAACTTCCTGCTGGGCCTTCAGCTGGCTTTCTGTGAGCTCTCTTCGGCTCCACAGTTCGCCCGCTGAAGGCCGCCCTGCGGAAGCATGGATGCTTGCTGCAAAGAGCCCCTGCCGCCTCAGGCCATCTCCGTAACACCTCGCGCGAGCCAGTCAGGAGTCCTGCTTGTCCCGGCGGGCGCTCCAGGTGCACCCCGGAGCAGGCCTGTGATTTTCCGGAGCAGGCCTGTGGCGCGCCCAGTTCGCCGTCCCGAAGCCCGTCCGTCATGTCCCCCAGCCAGATTGACAGCTCACCTAGGGCTGTATCTCACCATACAGCATTGCACGCGCGACGGCTTCGGCCACCGTCCTGCAGCGCAGCTTCCTACGGGCATTGCGCAGATGAAGCTCGACGGTGACGCGTGCAAGTGACAGGCGGTGCGCGACCTGGTCTATCCGCTCTCCGCGCGCAATGAACTGTAGGACATCGCGCTCGCGACCGGACAGGCTGGCGGCATTGCCATGCCGACGCAGGAGTTCACCGACGGCGCCAGCGTGAAACAGATGAGCCAGTGAGACGAGCTCGGGGACGCGCCCGGCGAACATCCTGCTGAACTCTGTCTCGCGCGCGGAGGATCCAATCATGATCGCGGCGCCCGGAAGGCTGGATCCGCGTGGGCCCGCAAGCGGGACAAGAATGCCTGACCTGAGGCCGGCCTCACGCGCTTCTTCAAAGGCGATGTGGCTGTGGGTCCCGCGGGTCGGCGCGTTGTTCCAGCGCATCGGAGCGTGGTTGCCCGCCCGCACATGAGCGAGTACGTGATCGACAAGATCGTATCGCCTGTCGACATAATGAGCGAGCCAGTCGCCTGCCATCGTCGACAGGGCAGGGTCGCAGCGTGCGTCCATGCGCGCCGCTGTTTCCAGATCCAGGAAGCCGTAGTTGATCTGGTCGCAGCCAATGTCCGCAAGCGCCGCAGCGAACTTCTGCCAGCGCTGGTAGGGTTGCTCCTCCCGCAGAACTGTCTCGAAGATGGCCTCGTACCTGAAAGGCGGCGTCGCGCTCATGCCCATGCGGATTGCCACCTGGCGAAGGCGGGCGCGTGGCCGAGGCCAGCGCACAATGCAGATGATGGCACAGCCTGCCAGCAGCCTGCCAGGTCAGTCTGCGTTACATCTGAGCCCAGACCGCCCGAACGATCGAGCCCTTCCCCCGTCCGCAAGGCATCCTCCTGTCACCGCTCGCAATTGTTATCCCTGCCCCCCAAACCGGCGTCTAGGCGCGCGACGGGGAAGATCTAACTATGACTTAGCGTCAACACGCGATGAAGCCGTCGCCGCTTCGTCTATACGGCCTCCATCGCCAGCCCAACCTGAGGAAAACTGTGAATCGGCGTGGGGTCACGGGCGCAGACAGGCGAGTCAGTCCATTGATTTCGCGATGACGAGAGGGGTCCTCCATCGGCGCCTGTTCACAACTCAGCCGGATCGACATATTCCCGGTTGCGGCGACCGTGGGGCCCCCTTCCGGACATTCGCAGTTTGTTGGCAGACGGTAGGCGGCCGGCATCCTGCCGCTTCGGACGCATACTCTAGTTGGGCGCAGCTGCTCGCCGGGACTGACCCGCACAGCGTGTTTCAGTCCACCAGTTTTGCGGCATTTCGGATCATCGTTTGAAGCCGGGTCTTGCGGCGAACCGGAGAGGTGTCCGACTTCGAGACTTGGCCATGCAAACGCACCCAACGGGTCGCTGAAACGATCGCGGCGCTGAGAATTGCGGGGCGGGGGTCCTTGCGCGGGTCCACGCCGAGTCGACGAGCCAAGTCTGTCGCTAGTTCTTCCTGGATCAGGTTTTCGAAGGTCAGGATTGCCGCGTGGACTTCAGGCGAAGGAGATGAACGAAGCACCTCGGCGCGTAGTTCCTCAAACTCCGGAGGCTTTGCTGACAAGGACGCCGCGGCTAGCGCTGACACAACGGCGCTGAAAGGAGAAGCATCGTCTGGGACGGTGTCGAGCGTTCGCTTCAGGTCCTCAAGCCAGGCCTCCTGATCAGCATACAGAATGGCATGCTTGGAGCCGAAATGCCGCCAGAAGGTCGTGGCATCCACGTCAGCGGCCTCTGAAATTTGGGCAATCGTGACGTTGTCGAACCCCTTCTCGCTGAACAGATGCATCGCTGCCTTCTGTATCAACTCTCGTGTTTGTTCGCGCTTGCGCGTGCGCCGTGAGGCCGCGGGTGGGGGAACTGAGACTGTTTGTCGTCGAGCCAATAGAGTCACATGTGCAATACAATGGCAGGTGCAATAGTATTGCATTTTGTGGAGCTGCTGTCTAGGTTTCTCCCGGTGAAGTGACGGGGCAGGTGGTTCCCGAGCTGGTTTCGGGGCGCACTCGAAGAGGGCGGCAATGCGAATTCAGGATCTGGCTTTGCGGCCCGCGAAATGCTCCGCAGGAGAACGCCTGTGACGGACCCAATGGATGCAAGAGCCGCCGCGATCCTGTTTGAAGACGCAAGAACGCACCAGGCATGGACCGCTCGTCCTGTGCCGGACGACTTACTCGTCGAGCTCTATGAGAGGCTTCGCTGGGCGCCGACAAGCATCAACTCCAATCCTGGACGCTTCGTCTTTGTGAAGTCGCCAGAAGCCAAGCAGCGGCTTGCGGCGCACTTGATGCCGATGAATGTCGAAAAGACTCTGGCTGCCCCCGTGTGTGCAATCGTCGCAAAGGATCTCCGGTTCTATGATCTGATGCCCCAGCTTTTTCCGGGGCGTCCCGTAAAGGCGGGCATTGAGGCCAACCCGGCGCTCGCGGACACGACCGCCACGCGCAATGCAACTCTGCAGGGAGCTTATCTGATCCTGGCAGCGCGGTCGTTGGGCCTCGATTGCGGGCCGATGTCGGGTTTCAATCAAGCTACGCTGGATGCGGAGTTTTTTCCTGATGGCGGATGGAAGTCCGACTTCTTGGTCAACCTGGGATACGGGGACACCCAGAAGCTCTGGCCTCGCAACCCGCGCCTGGATTTCCAACAAGCGTGCAAGATCGCATGAGGGCCTGCGAGCAGTGAGGTGAAGGACGCGAACAGAAGTGGAGTGCAGCGGTTCAGGCTGCTTCCTGGCGAAGAAACCGATCAGGGGAACAACGTGAAACTTCGGATTATTGCTGCATCAGTTTTTGGCGTCTCGCTGTCGGTCGCAGGCGTTTCGTGTGCAAACGGGCCGCAGGCGGGTCAGCGAGCCGAAGCACCTGCCCGGGCCGACAACTTCCGCCTGGTCGACAACACCGGCATCGCGCAGGACCTTTTGCGACTCGTGGACGTAAAAGCCATCGTGGTGATGGCTCAGCTCAACGCAGATTCGACATCCCGAGCGGCGGCACAGTCTCTGGAAGAGCTCAAGACGCAGAACCCTGATGTCGCCTTCCTGATGATCAATTCCTCCCTGGTCGATACGCGCGAAAGCATTGCAGCCGAGGCGCGGGCGCAGGGCTACACCATCCCGATTCTCGACGACGATCTGCAGTTCGCTGGCGAACAGCTTGGCTTCAACACTGCGGGTGAAGCTCGATTGATTGAGCCAAGAACGCTCCGAATCCTCTACGCTGGACCGGTCGCTGCAGCCGGCGCTCGCCTGCCTGCAGAAGGCTATCTTGCCGAGGCCCTGGCGGCGGTGAAGGCGGGGTCTTTGCCATCAAGCAAGACAGTCGACACGAAAGGCTCACTCATTGATTTTCCCGAGCGCGCCCGGGGCAATGAACACCTGGCGATTTCCTATGCCACCGACATCGCTCCGATACTCGAACGCAAGTGCGTGACGTGCCACCAGGTTGGCGGCATTGGTCCTTTCGCGATGGACAGCTATGAGGCCCTACGCGGTTTCGCGCCGATGATCCGCGAGGCCATTCGGACTGACACGATGCCGCCCTGGCATCCAGATCCAAAGGTTGGCGCATTCCACGCCAATCCTGATCTGACAAGTCATGAGGCGCGTACGCTGGTGCATTGGGTGGAAGCGGGTGCCCAACGTGGATCGGGCGATGATCCTCTGGTGAAGGCCGCGCATATTGCTGCTGATTGGCCGCTCGGTCGCCCGGATCTGATCATCGACATCCCCGAATTCAAACTGCCGGCGTCGGGCGCGGTAGATTATCAGTATCCGATCGTTGTGAACCCCCTGTCCGAGCGGCGCTGGGTCCGGGCCGCCAGCTATCTTCCGGGCGAGCGACGCGGCGTGCATCACATCCTTGGGGGATATCTATCCGTGCCTAAGGGGGGCGGCCAAGAAGCGATGCAGCGCTGGGAGGCGTCCTATGGCGACTTTGCCGTGGGCGGAGACGCCTTTGTTCTGCCACCTGATATCGGCATCGAACTTCCGCCGGGAGGCGGACTGAACTTCCAGATGCACTACACGCCCTTTGGCAAGGAGGCGACGGATCGCTCGCGCCTGGGCCTGTATTTTTATCCTGAGAAAGAGAAGCCCAAATTCGCAATGCGACACGGGCGCATCATCGATGCGTTCATAGAGATACCGCCGGGCGAAGAACTGCACGGCGAGACCGCCTACACAAAGTTCGACAAAGACGCGCTCCTCTATGCCTTCTTTCTGCATACGCATTATCGCGGACGGGCCGCGCGCGTGGAATTGGTAACGAAGAGTGGCGCGCGCACGACGCTGATCAATCTGCCGCGCTATGACTTCAACTGGCAGCGTACATACACGTTCGCCGAGCCAGTCGTGGCGCCTGCCGGTTCGAAAGTCATTGTCACCTACTGGTATGACAACTCTGTCCGCAACCTGGCCAATCCCGATCCGAGGGCAACGGTGCGCAATGGCGAGCAATCGTGGGAGGAGATGCACTATACGTCCTTCTACTACCGCTGGACCGGTGAGACGAC
>SXGS01303653.1_pt1 | contig 10469 bp, 9 predicted proteins | sample 3174681 | NCBI WGS metagenome assembly SXGS01 (sample SAMN11356861, study PRJNA531348) | freshwater metagenome | isolation source: freshwater sample F1-80 | place: China: Fuxian Lake, Yuxi | collected 2017-12-25
CGCGCCCCCTCATCTCGCCCGCCATTCTCGAAGAGGATCTGCCGCTGACCGAGTCCGGCGCGACGCTGGTCAACACGGCGCGGCACGCAATTGGCAATATCTTACAGTGTCATGACGACCGCCTGCTAGCCATCGTCGGCCCCTGTTCCATTCATGATCCGGCGGCAGCGCTCGAATACGCGCAGCAACTGCAGCCTGTCGCCACCCGCCTCGCGCGCGACTTGCTGATTGTTATGCGCGTTTATTTTGAAAAACCCCGCACCGTCGTTGGCTGGAAAGGCCTCATCAACGACCCCCACCTCGATGGCAGTTTTCAAGTCAACACCGGCTTGCGCTTAGCCCGCCGGCTCCTGCTCGATATCAACGCTCTAGGCCTGCCCATCGGCACGGAATTTCTCGATACCACCCTTGGACAATATTATGCGGACCTCGTAGCTTGGGCCGCCATCGGCGCCCGCACGACCGAAAGCCAAATTCATCGCGAACTCGCTTCCGGCCTCTCGATGCCAGTCGGTTTCAAAAATCGCACCGACGGTGATCTGCAGGTCGCGGTTGATGCCATTGTGTCCGCCCAGCATCCCCACTCTTTTCCTTCCCTCACCCGCGAAGGCGCACCCGCGATCCTCAGCACCACCGGCAACCCCGAAGGTCATCTCGTACTGCGCGGGGGCAGTCGCACCGGACCAAATTTTAACCGCGCCGCCGTCCAGACCGCCGTGGCTCTGCTCAAGCAATCGACGGCGGCGCCGGTCGTGCTCATCGATTGTAGTCACGGCAATAGCGGCAAAGAGCCCGCCGCCCAGATCACCGTGGCTCGGGATATCGCCGACCAAATTGGAAGCGGCGAACGCGCAATCATCGGCGTCATGCTCGAAAGCAATCTCGTCGCCGGCAGCCAAAAACACGAGCCAGGCTGCGCTTTGATTCATGGGCAAAGCATCACCGACGCTTGCCTCTCCTGGCAGGAAACTCTCCCCGTGCTCGAGCAATTAGCCCAAGCCGTAACGGCTCGGCGCCGCAGTCGAGCCTGAATTTTTTCGCGATGCGCGTGCTTATCGCCTTCGATAAATTTAAGGACGCGCTGTCGGCCGCCGAAGCCTGTGCGGTGGCCGCGACGACCCTGCGAATCCAATCGCCTGATTGGCAACTCGATCTCTGCCCGCTCACCGATGGGGGCGAAGGCTTCGGCGAAACTCTCACCACTGCGGCCCACGGCGAAATACGCACCCCCCTCGTCACCGGCCATCGCGGGCAGCCAATCAAGGCCCGACTCGGATTCATCACCGCCAACAATGTTCCCGCGAACGCGACTCGACACCTCGCGTTGGAAAATAATCCGAGCGTCATCAACGCGCCCCTCGCGATCGTCGATCTGTCATCCGCCAGCGGACTCGCCTTACTGGCGCCCAGCGAACGCGATCCCTGGCAAACTTCCACCGACGGCACCGGCGAACTCGTGCGGCTCGCCGCGGAGGCCGGGGCGGGCACGATCTTAATGGGCGTCGGTGGCAGCGCGACTAATGACTTGGGACTCGGCGCACTCGCCGCCTTAGGTTTTAAATTTTATGACGGCGCGGGCGCCGATCTCGGAGTGCCCACGCCCGCTCGCTGGTCGCAAATTCAGCGTATCGATCGATCCGGTGCGCGAAAAATTCCCCCTATTTTTATCGCCTGCGATGTCACGAACCCACTCCTCGGTCCCCGCGGAGCCACGACGACCTTTGGTCCGCAAAAAGGATTACGCGCTGCCGATATCGCGGCACTCGAGGCTCAGGCCGTGCGTCTCGCCACCCTCCTCTGCGCGACGTGCGAACAACCCCTCACCCTGGCGCAGACTCCCGGAGCCGGCGCGGCCGGCGGCATCGCCTTCGGACTGATGGTTGCGTACGGCGCAAGACTAGTACCGGGCTATGACCTCGTGTCTGCTTGGCTAAATTTACCCAGCCGACTGCAGGCGGCCGATCTCATCTTAACCGGAGAAGGCCGCTTTGATCTCACTTCGCTGCAGGGCAAAGGCCCCGGCTCACTGGTCAGCGCCGCTCGACGACTCGGCAAACCTGTCCATGTTTTCGCCGGCAGCCTAGGCTTACCTGCCGATCGCGAACTCCATGCCATCACACCAGCTGACCTGCCACTTGCCGTGGCGCTTCCCCGCACGGCTGAGTTGCTCGCTAGCGCCATCGCCCGCGAGCGACTCGATCAACTCTCGCTACGATGACCCATTCCCCCCGATTCTCCTCGCCAACGCGTCGAGGCATTTTCAAAAATCACAGCTTATGCTGCTTCGGTCTTTCGTGAAAATTTCTCTCGGCACGCTCGCGGTCGGTTTTTTAGCGATGAGTTTGGGTTGCGTCAGCAAACCTACCAAGGCAGCCGTTAAATTACCACCCCCGGCTATCAGTCGGCCCGGCCCGATAACGATTACTCCACCCGCCGAAAAATTGCCCCCGGTTCTGCTCGGCATCGATGTTTTGGAAGCGGATAAATTTGCCGCCATTGCCGGGAAAAAAATCGGCCTGCTCACCCATCCCCCTGGCGTCAATCGCCGCGGCGAAAGTACCCTCGAGGTTCTCCGCCGCGCGCCTAATGTAAAATTAGTCGCCCTGTTCGCCCCGGAACATGGCCTCGAGGGACAAGTTAAGGCGGGTGATAATTTTGGCGACACCGTGGATAAGCGCACCGGCTTGACGGTCTACTCCCTCCACGGAAAAAACCGCAAGCCCACCAAAGCCCAGCTCAAAGGCCTCGATGCCCTCGTCATCGACCTTCAAGATATCGGCGTACGTTCTTATACTTTCAATGTCGTGATGCGCCTCGCGATGGATGCTTGTTTCACGCACGGCGTTGAAGTCATCGTCTTGGATCGACCCAATCCCCTCGGCGGCTTGAAAGTCGATGGACCGCCGCTCGATCCAGAAAATATGAGCGGCGTCGGCGCTTTTCCGCGCATGCCGTACGTGCATGGGCTAACGATTGGGGAAATTGCCCGCATGGCCAAAGAGGGCTCGCGCGCGATCGCGGGCATGCCGCTCTCTGAAGAAGTACGCGCCAAGGGGAAATTAACCGTCATTCCCATGCGTGGTTGGACGCGCGCCATGCGCTGGCCAGACACTGAATTAAAATGGATCGCGACCTCCCCCAACGTACCCAGTTACGAGGCCGTCATTGGCTACGCGATGGTGGGACTCGGCACCCAAAATAGTGGTTGGACCTGGGGCATCGGCCGCGATTTTCCATTTCGCGGCATCGGTTTTCCTAGGAAAACTCCCGATGAGATTATCAAAGCCCTCGAGGCCTACAAAATTCCCGGCCTCAAGCTAGTAAAACTACCGGGCCTCGATCGTGGAGGTAAAATCATCACGGGGGTCTATGTGCAAATCGCCGATTGGGAGGCGTGGCATCCGACCGAACTCTCCTTCTATATGCACAAGCAAGCGGCAACTTGGCAGCGGCTGAATCCTTTTGCCACGCTCACCAGCGAGGAGGCCCGCACTTTTAAAATTCATGTAGGCTCCAATGCATGGCTCACCGCTCTCAGCCGTGAAGGCCGCACCATCAATGTCGCTAGCTTTATCCAAAACTGGACGACCCGCGCGAAGATCTACCAGGACGAAACCAAGAAGTTTTGGCTCTACCGGTAAGCGCACGCTCGACGCAGCCTTCGCTGCCGAAAAAATAATCAAGGAGCGCGGGGCTTGGCTTAAAAGCCCGCGCGCTGACGGCAGGAATATTTATTTAGCGTCCGAGCGGGCGGCGCTATTCTTAGCCACCCAAGCATCGTACGCCGCCCGAGGCATAAACTGCAGCGAGGCTGAGTTAATGCAGTAACGCTGACCAGTGGGCGCCGGGCCGTCAGGAAAAACATGGCCGAGATGACTGCCATCAACGGCACTGTGCACCTCGACGCGCTCCATGCCCCAACTACTATCACGCGTCTCCGCCACAAAGGCGGGCTCAATGGGCTTCGTGAAGCTGGGCCAACCAGTGCCCGAATCAAATTTATCGCGGCTATCGAATAACGGAGTGTCGCTGCCGACGGCAAAATAAACTCCGTCCGCATGATGATTCCAGTACTCATTGCGAAAGGGCGGCTCCGTACCCTGCTGCCGCGCCACCTTAAATTGCTCGGGCGTCAGGAGCGTGCGCCACTCGGCCTCCGTGCGCTGCACCTTCGTCTTGCTCATATCAATCACGACTCGCGACGGGAGCCCGCAGGCGGATTTTTCATCGCCTGGAGCACAATAAGGGACCGCGGCGTTTTGATCTTTAGCTTTCATAGTCGAATCGGCGGCGGTTAAGAGGCCGGCCCCAGCGAGTGTCGCGAGCAGGGCCAGCGTGGAGCGAGACGATGCGGTCATGAGAAAAGAGTGAGCTAAGAATTAGCTTTTGGCAAACACGGCTGACTGCTCAACCCCGTCGGGCCCTATTCTGTGCGCACCTGCACCGTCCCATCATGGAACTCATTTACGAGGACTTGCCCCGGCTTAAGGCCCTGCGCGCGCGGCACCGGCCGACCGGCGGCATCTCGGACGATCACATAACCTCGTTTAAGCACTGAGGCGGGACTCGCTGATTCCAACCGCTTCCAAAGTGACAGCAACCGATGCGATTCCTGCTGCACCCGCTTTTCCGGCGAAGCCTGCGCGAGCCGGGCTCGCACGGTCCGGACCGTCTCCCGTCGTAATTGCAGAGCCGCTTGAGTTGCGGCGCTCAAGCGATTGCCGAGATCGTCGAGCCGAAGATAATTTTGCTCAATGGCCGCCACCGGCGAAAGCAGCCGCAAGCGACTGCGCGCGTGAGCCAGCTTCTCTTGCGCGCGCCCGACCACAGAATCGAGCGCGGTAACCATCCCCTCCCCAGCGCGGGTCAGGCGATCGCGGGCCTCAAGATAGTTGCTCGATATTAATTCCGCCGCCCCGCTCGGCGTTTCCGCGCGCACATCAGCCGACAGGTCACAGAGCGTAAAATCGATCTCATGCCCCACCGCGGATATAATCGGGACGCCACAGGCCGCCACGGCCCGCACTAATAATTCTTCATTAAACGCCCACAAATCCTCAATACTCCCGCCCCCGCGCCCCACCACGAGTAGATCAAAAATGTTAAGCCCCTCCGCGAGCGCGAGCATCGCGGCGATTTCGGCCGCCGCGCCTTCACCCTGCACCTTCGCCGGCAGCACCACCAAACGCCCGGTCCAACCGCGCCGCGTCAGGATCCGCATGAAATCCTGCACCGCCGCTCCAGTCGGCGAAGTAATAAAGCCCACCGTCCGCGGCAACAGCGGGAGCGGCTGCTTGCGGGCCGCCTCAAACAAGCCCTCCGCCGCCAACTGCTGCTTCAATTTTTCAAATTCTTGCTGAAGTCGCCCCGTGCCATGCTCGATCAGCGCTCTGACGACGAGTTGATACTGGCCGCGCGCCTCGTAGACGCTGATTTCACCGTAAACTAAAACCTGCAAACCATCCCGCAAGACCACGGTCTGACGCTGCGCATCACCCCGAAAAAGCACGCAGCTAATTTGCGCGCCGACATCTTTCAGCAAAAAATAAATATGCCCGCTGGCCTGGGCCCGAAGATTGGAAACCTCGCCCCGCACCCACCCAGGACGCAGCCCGCCCTCGAGCAAGGTCTTCACCTCGTGCGTAAACTCGGTGACGGAGCGGATCCGCCCAGCATCGTCGAGCGTTAGGTCAGGAGTTTTTTTTGCCATAATGCCGGCGAACAAAATGAATTAACAGTGACAAGCCGACAATGGCACTGAGACCGATAATCGCGAGCCGCGACTTACCTTGCAAAATAGCATCACCAAAAATGACAAAGCCGATACTCATTGGCATAACTACCGCCCACGAGACCCAGAGGTAGGTTAAAAAACGAACCCGCGCGAGGCCCAGCAAATAACTTTGCACAAAATAAGGCGGGCCCGGTGTGATACGCACGATCAAGGTTAATTCGCTATGATCAGCCTCCTGAAGTTGCGGCACCCGATATTTGGTCTGCGCAATTAAATGCTCCAACCATGGCCGCAAACCAGCGGCCACCAACCAGTAGGTCAGCACTAAATTAACCGCTAGCGCGATGCCGCAGTACAGTAACACGAGCGGCAGACCGAGCTGGGCCCCGAAAGTAGCACCTGCCGTCAAGGTGAACGCTAGCATCGGACAACCCACCGCTGGCAGTATCGCCATCGCGGTAAAAAAGGCCAGCGGCCCCGCATCCCCCAGCACGTTCAGGCCATCATCTAGCGCGAACCGCAGACTAAAATCATGAATTTTTAGCCACCAGAAGCCGGCGCTAGCCAAGGCCAGCAAGAAAAGGAGCCCGATAATTAATTTTAAGAGCGACGGACGTTTTTCCACCTCCCCACCATGCCGAAATCGCTTCGGCCCCGTCAAGGGCGGAGGCGCGGCACCCTCGTCGCTCAAGGTTTCAAAGCTACTCGCCGATAAGCCGCTAAACTAAAAAAGTTATTTTCGTCGCCGTAAAAAAACCAGGTGCGTTTCTCAACTCGTCCCTCTCGTCCCGCGAAATGTCGCGCCGGCACCACTAACCAGCCGGACCAATGCTGGACCGCCGCTTCGGCCGTGACGGGCAATTCAGCCAGCGTTTGCAGCTCAACTCTTCGATTTTCTTCAGTTCGTAAAAATGCCGCCAGCGGTTGATTGACCGGCAACGCCACCCGCAAGGGAGATCCGATTTGATCAAGCGCTCCCGTCCAAGCCCTCACCTGATGGTAGACGGTATAACCTAAAGCTCGCTCGGGCTGCCGGACCGCGGGCCAACCGGCCTGATAAGCATAAGCCGTGCTTTGCCAAAGCGTCAGGCTGGCACCCACGGCAGCTAAAGCCCAACCCGCGATCCGTGCGTAGCGGGGCAGCGAGGCCAATCCCCACGCGGCCACCACCGCCAGCCAAGGCGCGACGAGCACCCAGAATCGAAAACTATAAGGATGCCACTGCAGCAGCGCATAGAGCCAAATCTCAAAAAGCCCCACGCCCACGCTCCACCCAATTGCTAAATTCGCTCCCTGGCGCCGACGCTGGAGCAACGCAGCGCAAAAGGCGAGCAACGCCAAACCAAGACTCAGCACACCGACGGAAGCAACATCCGCATCCGGAGCGGGCAGCCGAAGAACTTTTTGCACGTTCGCCCGTCGATCCAGTTCATCGAAGGAGAATCGATCAGCGGAGGGCAACGGTGCGGCCAGTGACTCCGCCAGTGACTGGGCGCACTCGCCCCAACCAAGCGGCTGGGCGTTCGGTTCGAATAATTGCGCGAGCGTCGTGTGCAAATTGAGGCGAAGTTTTTTACTACGATCGGCTAGGGATAATTCAGGGCCGTGTTGTTGCTGCCTAGCCGCCGCGGGGCCCATGATATTGCCGTACGTCTCGAGATTGCGCATTAATCCAGGGACAACCAGCAACAGAGTAGCGAGCAGACCCGCCAAAAAAGTTGTTAGCCACGCGCGGCCAGCCAGCCGATAGCGCCAAGCGCACCACACCACCCACCCCAAAACACTCGGCGCCAGATAAAATAAAGTGCCCCTAGATCCAAGGGCCAAAGCGACCCCCGCCCCACCGAGCCTTGATCCCGCTGGAGCGCTATTAGCCAAAGATAAAAAGCCGCCGCAAAAATCCCCGCGGTAAATAAATCCGTATATGCGGCACTAAACTGCGGCCCGACATTAGCCATCCCCAAGAGCAAGCCGGCCGCACCCAGAGCAGCCGCGCGACCTAAACCCGGACAGCGCGCCAGCCCCGCCATGGCGACCCGCAGCAGACCACCCCCGAGCGTCTGCGCTAGGGCCACCCAGGCGAAGCCCGTGCGGTGAGCTGCCGCTAGCCAAGCCATGACCAAATCCGGCGCGACGGGCATATAATTTAACCGCGCATCATCGGTCGCAAAATGCGTGATCCGCCCCTCCTGCAGCCAGAGCCCAAGGCGCGAAAGCCGATAAGTGAGCGCATCGTAAACCACGGGCTCCCCGTGCACTGCCAACAATATGAAACCAATATAAATGATAGCGAGCACCGCACTGAGCCCCGCCACCAAGCGGCTGCTCCATAGAATTTCTATACATTTCCTGCCCAGACCACCCAAAGCGGCGGCATCGTCCGCTAAATTATTTCTGCGCCAACTCGCCAAACCAAAAAATGCCCCGGCATGCGCGAGCAAAAACCCCTTAGACCCCAACGCACCCAGCCCACTCAAGATTTCCCCGCTTGCCGTTACTAGTAATAATAGGGCTAGCCCCCAAGCGATGAGCTGACCCAACACCCCCGACGAGGGATTGAGCGCCCGCTGCGCCAACCATGCGGCGCTAATCGTTAACAGCCCATCTAAACTAAACTGGTAAATAAGAAATGCGTCGCTCACAGCAGATATTAAAATCGTCTCTGCATGTCAGTCGGCCCCCAGCAGCGCCGCAAGGTTATCCGCTCAGCCAAACGCCCTAGGACATCGCGAAAAATCAAGCTTCCGTTAGCGCGGTCCTCCCCTAACGTTGGCCCCCGATACCGCATGAAACTATCTATCGTTATTCCCTGCTACAATGAGCGCAAAACCATCCGAACGATCGTGGATGCCGTCCGCGCGGCCCCAGTCGCCGAGATGGAAATTATCATTGTCGATGACTGCTCGAGCGATGGCACTCGTGACATCTTACGCAACGAGATCACGCCACTGGTGGCGCGGGTAATTTACCACGACACCAATCAAGGCAAGGGTGCCGCATTGCGCACCGGCTTTGCGGCCGCAACGGGCGATGCGATTATTGTTCAGGACGCCGATCTGGAATATGATCCGCAAGAATACCCTCGCTTGTTAAAGCCTATCCTCGACGGCAAAGCTGATGTGGTCTTTGGCTCACGCTTCATGGGCGCAGAAGCGCACCGCGTGGTTTATTTCTGGCACATGGTGGGCAATCGCTTCCTCACCCTGCTCTCGAATATGTTTACCGGGATTAATGTCACCGACATGGAAACCTGCTATAAGGTATTCCGCCGCGAGGTGCTGCAGAAAATTGTCATCGAGGAGAATCGTTTTGGCTTTGAGCCCGAGATTACAGCGAAGATTGCCGCGGTGCCTAACTGCCGGATCTATGAAGTTGGCATTTCTTATTACGGTCGCACTTACGCCGAGGGGAAAAAGATCGGCTGGCGGGATGGTTTTCGGGCCATCTATGCGATTCTTAAATATAATTTATTTCGCTAACCTGCTCCGTCTTTTAAGAACCTGATTAATTGCGCCGGCGCTGCCTCTGATTTTTCAGTCCCCCCTTTTTAATCTGCCATGACTCGCGCCGCCACGACTAATCAGGTAACGCTCGTCATTCCTGTTTTTAACGAGGAAGCCGTCCTCCCGGAATTATTGGGGCGCCTCACCGCTTTATTTGATAAACATCCCGCGATTACTTGGAGCGCTTTATTGGTAAACGATGGGAGCCGTGACCAGTCTGCGCAGATCATCCGCGCGCAAAATGCGAACGATGCCCGCTTCCAACTGCTCGAACTCACGCGCAATTTTGGTTTTCAGGCCGCCCTCGCGGCCGGTCTTGCGGAAGCCTCAGGCGATGCGCTGGTGACCCTTGATGCTGATTTACAGGATCCGCCGGAAGTCAGTCCTGAGTTAGTCGCCCAGTGGCGCGCCGGCCTCGACGTTGTCCGCGCCGTGCGGCGCTCGCGCCAAGAGACCGGGGCGCGGCGCGCGGGCATGGATCTTTTCCATCGTCTTTTTGGCCGCGTCACTGATTTCCCCATCGAAGCTAACACCGGCACCTTTGGGCTCATGGATCGTGAGGCGGTCGATGCCCTTAATCGACTCCCGGAGCGGAATCGTTTCTTTCCCGGACTGCGTTCTTGGGTCGGCTTTACCACCGGCGAAGTTTTTTATGATCGGCAAGAGCGCGCCGCCGGCGAACCCCAGCAGACCTTGGGCAAATTACTGCTCTACGCCCTTGATGGAATTTTTAGCTTTTCCTATCTTCCCCTGCGCCTGCTGACGTATACGGGAGTTTTCATCGCGCTCGTCGGATTTGCCGCGGCCGTTTTTTACACCGTGCGCCGACTGCTCAATATTGAAACCGCCCCGACTGGCTACACGACACTGGTAACAATCGTCTTATTCCTCGGCGGCGTGCAGCTGATTGGCATCGGCGTGCTCGGTGAATATCTCGGCCGCGTTCATGATGAAGTGAAGCACCGGCCGCTTTATCTGATTCGCCGCGACCCCACTAAGGCAACCACGCCGCGGAAAGTCTGATGAGTCGGCTGCGTTCGCCGGGCCTCATTATTTTGATGGCATTCTTAGCCGTCATTGGTTGGCTGCTCATTGCCACCACGTTCATGCCGTACGATGACGAAGGTTATGTGCTCCTCAGTCTGGCCAATTTCAGTGAACACGGCGGCTTGTACGATCAAGTCTTCACCCAATACGGCCCTTTCCCCTTTCTCTATTATGATCTACTCCAC
>SXGS01210689.1_pt1 | contig 10468 bp, 11 predicted proteins | sample 3174681 | NCBI WGS metagenome assembly SXGS01 (sample SAMN11356861, study PRJNA531348) | freshwater metagenome | isolation source: freshwater sample F1-80 | place: China: Fuxian Lake, Yuxi | collected 2017-12-25
AGATCTTTTGTGTTTGGCGCATATCTCTCCATGAATCTTTCGCCTTCACTATTAACTAAAAACCCACCTTCACCTCTAACACCTTCTGTTATTAAAGTACCAACACCATAAATTCCTGTAGGATGAAATTGAACAAATTCCATATCTTGAAGCGGTAAGCCAGCTCTTAAAACCATCGCATTACCATCTCCTGTGCAAGTGTGTGCTGAAGTTGCTGTTTGATAAACCTTTCCATAGCCACCGGTTGCAATAATTGTAATATGAGATCTAAATCTATGAATAGTTCCATCGGTTAAGTTCCAAGCAATCAAACCTTTGCATTCTCCATTTTTCATAATTAAATCTAAAGCAAAGTATTCTATAAAAAATTCTGTATTATGTTTTAGTGCTTGGCCATAAAGGGTATGAAGTATCGCATGGCCAGTTCTGTCAGCTGCAGCACAGGTTCTTTGTACGGTCCCATTGCCATAATTTTTTGTCATCCCACCAAAAGGTCTTTGGTAAATTTTACCATCTTCTGTTCTACTAAAAGGAACTCCATATCTTTCAAGTTCAATTACAGCGCGCGGTGCTTCTTTACATAAATATTCGATAGCATCTTGATCGCCCAACCAATCAGAGCCTTTAACGGTGTCGTACATATGCCATCTCCAATCGTCTTCACCCATATTACCTAGCGCAGCAGATATTCCACCTTGAGCAGCTGAAGTATGACTTCGAGTTGGAAAAACTTTCGAAACACAAGCTGTTTTTAATCCTGCTTCTGAAAGACCCACTGCAGCTCTTAGTCCAGATCCACCAGCTCCAAGAACTACGACATCGTACTCATGTTCTATAATTTTATATGATCTCATTAATTTAATTTAATTAAACTTAAAATAGTTAATATAGGTATGATTATAGCAAAGATATATAACGTTTTCGTTGCGACATTTTTAGTTTTTTCATCTTTGATATAGTCTTCAAAAATCTCACTGATTGTTAGGCTAAAAAAAGAAAAAGCAGTAATAATGAATAAAGAATACAAAAATTTTGAGGAAGTTTTAGAAAAAAAACTAATTATTTCAACATATTCAACATCAAAAATTGATACTAAATTAATTATAAACCAAATCATTAATGGGATTAGAAAACCTGAACTAAACTTTATCAATAACCATTTTTTTGTAGAATTATGCATACTAAATAAGACTTCTTCCAAATAAATATATTAAAATTGTTAAAACTAAGGAGCCAATAATAGTTAAGACTCCTGTAATTTTAGAAATTTTTAAATCAAAACCATATCCTAAATCCCAAGCTAAATGTCTAATTTCATTCAAGATATGAAAACTGAAAGACCAACTAAGACTTATAATCATAAATTTACCAAAAAAAGACTGGAAAAAATTTTTTATAATTTCATAATTTTGCTCACCAAATAATAGTGAACTAGTCCATAAACAAATTAAAGTTATAGCAATGGCATTAACGATACCAACAATTCTATGCGTTATAGAAAGCAATGATGTAATTTTCCACCCATAAATTTGGATATGGGGTGATAAAGGATTTTTTTCGTACATCTTATTTAATATACTTTTTAATTAAAGCTTGAGCAATTTGAACTGTGTTTAATGCAGCACCTTTTAATAAATTATCTGAAACAATCCATAAATTTATAGCTTTTTTATTTGAGTTATCTTTTCTAATTCTAGAAATATAAGTTAAATAACTTCCTTCTGCCTCAAATGGAGTCATATACCCACCATTTTTTTGTACATCAATTACTTTACAACCGGGGGCTTTTTTTAATAATTGATAAACTTTTTGTAAACTATAGTTTTTTTTAAATTCAATGTTTACTGACTCTGAATGTGATGTTCTTACTGGAACTCTCACACATGTAGCTGTCATTTTTATGTCTCGATCTAAAATTTTTTTTGTTTCACTCTCTATTTTCCATTCTTCTTTTGTATATCCATCTTTTGTAAACTTATCGATGTGAGGAATGAGGTTAAAAGCTATTTGTTTTGTAAAATTTTTAGATTTTATTTTTTTACCTTTTAAAAAAGTTTTTGTTTGACTAAATAATTCATCCATAGGCGCTTTACCTGCCCCGGATACAGCTTGGTATGTTGAAACTACAACTCTTTTAATTTTAAATTTATCGTGCAATGGTTTTAATGCTAGAACTAACTGAACCGTTGAACAATTTGGATTTGCAATAATATTTCTTTTTTTATAATTTTTTAGAGCTTTTTCATTAACTTCAGGCACAACTAAAGCAATATCTTTATCCATCCTAAAATGTTTTGAATTATCAATAACAATAGTTTTTTTAGCTGCAATGGGAGCCCATTTTTCTGCAATAACACTACCAGCAGCAAAGATAGTTATCTTTGCTTTTGCAAAATTATATCTTTCTAAAGCTTCAACTTTAATTTTTTTATTTTTGAAAGTAATTATTTTTCCTGCACTTTTTTTTGAAGCGACTAAAAAAAGATTATCAATCTTAATTTTCGACTTCTCAAGGATATCAATGGTTTTACGGCCTACATTGCCTGTTGCACCAACTATTGCAAAATTCATAAAAATTATTTCTATTTAAGCTTGCTTATAATAGCATCACCCATCACTGATGTGGCTACTTCTTTTTTGCCAGCAGACATAATATCTTTCGTTCTTAGTCCATCATCCAATACTTTTTGAACTGCTAAATCTATTAAATCAGCCTCAGCATCAAGATCTAAAGAATATCTCATAGCCATCGATAAACTCAAAATACTTGCAATTGGATTTGCTATATTTTGTCCAGCAATATCAGGTGCAGATCCGTGAATGGGTTCGTACATTGCTCTCATTTTTCCATTTTTATCTTTAGCTCCTAATGAGGCCGAAGGTAGTAAACCTAAAGATCCTGTTAACATCGCAGCCTCATCAGATAAAATATCACCAAATAAATTATCAGTTACAATAACATCAAACTGCTTAGGATCTTTTAAAAGCTGCATAGCGCAATTATCTGCTAACATATGATTGAGCTCTATTTTTTTAAATTCTTTATCTCTTAGTGCTTGTACTTCTTCTTTCCAAAGAAGTCCTGCTTCCATTACATTTGATTTTTCACAAGATGTTACTTTGTTTTTTCTTTTTTTTGCTAATTCAAAAGCAACTCTTGCTACTCTATGAATTTCACTAGTTGTGTAGGTATGTGTATTTATACCTCTTCGCTCACCGTTTTCGATAGGCATTATTCCTCTCGGTTCTCCAAAATAAATACCGCCTGTAAGTTCTCTTACAATCATAATATCTAAACCTAATATAATTTCTGGCTTTAAAGTTGATACATCAACCAATTGTTTAAAACATATTGCTGGTCTTAAATTAGCAAATAATTTTAGCTCTTTTCTAAGTTTCAAAAGTGCTCGCTCAGGTTTTTTAGCAAATTCTAAATTATCCCACTTAGGTCCACCAACTGCTCCTAAGATAACTGCCTCACTCTCTAATGCATTATAAAAAACTTCATCTGTAATGGGATTTTTATGTTTATCATAAGAAGCACCACCGATTAATCCTTCATCAATCACAAAATCTAAAGATTTATTTTTATTTAGCCACTCTAAAGTTTTTCTTACTTCGCCTATAACTTCAGGTCCAATACCATCTCCAGGTAGTAATAATATTTTTCTTTTTTTAACTTTAATCATTATTTGTCAACCAAGGTTTTGAGTTTTTAATTTTTATTTCATAGCTTTGAATGCTTGCTGATTTTTTTAAAGATAATGCAATATCATCTAAGCCTTCTAGTAAACATTTTTTTTTAAATGAATCTAAATCAAATTTAACGACTTTATTGCCATACAAAATTTCTTGGGACTCAAGTTTAATTTCAATATTTTGCTCTCTTTTGGAGTAATCTGCTAATTCTTGAATATTTTTTTCATCTAACGTGATTGGAAGAATTCCATTTTTAAAGCAATTATTATAAAAAATATCTGCAAAACTAGGAGCTATTACACATTTAATACCAAAATCTAATAAAGCCCAAGGTGCATGCTCACGAGAGGAACCACATCCAAAATTTTTTCCAGCTAAAAGTATTTTAGACTCATTGAAAGGCTTTTTATTTAAAATAAAATCTTTGATTGGATTATCTTTCTCATCATATCTCATTTCATAAAATAAATTTTTTCCAAGACCAGTTCTTTTAATTGTTTTTAAAAACTGTTTTGGAATAATCATATCGGTATCAATATTTAAAATAGGCATATGAGCAGGTATGCTCTTTAAAGTATTAAATTTTTCCATATTATTGAAACTTTCTTACATCGGTCAGACAACCCTCGATAGCTGCGGCTGCAGCCATAGCTGGACTAACTAAATGAGTTCTTCCACCTCGGCCTTGTCGTCCTTCAAAATTTCTATTTGAAGTTGATGCACATCTTTCTTTAGGATTTAATTTATCTGCATTCATTGCTAAACACATAGAACAGCCTGGTTCTCTCCAGTCAAAACCTGCTTCGATGAATATTCTATCTAAACCTTCTTGTTCGGCTTGAGCTTTAACTAATCCAGAGCCAGGTACCACCATAGCACTTACCGTTTTTGCAACTTTTTTTCCCTTAACAATTTTTGCTGCATTTCTTAAATCTTCGATTCTACCGTTTGTACAACTGCCGATAAAAACTTTATCTATTTTTATATCGCTAATTTTAATATTAGGTTTAAGACCCATGTATTCCAATGATCTATACATAGCAACTTTTCTTTCATTATCTTTTTCGTTTTCAGGATCAGGCACATTGCCTGTTACAGACACCACGTCTTGTGGCGAAGTTCCCCAAGTAACTAAGGGTTCTATTTCGCTACCGTTAATATTTACTTCTTTTTCAAATGTAGAATCTTTATCTGAATATAGTGTTTTCCAAAACGCACATGCTTTATCCCATTTATCGTTTTTTGGTGATTTTGGTTTTCCTTTCAAATAATCAAAAGTTTTTTGATCTGGCGCAATTAAACCTGCTCTTGCTCCGGCTTCAATAGTCATGTTACAGACGGTCATTCTTTCTTCTACACTTAAGTTTCTGATCACCTCACCTGCAAATTCTATAACATATCCTGTTCCGCCTGCTGTGCCGATTGTACCTATAATTTTTAAAATCACATCTTTTGCAGTAACTCCTATAGGTAATTTACCACTTACGTTTACTCTTAAATTTTTAGATTTTTTTTGTATTAGGGTTTGCGTTGATAAAACATGTTCAACCTCAGATGTTCCAATACCAAAAGCAAGGGCTCCAAAAGCTCCGTGTGTTGCAGTGTGGCTGTCACCACAAACAATCACTGTGCCTGGTTGAGTAAAACCTTGTTCAGGACCAATAATATGAACAATTCCTTGTCTCTTGTCATTCATATCAAATAGTTCTATTGAAAATTCCTTACAATTGTCTCTTAATGTGTCGACTTGAATCCTAGATTCCTCGTCAGCTATTCCTTTAGATCGATCTGAAGTTGGAACATTATGGTCGGCCACCGCTAAAGTTAAATCTGGTCGTCTAACTTTTCTTTTATTTAATCTTAATCCTTCAAAAGCTTGTGGGCTGGTGACTTCATGAATTAAATGACGATCAACATACAAAAGTTCAGTGCCATCACTTTGCTGATGCACCATATGATCTTCCCAGATCTTATCGTATAATGTTTTCGACATTAAAAAAATAAATTATTTTTTTTCTTTTCTCTCAGCTTTAGCTTTTGCTGGTGTTGCTTTCTTAGATTCTTTAGCAACATCTTCTAATTTTACTTCTGTTGATTGAGTATTTTCAACTGGTTTTGCAACTATATCTATTCCAATTTTTCTTTTAATTTTTTCAGCTATTCTTGCAGATTTACCAGTTCTGTCTCTTAAATAGTAAAGTTTAGCTCTACGTACTTTGCCTAGTCTAATTACTTTAATAGAGTCAACTATAGGACTGTAAAGCGCAAAAGTTCTTTCAACACCTTCGCCAAATGAAATTTTTCTCACTGTAAATGAAGAATTAATATCTCTGTTTTTTTTAGCAATACAAACGCCTTCAAAATATTGAATACGCTCTTTTTTTCCTTCAATAATTTTCACGCCTACATTAATTGTATCTCCAGGGCTAAAATCTGTAATTTTTTTAGTTGCAAGGATCTTTGTAACCAATTCTTTATTTATATCTTGAATATTTTTCATTTTTTAAACTTATTAATGTATTTTTGCCATAAATCTGGTCTTAGGCGACGTGTTATAGCCTCAGATTGAGCTAAACGCCATCCCTTTATTTTAGCATGATCGCCAGACAAAAGCACATCTGGTGGTGTTTTTTTTCCCCATTTTTGAGGTTTTGTATACTGCGGATATTCTAACAAATATTTTTCAAAACTTTCTTCTTGAGTGGAAAATTTATTACCTAAAACGCCTGGTAATAAGCGAATAATAGCATCAAGAAAAACAAAAGATGCAGTCTCACCACCAGATAAAACATAATCTCCTAAGCTTATTTCTTCAATATTTTTTGTCTCTAAAATTCTTTGATCAATACCTTCGAAGTGCCCGCAAATAATATTTAAATTTTTTAATTTACTAAAATTTTTGGCTAAGCTTTGATTAAATTTTTTACCTTTAGGTGAAAGATAAATAATTTTTTCTTTCTTCTTTTTTTTTATATTTCTATCTAAAGCATCAGCAATAACATCTGCTCTCATTAACATGCCACTTCCACCTCCGTATGGAGTGTCATCTACTTTTTTGTGTTTGTCTTTAGAATAATCTCTAATATTAATTATTTCTAAGGACCATATTTTTTTATTTCTCGCTTTTTTATACAGTCCAATATCTAACGGGCCAGGAAATAATTCCGGGTAAATAGAGAAGATTCTAATATTTAACATTTAGATTCTTTTTGATTTATTCTTTTTTTGGTTCTTCTTTTGCTATTTCTGCTTTTGGAGCTTCTGTTTTAGGTGCTTCTGTTTTAGCTGCACCTGGTTTAGTTCCTTGTGTTTTAGCTGCATCTGCTTTTGGAGCATCTTTTTCTTCTTTCTTTCTATCTTTTTTAGGTACAGCTTTTAAAGGATTATTCCCAGGTTTGGGCATTGGCATAATTTTAGCTTCACCTAAAATTCGTGACACTCTTGCAGTTGGTTGTGCGCCTTTACTTATCCAGTGTTTAACTCTTTCAGCTTCTACCGAAATTCTTTCTTTGCTTTCTTTGGGTAAAAGAGGATTAAAAGATCCTATTTTTTCTATAAATCTTCCATCTCTAGGAGCTCTACTGTCTGCGATCACGATTTTATAAACAGGCCTTTTTCTAACACCGCCCATTGATAATCTTATTTTTAACATCGGTTTCCTTTCATTTTAGTTTTAACTGATTTAATAATTCATCAGGAATAGCTCCGGATGGAATTGGATTATTGTTGCCTTTTGACATCTTTTTCATCATTTCTGTCATCATTTTGAACTGTTTCAATAATTTATTAATTGTTGAAACGTCAACACCGGCTCCGGCAGCTATTCTTTTTTTTCTTGAGCCGTTTATTACTTTTAGATCATTTTTTTCTTTTTCTGTCATTGAGAGAATAATAGCTTCATTCGTAGTAAGAATTTTTTCATCAATTGAGGCGTTTTCCATTTGTTTTTTAATTTTATTGACTCCAGGTAAAAGAGACAAAATTCCTTCCATGCCTCCCATTTTTTTCATTTGTCTAAGCTGAGTCAAATAGTCATCTAATGTAAATAACCCTTTTTTTAATTGTTCTTCTGTTTTTCTTAACTTTTCTTCATCCATACCTTCGGATGCTTTTTCAACTAAAGATACAATATCTCCCATTCCAAGAATTCGGTTAGCTATTCTTTCGGGATAAAATAATTCTAAATCATCGATTTTTTCTCCAACACCAATATATTTAATTGGCTTGTTGGTCATGTGTTTCATGCTTAAAGCGGCTCCACCACGGCCGTCACCATCTATTCTTGTTAGTATAATACTTGAAACATCAACTGTTTTATCAAATTCTTTTGCTACATTCGCTGCAATTTGACCTGTTAAAGAATCTGCTACCAAAATTGTTTCAGTAGGCTTAACAAGACTTTTGATCTGTTTAATCTCATTCATCATCATAAGATCGACTTGCGTGCGTCCTGCTGTGTCAAAAATAATAACATCTGATCCATTAAGCTTTGCAGCGGTTAAAGCTCTTTTTGTTATATCTAATGGTTGCTGACCGTTAATTACTGGTAGGTGATTAATTTGATTGGCTTCAGCTAAAACCTTAAGCTGTTCTTGTGCAGCTGGACGGTAAACATCTAAGCTAACTAGGAAGACTTTTTTATTATATTTTTTTTCTAATAATTTAGCTAATTTTGCTGCGCTTGTAGTCTTTCCTGATCCTTGTAAGCCAACTAAGAGAATAGAGGCTGGAGGAACTGCATTTAAATTAAGTTCTTGATTTTTTTCTCCTAAAAAATTTACTAGTTCATCATAGACAATCTTAACTATCATTTGCCCTGGAGAAATTGATTTAAAAATTTCTTGGCCAATAGCTTTTGGTTTAATTTTTTCTATAAATTCTTTAGCAACAGAAAGTGCAACGTCGGCTTCTAGTAGAGCTAAGCGTATTTCTTTTAAGCCAATATCTACTTGCTCTGCGTTTAAAGAGGGAGCTTTTTTAAGTTTAGAGAATATGCTCTCTAATTTATTTGTTAAGTTTTCAAACATTTTATAATCGCGCAACACCAATGACACTAGTGGGCGAACCATCGCTGACTAATGTCGATCCTCTCATTTCTAAGAGCACCGCAAAAACACATGAATTTGCGGAAAGTGGCAGAAGCTACAATTTGGGGTTTAAAATGTCAATGAATAATTATACTAATGCATTCATGACTACTGTTACTGCTTTTAAAATGGACGGCCTAGGTAATGATTTTTTAATTATCGATCGAAGAAATAAAAACATACATTTATCAAAAGAAAAAATTACAGAATTGGCAGATAGAAAAAAAATAGGTTTTGATCAAATTATTTTTATAGAAAAAGAGACAAATAATGAAACTCCAATAACTATTTTTAACTCTGATGGAAATGAAGTTGCTGCTTGTGGAAATGGCAGTCGATGTATTGGATATTTACTAGGAAAAGAAAAAAAAATAAATAATATTATTCTTAGAACTACTGAGCGAATACTAAAAACAGAGATAGTTGATGATTTGATGGTTAAAATAAATATGGGTAAACCTATATTTGACTGGAATAAAATTCCACTCTCAAAAGAAATGAATTTTGAAAAAATAAATATAGAAATAGTAGATCAAAGTAACAATAAATTTAATGAAGGTTTTGCTTTAAACGTAGGTAATCCTCATATTGTTTTTTTTGTAAATGATTGCTTCAATTTTGACTTAAAAAAATTAGGTCCACGATTAGAAAATCATAGTTTTTTTCCCGAAAAATGTAATGTTACACTTGCTCAAGTCATGGATAAAAATAATATTAAAGTTAATGTCTGGGAAAGAGGTGCGGGCTTAACAAAAGCTTGCGGTACCGCTGCTTGCGCAACTGCAATAGCTGGATATCATAAAAAATTAACAGAGAAAACTTGTAATATTATTTTTAAAGAAGGTGTGTTGAATATTCATCTAAATAAAGATGAAAATATTTTTATGACTGGCCCTGTTTCCGAAATAAAAAAATTAGAAGTTAATATCTAAGATGAATTTATTTGATAAGTTTAAAACAGGCCTCAGCCGAAGTTCTTTAAACTTATCTGTAGGTTTAAAGAATATATTTTCTAAAAAGTCTATTGACCAAAATATTTTATCACAATTTGAAGAGCTTTTAATCAGTGCAGATGTTGGAACTGAAATAGCCGCTGAATTTAAAAAAGAATTTGAAAAACTAAAAGTGGACAAAAACTTAACTGACTTCAATCAAATTATTAATATTTTAGCTGAAAAAATTGCCAACACGTTAATTCCGTATGAAAAAGATTTACTCTCATTTAATATAAATAAACCAACAGTAATTATTGTTGCAGGAGTAAATGGAGTTGGAAAAACAACTACGATTGGAAAACTAGGAAAATTCTATAAAGATAATAAAAAATCTGTAATTTTTGGAGCGGCTGATACTTTTAGAGCTGCAGCTATTGAACAGTTAGAACTTTGGTCCAATAAAATTAATGTCAACATTATTAAATCTAACACCGGTAGTGATCCTGCCTCTGTAGCTTTCAAAACAGCTACATACGCAAAAGAAAAAAATATTGATATAGCTTTAATCGATACTGCTGGACGAATGCAAAATAAAAAAAATTTAATGGATGAATATAAAAAAATATTCAATGTTTTAAAAAAAATAGATCAATCCTTTCCTAATGAAACAATTTTAGTCTTAGATGCAACCACAGGACAGAATGCATTAAACCAAGTTGAAGAGTTTACCAAGATTCATAATATAAC
>SXGS01447869.1_pt1 | contig 10468 bp, 9 predicted proteins | sample 3174681 | NCBI WGS metagenome assembly SXGS01 (sample SAMN11356861, study PRJNA531348) | freshwater metagenome | isolation source: freshwater sample F1-80 | place: China: Fuxian Lake, Yuxi | collected 2017-12-25
AACGCACCCCAGCCCGCCCACGGCAGGCTGGGGCCGCATCGACGAGACGACGAGCGTCTCAGGCGCGCGGGCGGGGCAGCGCGAGCATGAAATTCCTGCGGCGCACCACCGGGATCGATGTCGTTTCGCCGCGCCTGTTCATGCGCTCGACATAGTCGATCTGGTCCCGGAACTGGAGCTTCAGCCTCTTCAACGCCTGCAGTCTCAGGCTGTCGGGAGCGGGCCTAGCTAGCTCTTCTCGAATTCGCTCTTCGATCGCGGCACGCCGGTGGCGAAGGGATTTCAGAAACTGGTCCATTAGCAACCTCCTTGGTCTTGGACGACCGGGAGGTGGGATGGTGTCAGCCATAGCGCCAATTGATTGTTGCAATGGCATCATTAGGCCATAACTATCGCGCATGGCCTTTCGACCGACACTTCGACAGCTTGAATATGTGATCGCCGTGGCCGATTGCGGTCATTTCGGCCGCGCGGCCAAGCGCTGCCACGTGTCGCAGCCGACCCTCTCGGTTCAGGTCGGTCTGGTCGAGGACGGGCTCGGTGTTCGCCTTTTCGAGCGGACGCCGAATTCCGTTCTGGTCACGGCGCTCGGTGAGACCTTCGTACACCACGCCCGGCTGACGCTCGCCGCGATGGACGATCTCCTCGACGCCGTCGCCAGCGACAACCGCTCGCTGGGTGGATTGATCAGGCTTGGCACACCGCCGAGCTTCGGTCCCTATTTCCTGCCGACATTCCTGCCGCCGATCCATCGGGATTTCCCCGATCTCAAAATCTACATCGTCGAGGATCGCCCGGCCGCGATCGAAACCGCCGTCAATGAAGGGCTGCTCGATTGCGGCCTCGGCCCCGACTGCGCCGAACCTGGATTGATCTTCATGCCCGTTGGCGTGGAAAAGCTCTATCTCGGCGTCCCGGCCGATCACCCGCTCGCCGGCCGTCCCCATGTGACGCCGGACGATTTGCGCCACGAACGCTTGCTGGCGCTCGGCAGCGGCAATCGGCTACTGGAGAATGTGCGCCATCTCGCCGAGGCTTCCGGCGCGTCCGTCGTCGACGACTACGAGGGTACCAGCCTCGATGCGATCCGCCAGATGATCTCGATCGGCATGGGCCTCTCCCTGTTTCCCGAACTCTATGCCCGCGCTGAGTTTCGCAACGCCGAGGATGTCGCCCTCCTGGAAATCAAGGGCTGGGCGGAGCGGCGGACCTTCGGTCTCTATTTTCGCGAAACGACAGGCCGCCGACGTCATTTCGACAAGCTCGCGGACGAAGCGAGGCGGGCAGCGGAAATATTGGACGTGCTCGGTTAGGGCGCCAACGGGCGAAGTCGAAGTCGGTTCGCCATCCGAAAGCGCGCCATGGAGGCCCTCATCGATCGAGCGCGAAACTGTCGAAAAGACGAACATCGCCCGTGCCGAGATCGTAGGCGTAGGACTCAACACGCGCCGCGGCCGTGTCCAGCACGCTGAAGACGGTCATCCTGTCGCTGGCCACACAGGGCAAGTCGCTCCCATCCCGGCCCGTCATGGGCGCGAAAAGGCTGGGCATGACCGGTTCATAGCCATGCGGATCGCCAGTGGGTGGATAGTCGCTTCCATCGGGGACACCTTCGCGGCGCAGATGACCTTCGACGAAGCACCCATAGGTGTTTCCGACATTGGACGTTTCCAGGAAATGCAGACCCGTCGGGCCGGTGAACCGCGCCCACAGGTGCGAATGGCCATTGAGCACGAGATCGACGCCCGCTTCCGCCAGAAGCGGCTCGACATCGCGCACGAAAATGTCCTCCTCCAGCGGGTAGGAATAGCGCACGGCGGCGATGCGCCCGGCGCCATCGCGCTCGATTTCTTGAACCGGATGCGCGAAGGCGGGCACCGAATTGTCGCCGAGCCCGTGCGATGGCTGATGCAGCATGACGATCTTGAAAGGCGCCTCGCGAAACGACCTGCGTTTCAGAACCTCTTGCAGCCACGTGTGCTGGGGCGATCCGCGCGCCATGTCCTCGAAGATGAATTCGCCCCAGCCCCAGCGCGCCGGCTCCGAAAGGTCGTCTTGCGCTTCGCGGTATCGACCCTTGGTCTGCGCGTCCATATCGGGCGAACGCCAGATGCGGGCTCCGTAGAGCCCGACGATAAAGACATCACCGAAACCGAGTGCGTAGTAGCGCTCGCCGGCCGGCCCATCGGTGGGCAGCGTGAACATTTCCTCGTAGGTGATCGTGTTGAAGGATTGATCCCTAATCCAGCGATCCTCCGGATCGCGGTCGGCAACCGGCCCCTGGGCGGGCGCCAGAGTCCGGTGGAGTTCGAGCGCGGCCGCCCTTGGTCGCGGATCGTTGAACATGCCGGTCAGGCCAAGCTCCGGCTCGAACCGGCCCATCACCTCGTGGTTGCCGATCACCGGAAAAAGCGGCGCGTGCTGGATCAGCGCCCCGCCGCGATAGCGCTTGGCGCCCGGCGCATCGCTCACCGGGCGATCCGCGCGCCCTTGAAGCGCCGGGAAGAAGGCCCCACCCCGATTGTCGTCGAACCATTCGGAGGCGCGATCCGGAACGTTCTGAAGATCGCCGGCCATCAGGACGGCATCGACCCTTCCGATCGTTTCCTCGACCTTCTGGAGGTTGGCCGGCGTCAGCGGCATCAGTTGGTGATCCGATGTCAGAAGGATGCGCAATGGCTGGCCGGCCTGCGGCAGCGGCGCGAGCGTGAAGGTTCCGCTTTCGATGGTGTCGCCGGAACCGGTGCTGCTGGAAACGAAATAGGGCTCGCGCTCGCCCGGCGTCAGCCCATCGACATGGGCTTCGTGGCGAAAAATCGGTCGGGGCGTCCAACGTTCATGCAAGGAGCCATCGCCGGACTGCGCGCCCACATGCGACAGACCATCCTCGGCGAGCCGGCTCATCGGATGGCTCGATGCCTCGACGCGACGCGGCGAGCCGGCGCCGACCATGACATGATGGCCATGGCCGCGAAACTCGGTGAACCAGACGACATGAACGCCGTCCCGCGTCGGCAATTGCAGGAAGGGATCGGTCAACAGGACCGGAACACCCCTCGCGCCGTCTTCCGCCGCCGCCGGTGATCCGAAAGCCGAGCCGGCAAGCACCAAGCCGGTGGCGATCCCCAGGAAACGCGAGATTTTCAAAGACCGCCGCATTCGCAACTCCAACCAGTTCGCCGAAGGAGAACACGGCTCGATGTCACCGGGATGAACCATCCGATGCGACCGTCGTCATATCCAACCGATACAGTTTGTGAAGGAAGAAATGGCGCCGACGCTGCGTTTCGACACGCAAGGGCAACAATTCCAAACTAGCGAACCAGCAACGGAAAGTTTCCAAATGAAATCGAAACGCGACAACGTGAAGGCCGGACATGCGATGGCGGCGTTCTGCCGGGGCTTGGCGCTACGAGCCGCTGCTGCCATGGTTTTGGTCCTGCTCGCGCCCTTGATCACCCTGATCCTGATAACCCTGGCGGTTACCGGCAGAGGGCGTCGGACCCTGACACGCCAGCTGTGCCTTGACCGCAACGGAAACCCGTTCCTGCTTCTGCGGTTCCGAAAGCGCATGCCCGAAGACGGCCCATGGATGGCGTCGTTTATTCAAACGCTGGAACGGTGCGACCTTCATCGCCTGCCGCACCTGATCAACGCAGCGCGCGGCGAGGTCATCGGTCTTGGGGACGCCGCAAGGCCTTGGCCGCCGCTGACCGTTGAAGCAGGTCGACAGCACGCTGCCGACCGATTGCGTGGTCTTCGGCAATGATGATCCGCCTCAAACAGAAGGCGCGCAATTTGCTGGCCGCGCAGGCGCCGGACCTGCTCGTCACGCTGCTCCGTCAGTCTCGGAAGCGCGACATGGCGGAAGCCCTAAGCGTGCCGACGGAAACATTTCTGAGGGAACAGTTCCGGGAAAAGACCGGACTGGAGCTCGATATCCAAGCGCCGACCGGCCTCAGCGAAAAGCTCAATGCGCTCAAACTACGTCCGGTCGATCCGCTCCAGACATTGTGCGCGGACAAAATCCGCGTACGCGAGCACGTCGCGGCCAGGCTCGGCGAGCAGGTGCTCGTCCCCAAGATCATGGCGACATACCGGTTGAACGACATCACGCCTCGAAACATCAGGGCCGACAAGTTCGTGATCAAAACCAACCATGATTTCGCGGGCGTCATCATCTGTCGCGACCGAAGTCGCTTTGACTGGTCGGGGGCTCGCGCCAAGCTTGCCGACCACTTGGCATTCAATCACTGGCTCCGCCATCGTGAGCCGCCTTATCGCGAAATCCGGCCCGGCGTGCTGGTCGAGACGTTTCTCGAGCCCGATTCGCCTGCCGGGTTGCGGGAATACAAAATTTTCTGTTTCAACGGGCAGCCGCATTTCATCATGGTCATCGAGGAAGGCGCGGGAAGGCGGTTCAAGACGGTCTACGACACCGACTGGCGCCGACTGCCGGTCCACCGCCGCGCCGCGCCGTCCAGCCCCTCTTCGATCGAACGCCCACAGCGCCTGGGTGAGCTGCTGGACGCGGCGAAAGCCCTTGCCGAACCCTTCGATTTCTGTCGCGTCGATCTCTACGAGAATTTCGGCCGCGTCCTTTTCGGGGAGATCACATTCTACCCGGAAGGCGGCATGGATGTTTTCGAGCCGCCGGAATGGGAACGGCGGATCGGCGATCTGCTGCACATCGATCGAGCCGGTCACCGAACGCAGACGGGCCTAACGACATCGGAATGGGAGACAGCCCGTTGCGCCTCCTGAACAAGAGCCGGCTGAAGTTCCTGATGCGCCATGGCCGGCCCTACTGGCGCGGCAGCGCGGCAATCGGACACGCTCAGGCATCGCCGATCCGTCGCGTCTCGGACTTGTTGGCCGGTTTCGACCCACGGGAAGCCGACTGGTATCGTCAGATCCGCGGCGATACCTCGGGCGTCATCCGCAATTGCGAGCGAGAAAACGAGCTGCACGGCCTGAACGGGCATTTCGCCTATATTCTCGACAACAAGGCGGTCTTTGCCGAGTTGATGCGCTTGCATGGCCTGCCAACGCCACCGCTTTTCGCCAGCCATTATGCCGGGCGGTGGCATTGGACACGCGGCGGCGAAGCGGCCCTCCGGCAGCATCTCGACGAAACCGGGCGCTTGGTGATCAAGCCGACGCTGGGTTCCAAGGGACGTTCGATCGAAATCGGGCATTCACGCGCAACGGTCGACAGCTACCGAGGCGAGGATGCGATCCTGACCGGCTTCGTCGCCCAAGCCGATTATGCCCAGACAATCTTCCCCCGCGCCTTGAATACCATCCGCTTCCTGATGCTGCGCGGCGAGGATGGCGCGCCTGTGCCGGCTGCCGCGATCCATCGATTTGGCACCGCGCGATCCGTGCCGGTCGACAATTTCAGCGCCGGCGGCCTCGTCGCAAAGATCGATCTGTCGAACGGGGAGCTGAGCGAGGCGATCTCGATCGCGGCCGACAACAGCGTCCGCAAGCACGCGCGGCATCCGGATACCGGCAACGCGATCACCGGTGTTCAAGTCACCCATTGGCCGGACGTGATCGACCTCGTTCAAGCGCTCGGCCGCGCCTTTCCCTATCTCTCCTATGTCGGATGGGACATCGCGGTGACCGAAGGCGGCCCGACCGTTATCGAGGGCAACGCCCATCCGAGCCTACGCTTTTTCCAGCTCTACGATCGGCTGCGTGACGATGAGCGGTTGAAGCCGATCTTCGCGCGTCACCTTTCCTGAACAGGCATCGACGAGCGCCGATGACCTCCTCGAGCCCGATGAGCACGATCCTGCACCGCTTGAGGCTCTTGCGAAAGCTGTGGGAGCTGGAGCGCCGTCGCAAAGGCGGCCTGCCGGACCCCATGCTGCTTGCCCGGGGCTTCCTGACCAATCGCGCATGGCTCTATCCTTTCGACCGCTACGACCGGACGCTGTTCCTCACCGACCTCGAAATCGAGGCGCGCTTGCCCCGCCTCAACGGGGCCGAAGTCCGCGAGCTGCTCGGCGACAAGCGTCGCTTCCATCGATGGGCATCCGCCAACGGCCTGCCGACGGCCCGCCTGATCGGGATCGTCGAAAACGGCCGCGTCACGACGCCGGAGGGACAAATGCTCGACCGGCCGACGATCGCCGAAGTCGGAGCGATCGCCAAGCCGGTGGATGGAAGCGGCGGCTTCGGCGTGCGGGTCGTCCATTCCCTCACTGAACTACCCGCCTTCGGACACTTCCTGCTTGAGGAGCGGCTGGTACAGCACGACTATGCCAGCCGCGTTTATCCGGCCGCCGTCAACACCGTTCGCGTGATGGTCGGCCGATTGGGCGACGGCGACCCCGTTATCCTCGGGGCGGCGCACCGGTTTGGCACGGATCTGTCCGCGCCGACCGATAATTTCAAGGCGGGCGGCATCGTCTCGCTCGTCGCGCTCGATACCGGCCACCTGTCGGAGGCTGTCATCGATGCCGGCGGTCCGGACCGCGTTACCCTTGCGCATCACCCCTCGACTTTGGCACGGATAGCCGGTACGCGCGTGCCGTACTGGCAATCGGTCCTTGCGCTCGCTCTGGCGGCGACGCGTGCCTTGCCTGGCCTCACCTATGTCGGATGGGATATCGCGGTCTCTCCATCCGGGCCGATCATCGTGGAAGGCAATGCCGGGCTCGCCAATCCAAATCTCGTCCAGTTCCACCGGCCGATCCTGCTCGAACCGGAAGCGCGGCGATTCTTCGCCGGAACCGGTGTGATCAGTCCGCGCCGCCTGCGAGACATCGAGGCGGTCGCGTCCCGCTGACGCTACTCAAGCACCACGGCCGCCAGGCGCCGGCGGGCTCCGCCGATGTCACCGCCCAGAAGATCGCCGAAAGCGCGAAGAAGTTCGCGCGCCCTCTGGCGATTGAAGAGCGCGAGCGCAAGCGGATAGGTGACGAGGCCGATCATGACGAGAAGGGCCAGCGAGAACCACGAACGTTCCAGCGAAAGCACTTCGCCGGCGATGAGGACGCAGACCGCCATGACGATCGACGGAAGCGCCGCCCCGATCATGACCCGCAGCTGCGTCATGGGATGAAAGCCGCAGACCCGGTAAATCTGCCAGGCGCCGACCGGCCAGAGGATCCATTGCCGTGACGCCAGCGCGACCGCGATCCCGACAAGCCCGAACTGCGCCCCGATAGCCAGGAAAACGATCCCAACGAGAATGGACAGGATGGAGATGAACGAAAGCGATCCCATACGTCCGAAAGCAACCAGAACGGCCGTGTTGAAACTCGACACGGGGACACGAAGCGTTCCCAACGCCAGGATTTGCACTACTGGCACGGCGGCCAGCCAATCTTCTCCGAAAGCCAGCGGAACCAGAAGCGGCGCCACAGCGACGATACCGAGCACCATGGGCCAGAAGACCCAGGTGGTCAGGCGGATCGAGGAGGCGATCAGCCGTTGCAGCTTCTGCCTGTCGGCCTGAAGACGCGAAGCCGCCGGAAAGGCGACGGCGGCGACCGGCCCGCTGAGAACGTTGTTAAGCTGATCGAGGAGCCTGCGCGAAACCACGAAAAGGCCCAGGGCTTCGGTGCCGAGCCATTGACCGATGACGATCCTCGGCAGGGCGTTCTGCGAGAAATAGGTCAGCCCGAAATTTTCGACCCGCCGGCTGGAGAAGCGCAGAACCTCGACGAGCTCCCGCCGCGAGAAAACAAAAGCGGGAGTCCATCCCGCGCGCGGGACGATCAGGACCAGCGTGACCAGACGCCGGACGATCTCCATGGCAACGAGGCTCCAAAGTCCGAATCCGGCAAGGGCGAGACCGACCCCGCACAGGAGCGATGCAAGTGCCGCCACCGATCCGATGCGCGCCAGAACCTCGAAACGGAGCTGGCGCACGAGAATTTGGTTGGGCACCGAGGTCAGCGCGGTAAGGAAAGGCAGGATCATGACACCTGCGAGAAGGGGCCGTAGTGCTGGCTCGTCGAAGAAGCCGGCAGCAAACGTTCCGAGAGCGCCGACGACCAGTGCGGCGCCCGATCCGATTGCCAGGAGCGCGGCGAAGGCGGCGTTCCGGTGACCTGGCGTTGCATATTCCTTTTGGACGAGGATGTCGGCGACGTGGCCGCCCGTGACGATTTCGGCGAAGCCGACGAACAGCAGGCCGAGCGCGAACAAACCGTATGTTTCGGCCCCGAGCAGCCTGGCAAGAATGACCGTGCCGGCCATGGCCAGGAGGGCCTGGACCAGTTGCCCGGCCGACGCCCACGCCGCCTGTCGCGTCAATGCGGCCGCCCTGCTCACCCGCTTCGATCTCCTTAATTCTCCCGTGATGATCTAACGCTTCGGCAGCGGCCGCGCTCTCACGAAAGGTATCGCCCCGTCATCGAAAGTTGCCCGGTCGGCCATCTCTTACCGGAATAAGTGTGGCAATGCGGCGTTAACGGAGGGTCGGAAGGGCGTGGCGACACGCTTGGAAGGGACAATTCCAAGGGAGGACAGCCGCGTGGATGCCCATGCCAGTAAACGAACCTCGGTCATTCTACCCACTTACAACCGGGTCGCGCTTCTCGAAAAAAGCCTCAACGCGGTTCTGGCTCAGATCGACGACCGCGACGAACTGATCGTCGTCGACGACGGATCGAGTGACGGCACCGGTGACTTTCTTGCCCGCTACGCCAATCGGATCGACACCATACGGCAAGCCAACGGCGGCAAGGCGAAAGCGCTGAACGAGGGGCTGCGCCGAGCGCGCGGCGAATTCGTGTGGATCGTCGACGACGACGACATCGTTTGCCCGACCGCCCACGGCGACCTGCTGCACCTCTTCGAACGCGATCCGTCGATCGACATCGCCTATGGTCGCCACCGACGGTTTCGCGAAGACGGAGATGGCAACATCGAACTGCTCGATACGGGATACTGGAACGATTGCCCCCCATCGGAGCTTTTCGTCGCGACGCTGGAGGACTTTTTCGTCCATCAACCCGGCATGCTCGTCAAGCGCTCGCTTTACGGCGCCGTCGGCGGCTTCGACGAAAGCCTGCCGCGATCGATCGACTATGAAATGCTCATCCGCCTGGCCGGTCGAGGAACCGCTGCCGCGACTGACAGGGTGATCTTCCACCAGCGCTTGCACGAGGGCGACCGCGGGCCGGCCACGAGCCGTATGAAGGCAAGGGATCGCGATGCCAATTGGGTCAGTCATGACGCTCGCATCTTCGCCAAGCTGCATGAGACGCTTCCTCTCGAAAGCTATGCGCCGCAGCGCCGGCTCGCCGAGGCCCGCCAGCGCCGTCGCGCCCTGCTGCAGCGCGGCACGATCATGGCCCGCAAGAAGCACGGGGGTCTGGCGCTGGCCGATTTCGACAGCGCCCTGAGCGAAAGCCGGGATCACCTCTCCGACGAGGAGAAACGGATCATCCGCCGCGCGACGGGTTCGAAATACGGCTGCGACGAAGCGATCGGCAATCCCGAGATCGATCGTGGTCTGGCGGCCCTGCGTCGGAACCACCCGCACGGGCGGGATCTGACGCGCGCAATGGCGCGAGGCCTCGTCTGGCGCGCCCGTCAAGCCGTTTCGCGGGGGAAACCACGGGACGCCTCGCGGATTGCGCTCCAAGCCTGCCGCTGGATGATTAGCTGACCACTGGGAGAAGGATAATCGAGCCCTCCGATCCTCACCCGCCTACGACTTACGCAACACGTCCTGCCATTCCGGGTGGCGACCGATCTGGGCTTTCGCGAACGGACACAGCGGAATGATCTCGACGCCGTCGCGCCGCGCGTCCTCGATCGCCTGGCTTACCAGTCTTTCGCCGACCTTCCGGCCACGCAGGGCCGCCGGCACTTCCGTGTGGTCGATGATGATCAGGCCGTCGCCGGCGCGGCTGTAGGTCATCTCCGCCTCGACGCCATCGATGACCAGGCGATAGCGTCCCTTGGAGGGACCATCCTCGCGCTCGACCGCCTCTTCCTGCGCCACGACGGGTGCGCTGCTAGCTTTCGACGCATCGGCGGGTCGCACCTGGCGCGGGCGGCCTGGTGCGCATTCCAGGAGGTCGCGATCCCAGCCGCCGAGATCGGCCGCCGCCTCATAGGTCGAGACGAGAAAGGCCATCAGCGCTTCGCCGGGATCGGCCGCCGATTGCACGGCGTCGTAAGGCAGAACGAACTCCGACAGCCCGTCGTGCCAGAACGCTGCAGCGGGCTTCACCGCCGCGGCCCGATAGCCGCCGGGCGCCGGATAGGCGTAAGCGTAGAAGGCCGGATAGTCGATGCCCCCGCCACCCGGCCAAAAGCCGGCGGACGAGACTTCCCGATCATAGGCCTCCTGCGCGACATCGTCCGGAAGGGCGGGTATGCCGCCCGGATGCAGAGGTGCGCGCCGGCCAGAGAACCGGGTGACGGCCAGGTCGAAACTGCCCCAGAACTGGTGCACGGGGCTGGACTTGCCGAGGAAGCCGGTGCGGAACCGATT
>SXGS01680725.1_pt1 | contig 10468 bp, 10 predicted proteins | sample 3174681 | NCBI WGS metagenome assembly SXGS01 (sample SAMN11356861, study PRJNA531348) | freshwater metagenome | isolation source: freshwater sample F1-80 | place: China: Fuxian Lake, Yuxi | collected 2017-12-25
CGCGCGTGAGCCCGGAGCGCGCTGGCGCGGCGATCCATGCCGCCGTCGAGGGCGCGTTGCTCGTGGCGCCCGAGCTCGAGTGTCGCCGGGCCGGCCGGCACGCCGCTGCCGACGCGGTGTCGGCGGTGCTCGTCGAGGCGGCGGGCGACCGCACGCGCGACCGCGCCTGGCCGGTGTTTGACGGACTGCTCGCCGACCTGCGCGGCGCGGCGGATCCGCTCTACGCGGCCGCGGCGGAGCTCGCGCCACCGCTGCTGTAGCTGCACCGTCAGTGCAACACGGCGGTCCACCGCGACTGGATGAGGCCGGGTTTCGGCGTTTTTTTCGCTCGCCGGCCGGGAACCCTGCACCCATGCGCATCGACCCGTCACAGCTCACCGAGCCGCTCGCCCACATCCTCGGCGCGGGCGCGACCGACGCTGCCGGCGGCCAGAAGGCCACACAGGCCGCGTCGACGATCACCGATCCGCAGCTCGAGACGCTCGACAAGCTGCTCCTGCGCCGCCTCCAGGCGAACGCGACCGCGGCCGCCGCCGACAGCGTGGTCTCCTACCAGGACGCGCAGGCCCGCATCTACCGGATGCGCGAGCTCGCCGCGCAGGATCCGTCGGCCGCCGTTCGCGCGCAGGGAACGCTCGACACCTCGCGCGTGCGCGGCCTGCTCGACTGATCAGGGCTCGCTCCGGCGCCTGAACGTCCGCCCCACCCTCCCTCGTTCGTCGCACCGCCGGCCAGATAGTTGCGTGCGCAACTAACTGGTGCCATACTGCGTCGTGGAGCCGGGAAGCACAAACCCGGAACGAACGAAAGGCACGATCGCCATGCTGCCCGTCGAAGGCATCCACCACGTGACCGCGATCACCGGCAACGCCCAGGCGAACATCGACTTCTACACGCGGGTGCTCGGCCTGCGGCTCGTCGCCAAGAGCGTCAACCAGGACGACCCGTCGGTCTACCACCTCTTCTACAGCGACGAGGAGGGCGACCCCGGCGCCGACATCACGTTCTTCGAGTACCCGGGTGCGATCCCCGGCCGCCCCGGCGCGGGCATGGTGCACCGCGTCGTGTGGCGCGTGGGCTCGCAGGCCGCGATCGACTTCTGGGTCGAGCGGTTCGCGGCGAACGACATCGACGCGCACGCCTCCGGCGGCACGCTGCGCTTCGCCGACAACGAAGGGCTCCAGCACGAGCTCGTCATCTCGACCGTGCCGGACGCGCCGCTCATCGCGGAGCACCCGGAGATCCCGGCCGAGCTCGCGATCCAGGGCTTCGAGGGCGTGCGCGCGTTCAGCAACGATCCCGCCGAGAGCCACCGCCTGCTCGAGGAGCTGCTCGGCGCGACCAACCACGGCACGCGCCACGAGCTGCGCGGCGAGCGCCGCGGCGGCTGGATCGCGTTCGACCCGGCGCCGGTGGAGCACGGGCGCCAGAGCGCGGGCGTGGTGCACCACGTCGCGTTCGGGATCCACGACGAGCACTACCACGACTGGACGCGCACGCTCGTCGAGCACCGCATCCCGAACAGCGGCGAGGTCGACCGGCACTACTTCCGCTCGCTCTACTTCCGCGAGCCGAGCGGCGTGCTCTACGAGCTCGCGACGATGGGTCCCGGCTTCACGGTCGACGGCCCGGTCGAGGAGCTCGGCACGAAGGTGATCCTGCCGCCGAAGTTCGAGCCGCATCGCGAGCTGATCGAGCAGCACCTCACGCCGCTGCCCGACCCGCGTGCGGACTGGCCGAAGGTGGAGGCATCACGATGACGCCGGTCGCACGCGCGCCGATCGCCGGCTACGAGCACGTCTACGAGCCCGGCTCGAACGGGTGGACGATCCTGCTCCTGCACGGCACCGGGGGCGACGAGCACGACCTCGTGCCGCTCGGCCGCCAGCTCGTGCCGGGGGCGGCGCTGCTGAGCCCGCGCGGGAACGTGCTCGAGAACGGCGTGACGAACCGCTTCTTCGCACGGCGCACGCCGACCGACATCGACGTTGAGGACATGCTGCGCCGCAGCGACGAGCTCGAGGCGTTCCTCGCGGAGGCCGCGGAGGCGTACGGCATCGACCGCTCGAAGGTCGTGGCGCTCGGCTTCTCCAACGGGGCCAACATCGCGCTCGCGTCGCTGCTGCGCCACCAGGGCTGGGCGCGTGGCGCGGTGCTGCTGCGCCCGGCGATCTACCACGTGCCCGACGAGCTGCCCGACCTGGCGGGAACCGACGTGCTCGTGGCAGCCGGCGCGCACGATCCGTTCTCGCCGCCCGAGACGGTGGAAACGATGCGGAGCACGCTCGATCGGGCCGGCGCATCCGTGCAGGTGGTCGTCGACCCCAACGCTGGCCACGGCCTCGTGCAGGACGACCTCATGCGCGTCGCGACGTGGTTCGACGTGCTGCTCGACAGCTGAGCCGCGGTGCTGCTCGACCGCTGAGCCCGCCCGGGCCGTAGGATCGCGGGCGTGTCCCGGCGCTACGTCGCTCCCGCCCTCCTCCTGCTCGCCGCTGCGCTGTCGCTCGCGGCGGTGTTCGCCGTGCACCGCATCGAGGCGCGCGGCGGTCCGCTCTCGCAGCCGTCGGCGACGACGTACTTCTCGCCCAACGACGATGGGGTGCAGGACACGGCGGAGGTGCGCTTCACGACGCGCCAGCCCGAGGTGGTGACCGTCGACGTGGTCGACGCGCGCGACGAACTCGTGGTGCGGCTCGCGAAGGACGAGCGCGTCGACGGCGAGACGAGGTTCGAGTGGGACGGCCGCGACGGCGATGGCGAACTCGTTCCCGAGGGCCCCTACCGCATCTGGATCACGCGAGGTGGGGACGATCGCGTGTATGCGCCGATCGCCGACACGGTGGTCGATGTCACGCGGCCTGTCGGGGTGCTCGACCGCGCGACGCTCGAGCTCGGAGAGCTGCGTGGCCTCGCGTTCCTCGCCGAGGGCGAAACCCTCGAGGTGTTCCGGCGCGGTGAGGACGAACCCGTGTTGGGCGGTCGCCAGTTCCGCCCCGCGCCCGGTGCCGAGGGCGCTCAGCCGGAGCAGGCGACGCCCCCGGCCGACGCGTTCGCGGTGCGCTTCACGGTCTCCCTCGATGGCGCGCCGGAGCGCATCGACGTGGTCGACCTCGCCGGCAACCGCCGCGTGGTGTTCCCGGATCCCGGCGGCAACGTGATCTTCCGGGCGAACGGCTGATGGACGTCGGCTTCCTCGAAGTGGCGTCGGCGATCGCGGCCTCGGCGGGCGCGCTCGCTCGGGTGACGCGGGTGCGCCGCGTGCACGTGCTGGGCGTGCCGCTCCTGCTGCTCGGATGGATCGGCCTGCTCGCCACGATCGTGCCCGACGCGCTCGCCGATGGCTGGGCGCTGCTCGCCGGCGCGGTGCTCGGCGCGGTCGGCGTGCTGCTCGCGCGGGTGCTCGACCGGCACGTGGCGTGGCTGCTCGCGCTCGGTGCGCTCGTGCTGACGATCCGCGTGCCGGTGCCGACCGGCGACGGCGAGTCGTCGATGCTCCTCGGACCGCTGTATGCCGTGATCGGGCTGCTGGCACTGCTCGTGTTCCGGCGCGAGCTGGTAGCGGTGCGGTCGGGCGATCGCGTGCTGCCCGACCGGGGTGGCGCCACGCGGCTGCTCGACGTCGGTGCCGCCCTCCTCCCGGCGACGGCGACGCTCTCGCTCACGTGGAGCTTCGACGCCCTCGCGACGACTCAGGCGCTCGCGTTCTTCCTCGTGCCGTTCGTGCTGCTCTACGCATGCGTGCGGTCGCTCGCGTCGGACGGCGTCGACCTCGTGCCTTCGGCATGGGCGCTCATCGCCGCCGGCGGGATCGCGGCGATCGTCGGCGTCGTGCAGCACGCGACCGGCGAGGTCTGGTGGAACCCGAAGGTCATCGACGCGAACCGGTTCCGCGCCGACTTCCGCACCAACTCGCTGTACTGGGACCCGAACATGTACGGACGCGCGCTCGTCGTGGCCGCGCTCGCCGTGGTCGCGCTGCTGCTCGTGCGCCGACTGACACGCCGCGGCACGCCCGCGCTCGGCGCGCTGCTCGCGCTGTTCGCCCTGGCGCTCTGGTACACGTACTCGCAGTCGAGCTGGGTCGCGCTCGCCGCGGCGCTCACGGTCGTCGCGGTGCTGACCTTGCCGCCCAATCCACGACGCTGGGTCGCCGCCGCGCTGCTCGTGCTCGTGCTCGTCGGCACGCCCGCCGCAGCGCGACAGCTCGCGGGCGACGATGCCTCGGGTCGGCGCGACGTCGTGAACACCGGGCTGTCGCTCGCCGCTGAGCGCCCAGTGCTCGGCTGGGGCATCGGCACGTTCGAGGAAGCGGCGCGAGCGCGCGAGCTCGAGCGGGGCGACCTCGACCCCGGCCTCGTCGCGTCGCACACGACGCCGATCACCGTGTTCGCCGAGCTCGGCCTGCTCGGTGCGTTCACGTACCTGACGCTGCTCGCCAGCGCGACGGTGACGATCCTCGCGCGGTGGCGACGCACCTCGACGCCGGCCGCCGCGGCGCGCCGCCGCGGCGACGACGACGCCGCCACCGGCTGGCCGATCGCGCCCATCATCTGGGCGAGCGCCGTGCTCCCTGCACTCGTCGCGCACAGCCTGCTCTACGCCGGGTTCTTCGAGGACCCCACGCTCTGGGTGGTGCTGGCCGTCCTCGCCAGCCTGCCGACGACCCTCGACGGCGACGAGCTCGACGCAGCAGCTCCGACCGACGACGTCCACGATCGGCCGGTGTCGCCAGCGTTCCCCTGAGGGGAACGCACATGCCAAGCGCGCCTCCCATGCGAGAGCGAGCGGCTGCCAGTGTCGCCGGCGTTCCTCGCCAAGGAACGCTCATGACATCCGCCATGCGCCGGCGGCGCGTCGAGATCGCCGGCACTCCTCGTACGCCAACTCGATCTCGCGAATCACCGCGGCACGATTCCGCCAGATCCGACGATTTGGCACGCGCATCACCACCATGCCGTGCTGCTCGAGCGTCGACTGCTCCAGCTGGTCCTTCACCAGGACGTCCTCCCACCTGTGCGGACCGCCGTCAGCGAATACAACGAGGCCGACATCGAGCCACGCGAGGTCGGGTTCGATACCTGCGATGCCGAGCGCTCGCCGGTTGCAGACGTGCGGTATCGGCACCCGACGCGACAGCAGCACGCCCTCGAGAAGGTAGTCCTCGCCGCGTCCCCGTGTTCCGTTGCATCCCTCGTCGATCAGGTCGAGGGCGGCACGCACCTCGACGGTGCCGGGCCGCCCGTGCCGGTCGCCGAGGAGGAGTTCGATCGCGTTCCGGTCGAGACGATCTCGATCGCGTGCGGCACACATGGCTCGCGCGACCTGGTACCGAGAGTGATCGAATCCCAGGTCCACGATCGTGCGGGTCACAGTCGTGGTCGGCTCGTCTGCCACGACCGCGAGGTCCTCCGGGTCGAGGTGCACGGCTCGGTGGTACACGATCCGATGCGCGTGCAGGTCGTTCACGTGGCGATCGACCACGAGGTGAATCGAACCGTCGCCCCGGTCCAACAGCCCGAGGTGCGCCGCGGCAGTCCCGCGAGCAAGTCCGGCGAGGCCGGGGCCAGCGTGCACGAGCGCGAGCCCGCGCCGGGCCCGCGTGTCGAGGCTGCGAGCTGACTGCGTGACGAGGTACGCGTGAGGCGCGATCCGTTCAAGCCGGCCGTCGGCGATCCGCCGGTGCACCGAGGTGCGGCCGATACCCGCCTGTCGCAGCTGCCAGCTGGCGACCACCCCGCCCTGCCGGATCGCCAACGCGGCGATCCGCTGGTCGACGGTGCCGCAGCGAGTGTTCGTGTCGAGCGTCATGTCACAGGCTGGCGTCGCAGGATTCACACGAGTGTCACGCGTGTCCCGGTTCACGCGCATCACCGTGTCAACGTCGCGACGATCGACGTGAGCCTCGGCGCCATCGCCGTGGGCGTTCCTCCAAGCGGAACGTCCACGACGTCCGCTGCCATCGGACCTGACCGATCGTCACGCGCGTTCCTTCGCGAGGACCGCGCATGACACTGGCGGGCAGTCGGCGGCGGGGGCGGGCGGGCGGCGGGGGCGGGCGGCGGGGGCGGGCGGCGGAGGCGGGCGGGTGGAGCGGCGTGAAGCGTGAAGAGTCGAAGGACGCCACCCCACACGGTGACGTCCTTCGCGTGACCCGCCGCTGTCCAGGGCGGCAGGCCGATCTCGATTCCGAGCCCGGTGGGTCGTCGGCGATCAGCCGCCGACGGTGCCGGCGACGTCCTGCGGCGTGGTCTCGGCCGGAGCGGCAGGCTTGTCGTCCTTGAGCAGCGACGAGGCGGTGAGGCCCAGCGCCGCGCCTCCGATGATGCCGGGCACCACGCCGAGGCCTCGAGCCGCGATGCCGGCGCCCGCGCCGAGCGCAGCGCCACCGGCGATCGACAGGCCGACCGTCTTCGCGTCGGGCATCGTCGCCGACAGGCCGAGGCCCACGCCGCCGAGCGCCGCGCCACCGAGCGCCGTGCCAGCCGCGACGACCGCGCCCTTCGGGATGTGGAACTTGCCGAGCTGCAGGCCGCTGTCGGGCACCATCTTGCTGAGCGCCTTGAAGGCACCGAAGCCGCCCGTCGCCGCGCCGATGCCGGTCGCGCCGTACTTCACGATCGGATCGATGTCCTTGTTGGCCGCGTGCGCGTCCTTCGCGTCGTTCATGAACTGCTGGAGCGGCAGGCGTGCTGCACTGACGACGCCGATGAGGGCAGCGGCGACGAGTGCGGAGCTCGCAGCGCGCGTGCCCGGAGCCATCGTGCTGAACGCGCTCGAGCGCGAGATGAGCGCCGCCGTGCCGGCGGTCGCCGCGAGCGTGCCGACGCCGATCGCCGCCGCGGCACCGCCGCCGAACGTCTCCTTGTCCGACTGGAAGGCATTCCAGCCCGTCACGCCGGCGACCGCGGCCGCAGCCGCGCCCATGCCGATCGCGCCGGCGTTGCCCATGCGCTGGATCTGGCCCGTGAGCGCGCCCTTCGCGAGCACGCTGCCCGCGATGTCGGCACCCGCCTTGAGGCCTGAGGCACCCTGCGCAGCGTGCGCGGACCGTCCCATGAGGCCCATCGCCACCGCCGCCGCACCGCCACCGAGGATGGCAGCCGCAGCCAGGTCGCCGTGCATGCCACCCGCGCGCTCGGCGTTCGAGTACTTCTGCTGCACGGTCTCGCGCATGCCCCACTGGTAGCCGAACGAGATGCCCTGCGTAGCCGGGCCGACCTCGTTGAAGTGGTTGAACGCGCCGCGCGCGAAGCTGCCGACGCGGTCGCCGACGTGCTCGTCGACCTGCGGCGCCTGGACGTGCTCCTTGCCGATCTGCGACTCGCCGACCTTGATCGCCTTGCCACCGAAGTGGCCGGCGACGCCGCCCGCGAGCGCACCGAGTCCGGCGCTCACCGCTGCGATCTTGCCGCCGAAGCGCTTGCCGACGGCCGCGCCGCCGATCGCGCCTCCGATCACGCCCGCCGCCGCGCCCGCTGCTGCGAGGTGCCCGTCGTCCTTCGTGATCTCGATCGTCTTCTTCAGGCCCACGGCGGTGGCCACGCCGAGTGCGGCGACACCGGCAACGCGGCCGATGTTCTGCATGAGGGCGGGCGACATGCCACGCACCGCTGCCTGCTGGAGACCGTTCGACACCGCCGCGGCCTGGCCCGAGACACCGGGAACCTTGAGGCCGCGCTGCATCGCGCCAGCACCACCCGCTCGGCGGGAGCGAGAGCCGTCGACCGCAGCAGCCGCTGGTGGCGATGGTGGACGATCGCGCGGCGTTCGACACGGCGGCGTGGCCGCGGCTCGTGTCACTCGTGCCGGGCGCCGTCGCCGTGCCGGCGCGCATCGCGGATGCCTACGGCGTGCAGCGCGTCGACGTGCACCCGTCGGGCACGCCACCCGCGCGCCTGGTCGACCTGTGGCGACGCCGCCGTGCCCTCGCTCGACAGCGCCGCGCGGAGACCACCTTCGAGGCCGACCTGGCACTGCACCACGCCGCGGTGCTGCGCGCGGTCGAATCGGCGCTCTCACCCGGTGACGGCGGTGCCGCGCTCGTGACGCTGCCGACCTACGCCCTCGCCGCGCGACTCGACGTGTTGCTCGGCGCACCCGCCGACTGGGAGCTGCCCGCCGCGATCGACCTCGCCGCCGCCGATGCCACGATGCGCCTCGTGCAGCTGCTCACCGAGCGCGGCGAGCGCGATCCATGGCGCCGGCTCGGCGAGCTCCAGTCCGGTGGCGGCTCCGCCGGGTCGCCGCCGCTCGAGCACCTCGCCGACATCGACGACGCGCCGGAGGACGAGCAGGGGGCCCTGCTCGGATCCTGGCTCGAGGGGCCGTGGGGCTGGCACGCGCCGCGCGACCTGCTCGTCGAGGCGCAGCCGCTGCGCGACGACCCCGACGCCGCCCGACGTGCCGCCGCCGCGATGCGTGCTGCCGCCGACCTGCGTGAGGTCGACACCCCTGACGGCGATGCCGGCGCCGCAGACCGCGCACCCAACGGTGTCGACATCGCCGAGGACGATCGCGAGCTCCGCGACGCCGTCGAGCGCACGCGCCGGCTCACCTCGCTGCGTGAGCGCGTCGCGCGCGAGCGAGCGCTGCACGTCGCCGGCATCCGCGCACTGTGCTGGACGATCGCGTGCTCGCTCCACATGGCAGGCACGCTGCCGTCGGTCGATGCCGCCTTCGACCTCGACGTCGCCGACCTGCTCGGCATCGCCCGCGGCGCCACCGTCGAGGAGTGGGAGGTCGAGCCCGACATCCGGATCGACCTGTCGCAGGCGGACCGATCGCCGCTCGATGACCTGGCCAGCAGCGCTCCCCGCGAGCTCCGCGGCACGCCCGCCAGCCGCGGCACCGCCACCGGCCGCGTCGTCGTGCTCGACGAGCCGACGCTCGACGCCGACGTCGACGGCGCCGTGCTCGTCTGCCGCGTGACCGATCCCGCGTGGCTCCCGCTCATGCTGCGGTGCGCCGCCCTCGTCACGGAGCGCGGCGGTCCACTGTCACATGCAGCGATCGTCGCCCGTGAGCTCGGCCTGCCTGCCGTGGTCGGTGTGGCGGGCGTTCGGGCGGCTGCCGCCACGGCCGCGCGCGCGACCGTCGACGGCGCCGCCGGGACCATCACCCTCGAGCTGTGACGGTTCCCCCTTTGCGTGGTCGGCAGACCGTGCGACGGTGGACGCAGGGCACTGCCGGGTGCCCGTTCGCCGTCATCGCCAGGAGGGCACCGCCACCATGCTCGCTCGTCTCGTCTTCGGCCTCGTACTGGGCCTGATCATGTACATCCCGCGTCCGATTCCACGGCCGCCGGTCGACAACCCGCCCACGCCGAACGACCCGCCCCCGGGCGACGGTGACGTTCCGCCGATCGACATGCCCGAGGTGGAGCCGCCCGGCACGCCGCCGGTCGGCATGCCCGAGATCGAGCTGCCCGACTGGGATCGGCCGAAGGGTCCGCTCACGCCGAGCCTTCCGCCCACGCCGCCGCCCGGCTACGAGGGCGAGTGGCCGCCGGCCTCCGAGCGCCCCGACGGGCCGCCCACGCCGCCGCCCGGGCACGAGGGTCCGTGGCAGCCGGGCACCGGCCTGCCGCCGTCGCTGCGCGAGCGCATCCGCGACATCATCGGCGAGCTGCGCGGGCTGCTCGGCGAGGGCGCCAAGCTCAAGGGCGGCGCGTCCGACGCGGCCGAGGGCATCAAGAAGCTCGAATCCGAGGTGAAGACGCTCGAGGCGTGATCGCCCGGCCCACCGCCAGCTCGACGCCAGCGCCGCCCTCCGGGGCGGCGCGGCTCTTCAGCCTGCAGACCGTACGGCCGATGGGGTCGGTGATGCCCACGTGGTCCACCGATCCCATCGTGCTGCTCGCGATCGTCGCGGGCGCCATCGGCGTGCTGCTGCTCGTGCATGCGCGCGTGCAGTCGACGCTGCTCCGCAGCCGCATCGCCTCGGGCGCCACCGCACGGGTCGTCGACCCGGCCACCGGCCTGTTCTCCGCGGCTGCTGCCTGGCAGTGCATCCGCGCCGAGGCCAACCGTGCGCTGCGGCTCGAGCGGCCGCTCGACGTGTGGGTCGGCACCGCGAACGATTCCGCCGAGCTCGATGCGCGTGGCCGCGAACTCGTGTTCGACATGCCGGGCGGCGCGATGGGCATCCGCATCGACCCGACCCGCGTGTGCGTGCTGTCGTGCGCTGGTGACAGTGCCGCACCGCTCCTGGTGGTGGACGACCTCGCGTGGCGATCGCTGCGCATCGAGCCGGGTGAGGAAGCTGCTGCGACCGCGTTGTCGTTCGTCTCGGAGGCCAGCCATGGTTGATCCGTTCCTCGCCGCACTCGCCGCGACCGGCGGTGGCCTGCTCGGCGCCGGCGTCGCCGCCCAGGTGCGTGCGCACCGGCTGCGCCGTCGCTGGTCGGAGGTCGGCTTCGGCCTCGAGGAGCGCGCGACCGGCCTCGCCTCGATCCCCGCGATCCCCG
>SXGS01621241.1_pt1 | contig 10467 bp, 10 predicted proteins | sample 3174681 | NCBI WGS metagenome assembly SXGS01 (sample SAMN11356861, study PRJNA531348) | freshwater metagenome | isolation source: freshwater sample F1-80 | place: China: Fuxian Lake, Yuxi | collected 2017-12-25
CCAAAAGTTCCCGGAGCAAACGGAATACGCCCAACTCCAAACCCCTCCGCGATGAAAACCAACAGCTTGCTCACAAATCATCCAGATACAAAGCCCGATTCCGCCACAAGTAAAGAAAGCCGGAATACAAAGTCAGTACGACCGCAACCCACTTGGCGATCTCGGCAAACCCCTCCACCCAGGGATCTCCGAATAGTTCGACGCCAAACGTCATGGCTCCCAGAGTTCCCCAACTGCCGTGGCTGACTGAAACCAAAATCGCGATGATAGCGGTGATCTGCGAAATGGTCTTGTGCTTCCCATAACCTTCGGCGGCCAAAACAAGATTCTTTGAGGAGGCAAGCATTCTCAAACCGGTGATAGCCAACTCGCGGGCGACGACTATGACCACCATCCAGGCGGGCATGAACCCACGACCAACAAATGCAATGAAGGCGGAACAGATAAGGATTTTGTCCGCCAACGGATCCATTAAAATCCCAAAGTTCGTGATCAGACCGTCCCTGCGCGCGATCTTCCCATCATAATAGTCCGTCAAACTAGCGGCGACAAAAAAAATCAGCGCGACGGTGTCGTGCCAAGGAAACGGAGTCAAGCAGGCCAGCAAAAAGAATATCGTCAGAATGAGACGCGCCAGGGTGAGACGGTTCGGCACGTTCATAGGCCTGACTCTGCTTCCGCGATCAAATCGTAATCGGTGCTCCCAATCACCTTTACCCGGGCGAACTTGCCGACCGGAAGCTTTCCAACCACATACACGCGGCCGTCGATGTCCGGCGCGTCGGCTTCGCCGCGCCCGACGGAATACCGGCCCTTCAACGCTCCTGGGCGGATCTTTGGATTCTCATTTCGCAACAGGCCATGCTCCCATGAGCTGATGTTGGCTTTCCGCACGGCTTGCGCGGAGGCTTCCCCTTCGATCAATACTCGAATGGTCTTCCCAATGCTCCCAAAGGCCACTTGCCGAGAAACCTCCATCTGCGCCGCCATAAGCCTGTCCCGGCGCTCTCTCTTCACCGAATCCGCCACCTGATTCCCCATCTTCGAGGCGCGCGTGCCGCTTTCGTCGGAATAGGTGAAAACTCCCAACCGCTCAAAACGCGTCTCGCGAACGAAGTCGAGCAACGTCTCAAAATAAACTTCAGTCTCACCCGGGAATCCCACGATGAAGGTCGTTCTCAACGCGATTCCTGGAATTCCTTTTCGGATGCGCCGAATCAAATCCACGATGTACTGCTGACTGGTCTCGCGCCGCATGCGCTCCAGCATCGCTTCATGGATATGCTGCAATGGCATGTCCACATATTTCACCACCTTGGCGCACGCGCCGAGCGTCTCGATCAACTCCTCCGTCCAGTGCGCTGGATGGGTGTACAAAAGCCGCATCCAAAAATCTCCGGAGATCTTGTTCAGCTCCCTCAATAGCGTGCTCAACGTCGTCGATCCCAACGGAAGAGCCCGCGCCGCAGCACTGAATTTCTCAGGTGAGGAAATGGCCCGGCTTTGGCCCGAACGCAAATCCAACCCATAATAAGTGGAATCCTGCGATATCAGATTCAACTCCTTGACGCCCTCCGAAACCAAAGCGGAAGCTTCCGCCACGATATCCGATTGCAATCTGGACCGATGCGAGCCTCGCATTCGGGGAATGATGCAAAACGAACAAGGATGGTTGCAGCCCTCCGCGATCTTCAGGTAAGCAAAATGAGCGGGTGTCAGCCGGAACCTGGGGGTCTCGTAATCCGGGATATACCGAGGACGCAAAGTGACGTCCACGAGGGGTTCGGCAGCCGGCGCGAGAAAATTCTTGTTCTTGCTGATCCCGGTCGCACCCTCCCGAGAGGAGTCATGATCCACAGGACCGTGACCGGCCCCTGCTTCGGCAACTGCCAAGCGCTTCAGGGACTTCCGACGAGTCCGTGGCGCTCTGACGGGCGTCTCTCGAGACGCTCTGCGCGCCATTGCCTGCTTGACGATCTCCCCAACCTGGGCCACCTGATCAATTCCCATGAACGCGTCAACCTCCGGCAGGAGCTTCGGAAGTTCTTCCCGAAACCGCTGCGGCAGGCATCCCGACACGACGAGCCCCTGGTTTGGTTGATGCTCTTCCCGAATCGCCGCCGCCTCCAGGATTGCATCAACGCTCTCCTCCTGGGCTGCGTCTATGAAGGAGCAGGTGTTGATGATCACAACGTCCGCCGACACAGCGTCGCTCGTTATTTCCACGCCGCTTTGCAGCAGCGACCCGAGCATAATTTCGGCGTCGACGAGGTTTTTGGCACAGCCCAGGGAGACAATGCCCACACGAATGGGATGAGAGGTTTTGATGCCGCTTGTCACGTCCCAGTCAGCCTAGGCGCCGCCACTGGACTTTGAAAGCAAATGATTTGTTGATCCCTTTGCCAAGTTCATGGAACCTCCTCAACGAAGCAAGCTATGCCCTCTGTTCCCGAACTTTTACGAACCGCGCGCGAAACTCTCCATCTTACCGTCGAAAACGCAGCCGAAATCACTAAAATAAGGAGTGACCACATCCGAGCCCTGGAGAATGGAGAATTCCATGTCTTTTCCGCTCCCGTGTTTATTCGCGGTTTCGTCAGAACCTACGCCCGTTTCTTAAAGTTGGATTCGGAACAGATTATCCGTGACTTGGAACGTGAACTGGCGAGTGGCGGGCTCCTTGAGGATTCTCCAGACTCATCCGCACGACGCCGTGGAGTTTCGGATTTCGTGATGTATTATCTATCGCAAATCAAATGGGGCATCGTGGCCCCGCTGATCTTAGGCGGAATCCTACTCCTGGGCCTGATTTTTGGAACCCGTGCCTGGATGGACCACCGTTCCAAAGATCCGCTCGCGGAACTTCGCCCTGGAATGTACCAGCCGTCCTCAACGAAACACGCGGAAATCCTCCCCGTGCCTCAGCCAAAGAAATAGGATCGCTTCTAGGCGAAACGCCAGGCTGGCGCAACCAACGCGGAAACGAATACAGGATCGGTCGTTCGGCAGACCGTGGCAATCACGAGCCGAACCTCACACCTCAGAAAAGAAGGGGGGATTCGTTCCCAACAAATGGTTTTCCATTTCGTTGAACCTTTCTCATCCAGGCTTTTGCAAATCTCCACGAGGTTCAACTGCCGTTTGAAGGTTGAAATCCTCGCTGCAACCAGTTCCCTCGCCCCATCCGACGGGGAGAGGGCACGGGGAAAGGGGTTCTTTTGCGGAAAACGAAAACTCAATTCGTTTTCACAAATGGCCTCAGAAATTCTGAGGTCTGAACCTTGCCCCATTTCTTCCCGCTCATCCGACTGGTATCGGATTCATCTCCCATCCGCGCCGCCGCCATCCAGGTCGATCAATATATCTCTTGGCTCGGCTCCCTTGCTTGGCCCCACGATTCCCCGCCCCTCCAACTCATCCATGATTCGGGCAGCCCGGGTGTAACCAAGCCTTAATCGCCGCTGCAATAAGGACACACTCGCCTTCTGTTCACTCCGAATGACCTCGATGCACTGCTCGATCAAGCTTTCATCCTCTTCGGAGCCTTGGCTCTCTGAGTCCAGAGCGCCTGCGGACTTCTGCAGTTGTTGGTGAATCTCCACCTCGTAACTCGGTTTGCCCTGTTCTTTTATGAAATCCACTATTTGCTGGATTTCATGATCGGTGATCAGCACTCCTTGAGCGCGAATCAAACGTGCGGATCCTGGCGGCAGATAGAGCATGTCCCCTTTCCCTAGCAATTTGTCCGCCCCCATGGCATCCAGGATGGTTCGCGAATCCACTTTGGCTGCCACTTGAAAGGCGATTCTCGCCGGTATATTGGCTTTGATCACGCCGGTAATCACATCCACGCTGGGGCGTTGCGTCGCGACGATGCAATGAATCCCGGCAGCACGAGCCATCTGGGTGATTCGCGCAATCGCCATCTCCACGTCTGCCGGCGCCACAAGCATCAGGTCAGCCAACTCGTCGATGATCACCACGATGTAACTCAGCTTCTCGGGGATCACGATATCCTCTTCCCGTGGGACGACGATCTCTTCGTCCAGTTCCACCGCGAACCCCTCACTTCCAGCTTCGACTCGCTCCTTTTGCACAACGAGCGGGAGTTCCGCCTCCGGCTTGGCCAAGGGCTTGTCCTTCGGCCGGTCGTTGAAAGATTTGATGTTGCGCACCCCGACTCTCGCAAAGATCTGATACCGTTTCTCCATCTCATTCACCACCCAACGAAGCGCCAAAATCACTTTCTTCGGATCATTCACAACGGGCACCACGAGATGTGGCAGTCCGTTGTATTGCTGCAACTCCACAACCTTGGGATCGATCATCACAAATCTCAATTGATCGGGCGAGAAGCGCACGAGAAGGGACGCAATGATCGAATTGATGCAGACCGACTTGCCTGATCCTGTGCTTCCCGCAATCAAAAGATGCGGCATCTCCGCCAAATCCGCGATGATCGGCTGCCCATAAACATCCTTTCCCAGCGCCAACGGGATACGGGCCTTCGTGTGAATCCATTCCTCGGACTCCAATAAATCCCGCATGATCACTTTGGTTTTGACCGCGTTGGGCACTTCGACCCCAACAGAGCTTTTCCCGGGCACAGGAGCCAAAATATTGATCCTTTCCGCTTTGAGCGCCGCAGCGATGTTGTTGCCCAACGCCGCGATCTTTTCCAAGCGCACTCCCGGGGCCGGATGCAGCTCATAGCGCGTAATCGTGGGTCCCTTCGTGATGTCTCCAAGCGCCACTTCGATGTCGAATTGTGATAGGGTGCTTTGCATGAGTCTAGCGTTCGACATCAACTCTTCCTTGGACTCGGTAGGCTTCACGCTCATGTCAGGCATGTTAAGCATGTGCAACCCTGGAAATTTATAGTTGCCAATGAGCGGTGTCGAAGCCACGGCGATGGGTTTGAATCTCCGGGGCAATCCACTCCTAGGCTTCGGAGCGGGATTAGGCGAAAGGATCGGCTTGGGTTTTGGATCAGCTTTTTCGCCAGCGGCACCCTCTTGAGCCTCAAGGACAGATGGATTGGGTTCACCACTTCCCCGATCCGACGCCACTCCGGATCCACTCGGAGTCGTGTCCGCTCCCGGAGGGGGACGCTCCCCTGTCCCTGCGATGAAAACAGTAGGTTTACCACCCGGATCGGGAGCCTGCCTGGCTGACGGCTTGATTCCACTTTCAGGGCGCGCTTGAGGCACGCTCAGATCTCGCACCGTCGGCTCGGGCACAGGTTTCAAATCGGCGCCCAATCCGGACTTCGACACTTCCTCTTCCAATCTTTTCGCCTCCAAGGCCAAGCTTTTAGCCTTTTTCTCCAAAGTTTGCTCCCGCTGCCTGGATTCCTTCGAGTTGTCCTCAGCTCCAGGAGAAAAAGGCTGCGATCCAAACCTCGGCAATCGCAATCGGAGAAGCCAGTCGCGCAATTGGCAATTCGTTAAAAACAATAAGCTAACGGCGTAAAGCGTCCCAAAAAGAATCGCCGACCCCACTGTCCCGAAATGTCTAAAAACGAACTTATTCAGGGCATAACCCGCGAACCCGCCCGCGCTGCCAGAATCCCGAATCGCGGGGATCTCTGAAAATCGCGCGGTATTCAGATCCAGCACGCAGGCGCACGTGAACAGGAAAACGGCGAGCCACGGCCATTTCTTTCTCAAATAAGCCAGGGCGCTGACCCAGCAAGACAGTCCGAGTCCAACGCAGAGAACAGGCAATAAAAAGGCGGCGCCTCCAAACGCGAACAACAGCCCAAAAGCCATGTTCGCCCCGATCATGCCAACCCAGTTGCTGCTCTGCGAATTTGCCGGGTCCTTGTTGAAGTACAAATCGTTGCGGTCATAAGAAAACAAGGCCAGGAGCATCAACACCGACATGCTCAAGAAAACGATCCCAATAACGTCGCTGAACCCACGTTCCGCCGGACCCTCCCCGTTGTCGTTTCGAGCCATGTCTACAGATTATCTAAATCGAGAATGTACACTAGGAACAGACTGGGCCCTTGCAAGTTCAGACTTGCGCTTGCCCCTTGGATTTTTCTTTGCTCCCTGGGACCATTGGCCCAATCTCCCCCCCATGTTCGCCATCCCTCAGGATCTTGTGGCGGAGCGTGTCAAACAGGCTCTCGAAGAGGATATCGGCTCTGGAGATGCCACTTCCGTCGCCATAGTCCCAGACTCGATTCTGGCCACCGCCGATATGGTGGCCCGCCAACCCCTCCGCCTCTGTGGATTGGACATCGCCCGCGCGGTGTTCTTGCAGGTCTCCCCTGGACTTCACGTCAGCGAAAGAGCCAAGGACGGCGATCAGATCGCCGAAAAAATGATCCTCATGTCCATCCAAGGCTCGGCGGCCGCGATCCTCGCCGCAGAGCGAACGGCTCTCAATTTCGTCCAACACCTCTCCGGAATCGCCACCAAAACGGCCAGCTTTTGCCGCGCTATCCAAGGCACCAAAGCTCGAATCCTTGACACCAGAAAAACCACGCCAGGCTGGCGCGTGTTCGAGAAATATGCCACCGCGTGCGGGGGAGCCATCAATCATCGGATGGGACTCCATGACCAAATCCTGATCAAGGACAACCACTTGGCGGCGCTCCGAGGTGAAAAACCCAATCCCATCGAAGCCGCTGTGAGGAAAGCTCGCGCTCGATTCCCAAGCCTCAAAGTGGAAGTGGAAGCAGACACGCTCAGCCAAGTGCGTCAGGCAGTAGAGGCCGGCGCAGATATTGTCTTGCTCGACAACATGTCTCCGAAAGAAATCAAACAAGCCGTCGACCTCATTGATGGAAAAGCTCTCGCGGAGGCTAGTGGTGGCATCCAACTCGAGAACATCCGGGAAATCGCCGAGACCGGGGTCGACTTCATCTCAGTGGGGGCGCTCACCCATTCCGCTCCAAGCGTTGACATCGCGCTCGATTTTCAGACTTGAATGAGAATGACCATCGACGCGGAAATACTGCGTGCTCTTCGCACGAACGAGGCAGGCTCCGTGTCCGGAGCTGACCTGTCTCAACGGCTCAACATTAGCCGAGCCGCCATTTGGGCTCGAATCGAGGAACTGCGCCATTTGGGTTACGACATAGAAGCCAGTCCGCACCGCGGCTATACTCTTCGCGATTCTCCTGACTTGCTGCATGCGGATGACTTGCTCTCCAGGCTTAGGGAAGGCCAAGTCATTGGACGCACCATCAGGGTATTTCAAACGACCACTTCGACCAATGACATCGCCGAAAAATTCGCTCGCGATGGTGTTGCCGAGGGTGCGGTCGTGTTTGCCGAATCTCAAAGCACAGGTAGAGGACGATTGGGACGCCAATGGACCTCTCCGACAGGAAAAGGCTTGTGGTTCTCGGTGCTCCTTCGACCCAACTTAACTCCGCAAGCCGTCACGAAACTCACTATCGCAAGTGCCACAGCCACCGCCAGAGCCATAAAAACCATCACGACGCTTGAGCCAAAAGTAAAATGGCCCAATGATTTGCTCATCTCTGGAAAAAAAATCTCCGGAATACTGACGGAACTCACAGCCGAACTCGACCATGTGAAGCACGTGATTCTCGGGATCGGCATCAACGTGAATCTGACGGAATCGGATTTTCCGGCTTCATTGCGCTCCACGGCCACATCCCTGCGGATCCAGGCGGGTCACCCAATCAACCGCCCTGATTTCGCCGCGGAAGTGCTCCGCCAATTGGATTTTGACTATAACCGCGTCGTGAAAGGCATGTTCCCGGAAGTCGCTGAAGAGTGGGAAAGCATCTCCTGCACTCTGGACCAAGACGTGGAAATCCAAGTTGGGGACCGGAAAATAACCGGCCGCGCGGAGAGCCTTGATCAGGATGGAGCCTTGCTCGTCCGGAGCCAGCATGGTCGCCTGGATCGAGTGATCGGTGGCGATGTCTCCATGAGCACGAAATCGTCGACCTAGTCATCCATCTCATTCATTCAATGACCTTGCTCCTAGACATCGGCAATACCAACACACACTTGGGAATAGCCAATTCCCATCGCATTCTGGGCCACCGCGACATCCCTACCTCTTATTGGGCCGATGGACGCGCTCAAAAGCTGACCAAGAAATTTCTCGGATCTCGCAAAGTCACTTCAGCGGCTTGGTGCAGCGTCGTCCCCCGGGCCACAAAAATGATTGCCCAGTGGATCACCGAATCCTTCGGGATCCAAGGCATCGAACTCACTTATCGCAACCTGGTGGGCGTAGGTGTGCGCTACCGGAAACCTCAAACCATCGGTGCGGATCGACTTGCCAACGCCGTCGCAGTGAGATCTCGATTCGGCGCCCCGGCCTTGGTCGTTGATTTCGGCACGGCCGTGACTTTCGACGTCGTGAACCCCTCCGGCGACTATATTGGAGGCATCATTGCTCCGGGTCTGGCGGCGATGACCGACTACCTCCACGAAAAAACCGCTCTACTCCCTCGCATCACGATCCGCGAACCACGGACGGTGATCGGACAAAGCACGCAAGGAGCGATGCTTTCCGGCGCGGTCCATGGCTATCGCGGCCTGATTCGCGAACTCATCCACCAAATTCGAAACGAACTGGGTGTCGAGTCCATCCCCGTCATCGCGACTGGTGGTTATGCCAAACTCATGGCATCCAAACTCCCAGAGATTGATGCTGTTGATCCCCTCCTTACTCTCGAAGGTCTGCGACTGGTGGCTCAGCGGTTCTCATCTTGATCGGAGCGCGACTGTGTCCACAGGACCAGTCGAAGGGTTTGAGGCGGGTGAACGCGCTGCGGCTGATGCTTCGCACACAGCCGCGCTCCCTAATGAGAATTGCTGCTGGTGGCTCAGCAAGACTTGACAACCGGAAACATTTCAGTCTGACACCATTTGACACGAAAAGCGGCCTCTGATAGCGTCCCGGCCACAAATTCGTGGTCCATGAGCTCATTCTTGAACCAGCATGTTCTTGTGCTCAACAGGCTCTGGCAGGCGGTCAACGTGTGCACCGTCCGTCGCGCGCTCTCGCTGCTCTTTGAAGGCCATGCTCACGCGGTTGTGGGAGCTGAGGATGGATCTTTCCAAACTTACAATTTTAACACGTGGAAGGATTTATCAAACTCTGAGCCAAGCTCTGACTGCATCAATTCGATCTCGTTCAGAATACGCGTCCCAAGAGTCATTCTACTGCTCATCTACGACCGAATGCCGAAGAAAGAGGTGAAATTCACTCGACATAATATCTTCGAACGAGATCAAGACACGTGCCAATACTGTGGTGTTGTGTTCGACAGAAGTGAATTGAACTTAGACCATGTGATCCCGCGCGACCACGGCGGGCCTACAACTTGGGAAAACATCGTTTGTTCGTGTATCCGCTGCAACACCCGCAAGGCAAACCGAACCCCCAGACAAGCTGGTATGTTACTCATCCGAAAGCCAAAACGCCCAAAATGGCGGCCTTTTGTGCAAGTGAACTTCGGAGCGCACTGTCATGAAAGTTGGAAGCATTTTGTTGATCTGGCCTATTGGAACGTCGAACTTGGCGAAGAGCTCGGCTAGCCGCACCTGGTTTCTTCGCCCGTTCTCTCCCGCTCTTAACTCCCTTCTTGTCCCTACCAGGCAAATGCCTGAGCTCTACCCCGCCTTCTTGATATCTTCCTAAAATGCTCCTTTCATCAACATGCAGATTTACTAAAGCATGGATAAGACAGGTTTGACTAAGAGCGAGTCATATCCCTTGTGCATCTGGTGAGTGATTCAGAAACATTTTATCGCCAGGATCTTGCGAAGATTCGACTTGGGCAACTGCCGTTTTGAGGTTTAACGATCATAGAGGGCCCAAACCTTGAATCGATTGCATTGATCTCAATATCAGTTCGTCCGACCAATCTACAGTCGTATCCTTCGGGGCTTCTATCCGTGCCGATGGGAACCGCCTTTCGAAGCGTTTATCAACTCCCAAAACTTAGGATTTTGCTGGAGCACCTCATCCTCGAGCATGGGAAGACTCGAGCGGAAAAGGAAATCCCTCAGAGTATTTCTGCTTAGAATTCGATGTACGACGAGTCCCAATGCGTGCCGCTCAAAATAGACCCGATATTCTCCGATTCGAAATCGATGAAGCACGATGCCGTTTCTCTCCATTTTCCCAAACTTCTCCATGTCTGTTCCAATCACCTCCTGCGGCAAACCTCTAAATTGCCCTAAGATGTAAAGTTGCAATTCCTTCGGCATTTTCGAGAGCTCACCGGCGCTAATGGGATTAAATATAATTTGAAACACTCTCACAACGATTGATCAGTATGGGAAGAATGCAAAACCAGGCACGTTTCAACTCAATGCCAACCGTGCTCCTCCCCACCACAGAGTTAGGGGTGAGAGAACGGCTTTCTTACAAATCTTAAGTATTTAGCGAACTGAACCCTTGAGTTCGCCATCAAACGCGGATGGGGAAATTCCAACTTGGGTGGTAGCGCGTACGGGAATC
>SXGS01651176.1_pt1 | contig 10465 bp, 10 predicted proteins | sample 3174681 | NCBI WGS metagenome assembly SXGS01 (sample SAMN11356861, study PRJNA531348) | freshwater metagenome | isolation source: freshwater sample F1-80 | place: China: Fuxian Lake, Yuxi | collected 2017-12-25
AGTTGCCCCAACCCACCCAGTCCATGGCGGCCAAGCCGCTGGTGGGCTCCCAGTGGTTGAAGGCCAGCCACAGCGAGAACAGCAGCGGAAAGAGGCCGAACACCGCAAAGAGGATCAGGAAGGGTGCCAGCAGCCAATAGGGCGCTGAGGCTGCGGTAATGAGAGGGCGCTTCATGGCGGGTTTCATTGCGTGTTTCACCGCGCTTGTCATCGATTCGCGCGGCGAATGAGCAGTCGCTCGGCGTCGCCCAGGGCGGTGGGAATGTCCTTGCCGCGCGTCAGCACCTTGTCGAGTTCGGTGTTGATGACTTCATCGGCAAAAGCATCTTGGCGGTGCACGGCCACGGGCTGAATGCGCCGCGCGGCTTCGCGCCACAACTTGCGCGCCGGCTGGCCGCCCAAGAAGGGCAGGGGCTGGTCGAAGAAGGGGTCGTCAAAGGTGTCGACCAAGGCGGGAAAGATGTCGTGGGCTTGGAAGGCGTCGAGCAGCAGGCGGCGGTCCAGGGTCAGGTGCTGCATCAAGTCCCAGGCCAGCGCGCGTTTGGCCGGGTCGGCCTTGGCGGGCAGGGCGTAGAAGCTGCCGCCATAGGCCGCAAAAGCGCCTTCGGGCAGCTGCGCTGCGCGCCACAGGCCGTGCGTTTTGGGGGCCAGCCAAGAGCCCAAAAAGCCGGTGAGCCAAGCGCCCAGCATCTGCGTGGCGATGCTGCCGCGCCGGAAGCCCTCGGTCCAGTCGCTGGACCAGTTGTACACGCCTGCATCCAGCTTCTCGCGGCGCACACGGCGGGCCAGTTCAAAGGCGCGCACAAAGCGCGGGCTGCTCACCAGCACCTTGTTGTCGGCGCTGAAGTAAAGGCCGTCGCCGCCGGCCACGCCGGTGCGAATCAGGATGTCTTTCATGTCCCGCGCGTGGGCCAGCAAGGCGGCGCCGGTGCGGGCGCGAATTTGGCGGCCGGCGGCGATGAAGTCGTCCCAGCTGCGGGTGAGCGATTCTTCGGTCAGGCCCGCCTTGAGCAGCAGGTCGTTCCGGTAGAGCAAGGTGCCCGGCCCGATGTCAGAGGGCAGGGCCAGCAACTCGCCGCGCTTGTTGATGGCCTGGCCCCAGGTGTAGGGCACAAAGCGCGACTTCAGGCGCTCGCCGTTCAGCGGCGCCTGGCGCAAATCCAGCAAGCCGCGACCCTGCGCGAAGCGGCCCAGGTAGCCCACCTCCAGCGACATCAAGTCGGGCAAATGGCTGCCCGTGGAAAGCGCAGTGATCATGGCCGTGTGGTGGTCGTTCATCTCACGGCTGATGACCTCCACCTGCACGCCGGGGTGGCGCGCCTGCCAAGCGGGCAGCGCTGCGCGCACGATGGCGTCGAGCTTGGGGTAGGCGGCCACGTTCAGGCGCTGCCGAGCACCTTGTGCGCTGGCACCGCCCAGGGCCATGCCGAAACCCATACCAAGGGCTGCCCGGCGTGTGGCGTCTGAAAACATGGGTCTCCTGTCCTTGCGCTTCTGTGGCCCGACGGGGTTCAGGCTCTTGTTTGAAAGCGCTTTCAGACTGTAGGAGATGCAGCCCTTGCCTGTCAATCAAGGGTAAGTGCGGGGCTGGCCCGCACCGGAGGGGTCGGGGCGCCTTAGCGCTTGGGCGCTGGCCCGGTGGAGTCGCGCACCACGAGCCTCGGCTCGGGCAGCGTGAGCTTGGGCTTTTCGTCGGCCAGCAGGGCCATCAAGCTGCGCGCGGCCGCCAAGCCCAATTCGAAGCTGGCTTGGTGCACGGTGGTCAGGGGCGGCGTCATGTGGGCGGCCAGGGTCAGGTCGTCGAAGCCCACCAGCGAAACATCGGTGGGCACGCGCAGGCCGCGTTTGTGCAGGGCCACGGCGGCGCCGAAGGCCATTTGGTCGTTGCCGGCAAAGAGGGCGCTGAAGCGAAGGCCTTGGGCCAGCATGCGCTCGGTGGCGGTGCGTCCGCCTTCTTCACAGTAAAGGCCGGTCTCCACCAGCTCGGGGCGGAATGGCAAGCCGGCTGCCTCCAGGGCCGCGCGGTAGCCGGCCAGCCGCTCGCGCGCATCGGGGTGCTCGATGTCGCCGCTCAAATGCCCGATGTCTCGGTGCCCCAAGTCAATCAGGTGCTGGGTGGCCAGGCGTGCGCCTTCGAAGTGCTTGAAGTCCAGCGCAATCAGGCCGGTCGCCTTCAAGGTGCGCCCCGTCACCACCACAGGCAGGTCCTTGGCCAGGCCCTTGAGCTCGGCGTCGCCCATGGCGCCGTTCAGGATGATGAGCCCGTCCACGCGGCGGCTGCGCAGGGTGTCGATGCAGCGCTTCTCGACCGCGACATCCCAATGGCCGCTGACGAACAACGCGCTGTAGCCCGCTGCATCCAACACATCCTCAATGCCGCGCAGCGCGACGCCGTAAAACGGGCTGTCCAGGGTCTGCGTGACCACGCCCACACTGAGCGTGCGCCCGCCGGCCAAACCGCGGGCCACGGGGTTGGGCACGAAGCCCAACTCGGCAATGGCGCGGTCCACGGCGGCACGCTTTTCGGGGCTGACGATTGCCGTGCCGTTCAGGATGCGCGACACCGTGCTCGGAGACACGCCACTGGCTTGGGCAACCATGCCGAGCGTGACCGGACCGGTGCTGCGGGACGAGGCGGAAGGGGCTCTTGGCATGCGTGGGAGGAGGGGCTCGGGTCAGGGTGTTTGGTCGGAGACCAAGCGAAATCGTGTTGAAGCTGAAAGCGTTTTCAAAGATTGTAGGAGCGCCTTCTCGCCGCAATCGCTCCGAACTCAACGCCCGCCAAACACCTTCGTCAAGAGCGCGCTGCCCGTGCCCACCGGGTCTTGGCGAATCTTCTTCTCCTCTTCGCCAACCATCCAGTACAGGCCGTCCAGCGCCTTGCGCGTCACGTAGCGCTGGATGTTGCTGTCTTCGTCCTTTACCAGCCCAAAACCCTTGGCTTTGCCGGCCACCTCGTTGTACTTCTCGGCCAGGCTTTGCTTCTCGGTGGCTTGGGTCACGATGGGCAAGAAACGCTCCCCCAAACTCACGCGGGTTTTGCCCTCGAAGAATCGCGTCACCGCGTCGTCGCCACTGCCCTTCACGAGCTTGAGCGCGTCTTCCACGCTCAGCGCTTTCACGGTGTGCACGAACACATCGCGTGCCGCCGGCACGGCCGACTCCGCAGCGCGGTTCATGGCGAGCACCAGCGCGTCCACCTTCTTGCCCTGACCGGTGGCCTTGAGCAGCTTGGCGGCATCCTTCAGGGCGCCGGGCAATTCGATCTTGAGTTGCGCGTTGTTCATGAAGCCGCCCTCACGGCCCAGCAGCGAAACCGCTGCCAGCGCGCCCCGCTCCAGCGCCGCCCGCACGCCGCTGGCGGCGTCGGTTTCGCTGAGATTCAAGGCCCAAGCGGGGCTGATCACAATGGGTGGCGTGACGGCCAGCAGCAACAACGAACGACGATCCATGGGGCTCAACTCCGGGGCAACGAATGGGGGCGCCGATTCTGCGCCGCGCTTGGCCTTGCCAGCAGGCCCAAAGGGCAAGCACTTATGGCCCTGGTTGCTCGTTGCCCTCTTGGCCCATGCCGTGGTGTTGGCGCCAGACCCGCTCTCGTTCCGCGCACAGAGCGCCAGCGCCCCGCTCCTGCAGTGGCGCGTCTTGGTGGCCCCTGCTGCGACCCCTGCTGAGGCGCCAAGGAGCGCCGAAGCCGGCCCTGTCAACTTGCCGGAGCGCCAGCCCACCACAGCGAGCCCGCCCGCGCAGCCTGCGGCAGCTTCACCCGCACCGGCTGCTCCAGCGGGCGCTTCCTCCGCCCCGCCCCAGTTGGACCGTGGGGCACCCACTGCATCGCAGCCGCTACCGGCCGGCCAGTGGCAGTACCAACTGCGCTGGCAGGGCGAGCAAGGCGTCGCTCGCATCGAGTGGGCGCAAGACGGCAGCCGCTACCGCCTGCACCTCACCCGCCAAACCACCAGCAAGTCGCTGCCCGAGTGGACGTCCGAAGGCGAGCTGCGCGCGGGCGGCCTGCAGCCCTTGCGCTTCAGCACGCAGCGCGGCAAGCGCAGCCAGCTGGCGCTGAGCTTTGACCCAGCCGCTGGCACGATCGCGGTGGGCAAACAAGCGAGCACGCCAGCGCCTGCCCTCACGCAAGACCGCCTGAGCTGGATGTTCCAGGCCGCCGCCATGGCACAAGCCACTCAGCTCAAGCCTGGCGCCGAACTCCAGTTCTGGGTGGCCGGTTGGCGCGGCGACTTGCAAGCCTGGCGCATGCGGGCCGAACCCGACCCGCAGCACCCCCAGTGGCTGCGCCTGCGCCGCCTGCCGCCCGAGGGCTCTTTGGTGGAGCAATCCCTTTGGCTTGACCCCGCCCGGCACCACCTCCCGGTCCGCATGGAGGTGCGCTGGGACGATGCCGAGCGCTGGGAGTTGCAGCTTGATGACACGCCGGTGCCCTGAAGGGCAGGTGTGATCTATGGCCGAAGAAATTTCAGAAAGAAGCCCTTGCGGTCAGCCAAGCGGCGAACTCCGTGCCAAGATGGGTCGTACCCGGGGCCTTGAACCCGGCCCGGGTGTCCCCAGCTGCTGTTGCCAGGAGAACCCTATGCACCTGCTCTACCAGTCCGACAGCTACATCGTGGTTCAGTTCGACGTGCCGGTGAAAAACCTGGCCCAAGAAGACACCGGCCTCTCGCGCGGTGGCTTTGAAATCGTCGACAAGTTCGCGCGCAAAGAAATCTTCATCGAAGGCGCACTCGCCCAGCAAGTCCAGGAAGGTGTGGAAGCGCTGACCCAAGGCGAGCCGAGTGAGGAAGACTTCGACGACTTCATCGAGGCCTATGCCAACCTGGGGCACACCCCAGTCTTGATGCATTGATCGAGGCGATTCGCACCAGCAGCTGGGCCTACCCGCTGCTGGAGGTTGTGCACCTCTTCGGCATTGCCATGTTGCTGGGCAACTTGGTGCTGTTGGAGCTGCGCCTGATGGGCGTGGTCCGCAGCCTGCCTCTGAAAGACTTGGCGCGCCTGGGGCTCAGCCTCGTGCTGGTCGGCTTTGCACTGGCTGCCGCCAGCGGCCTCTTGATGTTCGCCACGCAGGCGCTGGACCTCATCGCCAACCGCGCCTTCATCTGGAAGATGGGTCTCATCAGCCTCGCCGCCTGCAACGCGGCGGCTTTCCACGCGAGAAACAGTTTGGCTCTAGGGGATTGGGTGGCCAAGCTACAAATGGGCCTCTCCACGCTCTTGTGGCTGGCCGTGTTGGCTTGCGGGCGCTGGATTGCTTACGTCTGAGGAGCGCCATGCTCCAACGCCGCACCCTGCTGCTCGCCCTGCCCCTGCCTGCTCTGGCCCACCACGGCTGGAACAGCTTTGATGGCACGCAGCCGCTCTACCTCGTGGGCCGTGCCGACAAAGTTCGCTGGGCCAACCCGCATGTGGAGCTGGACTTGGTGCGCGACGCCGCAGCGGCCTTGCCCGCCGACCTTGCGCAGCGGCCGCTGCCCGCGCAAACCGCCACCGTCGACGGCCCCGGCCTACTGGCCAAAGCCCGCCTGCCCAAACGCTTTGACGCCCGCTGGGCCGTGGAGCTGGCACCGCTCACCCGCATGAACGCCTGGGCGGTGCCCGAGATCAAAGACGGCGACCGCATTGAAGTGCTGGGCTTCAGCTTCAAAGATGAAGCCGGCAGCGCCACGCTGCGTGCCGAGTACGTGTGGGTGGCTGGCAAAGCTTTCGGCCTGCGCTCCGCACCGGCCTAAACTTCGGCTCGGTCGGCAGTTCACCCAGGCCTTGCCTGGGGCCTGCTAACACTATGGGAAGTCAGCGCGTTGCCAGTCAGAAATGGCGCCAACGAGGCGCGAAACGAAGTCGGGGCAGCACCCCGGCGAGGCTTCGCAACGAAGTGGGCGCCATTTCTGGTGGCAACCCGAAGGGAAAGTACCCGATGGGCCGGGATGCTGCGTTGCCCGGCTCGCCCAGGCGGTAGCCTGGGCAGCGCCGCGCGCCTTGCCTGCCGGCCCATCGGGTACTTTCGCGTGCCTTCCCGTAGTGTTAGCAGGCCCCAACGCTAAACCTGCCGCAAGACACAAGCCCATCTGCGCTCCGGCGCGTGCGGCTGGCAATGGCAAGCTCCAGCGTTTCAGCAGCACGCGCCTTCAGGAGGCAGGCTCATGGCCCGTGTACCTTTTTCGATGACCATCCCCGACGTTGCCGGCTTTGCCCGCGCGCTCGGTACCGCACTTCAAGCCCGCGAACAAGCCGGCAAGCCGCTACCCGGCCATGTCGAGCTGCTCAACCTCGTGGCCCGCGCCGTCGGGGTGCGCAATGTGCAGGCGCTCAAAGCCTTGCAGCCCGCCGTGGAAGACCGCGCCGCGCCGCTGCTCAGCGACACCGCCCGCCGCGCGCTGGCCCTGTTCGATGCGCGCGGCCGCTTGATGCAGTGGCCCGCCAAGCGCAGCGTGCAGATGCTTTGCATGTGGCTGCTTTGGATGCGCTTTGAACTCGACCGGCCCTACACCGAGTCCGAGGTCAACACCATCTTGAAGGCGGCCAATGCCTTTGGCGATCACGTCACGCTGCGCCGCGAACTCATCAACGATGGCTTGATGACCCGCAGCAGCGACTGCCGCGAGTACCGCAAGCTGCCCAAACGCGCACCCGACGAAGCACGCGCCCTGATGCAAGCCTGGCGCGCCTTGCAACGCTAGCGGAGACACTGTGCCGATGCTCATCGGCACTTTGTTCGCCCTCGCCGCCGGCCTCATGTGGGGCTTGGTCTTTGTTGCTCCCCTGATGCTCCCCGAGTACCCACCGGCCCTGCTGGCGGTGGGGCGCTACCTGGCCTTTGGCTTGCTGTGCCTGCCGCTGGCCCTGCTGGACCGCACCGACCTGCGCGCGCTGACCCGTGCTGATTGGTGGGAGGCGGCCAAGCTCAGTTTGATTGGCAACTTCCTCTACTACCTGGCGCTGGCCGCCGCCATCCAGCGCGCCGGCAATCCGCTGGTCAGCGTCATCATCGGCACGCTGCCGGTGATCATTGCCATCGCCAGCAACCGGCGCAATGCGGTGCGAGATGGCAGCTTGCCTTGGCGCCAGCTGGCGCCCTCCTTGGCGGCCATCTTGATCGGCATTGCCTGCGTGAACCAGACCGAGTTCGCCCAGTTGCAAAGCGGGGAGGTGCGGCGCTACGTCGAGGGCGGCCTGATCGCGCTGGTGGCGCTGCTCTGCTGGACTTGGTACCCCATCCGCAATGCCGACTGGCTGCGCCAGCATGCCGACCGCAGCCCCCGGGCCTGGGCCACCGCCCAAGGTTTGGTGACCCTGCCAATGTCTCTGCTCGGCTTGGTGGGCCTCTACGCCTACCAAGCCAGCGGCCTGCCCGGCTTGCCCAGCGCTTTCAGCCTCCCCTTGGGGCCGGACCCACTCTTGTTTGTGGGGCTGATGCTGGCCATCGGGCTCTTCGCCAGCTGGGGCGGCACCCTGTGCTGGAACGAAGCCAGCCAGCGTTTGCCCACCCGCCTCGTGGGCCAACTCATCGTCTTCGAAACCCTGGCCGCACTCGCCTACGGCTACCTCCTGCGCGGCGCTGCGCCGCAGCCGCTGGCTGTGCTGGGCATCACGCTCTTGGTGGGTGGTGTCGTTTGGGCTTTGCGGGAGCGACCGCCCAGGGCCTAGACTTCAGCCCTGAGTCATTGGGGAGTAGCCGCTCGAGCGCAGTAGCGCATTGAGGCCTTCGCCAACACACTGGGTCCGCAGACCCTGGCGCAGGCAGCTTCATCGCCTGGCAAGACCTTTGACCATTTCGCCGCCGGTGAGGACCGGGTGGCGGAGTGGTCATTGCGTCACAAGGTCCTTGGAGTGTCGTGCTGTGGAAGCTTTTCTTGTCTCCACCGGGGTGGTTGCCCTCGGTGAAATGGGTGACAAAACCCAACTCTTGGCGCTCGTTCTGGCGGCCACCTATCGCAAGCCTTGGCCCATCGTGGCCGGCATCTTTGTGGCCACGCTCTTGAACCATGCGCTGGCCGGTGCCTTGGGGGCCTGGGTGGCGCAAGCCATCGGCCCCGACGTGCTGCGCTGGGTGCTCGGCCTGTCCTTTTTGGCCATGGCGGCCTGGATGTTGGTGCCCGACAAAATCGACGACGAAGTGCCGGGCGGAACCCGCCGGTGGGGCGTGTTCGCCACCACCGTGGTGGCCTTCTTCTTGGCCGAGATGGGCGACAAAACCCAGATTGCCACCGTGGCCCTGGCCGCGCGCTACCCCGAATGGTTGGCCGTGGTGGCCGGCACCACGCTGGGCATGATGGCCGCCAACGCCCCCGTGGTGTTCATGGGCGAAGCCATTGCCCGCAAGGTGTCGATGCGCTTGGTGCACAGCATCGCGGCCGTCATCTTTGCGCTGGTCGGCGTGCTGACTTTGGTGAGCGGCCTGTCGTGGTGATGCGCTGGCCCCAGGGGCTGGGTGCTGCCCCCGTTTGGCGCTTCGTTGCGGTGGTGGTGGTGCCGGCGCTTTTCCCTGCAGCTTCCGGCGACGATACGTGAACCCGCGATGTCGGCCATGCTGTATTCAAGTCGCACTCAAACTGTACTGGGTTGATATTCATGACGACTGCGCATCATCTGCGTCTGAGCCGAGTTGCAGGTGCGGCTGAGACGGTTGTTTGCGACGCACTTGCCGACGGGTTCAGGCTTGAAGATGCCAGAGCCTTTCTTGGTCAGCATCAAGGATCTACGCTGCTGCGAGCGTGGGTAAATTTGGATCGCTTGGCCACCCAATCGGATGCTCCGAAAGACATTTATTTTTATGCTTGGATTCCTGTCTTCTCTGAGTCGCTTTATCGAGCATTGATCGGTGCCGGCGTGAATGCGGTGAATTTTGTGGAGATCAAGATCGCACCATGGAATGACAAGCTGTTTTACGCTTGCGCAAGTCAAAACGTTTTTGATGTGCTCGATGTAAAACGATCGAGTTTTACGCTTTGGCTCACTGAGTCGCTCCCATCGAGTCTCCAGGCTGCGGCGTTTATGGATGAAATTCCTGCCGGCCCGGCGCTATTCATGGTTCCATATCCAGGGCTTCCTGGGGGTGTTTTGCCGGAGCTGTTTGCAACCAATGAATTGATTGACTCGTTAGATCTGGAGACCAGAAAGGCAATTGGTTTTGAAGGGTAATACGTTTGTCGGAAGCCGCGCATGGGCTTTGTGCTCTTTTGGGGCAATGCGCCGAACTTGAGCCAAGGACCTGGGGTCCGGTCTGAATTTAAAGAGGCAGCGCGCGGCAGGTTCAGCTCTGCAATCTAAACTGCACCGCGCAGTCTTTGCCAATTCCTAAGCCGCCCAGCAGCAGCCAGAACCCGCTTCTGCCAAATCATGTCCAGCCCCATGCGCATCGAATTTACCGGTGCGGCGCAGCAACCGACCTCGCGCGGGGACCGGCGGGTAGTTGATTTAACTCGATGTGGCAGGCAATTGCAAAGCCTTGACTACAACTTTCTTTGGATAGTACGAAGTCGAACTTGCTGCAGAGGCGAGTTTGAAAAACACAGCAAACTGAACATGCTCATACGTAACTGGCAAATAATACTTGCATGGTTTGGGGTCATAGTTGTATCCCTTGTTGCTATCGTGGCGGCCCTATTCGATTGGGTTTTGGGGTCCGCAAGCGCAACACTCGTACTAATACTTACGCTTATTGATGGTCGGAAGGAGTATTGGCTACACGTTACGCAGCCAGGCGCTTGCCCAGACACTTGGCAAATTGCAGCGATTGTGCGTGTCGTACTAACGCTGACATCTGTTGTTTGCCTGGTTGTGGTTAGCATAAAGCTGGGATTGCAGGGGAGATTTTGGTCGGGCTTCTAATAGCGAGAATCAAGTTCAGCTCCGCAATTTAAACCGCACCTCGCAGCCTTTGCCAATACCTAAGCCGTCCAGTAGTAACTAGAAGCCGCTTCAGCTCAACCATGTCCCGTCCCTTGCGAGACGAATATTCCGCAACTCTGTACGACCTGTATCTCGCAGGGTGGCCGGCGGGAGTTGATTGACCTCGATGGGGCAGACCGCGAGCAGTTTGTTGTGGTGCATGCGCTGTGCGGTGCGCGCCACGGCGTTCAGGTGTTGAGCTCGGATGGCAAGACGCCACCAGCATTCAAGCCTTCATCAACTCCGCCTTGCTACCCAGCCACCGCCCAACCTGCGCTTGCGCCGCCACCGGGTGCTCGCGCAGCAGCTTGGGTGCCAGTTCCCGCGCGGCGACGAGTAGCGGTGCGTCATCTTGCAGGTCGGCAAAGCGCAGCAAATCCGCCCCGCTTTGCCGGTGCCCCATGAACTCACCCGGGCCGCGAATCGCGAGGTCGCGGCGGGCGATTTCGAAGCCGTCTTGGGTTTCGGCCATGGCCTTGAGGCGCTCGCGGCCGCTTTCGCTCAAGGGGCCGCCGTAGAGCAGCACGCACACGCTGGCCACCGCACCGCGGCCCACGCGGCC
>SXGS01021776.1_pt1 | contig 10464 bp, 5 predicted proteins | sample 3174681 | NCBI WGS metagenome assembly SXGS01 (sample SAMN11356861, study PRJNA531348) | freshwater metagenome | isolation source: freshwater sample F1-80 | place: China: Fuxian Lake, Yuxi | collected 2017-12-25
GCGCATCCGCGTCGCGCCGCATGCGAGTCCGATCAGGCGCGGGCCGCTGCTGTACAACGTCTGGTTGAGCCGCAGCGAGGGGATGGCGACCGCAATGGAGGAGTGGATGATGCACGCGGGTCTGTATGACGACAGTCCGCGCTCGCGCGAGATCGTCTGGATCATGCTCAGCGCGCGCGCCGCGCGGGGGCTCGGGAATCTCTACGCGCACAGCAACGAACTCTCGATGGCGGAGGCGGCCGACTTTCACGTGAGCTGGACGCCTCGCGGATGGATGCGGCGCGATCCGCTGCTCGGATTCGAGCAGCACCTCTATCTCCGGCTGCCCGGATACGGTGCGAGCTATGTCACGGGTGGACGCCTTATGGATGAGACCATGGCGATGCGCGCCCGCCAGCTCGGCGACGCGTTCACCATACAGCGTTTCTTCGATGAAGTGAACAACGCCGGAATGATCCCGGTCTCTCTCATCCATTGGGAGCTTACGGGAGACAATCGCATGATCCGTGAACTCAAGGAGAACGCCGGGCCCCAGCCGTTTCGGATCGCACCGTGACCTTCGCGTTGTACGGCGACGTGATCGTCTTGCAATTAAATTAAGTAAGCGCGATGGAGGCCGAACCCTCGCGCAACGCAGCGTGCGCGCCGTCGGGTTCGATCAGCTCGCGCTTCAGCACAACCAGAGCCTAAGTCCTTCAACCGCAACGGTCGCCACGGCCGTGGCGACGGATCGCTGCGGAAAGCCAAGCGACGCACCATTGGCGTCGAGGCCCGCCCTGCTAGTACTATTTGGCACGACCGCATTGGGATTTGTAACGACGTTTCTTCGAGGATCATATGACGCGCGCTACCCGCCACCTGCTGCAAACTCTCTCAGTCGTCGCATGCGTTGTGCCAGTGCTCACTGCGCAGTCCCCGACGCGACCGATGAACTTCCTCGACGTCCAGAACATGAAGACCGTCGGAGCGCCGGCGCCTAGCCCAGACGGACAGTGGGTGCTGTACACGCTCTCGACCCCCGACTGGAATGAGGCGCGGCGCCAAACCGACATCTACGCGGTGTCGACGATTGGCGGGATCGCATCGACCAAGCAGATGACTTACACGAAGGACAAGAACGAAACGCAGCCGCGCTGGTCTCGCGACGGATCGTTCTTCGTGTTCTTGTCCAACCGCGAGGCGCCTCCGGGTGCCGCGGAGCAGAGCCAGCTTTACATGATGCGCAGCGACGGCGGCGAGGCTCGCAAGATCACGGACGCGAAGGAGGGGGTCTCGACGTTTGCGTTCGACAAGTCAGGGCAGTGGCTCGCGTATCGAAGCGGCAAGGTTGACGAGGAGCAGCTCTACGTCCTGAAGATCGCGAGCGTCGAGTCGATGACGCCCGTCCAGCTCACGAGGCACTCAACCGGTGTCGGCCTCTGGCGCTGGGCCCCCGATGGCAACCGCATCTACTTCGTCACGGCAGACACAGTGGATACGGACGAGAAACTGCGCATGGAGAAACGCTTCAACGTCGCGGTTAGCAACATGGAGACCCCGCGATCCAGCCTCTGGGCGCTGGAGTTCGATAGCAAGCAAACCCGCCGGCTCACACGTGACTCGTCGCTCGTGGTGACGAACTTCTCGATCTCGGACGACAGTAAGTGGGTCGGTTTCACCGGCACGTCCGCTGACCGGTACCAGCGCAACATCACCGAGCAGGGCATCCACGCTGACCAGTACGTCCTTGACGCTGCGACGGGAAACATTGAGCGCCTGACCAACAATAAAGAGAATAGTGAGAGCATGGTCAGCTTCTCACCCGACAGCCGCTGGCTTGCCTTCTCCGCGTCAGACGATCTCACGCGGTACAACATGAAGAACAATCGCGTGTACCTACGGCGCGTGGACGATCGTGGCGGGCAGTGGAAGAAGCTCGGCCAGAGTCACGACGGAGATGTAAGCATCAACTTCTGGTCGGCAGACGGGCGGACGATCTACTTCGGCGCTGGTGTTAAGGCGACGACAGCGCTCATGGCACTCGACGTCGAGCGCAATACAGTGCTCCAGGTGACGACTGAGCGTGCGTCGGTCTACGTCAGCCAGGATGCGGACACTAAGCACATCGTCATTAACTACGCCGATCCGCAGACGCCGTCGACGCTTTACAGCGTCGCGTCGCTCGAGCAAGTGCCCATGCGCAACGCATGGAAGCAGCTGACCGACGCCACTTCTCAAATGCGCGGATTCACGCTTGGCGCCGAAGAGGAGATCACCTGGAAATCCACCGACGGAAAGATGGTCGGCGGCGTGCTGACGAAGCCCGCGGGCTACCAGTCTGGCAAGCGATACCCGCTGGTCGTCCAGATTCACGGCGGCCCCGCCAGCGCGGACGTACTCGGCTTCAACGGCAGCGCGCAGGTGTACGCGGGAGCGGGGTACGTGATGCTGCGGCCCAATTATCGTGGCTCAACGAATTACGGCGAAGCACACAAAACCGCGATCGTCGGCAACTATTTCCAGAAGGGCTACGAAGACATCATGACCGGCGTCGACAAGTTGATCGCCGACGGTCTTGTGGACTCGACGCAGATGGGCGCGTTTGGCTGGAGCGCCGGCGGCCACTGGTCTAACTGGATCCTCACGCACACGAATCGCTTCAAGGCAATTAGCAGTGGGGCCGGGACGAGTAACTGGATTTCCATGTACGCACAGTCAGACGTGCAGCGGAACCGCCAGTTCTACCTTGGTGACAAGCTGCCGTACGACGACTTCGACGCGTACTGGAACCAGTCACCCCTCAAGTACATCAAGAACGCGAAGACGCCGACGATGATCCACGTCGTGAAGGGCGACCCGCGCGTGCCAAGCCCGCAGAGCGAGGAGCTGCATATGGCACTCAAACGCCTGGGTGTGCCGACGGAGCTGTTCATGTATCCTGGCGAGAGCCACGGGATCCCGGATGCGCGCAACCAGTATGTCAAGGCTGTCTCGGAGATGGCGTGGATGGATCACTACGTGCGCGGCAACGGGAAGAAGTTCGCGTGGCGGGACGTGCTCAAGTCGCTTGAGGAGACGCCGGACAGTCCGCGGGCCGCGCGCTTAGTCCCGTAACGGTTCCCCACTCACCGCGCCGAGTGCTCACTCTCGACGCAGCGCGGGCCGGCTCACACTTTAAGGTTTTTGGTTGTTACAATTCGTATTACATTTGTACGGCATGGGGGGCGATAATTCGTCCCCGCTCTGTCATTGGCAAGATGATGCGGGCGTGTGCCGCGCAACATCACCTAACGACGCCCCGGCTCTGAGGACGCCCGCTTGGCCGGTAGCTGTAACACATGCAGTCCCACTAGGAACGGTTCGGTGCCTTTAGGAGTGGCGTGCATGAGCAGCGCCGCATACGGCACGCGTCCCGCCGGCAGGCCACCCGCGTACCAGACATTAGCCTTCGCCGACCACTGCGCTGAGACGGCGTGCTCCTGCGGCTGGTCCGTCAATGCCACTTGGCCATAGGTTGGGTTGAAGACAATATCCTCGTATTCGAAGGGCACACCCATCGCATCCGCACGCGACGCGTCGAGCACCACTTTCCACTTTCCCGCCGCCGGTTTCTGGACGATGATGACCTCGTCGCCGGTCGGATCACCGTCGGCGCGCGACGCGACACACTCCTGACCCGTGCAATCGAACAGATAGAGATCGAGGTCCGTGGGAAGTGGCTGGGTGGTGCGCGCCCGTGCGACGAGGAGGGTCGAGCCGGGGGGCACCGTGATGTCGTAGACGCGCTGCGTGCTTTCGGAGATCCGACCGTTCTCGTGGCGGACGCTCCCCATGGCGGAGCTGATGGCCGCCCCCGGAAAAGCTGCGAACCGGTTCGTGAAGTGCACATCGAACCCGTTCGCGCTGGCCACCGCGCTGCCGTCCCCGATCGCCGCTGCGCCAACGTCAACACCCAGCACGGATACCGTGAGGCTGACAGGTGTCATCGGCACAGGCTCCTCCTTCTTAGCCTGCTGCCAGTCGAATGTGCGTGTGTCGTCAACGTCCTGTAGCCGCACCTCCCAGACGCCGGGCGTCGGATTGGCCACGCCGTACGTGGTTTTGCCGGCGGTCTCCGGTGAACGGATGCCACTCACGTTGCGGGTATCGGGCCGCACGATGGAGACGGCAACGCGACGCTTGGACGCGTCCACGTCCACACGGAACGACGATGCGCCCGGCGGCACCCGATAGTAGAGGTGGACCATGCCGGGTCGTTCGACGCTCAGCTTGCGCTCAGACTTGAATCCGTTACCGGCTGTCAGCGTATCGGCAGCCACCACAGTGGCCTGCGTGCGGTACTCCACGCCCGGCGTACCGGCGTAGTCCGCGCTGAGGATCGCTGTGTGCACCCCCGTTTCCTTCGGCGCGACGGTGACGACAATCGGTACCGCGATGTTGAGAGGAAGGGTCACGGACGCTTGGGAGGCAAACGTCCCGTCATTTCCGGTCCAGCCTAACGCAAATACCAGCGGCTCCTTTGGCCCGGTGAGACGGGTGAAAATAACGGTGCGCTCCGCTCGATCGCCGGCTATCCACCCCTCGCGTTCGAAGATGCCGGTTCCCTCGTTTGGCGTGGCCAGCTGGTGGCTCACGGCATGCTTGACGCTGGCGCGGCTGGTGAGCGTGATGGCGGGGCCCGTGGTGTCCATCGCCACCAGAGCTTCCCAGGCCCCAGCCACGTTCACGACGCCGTTGCCCTGCTTGTTTGCGGGCAGGTGTTGCACCCAACGGCCACTCATCATCAGCGCCTGCCGCAAGCGATACGCGTCGTACTTCACACCCGCCTGCCTGGCGGCGCTGATGAGAAGCGCCACCGCTCCAGCGGTGGTCGGCGTGGCGGTGCTCGTGCCGCCGGCGATGCTGTAACCCGGTGGCAGCTGCATCAACCCGGGAATGGCGGTGCCTTCCTTAAATCCGCGCCCGGTGCTCACGTAGTTGGAGGGCGCGATGATGTCCGGTTTGAGCGCGCCGTTCCCCATGGGACCGTAGCCACCGGTGATGAGCAGGTTGTCGTCGTGCGTCACGCGCACGCCATGATTGGCGAAGAAGTTAGCCTTGCTCTCATGCGCGCCAACGGATATCCCGCCAGGCGCTAGGGCATAGTCGTCGATGGCCGCCAACACGGCGTAGTTGTGCGTTGGGAGGACGATGGGCTTGCCGTACCTGGCGATGAGTCTGCCGTAAATGACGGTTGCCACCATGCGGCCATCGAAGAGCAGATAGTTGCGCGCAATGTTTGAGCTCTGCTCGGTAAAGACAACATCGACTGCCGGGTTCTTCACCGCCCGGATCACGGCCTCAGTCTGCCCGTACGCCGCGCCGCCCTCGGCCACGTTCACCAGTTGTGCGCCGGGTGCAACGCCGTCAAACCGGCCGTTGGTGCCGCGGCTCGCGACCGCCGCGCCCACCACAAGCGACGCGTGGCTGGCCACGCCAAGATTGATCGCCACGAGTTTGCGCGCGCGGTCGGTCTGTACGGCGAAGGACACGCTTTCCCGGATGGGCGTCTCGGGCTTGTCCTTGCCAATGATGCCGAACTCGGGTCGCACGCTGAAGTCCGTGTAGGCCTTCTCGTTGCTGAAGTCGCGGTCTTGGTCGGTGTCGAGCCACACGTCATTTGTGGCTTCGTTCCATAGTACGGTGAAGAGCCGGCTCGACCCCTCCGGGTTGCCGTCGCGGTTGATGTCCTTGTCGATGTCCGAGCGCGACACCGAGTCGAACACGGCTTCGTCCAGCACAGCGATGCGGAAGGTGCCCGCCGCCGGCGCCGTGTAGTCGGCGCCATTCCAGGAAAATCGTGCGTCAGTAGCAACCACGGAGTCCTTCATGCGCAGCCAGATGCCCGCCTCCTCGTCATCGATGTCGATCGCGGTCTCGTAGCCGATGATCTTGCGGGTCAACTTGCCGTCAATGGTCATGGCCACCTGCAGCTCCGGAAGGAGCGCATCGAGACTCTGGTCGATGATGGCGATCGTCGTACCGCGACCGTCCCAGGTGGGGTGCGCCTTGCGCCACTCGACGGCGCCCATGTCGGTGAGGGGATCGTAGCGATTAGTGAGGGGCGTTTCGGGAAGCGTCGGGGGCCACGGGCGTTTTGTGGTGTCCGCCGAACCGCCGGGCAGCGCGCCGGCACCTGACGGCAACGCCGACACACTGGATTCGTCAGCGAGGCCCAGCGCCCGGCTCCCCTTGCTAATCGATACGTCGACGCTGTGGATGAGCGGGTCTCGAACCAAACGCTCCACGCTGTCCACCGGCAGGCGAACGCGCAGGTAGTCCACGTCGTCGTCACGGTAGCGCACCGTTCCGCCAAGCTGAGCGACGAGGCGGACGGCCTTGGCGTTGGCGCCAGACAGAGAAGCCACCACGAGGGTGATCATCGTGTCGCCCCGGGCGCGTGCCGCGGCTAGTTCACCCCGCGCGTCCTTGAAGAGGAAGGGCCGCCGCGGCGGGTCGCTCTTCACCTGCGCGAGGAGTTCGCTCGCAGCGAAGGTCGTGAGCAGGCTGACGATGATCGCGGACGGGCGCATGGGGATCTCGTTGGTCGAAGGGTACTAGAAACGTTGCGCTCGCAGTCCCTGCTGTCTAGAGCGTCATGATGAACAGTCTGCACTCTGAGGGTGGAAGTGACTTCCTGATTCAGTTTGTGGACGTTCAGCGGCGCTACGGCCTCAAGCTCAGTCCCCAGTGCGCGGCAAGGTACTGCTCGACCACCAGCGCGGTAGCGTCGCCGAACCGATCGCGATTGGCGGGCGTGTCCCGAAGGCCCGTGAAGTTGGCCTCGATCTGGACACCGCAGATGGTGCCGCCGCTTGCCCCGCCCAGCGCCGCCGCCCCGGAGCCGCATGTGTGTCGCCGGGTATTCTCGCCACCGGTGAAATAGTCCGCCCCCGCCGGCTGACGATCGCTGGCGCTGGGTATCGACGGAAAGCCCTGTGCGGCGTACAACGTGCCTAAACTGGCCGGTCCGCGCAGGAGGGCGGAAAAGGACAACGGGGAGAGCTGCGACAGCGTGAGAATGCTTGAAGCATTTTCGGCGGCGCTGGAGGCATCGAGGGCGGCATCGCTGCTGTCGAGCAACGCGCTGGTCAGCAGATAGCCCAGCTCCAATCGCTGTACCACATGGGCGTGACCGTGTATGTCCATGTACCAGCCTTTGCCGCGCGCCTTCAGCACTGCGCTCTTGGCGAGATCAATGAACCCGTGCCATTCCCCCAGCACCTCCACCGCCGCGGCGTTGCCGCAGGTGGCTTCAAGACTCAGCCGATTGGGATCGAGCTTGCGGCGCGAGAGATGCGAGATGATTACGTGAGGGTACGTCCCAAACCGGGCGGCGAAGCGCGCCTGCATGACGCGCGTCAACTCGGCCGTGTTGGCGTCCCCAATGGTGATGGCCGAGCCACCGCAGGCCGCGGCCGTGCGATCGGGGATGGTGCTTGGCGTAAGCGCCCCGCCGTGAGGAGCCGTGAGGATGATCGGTGAATTTCCGGCGATGTACTCCACATAGCCATTGCGCCCGAAGTATGACTGCCCGGCCACATATACCGGGACGGTCGGTGGGGCCAGCGGGACGGCGTCCCTGCCGCTGCAGGCAACGGCGGCGGCGAAGGCGAACCCCAGATTGTTGCGGGAAAACAATCGCATGGCCTAATATGGCCAAAAGCGCTCCGGGGACGCGGTCGATTGATCGCGGCGACTGTCAGCACCGTGATCGACCGGATCGTCGCCGAGCAGGGCCATCCAGAAGTTCAGCGAGGCTGGCCCGAAGGCGGTCATGACATTCTCCCGATTGAACTTCCTATCCCGTCCGATCCCACGAGGGGTGCTTAGAGCTTCTCGGTTTCGCTGACAGCGCACTGCCAGATGATTACGCCGAAGCCGATCTTGTTCACGAAGTCGGCCAGATTATAGACGATGTTCAGCACGTTGGCCGAGTTGGCGGCTGGCCCACCGGTCAGGTAGCCGAGGAAGTAACCAAGCGGATAGATGGCCCAGCCGATCAGCACGATATTGCGCATCAGCTTGAAGGCGGACTGCACCGCGGCGGTCGCGGACTGGGCGTTGATCTTACTGGCTTCGCCAAAGTAGATCTCGTAGATGATGTAGGCCCAGCCGGCCATGCCGATGATGAAGGCGGGCCAAGCACGCATGAGGCCGGCTTCACCGAGGTAACCGCCGACGAGCATCACCAGGGTACCGATGATCAGGCGCCAGAACACGCCGCCCGGGACCTTGGTCACGGCGGAGAGGATGATGTAGAACTCGACCATCAGAAGGGGCACGGTGATGAGCCAATCGATGTAACGGAAGACCGTAGGAGTCGCGCCGGTGGCCACCCAGACCTCGCGCATGTAGAAGTAGTGCGTCGCGGCGACGAGGGTCACGAGGCCGGAGACGGTCAACGAGGTCTTCCACTTTGGGGCGACGCGCTGGATTTCCAGGAAAAAGAAGGCGGTCGCGGCGACGAGCGCCATCGAGATGACCCAGAAGGTCACCCCGACAAGGTCGTCGGCCCTAAGACTAGGCTCGCCGGCGGCTGCCATGGCATGGGTCGGAGTGAACAGGCCAAGGGCAAACAAGGCGCCTGACTTAACCACGAAGGATTTTAGTGATGTGATCATGGGGAGGGGGGACGGCTGGATACGCTTAAAAAAATAAGAGCGGGAAATCTGGACAAGGCAACCGTCTGCGGCCGATGTTCGCATCGTGCTGGTTTTTGAAGATTTCGGGAAGAAACTCACCACCGCCCTGCTCTGGCTGCGCGTTCGCGAAATCGACATCCGCTGCCTTCCGCGCGTCGTCCGACTAGCCATTGAAAGATGACATCTCGCTGCTCGCAATGGAAGACCGCGACCACTGGGAGCGCAAGGCTGCGGCGATGGACGCCAGCGGTATTCCCGCACCGCGCTACCTGTACCACTTCCTGTACCACCAGCCCAAGCCGTTGGAGACGCTGAAACGCCGAAGTCGCCCAACTCACTGGAGTCGGACGACTTCGAGAATAGCAGGGGTGGGACTCGAACCCACGACCCCGGCATTATGAGTTCGGGTGGCCTGAGCGAACAGAAACCGAAACTCTGGCTACAGCACACCACGACGCGCCACGATGCACCACGACGATACGCGATGTTTAGTGCCGTGGGTAGTGCCAGCTGCGGGAAGCAAACGGTCCGCTCGCTCTTCCAGCCACGTAGCCCGCCTGCGCATCGAGCGACGTGACGCGTCGGTTTGACGCGGCGCACCTCCGACACAGTGCGCACGACAGAAGGCTGGCCGGAGTCCGCGCCCCAAGGAGCATATCCACGCGCGGTGGCCCTACCCTACCCCCGATCAAAGCGCGAGGCCCTACACGCCTTGTAGGCCCTGCCTTACCCGAATGCGAGGAGCACCGCACAGATGACCGACTATCCGAAGGAGTATGGCGCGTGGGTGAGAGCGCACCGATGGACCCACATCGTTCACCTGACTCTAGATCCGAAGGTTGAGCAGCGGGTGAAGAGACTGCTAGTACGGACCACAGCAGTAGGCACCGAACGAGTGGTGACGTTACGGATGGTGGACCGTGTGAAGCGCCGGGTTGGCCGGGCAGGCCCGTGCCCTCGCACTGTGGAAGGAATCGCGAAGGCCTTTGAGCAGCAGTACGTCCGGCAGTGCACCAAGCTGGCCCAGCAGCGGGTGCCCTACGTCTTTGCCGTCGAGTTGGGTGGCAGTGGCAGCAACCCGCACATCCACGCTCTGCTTCACGGGACAGAGGCTATCCCCTGCGCTCAACTGGCTGAGGTATGGCGGCACGGCCGAGCCAGGGTGGAGGTCTACGATCCGTTTCTGAACGGAGCGACGTATCTGGCGAAGGAAGCCGGGCTGCCGGACTTCAACTGGGATGTATCAAAGACGCTTCCACCGCTCTGGACAGCGGAAAACTCCGGTACGATTCCACCCCACACGGGGGGGGGTCTATTAAGACCCCCTAGTGGTGTAGTGGACGAGAAAGGTGTAGCGGCATGACAGGCTAGCGGGGAGAAAACACCCTGGACTTGGTTCCAGACCACTGTTGACTCAGCGGGTTAACTCCGAGCCCGCCACTATAGCGGGAACTGAAAACACCGGAGGCGGCGCAACCGTGCCGTGTACGCGCGTGCGCGTTCGTTTAAGCTAAGCGCGCCCGGTTCAGGCTTCCGCGAGTCGCTACGCGTGCGCGAGGAGTACCCCTAGGGGGAGGACGGGGTGCGGTCGGGCCTATCGAGATGGGGCCCTGAGTCTCGGTCTCGATTTCACTGCGCGGTGCGTGCTATCTACTCTTCGCGCCGAACAGCTTGCCCCGGATGCGCTCGAGGATCGACTCACGAGCTTCAACGACGAGTGCATACGATTCAAATGTCTCTGTCCATTCTCCATCAATGACACGGCCGCGCCGGTGCGAAAGAAACGTGTCGTTCGCAGTCC
>SXGS01400404.1_pt1 | contig 10464 bp, 11 predicted proteins | sample 3174681 | NCBI WGS metagenome assembly SXGS01 (sample SAMN11356861, study PRJNA531348) | freshwater metagenome | isolation source: freshwater sample F1-80 | place: China: Fuxian Lake, Yuxi | collected 2017-12-25
CTCGCGGTTCGCGCACATCGCCTCTCCACTGGAGCGCCCGATCTCTTGCAATACGCATAGAGACGACCGCGGTTCCAAGGGAATAACATCCATTTCGACTCAACTTATAGCCAGTTACCCATCACTTGAATCGCACCCCGTGCGCGCTGAGGCTCGTAGCAATACGGGTCAGTCTGGATCTTAACGATGCCGCTTCGCGTGGCTGCATCGAGCGGCGCCTGATCGCGGGCTTCCAGCGCCAGATACTTGACGCCGGCCCGGCGAAGCGCAGGAATCAGGCTCGTCCCAAAGGCGCGGTGTTCGGGCCGCCAGTGCTCCTCATTGAGCATCACCACCTGATGAGACCGCACGGCCCGCAGAATCAGGTCGTTTGCGTCTTCCAGGCGGACCTCACGCGCGACCTTGCGTTCCTCGTCTGGAGGCGGGAACGGCGCCGGATTGCGAACCTCCCCCGCGCGCTGCAGGGCCTGCGCCTCTTCGTAGCTTCCCATTGCCGCCAGGAGTTCTACTTGCATCTGCCGGTTCCACTCTACCGCTAATCCGGTCAACCTGGACGAGGGTCTGGCGGGGTCGTCGCGGAGGGCGCGGAGAGCTCCGAGATAGTTGCCGTGAGCCAGATAGGCCCCGGACTGTCGCGATCGCTCGTGGAAGGCAGAGAAGTCGAACTGCGCGGCTGCACCTGCGCAGGATACCGCAGCCGCCAGGATGCCCGCGGACGCGAGCAACTGTCGGGCTCGATGGTGGAGCGGCATGTTGTCGGTACCTTCCAATAGGGACCCGTCACGAAGTCGCGACTTCACTCCCATCCGGCCAGAGTTCCCGGACACAACCCGGCCAGAATACACGGAGGTTACATCCGGGCTGCGAGAAGCGGCGAACCACCGGAGCGGCCTCATGGAATTCGGGAGCGCAGAGGGCATTTCCTGGCCCAGGACAAATGAGCGGGGAGCTGAGGGAGCTGGCGCCGTTCCTGGTGCTCTGCGAGGAAGACCCACCTGAACAGTCCCTGGCGTCGGCTCGGGATCTGATCATCGATGCGGATCTTCCGCCCGAGACAAAGTCCCTGCTGATCGGGGCAACTGCGGCGGTCGCTCTCAGGCGCTTACCGCTAGAATTGGTCATGAGGGTTTTGAGTCGGGAGGTTTCCATGCTCAAAGAAGTTCCGTTGATTCAAGAGTGGCTCCAGGAGCGCGGAGAAGTGGGCCTCGCAAAAGGTCGGGACGAAGGGCTCGCAATCGGTCGAGACGAAGGGCTCGCAATCGGTCGGCTGGAAGCTGCCCGGATGATCCTGATCAAGGTGGCCGAGCCTCGATTGGGCGCTCCATCTCCTCGGGTTGCGCTCCTTATCGAGGGATGCACGGATCTCGAAAGGCTCATCCGGGTCACAGCCGAGATTTCGCAGTTCGAGACCTGGGATGAGGTGTTTCCCGTGCTTCAAGCTCCTTCCACCGGTTGACGCCAGGCAGCCGAAATCTGGTGGAGCGGACGGCGCCCTGTGCACGTCGCCTGCTGCGCTGTGGCAAGGGACCGGTTCACCGTGCCGTCGCAAGCCGATCAACCCGACGGAATCGATCGGACCACTTCGCCGGATTTCCAGTCCACTGATTCGCTCCGAGCGACAGTTCGACAGAAAATCAGACCACAGGTTCACAACAACCGCGCTCATGAAGGAGGAAGTAGGACCACCGGAGCGAATCTTTACGTACCGGTGGTAAACCGGTTGCGGGTTACTCGCCGCCGAGGTCGACGGTTCAGGACCGCAGGAATGCGAAGATGCGTAGTCGAAGGGCGTTTACCCTGATCGAGCTTCTGGTAGTGATAGCTATCATCGCTATCCTCGCTGCCATCCTCTTCCCGGTTTTTGCTCAGGCCCGGGAGGCCGCTCGAAAGGCCAACTGTATGAGCAATCAGCGCCAGCTCGCGATGGCGGTCCTGCAGTATGCCCAGGACTTCGATGAGACGTTTCCGGGCAGTACGGACACGTCCTCACAGATCCCAACCAACCACGGCATGCAGATCTCATGCCTCCCCGTAGCCGCTCCCGCCGCTGACGGAACCCCCGGCTGCCGGTATGGGGCGCTGAACTACAAGGGTCGCCGAAAGGGCTACGGCAACACCTGGGATGGTGGAGGCACGGTGCTGGTACGGCCGTACTTCAAGACCGATATGGCCGTGTTCTGCCCAAATCAGGACAAGGCGACCATGCTCAACGGCACCCAGGAGTACGGGTTCAACCTCAACTTCCAGTGGCTGGGCAAGATGGCCAACCAGCAGTTCCCGTCCCAGAAGGCGATGTTCATCGAGACCTTCAATCTGCACGATGGCCAGTATCCCCTGGGTCGCTACTGCTGTCCGGCTCGCGGTCGGTTGCAGATGAACGTGATGGTCGGGTTCGTCGACGGCCACGTGAAGCTGCAGAATCTGGGTCGTGGCTGCGCCAACCCGGTGATGTGGAACCAGAATCCCCAGTGTCGCACCTGGCAGGCATGTAACTCGGGAGCCCCGCCCAACTACACGGGCTGCTGCCCCGAGAACTACGGTTGCTCCGGAGTCAGCGGCAACTCGCCCGACTTCCCGTAACCGGCACGAAACCCGTAGCGGAGCCCTCCGCCTGAAATCCCCCGGGGATCGGCGCTACGCCGGTCCCCTTCTTCGTGTACGCCCACCGCGACTCCCATTCACCCCCTCACGGCCCCGCGCCGCGCTTCCCGGCAAGAAGGTATGATTGACGCGGAGAAGCGGACTTGCCGGCCGGGCGAAGCAACAGACAGCGATGCAGACCAGATATTCGGATACGGAATTGGAGTCGATGCTCGCCGACGTCGAGTCCGACTGCATCGAGCGCAAAGAGAGTCTCCGCGGCGATGCCGCCAAGAAGGTCCGGGAAGCCGTCTGCGCGTTAGCCAATGACCTCCCCGATCATCGTTGTCCCGGAGTTGTGTTCGTGGGCGCGACGGACAGCGGACATCCGTCGAACCTCCCGATCACCGACGAACTCCTCCGAACGTTGGCCGACATCAAGACGGACGGGAGAATCGTCCCCCCACCCTCCATGACGGTGGAAAAGAGATCGGTCCTGGGTTCCGAGTTGGCGGTCCTCACCGTACAGCCATCCGACTCTCCCCCGGTACGTTTCGAGGGGAGAATCTGGATTCGCGTGGGTCCCCGGCGCGCCATCGCTACCGGTCAGGATGAGCGGATCCTCAACGAGCGTCGCCGCTACCTGGATCGCACGTTCGACTGCCGCCCCAATCGGGCCGCGCGGCTGGAGGACCTCAACCTGCGCTTCTTCCAGGAGGAGTATCTCCCCCGTGCGGTCGCGCCGGATGTACTGGCCGCAAATGATCGTTCACCCTTGCAACAGCTTGCCGCCACCAAGATGATCGCCTCCACGGAAGCACCTGTTCCGACGGCGCTAGGGCTGCTGAGTTTGTGTTCCCGGGTGCGGGACTACATCCCTGGCGCCTACGTCCAATTCCTCAGGATTGCCGGGCCCACGCCGTTGGACCCGATTCTGGACGAGGCGTTGATCGACGGCGCGTTTCATACAGCCATCGCGCGGGTTGAGGAACGGCTCGCAGCTCACAATCACACCTCGGTCGACTTCATCGGACCGGATCGGGAGGTGCGGTCCCAGCCGTATCCGCAGGCGGCCCTGCAGCAACTGGTGAGGAACGCTCTCCTTCATCGAACCTACGAAGGAACCCACGCCCCTGTACGAGTCTACTGGTTTTCCGATCGCATTGAGATCCAGAGCCCCGGAGGGCCATTCGGCTCCGTAACTGCAGCCAATTTCGGTGATCCGGGCCTCACCGACTACAGGAATCCGGCACTGGCGGAGGCATTTCGCGTACTCGGGTTCGCGCAGCAGTTTGGATTTGGAATTCAGATCGCCCGCCAACTCCTGTCGCGAAACGGGAACCCGGAGCTCAAGTTTTCGGTGTCGCCGACGCATGTCCTGACCACGGTGAGGCTGTAGTATGCCGGCGCCGATTCTCACCTTCTTCAACAATGCTCGGGGCGTCGGCAAGACAGCGCTGGCGTACCACCTGTCGGTGATGCTCAGCCGCGTGGGCCTCCGGGTGCTGGTCTGCGATTGGGATCCTCAGGCCCGACTCACGGCCGCCTTTTTGGGCGAGTCCGTTCTGGAAGGGCTCTGGACGTGGGCCGCGCCCGACCGGATCGTCACGGTCTTCCGGGCGATCCAGCCTCTCTTCTCCGGCGGGGAACTCGCGGCCCCCGTGGTTCGCTCGCTGATGCCGGATCTGGGGCTCCTCCCGGGGGATCCCGCTCTATCGGTGCTCGAGGAGCCGTTGCAGGAGCAGTGGCGACGCTCCAGCGCGGGAAAGGGATCGGAGGCCCTCCGACCCGTCGTCGGGCTGTGGCAGGCGGCGCAGGCCGGCGCAGAGTCCATGGAGGCCGATCTGGTGCTCGCCGATGTCGGACCCGGTTTCAATGCCCTGAACCGCTGTGCGGTGTGCTCGTCGGACTTCATCGTGATCCCGGTGACGGCAGAGTTGTTCTCACTTCAGGCGCTGCGCCACCTGGGGCCTCCGATTCGCGGATGGCGAGAGTCATGGCAACGGCGACGCGCCGATGGCGGCGTACCGGCCGCCGATCTTCCGCCCGGTGGGATGGATGTGATCGGGTATCTGCTCCAGGAGCACGCGGTGGGACCCCAGCGCGCCTCCGGCGCCTGCCGCCGATGGGCCGAGCAACTGCCGGAGGCGTACCGCAAGAGCATCCTGGGCGAGTCGCCGGCAGAGGGGCTCCCACTCCCCTACGACGATCCGTTTTGCCTGGCCGTTCTGAAGCCGTTTCTCAGTCTGACTTCCATGGCGGAGGAGGCCCGAAAACCGATCTTCGATCTCACCCTGGCCGATGGTGCGATGGGGGGACATGCTCAGCTCGTGCAGATGGCGGATCGGGACTTCCGGGCCGTGGCAGCTACCATTCGCGCTCGCATCGGCGTCTAGCGAATTCTCTCTCGATCACGCCATGCCGCCTGCAACACGTCGAAGCCCGAAGCGCCCGCCCGCCACGGCTCCCCGGGGCGAGTGGCCCACGGGAGCCGCGCCGGCGCCCCTGCCGAAGCGCCGGAACAGGCTGCCCCTCTTGCTGGCGGCATCCGTGGGGCTGCTGGTGGTGGCGACCCCGTTCTCCGTGCTCTGGCCGCCGCTATTGGAACGGCTGCCGGACTCCATGCTCGAACGGGAGGCAGCAGCGTTCCCGCGCGATCCCTGGCCCAGAATTGTGCTGGGCGAGCGCAGGCTCGCTGCGGGAAAGCCACGAGAAGCGTTGGAACAGTTCGGGAAAGTCCCGGAGGGAACCAGTCTGGCACGGCTGGGGCTGGATCTCGCCGAGGCGACACTCGCATCCGGACTGCCCGAGCGCGCTCGAGACCTGGCGATTCAACTGGAGCAGATGGCGCCGCAAAGCGCCGTTCGCCACCGCATCCTGGGAGAGAGCCGGGTGGCGATGGGGGATTACAGCGCCGGAATGGCGGAATTGGAACAGGCCGTCCGGCTCGATCCGTCCGACCCGAAAGCTTACCTGGCGCTGGCTCAGGCCCGCATCGAGTTTGAGGGACCCCGACCCGCGACCGCGCTCCTTCTGGAGCAGGGCCTGGCAAAGTGCCCAGCCTCCAACCCGGGAATTCGGTATCTCCTGGCGGATGTCTATGTGATGGTAGGTCGCTATGAAGAGGCCGAGTCGCTCACGGCAAACCTGGATCGAGAGGGAGAGCCCGCTGCTCCACCGGAGCGAGCGCTCTTCGCGCGGGCGCAATTCGCTCGGGGCGCGCTGCTCCGGCGCTTTCGACCCGATCGGGACCGGCGCTATCTCTCACGCGAGTCGCTGGAAACCGCGCTTCGGATTCTCCCGGAATACCCGGATGCCCACTTCGAACTGGGAATGCTGTTTGCTGACGAAACCACATGGCGCGCGGCCGCGGACCAGTTTGAAATGGCGACTTCTCTCAGACCCTACGCCCACCCCGTCTGGTTCCACCTTGCTCGGGCTCAGCGGCGGCTGGGGCTATCCGCCGACGCGGTTCGGTCCGAGGCCCGGTTTCGACTCCTGGTGGAGACCTTTGAGCGTGTGAACTCGGAAAACCGGTGGCTGGACGAGCATCCCGGCGATCACCTCCGCCGTCTGAAGCTCGCCGAATTGCTGCTGAACCGGCAAGACCTGGACGCGGCCGCCGGGCAACTGGACCTTCTTGCGGCTGCCCTCCCCGCGGACCCCCGGGCAGCGGCTCTTCGCAGACGGCTCGAACAGGCGCGGGCGGTCCGCGGGGGAGGGTCTGATGCTTCGCCTCGATAGCCGGCTGCTGGTTTCCGTTGGACTGGGTCTGCTGGCCGGCTGCGGCGCGGGGCCCCCGCCACCGTCGGGAGGCAGCCCGGCCGACGCGAACCCGCCGTTTCAATTCGAAGACGCGCGCGCCGCGGCGGGGATCGATTTCCCCCTGGACTTTACGAAGCCACAGGAGCCCGGCATCCGGGAGTCCATCGGTCACGGCGCCGCCCTGCTGGATGCGGATGGCGACGGCTTACTTGATGTGCTGCTGACCGGGCCAGACCGGGTCGCGCTCTATCGCAACCGGGGCAACTGGCGCTTTGAGACGGTCCCGGAGGCCGGATTTCGACAGCCCGGCTTCTGGCAGGGCGCCGCCGTTGGAGACGTGAACGGCGATGGGAAGCCGGATCTCTTCCTCTCCGGCTACGGCTGCTCGGCGCTGTACCTGAACCGTGGGGAGGGCCGCTTCACGGATGCCACACGGGGAAGCGGTCTGGAGAACAACCGCTCGGGCTCGTGGCAAACCAGCGCCGCGTTCGCCGACGTCGATCTGGATGGCCGCCTCGACCTCTATGTGACCCGCTACGTCGATCTCGCCGGAAAATCGGGACTCTGCAGCTACCTGAAGGGGTCGTTGAGCACGGCCTGCAACCCGCTTCAGTTCTCCCCCCAGCAGGGGCGGCTCTATCGGGGGGTCGGGGCTGGACGGTTCACGGATGTCACCGACGCCATGGGACTCATGGGCCACCACGGCAACGGTCTGGGCGTGGCGTTCGGCGACATCAACAGCGACGGCTACCCCGACCTGTATCTCGCCAACGACCAGGTGGCCTGCGACCTCTATCTCAATCAGGGCGGCCGCCGCTTTACGGAGATCGGGCTGACTTCCGGCACATCGTTCAACGCCGAGGGGAGCACCCAGGCGGGGATGGGGGTCGACTTCGGCGACTACGACGACGATGGTCGCGAGGACCTGGTGGTGACCAACTTCCAGCGCGAGCCGACCAGCGTCTACCACAACGATGGCGCACAGCTCTTCACCAATGCGGCGTTCACCAGCCACATCGGCGGCGCCACGACCGGCGGGGTCGGCTGGGGCGTGAAGTGGGCGGACCTGGACAACGACGGTCGGCTCGATCTGGCGTTGGTGAACGGGCACCCGCTCTACCGCGTCCACCAGTTGGATCCCGCCAGCACGGAGCGGCAGCGCTTCCAGCTTTTCCGAAATGAAGACGGCCGGCGATTCTCAGAGGCGCTGTCCGTGGGTCCCGACCTCCCGCGTGCGCTCTCCGGGCGGGCGCTGTGCGTGGGCGATCTCGACAACGACGGCCGGCTCGACCTGCTGCTGCCGGATATCGGCGGGCAGCCGCTGCTGCTGCGGAACACCACTCCCGGTGGTCGCCACTGGCTGCGAGTCCGGCTGTCCGGCGTCGGAACGGAAGGGGCTGTCGTCACGCTGCAAGCCGGCGGACGGAGCCGGATCAGGCGTGCAACCACTGGGGGGAGCTATCTCTCCGCATCCGATCCCCGGGTTCACTTCGGCCTGGGTGAGCTGTCATCGGTGGACTTCATCGAGGTGCGCTACCCCGGCGGAAAGCGGTTCCGCATGGCCTCACCGGCCGTCGATCAGGAGGTAACGGCGCTTGCCCAGTGACTTCAACCCGGTCGCCTGTCAACGATCCCCGGACGCGGCCAGCGCCTCACGGAATCGCTGGTACGACTTCCGATCGTCCACGGCGACCCAGTGGTCATACGGCAGCACCATCGCCGCCAGACGCCCGGCCCTCGCCCACTCCGGGAACAGGTCCGCCTCGAAGTTCTTGAGGGTTCGTCCCGCGCGATCCTCGATGATCGTCAGCGCCTCGGGCTCCAGAAGCGTGATGCCGGTGTGGGTGGGAACCGGAATGAACGGATACATCTCGACCGCGCTCACCCGCCCATCCCGGATGCTCATGCCGGTGAACGGATAGGGCGTGCCCTCCACCGCCGCGAGCGTGGCGATGGCGCCTTCGTTCGCGGATGCCAGATGGAGCGCCAGCAGATCGTCGGGGAATGAGCCGGCATAACCGAACACGTGGCAGTCCGCATTGTGCACCACCATCCGTCGATCCGCCGGGAGCGCTCCCCGGCGCACCGCATGAAGCATGGCTCCCGTTCGTCCGCTGCCGCCGCCTTCGGGATCGTAGCTGCACCGAATTCGAACGCCCCACCGCGAACCGTCGCCGAGATGCCGTTCCACCTCCGCGCCCTCGTGATTCACCAGCGCGACGAACTCTCGAAAGCCGCACGCCGCGTATTGCCGGACCACGCGATCGATCAACGTCTCGCCATTGGGCAGGGGGAGCAGCGACTTCTGGGTAACGCCGCCGGCCTCTTGCGCGACATCCCGCATTCGATAACCGAATCCACCCGCGGGAATGACAACCGTCACCGAGGGGGCTTCCGCGCGAGCGCGAGCGGTGTCGAGGGGTTCTCCGGCACGGGGTCGACAGATCGCTCGGCCGAGGTCACTCAATTCCTGGTGCATACAGGCAGATTTTCCGGCATCTTTGAAGGGGCCACTGGGGTCTCGGCATACGGCCGAAGCCCTGTCGTTCTATCGCTTCATCCGCCCGCGCATCCCCTCAACCGCCAACCCTCGCGCATCCGATCTTCGCCCCTCCGATCTTCGCCCCTCCAACTCTCGCCATGCCTGTTCATTCCATCGCCGATGCCCTCTTCGTCAACTCCCGGGTCCTGGTAGTTGCGCCTCACCCCGATGACGAGACGTTTGGCTGCGGCGGCACGATTGCACGCGCCAAGAGCCTGGGAGCCGAGGTCTACGTGATGGTGGTCTCCGCCTCGAACCTCACTCACTACAGCTCCGAGTACAAGGAAGTGGGTGGATACCCGAGTGAGCGAGTTCGAGGCCGCGATGCGCACGTTAGGAGTAGACGGCACCGATGTGCTCTTCACGGATGAGCAGACCCACATGCGGGTCGATGTGCTGCCCCGGCGAGATCTGGTGGCGAAGATCGAACGCGACAGCCCGATCTCGCTGGATCGGCTCCAGCCGGATGTACTGCTCTTCCCGGCCATCTCCTACAATCAGGATCACGAGGCGGTCTACAAGGCGATCTACGCCGCCTGCCGGCCTCACCTGCCGGTGGACAAACCGTTCACGCGCCTGATTCTAAGCTACGACCAGCCCCAACTGACCTGGAACCACACGCCGTTCCATCCGAACTTCTACATCGACATCTCCGACTTCCTGGAGTTGAAACTGAAAGCCTACCGCTGCCACCAGTCCCAGATCCGGCCCGAGCCGCACCACGCGAGCGTGGAGAACGTGGAGCGTTTGGCCCGGCTTCGGGGGAGCGAGGTCTCGCTGCCGGCCGCCGAGGCGTTTGAGTGCCACCGGTTCCTGATCTGATGCGTGTCGGCATTCACCAACCGCATTACCTGCCGTGGCTTCGGTACTTCGAGAAGATCGCCCGGAGCGATGTCTTCATCGTGCTGGACGATGTTCAGTATGAGAAGAACGGCTACCAGAATCGGAACAAGATCAAGACCCCTCAGGGGTGGACCTATCTCACGGTGCCGGTGCGGAAGCCCACGCTGCGTCCGATCCGTGAAATCGAGATCGATCACCACTCCGGATGGGCCGAGAAACACCGGCGCTCGATCGAGATGAGCTACCGAAAGGCTCCCCACTTCGCTGCCTATTGGCCCGAGATCGAAGCGCTCTACGCGGAACCGGGCGACCTGCTGGGGGAATTCAACCGGCGAATGGTGGAGTGCTTCTGCCGTCTGCTCGGAATCACCACCCGCCTGGTGTTGAGCAGCGAGATCGAGACTCACGGAGAGTCGACCGAGCGGATCGCCGAACTCTGCCGCGCCGTGGGCGGCGATGTCTATCTCTCGGGCGCTTTTGCCGTGGGCGCCTACCTCGACCCGGCGGTGCTGAAACAGCATGGAGTTCGGCTCGCTTTCCAGGAGTGGCACGCGCCGATCTATCCACAGGTCTATCCCAACGCCGGTTTTGTTCGTAACATCCCAGAATCCTGTTGATCGTGGTGACACGAAGGTGTGGCCGAGCCTACATAGCCCGCTCTGACGTGGGGGGATGCACTCCGGCGCTTCGCGATCTGGATCTCGATCAGCCGGGAGTGGCGGCGGCTCCCTGGC
>SXGS01571354.1_pt1 | contig 10460 bp, 7 predicted proteins | sample 3174681 | NCBI WGS metagenome assembly SXGS01 (sample SAMN11356861, study PRJNA531348) | freshwater metagenome | isolation source: freshwater sample F1-80 | place: China: Fuxian Lake, Yuxi | collected 2017-12-25
AAATGGCCGACGGCGGAACGCTGTTCCTCGACGAGATCGCCAATGTGCCGCTCAGCCAGCAGACGCGTTTGCTGCGCGTGCTCGAGACGGGCGAGTTCGAGCGGGTCGGCTCGTCGCGGTCGCGGCGCGCCAACGTCCGCATCGTGTCGGCCACCAACGCCGATCTACCCGCCGAGGCGGCCGCGGGCCGGTTTCGCGAGGATCTCCTGTTTCGTCTGAACACCGTGGAGATCCACATTCCGCCGCTGCGCGACCGCCGGGAAGACATCCCCGGACTGGCCACGCACTTCCTCGGTCTGCACGCCGAAAAGTACCGAAAGACGCTGCAAGGCTTCGATGCCGCCGCGATGCAATCGCTGATGAGCCACTCCTGGCCGGGCAACGTTCGCGAGCTGGATCACGCCGTGGAACGCGCCGTATTGATGGCGGGCGAAGACCGGATTCGCCCGGGCGATCTCGGCTTGAAGCCCGCGCGCGAATCGGGCAACCGTCTCGAGGACATGACCGTGGAGGAAGTGGAGGCATTCTTGATTCGCAAGGCGCTGGCGCGCCACCAGGGCAACGTGAGCAAGGCCGCATCCGCCCTGGGATTGAGCCGCAGCGCGCTCTACCGGCGCATTCAGAGCTACGGACTCTGATGAACGGCGGGGAGCCGCGGCCGCCGCGCATCGGATTCGAATCGCGCATCGGATTGCTCACCCTCGCGGCCGCGGCGCCCGCCACCGCCGCCGCGCTGTATATGCTCTGGACCGGCGATTTCTCCGGGCGGACGCGGTGGACCCTCTCCGCGCTGCTGGGCGGATGTTGGGTTGGATTTGCGATGGCGGCTCGCGATCGCGCGGCCCGTCCCTTGCAGACTCTGTCGAATCTATTGGCCGCCCTCAACGAAGGCGACTTCTCGATTCGCGTTCGCGGCGCCAAGCCTGGCGACGCGCTGGACGGCGCCTTTCGGGAAGCCAACACGCTCAGCCAGACGCTGCACGATCAGCGTCTCGGAGCGGTGGAGGCCACCGCGCTGCTGCGCGCGGTGATGACCGAGGTCGATGTCGCGCTGTTCACTTTCGACGGAGACGATACGCTCCTGCTCGTGAATCGCGCGGCAGAGGAGTTGCTCGCGGCGCCATCCAAGGATTTGCTGGGACGCAACGCGGCCGCGCTGGGCTTGGGCGAATGCCTGGAAAGCAACGCCGGACACGTCCAGCAACGAGCGTTCCCCGCGGGATCGGGCCGCTGGGGCATCCGCGTAATCGCTTTCCGCGAGCGGGGACGCGCGCATCGCTTGCTGGCGATCGAGGACCTGACGCGCGCCTTGCGCGAGGAAGAACTGCAGGCGTGGAAGCGGCTGGTGCGCGTGCTCGGGCACGAGTTCAACAACTCGCTCGCGCCGATCCGCTCGATCGCCGGAAGCCTGGCGCGGCTGATCGAGCGCGATCCGCTGGCGGAGGACTGGAAGGAAGACACGCTGAGCGGCCTGAACGTGATCGCCGGCCGCAGCGAGTCGCTGACCAGGTTCCTCGACGCGTACACCACCCTCGCCAGGCTGCCGCCACCGCGGTTGTCGCTCGTCGATGCCGGCGCGCTCGTCAAGCGGAGCGCGATGCTCGAAACTCGAGCCGCGGTGAACATGGAGGGCGGGCCGGCGGCCACGATTCGGGCGGACGGCGATCAGATCGATCAGGCGCTGATCAACCTGATCCGCAACGCCGTCGAAGCTTCGGCCGCCACGGGCGGCGGAGTGTCGGTGTCCTGGCGCGTGATTGGATCCTGGTTGGAGATCGCGGTGCGCGACGAGGGTCACGGTCTGGCGAACACGGCGAACCTGTTCGTGCCCTTCTTCACCACCAAGCCGGGCGGATCGGGGATCGGGCTGGTGCTCGCCCGGCAAATCGCCGAGGCGCATGGGGGATCGCTCGACTTGTCGAACCGCGAGAATCGCCCGGGCTGCGAGGCGAAGCTCCGATTGCCGCTCGCGGGACCGTAGCGCCTTCCCAGGCCGCGGCGCGGACACGCTAGGCTACAATTCCCCTATGCATTCGCCCTCCCGCCGCGATGTGCTGCAGACCGCGGCCATGGCGGCCTTCACGCTCCCCGCGCCCGCTCAGCGCGATTCCGCCAACGGACTACCCACTCGCGCGCTCGGCCGCACGGGCGAACAGGTATCGATCCTCGGTCTCGGCGGAGCTCACGTGGGGCGCGTGGGCCAGAAGGACCGAAAGGAAGCGATCCGCATGATGCACGCCGCCATCGACGGCGGCATGACTTTCTTCGACAACGCCTGGGATTATCACGACGGCTGGGGCGAAGAGATGATGGGGCTCGGCCTGGAAGGCGGACACCGAAACCGCGTTTTCCTCATGACGAAGAATTGCGCCCCGGACTACGAAGGCAGCAGGAAGTGTTTGGAGGACAGCCTCCGCCGGCTGAAGACCGGCCGGATCGACCTGTGGCAGTTCCACGAGATGAACTACGACAACGATCCGGACTGGGTGTTCGAGAAGGGTGGTCTGAAGTTCGCCCGGGAAGCCGTGAAGGCGGGCAAGGTCCGCTACATCGGATTCACCGGCCACAAGGACCCGCGGATCCACGTCAAGATGCTGAACAAGCCATTCCCGTGGGCCGGCGCGCAGATGCCCATCAACGTCATGGACGCCTTCTACCGCAGCTTCCAGAACGAGGCCGTTCCCCTGTGCCTGAAGAAAGGAACGGGGGTGATCGGCATGAAGAGCCTCGGCGGAGGCCAGGTCCAGGCGCGGATTCCCTCCAAAACCGCCATCACCGCGGAGCAGTGCGTGCGTTTCGCGCTGAGCCTGCCAATCAGCGTGCTGGTGCGGGGCTACATGACGATGGATCAGATCGAGGGCGACCTGAAGATCGCCCGCGGCTTCAAGCCCCTGACGGACGCGGAGAAGAAGGAGATCCTCGCGTTGGCGCGGCCCGAGGCCGAAGACGGCCGCCACGAACTGTTCAAGTCGACGCAGGTGTTCGACGGCGCTCCGCATCGCAAGCTGCACGGGTTCGAACTGGCGTGATTTCCCTTCACGCCGCGTTCACGGATCGATCGCTGACGGTGTGGGCCGAGCCAGACGGTGGACCAAGCGCCATCGTGAACGCGCTACGAGAGGCCGGACTGAAGCGCACCGCCAAAGACACCGCGGAGGCGATCGCCTGGCTGCCGACCGCCGGCGAGGCTCCCGCGCCATCCACCGCGCTGTTCGGCGAGGAAAAGACCGAAGGCGACTGCTATCTCGCGCCGCATGTCGTGACGGCAATGCCTTTGCAAGCCGCCGCCGCGCTGGATCTGCTCGCGTTCTGCCGCGACCGGCGAATGATCGCGCCCGGCATCCACATCGGCGCCGATCTCGCCTACTGGGTTTCGGCGATGCCGTTCGCGGCCGGGCTCGCCGCGCGGGGGCGGTTTCTTCCTTCGGTGGCACGGGAAGCGGACGGATTCCGCGCACGCTGGGTCCCGGTGGCGCTCGGCGCCGACGCCGGGCGGATGCACGCGCTCGCCGACGCAATGCCTCCGGCGGCGCGCGCGCTGTCGTTCGACGAAAGCGCCGAGGAGCCCCAGAATTCCGCCGGGACGGTGCTGGAAGGGTTCTGCGCGTTCGTCGTGGACGAGATCGTGAGATCGGCGGCCCCGCCCTTCTCTTCTTCGATACAGAGTTCTCACGATCGCTGGATGGCCGCTCTGAGCGGGCCCTCCGCCGCGATCCCGGACGACGAGGGAGCGGCGCTCGCGCAGGCCGTGGAGCAGTGGTCCCGGCCGGTACAGGTGGCGGCCCGGGCGCCGTTCCGGCTCTGCTTCCGGCTCGACGAGCCCGCGCAACCGGACCAGCCCTGGAGCGCGAAGTACCTGCTCCAGTCGTCCAAGGACCCCAGCCTCTTGCTGCCGGCGGCAAAGGTCTGGCAGCCGGGCAAGACGGAGAAGTCGGCTCTGGCGCGGGACGCGGGAGCCGCCCGCGAGCACCTGCTCGCCTCCCTGGGACGCGCCGCGGCGGTGGCGCCGTGCGTGGAGGCCACGCTCGCCTCCAAGCATCCGGACCAGTGCCGCTTCGACGCCGTGGGCGCGCACGAGTTCCTGCGAATTACCGCGCCCGCGCTCGAGGCGGCGGGATTCGGCGTCATGCTCCCGGCGTGGTGGACGCACGGCGGAACGGCCGCCCGGTTGAAGGCGAAGGCCATCGCGAAGGGTCCGAAGATGGCCGCCGGAGCCAAGCTCGGCCTCGGCACGATCGTCGAGTTCGACTGGCAGCTCGCGCTCGGCGGGGCCGCGATCACACGCGAGGAACTGGCCGCTCTCGCGAAACTGAAGACGCCGCTGGTGAACCTGCGCGGCCAGTGGGTGGAGGTGGACGCGGACGCGATTCGCGAGGCGATCGAGTTCCTGGGCAAGAAGGGGAAAGCCAAGGCCACGGTTCGGGAGTTGATGACCATGTCGATCGGCGCCGCGGCCGGCGTGGGGCCGTTCGAGGTGGAAGGCGTCGAAGCGGAGGGCTGGCTCGGCGATCTGCTCGCCCGTCTCGAGGGCCGGCGCCAAGTGGACCTGTTGGCTCCACCCGCGGGACTGCGGGCCGTCCTGCGGCCCTATCAGGTACGCGGCTACTCCTGGCTTGCGTTCCTCGAGGAAACCGGACTCGGAGCCTGTCTCGCCGACGATATGGGACTCGGCAAGACCCTGCAGACGCTGGCGCTCGTGCAACAACGGCGCGAAGAAGGCGAGACGCGCCCCGCGCTGCTGGTATGCCCGACATCGGTGCTCGGCAACTGGGAGCGCGAGGCGGCCCGGTTCACTCCGGAATTGCCGGTGGTCATTCACCACGGGGTCTCTCGCGGCAAGTCCTCCGAGTTCGCGAAGACGGCGAGCAAGCAGGCGATCGTCCTCACCAGCTACGCCCTGCTGCATCGCGACGCGGAGTCCTTCGCCAAGCTCGACTGGGCCGGCCTGATCCTCGATGAAGCGCAGAACATCAAGAACGCGGCGACGCTTCAGGCGAAGGCGGCTCGATCCATTCAAGCCGGCTACCGCATCGCCCTGACGGGAACGCCGGTGGAAAACAATGTCGGCGACCTATGGAGCCTGATGGAGTTTCTGAATCCGGGTTTGCTCGGTGGACAAACCGCTTTCACGAAGAACTTCTTCCGGCCGATCCAGATCCACGGCGACGCCGAGAAAGCAGCCTTGTTGCGCCGCATCACCGGACCGTTCATCCTGCGGCGGCTGAAGACCGACAAGAGCGTCATGACCGACCGGCCGGACAAGATCGAGACCAAGGTCTTTTGCAATCTGACCCGCGAGCAGGCGTCGCTCTACGAGGCTGTGGTGAGCGAGGCACGGGCGGCGATCGAAGGAGCAGAAGGCATCCAACGCAAGGGTCTGGTGCTCGCCACCCTCACCAAGCTGAAGCAGGTCTGCAACCATCCGGCGCAGTTCCTGGGCGACAACTCGCGGATCGACGGAAGAAGCGGAAAGCTGTCGCGGTTGGAGGAGCTGCTCGAAGAGGTGTTTCGAACCGGCGGGCGGTCGCTCATCTTCACGCAGTTCACCGGAATGGGCGAGATCCTGCGGTCGTACATCCGCGAGATGCTCGGCATCCCGCTGCTGTATCTGCACGGCGGCACGCCGAGAAACCGGCGCGAGGAGATGATCCAGGAGTTCGCGCAAGACGCCGGCCCCCGCGTGTTCGTGCTTTCGTTGAAAGCAGGCGGCACGGGACTCAATCTCACGGCGGCGAACCATGTCTTTCACTTCGACCGCTGGTGGAATCCCGCGGTGGAGGATCAGGCCACCGACCGCGCGTTCCGGCTCGGCCAGCAGCGGAACGTACAGGTCCACAAATTCGTCTGCTCGGGCACCGTGGAGGAGAAGATCGACGCGATGATCGACAGCAAGAAAGACGTGGCCGGAAGAGTAGTGGGCGCTGGCGAGCAGTGGCTCGGCGAGCTTTCCAACTCCCAGTTGCGGGAACTATTCGCCCTGCGCGCGGACGCGATCGGAGACTGACATGGCGTATTGGAGGACTTGGGACGCTTTCCCCGTATCGAAGCCCCGGGCCGCCAAGGGTGGCATCAAGGCGCAATCGCAAAGAGGCGGGTTCGGAACCACTTGGTGGGCCAAGCGCTGGGTGGCGGTGCTCGAAAGCTTCAACCTCGGCGGTCGTCTGACCCGCGGACGGAGCTATGCGCGCAGCGGACAGGTGGTCTCGCTCGAGATCGGCAAGGGCGCCGTGAAAGCCGCGGTGCAGGGCTCGCGGCCATCGCCGTACCGCGTGTCGATCGGCGTGAAGGCGCTCCCCGCGACCGGCTGGCAAAAGGTGTGCGAGGTCGTGTCGAGCCAGGCCGTGTTCGAGGCGAAGCTGCTCGCCGGCGAAATGCCGCGCGAAGTGGAAGGCCTCTTCCGCGACGCGGGCGTGTCCCTGTTCCCCGAAAGGACCAGCGACCTGACGACGTCTTGCTCGTGCCCGGACTGGTCGAACCCGTGCAAGCACGTAGCCGCGGTTTACTATCTCATTGGCGAGGAGTTCGACCGCGATCCTTTTCTCATCTTCCAGCTTCGCGGCTGCGCGCGGGACGAGTTCATGCGGATGCTCGGAGGCGAGTCCAAACATCGCGCCCCGGCGGAGCAGGCGGCTCCGCCGGAGCCGCTTCCCGCCGCTCCAGATGCCTTCTGGAAGATGGGCGCGATTCCCGCCAATCTAGCCGGCGGAGAGGAGGCGCCGCCGGCCGGAGCCGGGATGACGGCCAGCCTCGGTAAGTTCCCATTCTGGCGGGGGTCCCTGGATCTCGGCGTCTTTCTCGAGCAGACGCGCCGCGCGGCCGCGGCCAGCAACTATCCCGGCTCCACCTAACCGCCGCGGATTTAGCGATAATCGGCTCATGTCGTCCCGTCCGGCTTTGTTGCTTCCGTGCCTCGCGCTGGCGATGCGCGCCGCCGACTTCGCGGGAGAGTGGAACTTCGACCCCGAGCGGAGCCGCCTGGATTGGCTTCCCGCCGCGCCCGCGGCCTTGCTGAAAATCGAGACAAGCGGCGCGCGGGTTCGTTGCACCGCATGCGGCCAGGGCGGCTGGGACTTCGCCACCGACGGCTCGAAGAGCGTACTTGCCAAAGCGGGGGTTCACACGAGCATCGTCACCAAGTGGGAGGGCTCCGCGCTGATGATCAACGCGATCGTTTCCGGACCCGCGAACTACGTGATCGGCGACCGCTGGAAGCTATCGCGCGACGGCAACGCGCTCACGATCCTGCGCCAGGTGCAGCGGGGCGCGAGCGAATCGGAGTCGACGCTGGTGTACCGCCGCGCCGGGACGGAGGCGCCCGCGCCGCGCGAGACAGCGCCGGGTCCGGAGCCTGCGCGCGCTCCCGAGACCGCGGCGCGTCCGGCGGCCAAAGCCGAACCCCGCGAATTCGTGCTGCCTCCAGGGACTCGCATCCCGATGCGCCTCACCGGACCGGTAAGCACCAAGACGGCGCATGAGGGCGACCGCGTGTATCTGGAGACCACGTTCCCGATCCAAGCAGATGGCGTCTTCGTGGTTCCTCCGGGTAGCCAAGTGATCGCCACGGTTCGCTTCGCCGAACGGCCCGGCAAGGTGAAGGGCAAGGGCGAGTTGATGTTCTGGTACGACTCGATCGTGCTGCCCAACGGCGTCACGAAGAGTCTGCGCGTGCGATTGGCGGGCGTCGAGCCGGGACGCGGCGCGGTGGAGGACGAAGGCAAGATTCGCGGTAACTCCGGCAAGGGTTCCGACGCGGCAAAAGTCGGACAAACCACCTCGGCGGGCGCCGGCGTCGGATCGGCGGTAGGAGCCGCCACCGGCCGGTACGGAACTGGCGTGGCGGCAGGAGCGGCGGCAGGCGCCGCGGCAGGCTTGGCGCGCGTGTTCGGCGGCCGCGGCCCGGACCTCGAGTTGCGCAAGGGCGAAACGATGGAAGTCGTCCTCGAGGAGCCGCTTCGCTTCATCGCCGATGAGGCCGGCTCCGGAGCCAGACCTTGAACTTCGGCCTGGCGTGGGCCGCCGCGGCCGCCGCGGCTTGGTTTCCAATCGGCATCTACGAGCTGCCGAAATCGGACACCGAGTTACGCCGCCTGCGCGAGGCCGGGTTCAATCTGGTTCCCTGCGGACCGGAGGAGCTCGACCGCGTCAAGGCCGCGGGCCTTCGTTGCTGGGTGCATCTGCCGCTGGAATCCGGCGCGTCGCCGCGGCTTCGCCAGGCTGTCGAAGAGGTGCGAAACCATCCGGCCGTTGCCGTGTGGGCCGGTCCGGACGAAGCGGTCTGGAACTTCACCGCGTTCTCGGGACTGTTCCGGTCCGGGGTCCACAAACAGGCGGGCGAGTGGTGGCTCCAGACTCCGAACGCGGTGACTTACGCTGAAACGCAGGCGCGCAAGGTGCTGCCGGCGATCGTCGCGGGAGCGCGGATGGCGCGGTCGCTCGACCCCGCCAGCCGGCCGATCTGGATCAACGAAGCTGCGTCGAGCGATGTCCAGTATATCCGCGAGTATCTGCCCGCGATCGACGTCACCGGGTTCGATCTGTATCCGGTGCGCGCCGAAAAGCCGGAACCGGCCACGGTCGGCGATCACGTCGACCGCTACATGAAGATCGCCAGGGGCAAGCCCGTGTGGGCTGTGTTACAGGGCTTCTCCTGGCACTTGATACCGGGGAGTCCGCGTGGGCCGCTGTTCCCTTCCCTGGAGCAATCGCGGCTGATGGCGTGGTCGTCGATCGCGCACGGAGCGCGGGGCATTCTCTATTGGGGCACGACGTTTCTCCGGCCGGAAGACGGGGCGTTTCGCGAGACGCTGCTCGAGGTCGCGCGCGAGTTGGCGCCGCTGGAGCCGTTCCTGCTGGCGGGACAGGTCCCCGGCGTGAGAGCGGACGCGATCGAACACGACGGACGGAGACCGCCTGGAGAGCGGGGCGTTCGCGTCGTCGCGCGGCGAGTGGGCGGCGAGTGGCTGATCGCGCTGGTGAACGAGGACAACCGGCCTCAGATGGCCGTCGAGGTGAGCGGACTCCTCGCGTTGGAAGGCCGTACGCTGCATCTTCGCGGAGGCGGCAATGAATCGGTGCGCGGGGGCGGTTTCGTCACGCGGATGACGCCGCATCAGGTGAAGGTGTTTCAGACCCGGCGGTGACGGCTAGCCGGGCGGCTGCGCGAATGGCCGACTCCCGCCGGATCGCGAGCAGCGCCGACGCCTGTTGGCGAGCCGCTTCGCGGCCTTCCTCGCCAGGATCGGCGAACGGAGGCCGCGGGTCGTACTCCAGTTGCGCCTGAATCCGGCGGGCCACGGACTCGCCCGCGATATCCGCCGCCAGCGCCAGAGCGAAGTCGATGCCGGCGGTGACGCCCGCGCCCGTCGTCACGCGGCCGTCGCGAACCACACGTTCGCGGACCGGCTCGGCGCCGAACAGCGGCAGCAGGTCGAGCGACAGCCAGTGGCAGGTAGCCCGCTTGCCGCGGAGCAGTCCGGCGGCTCCGAGAATCAGCGATCCCGTACACACCGAGGTGACGTAGCGCGCGTTGCCGGCCTGGCGTCGCACGAAGGCGAGCAGGACTTCATCCTCCATGGCGGCCACTTGACCGGGGCCGCCGGGAACCACCAGCACATCCAGCCGTGGACACTCCGCGACTGTCACCGAGGGCGCAATGGCGAGGCCGGAGTCGCTCGTCACCGGAGCCATCGACGCGGCGGCCAGATGCAGCCGCGCGCCGGGCACGAGAGCCAGCACCTCGAACGGTCCGGTGAGGTCCAATTGCGTCAGCTTTGGAAACAGCAGGAATCCAACTTCGATCACGACCTTCAGTGTAGGCGGATCGGAACGAAGCCGGGCCGACCGCCTCAGCGGATGACCTTGGCTGCGGCCCAGGAGGCGAGCGAGAGCGCGGTGAGGAGATCGTCGTGCGTGGCCTCGTCAACGGGCGCGAAGCGTGTTCCTCCGTTCCGCTTGGGGGCGCGGCGGTAGGCCGCGAGTTCGTCGAGCAGATTGCGCGCGCCCGGCGTTCCCGATGGAATGCGGAGACGCTCGGTCTGGATCAGGAGTTGTAAGCGCTTCAATAGGTCGGACTTGGGGATGCGGTCCACGCCGTTGGCGTACGACGGCATTCCGCCGGATGTGATCGAGACCGGGAGAATCATGGCCGGCAGACGTTCTCTTCGGATCGCGTCCAGCACGGGCGCGCCGACACCGGTGGCGTCAACCACCACCGTCACGGGATGACCGCGAAGCTGCATCGAGCGGCACAGCGAGGCCAAGCGCTCGGCGACGGCCGGATAACTGGTGTTCAACGGGAGGCGCTCGGCGTGGCGCACATGGAGTTCGGGGCGGATCACGGGCGCCCCATACGTGTGGTCGAACTCGCCCGTCGGAACGGCAACGCGTTCGAGGACGGCGATGGCCGTGTGGTCGTGTTTTTGGCCGAGGTCGAAGCCGATGAAGAAGCTCGGCGGCTTCGG
>SXGS01059528.1_pt1 | contig 10458 bp, 14 predicted proteins | sample 3174681 | NCBI WGS metagenome assembly SXGS01 (sample SAMN11356861, study PRJNA531348) | freshwater metagenome | isolation source: freshwater sample F1-80 | place: China: Fuxian Lake, Yuxi | collected 2017-12-25
CACCTCGACGGAACCATTGATTTTAACGGCTATAATCAACTTCTCCGTTTCAAAAACAAACGAGACGTTGCTTCCTGATTCTCCTACCCCGTCGCAAGTGTCAGTGAAATAATGAACGGCTGCCGTTTTCAAATTCGTGAGAAAATGAGAAAGCGGAACAGATCCATCAGCGCATGGTGATTGCTCTGCTGGCCCCGCTAAATACGCTCCAAACGCATTGCCATGCGGAGATGTTGGACCTTGATAATTTTTCCAAAACTGGTCGCCAGCATCGAGCATCGGTGCCGCTGAAACACCTGCTCCAACATCAACCGTCCCTCGTTGAAACTTCGCTAGCAACCAATGTTCATGCGGTTTTGCTGGCTGTGCGAGCGACCCCGGAATCACAAGCGGCACAGCGTCGAGGACTTCCGATTCCGATTTCAACGACGGATCGACTCCGTAAATGTAGCCGCCCAAAACGCTCGCGACGTTCACACCAGCGGGATCCCCCGGAGCAGCATCCGGCCACGTCGCATCAACAGGATTGATGTGCTGGTAAAATTTGAAAAACTCTAAATTCGGCGGAATTAAATCGCCGTCAGAATTTCGAATCTGCCTAAAAAGTGAGGCGAAATAATAAACGATTCGCCACGGCTCTGCGCACCCAGAGCGGAGCCGCGAGTTCATCGCCTCCGCCTGATCCGAAACGTGTGACGATTTCAGACGATCGCCAACTTTTATGATTGGCGATTTCTTGAAAGTGATTCCCACTCAATGTTTACGGCTCTAAAATCACGCACTGCGCAAGCGTCGAGTCCGCCGATGCGATTCCAAAAATCGCGGCTGACCCGGAATTTGTTCGCACCATAATCGTTTCGCCGGGGCCAACTCCCCACACTGCGGCAGCGTAAGTGAACCCAGTCAAACCGAACCGAATGCTTTCTGTTGTTGAAAGATTCTTGATCACGGCGAGCCCACCTTGTGCCACGTCGCCAAGCGGAACCGGCTGCTCTGTTGTCCCGAAAGTCTGTGTCTCGGATGTCATGTCCGTGCCAGCCATGTCCAATGTTTTTGCGCCGTTGATGGAGACAGCCGCTCCACCTTTCGATGCCGTTAAACTCACACTTAAACTAATTTCATTCGCCATATAATTTTAGATTAGCCCCACCTCGGAGCATTGATTTCATTGTCTGAAAATGACTTCTTCACGCTTTGCGTCGTTCCGATTGCGGATCGGGAAACTTCTGTTCCAAAACTTTCAACTGGCTTCACACTCGCGCAAAAATCACGCAGTTCATTAAGCCATTGATACAGTCTCCCGAATGGGCCGCTCGTTGGAAGCTTCGGTGGCAGTGTCATAAAATAGTATAAAGCACATTTGACCACTGCGCGAAGATCCAATCCGACCCCTCGTCGATCCGATTCCTCGCAACGTTAAATTGAGAGTCTTGCCGTCGTTGCTTCCAGCCCCAAGCCGCTTCTGTAATCGTCACAGGCGGAGTGACTGGCATGCGGCTTTGAACCAATGCTGGCACGGCGAAAGTTGAGATCAATGTCTGTGAAGAATAGACAACATCAACTCCCGTCACTTGAACCGGAGTGGGGAAAGTTGGAGAGAAAGACCGGTTCCGCGTGAGGATCGGTCGCTTCTCTTCGACCGCTTGGACACCACGCGCTCGCAACCTGTAAATTTTAAAATAATTTAATTGCGACGACGGAGGAATTGCAGGAAGCCCAATGGAGACAAGGTAATCGTTGGGGTTCAATCGCGCTTTGATTGCATCATCAGCAAGCTGTATCGCTCCGCTCAGAGTCTCTTGCGCAGCTTCTGTTGCACCGCCAAATAGATCGAGCAAAGAAGGAGCTGATCGAAGATCTACTTGCACCTGTTCAACGTTCATGTTCCAAGTTTCGTTTGCAGTTTCGACCGTTGCTGGCGGGCTTCCCGCAGGAATTCCAGCATCGAGATTGGAGGAATACTCAACGCTCCACGTCGCCACTAAAGTCCACAACGCACCGGAATTTGAAACCGAAACTTTCGCTCCTGCACTCCTGAACAATGGAGCGATCGCACCGATCTGAGCCTTGTTCCCGTTCCAAGTTTCGGTCGTCTGCCAGCCTGTCGTGGGATCGAAATCCTGCGACCATCCAGATCGAACTGCGAGAGCATTCCCTGTGGTGATTGCTGGCATGGTTTTAGAGTCCGTCAGTTACAGGCTTCAAAACTTTCAGTTGCTCTGTGTTGGCTGAAATTTTACTCAAGAGATCAACTTGAGCCTTTGCTACATTGATGATTTCTTGATCGCGAGCAAAAGTGAATCCGCCGATTTGCGACAAAGAATCACGCTGGATTTTCTGTGCAGAAGATTGCGGAACATTTACAGCAGTTGCAGATTCTTCATCATCTCCAACGATCTTCCCTGCTGCTGCTGCTTTCTTTGCTTCTTCTTCTTTTTGTTTTCTCAATTCTGCTGTTGATTCTCTTGCTGCATCTTTCGCATTCCACTCATCTAGTCTTTTTGAAAATTCAGAATTTTTCGTCGCGTCTTTAAAATTCGCTCCGCTGAAATCACCTTTGAGCATTGCCAATCCGTCAAACACTTTCGCGAAAATAAATGAGAAATAATCACTTACCGCAGCTTTTATCAAGCCTATTCCATCCACGAAATATTCAAAAAACAAAACAGCCCAAGATAGAGCAGTGGCCATCGGGACACGCAATTGCAGCATCAATCTGTCGATCTCGTCCCCTGCCTTATCGAGTTCCTCAATTTGCTCGTTGCTCATGATCGGAGCTGCCGCCATCGCAGCTTGCAACCCTTGTTTCATTGGGGCAACCATCGCTCCAGCTCCTCGTCCGCCGACTGCTTGAAGGTGTGGGAAAAGTGCTTGAATGTCGCCCATCTGGATCGTCCCACCGACTTTCAACCCGATTTCTGAAAGTGATTTTTTCTTTAAATCTTCCAACGAAACACCAAGCTTCTTGAAGTTAGCGATCATCTTTGCGTCTCCGTCTAAGGCCTTGCGTTTCGCTTTCGACATTTTCTCGAAGAAACTCGTAACGTCTTCGATCGTTGAGCCCGACTGCGTCGCTGCAAAATTCCATTTCTGCACCTCTTCAGCAGAAATTCCGAGCCGCTTTGAAGTGTCCGCTATCTGTCCACCGAGTTCCATCGTAGAACGTGCGAACTGAAGCACAGCAGCCACGCCGAACGCTTGAGCGATTCCACTGCTCCCGACTGCATTCATTTTGTTGCGAGCAGAAGCAACAGCACTTTCGACCTTCCGCAACCCTGCTCCGACAGCCGATCCATCGAGCGAAACTTTCGCCTGTAGCTCCATGAACGCCATGACTATGAATCCCCTTTCGTCACTAGTTCACGATGAATTCTGGCGATGTCCAATTCGATATCATTCAATATCTTGGAATGCCCTTCCATCTCCGACAACCCCAGCACTTCCCACATCGCAGCCCCCACTGGCTTGTTCAAAGCATTGCGCTCCGAGTATCCCAGCTTTGATTGCAGCATGATTTTAATTTGCAAAAGGAACGGAGTGCCGAGCTTCCGCTTCTCCACTTCGTCGCCTCCTCCCCCTTCAGGAAAGATCGTTGAATCGTTTTTGTAATTCAGGAAAACCGTCATTGATTTTCTGAAATCATGCCGCCCGATTTTTTTTCTCCACGCCAAAATCTTCTCAGGAAAATCCGGCGCAAAAAAAGAGTCCCACGATTCTGTTGAGTCTTGACAGCAGACGTAAGCGGCCTCGAATAAATGATCGATAGTCGCATCCCCCCCAATAAATAAAGGGTTGGAAAGGCGTTCGAGAATCATACAGTGACCAAGGGACAACGGTTTAAGCCGCTGCCCCAAAAGGTTCACCTGCTCCGGCAAGGCTGACTTTAACCAACTCACGATTAACTGATCGCGGTGTGGATCGCTGCGGCGAATGTTCCTCGCGTGCATTTAAATTCGTAAGTCGCGATTCCGTCTTTTTTCATCGCCAACTTCCACCCCCCCGCATACAACCACGCCCCGTTGATGATCGGAGCCGAGACCGAATCAGGGAAGTTCCCGAGGGTCACCGTCGCGCCCATCACAGGCATCGTCAAACCCGCTGCTACAAGGGCTTTCGTGGTGCTCTTCGGCGTGAACATGATTGTGGCCTCGAACTTCTCGCCCGAAGAAACCATCCCCACGAGATCGTTATCCTCGTCCCTTACCTCATCCATCTTGATGTCATTCGTGACGTCGAAGGAATCCTTGATGAAAGTTGCGAATCCAGAAACGGTTGTGGTGAGCCCGTCTGTCCCAACCATTCCGTAAATTACCGCAACGCCTGTTTGTGCTGCTGCCATATTATTTCCTTATTTTACTCAATGTTTTTGTAAATTTAAACCAAATCAGATTCGCAGCAATAAACCGTGAATCGCTGCGTGTGCGTGGCCGCTCGACCCTGCACACCCGACGTCTGACCTGCGTCGTTCACCGGCGGAAAAACAAAATAAGACGGAGCAAAAACAGACAACTCCGCTGCTAAATCGTCCGTCTTCAAAATGTCATTTGCGAATTTCACAAGTGCATCGTGACCAATTAAATCGGGGTCATCCTCCACTTGCCCCTTGATTATGATTTCGACGTCCATCATCCGATTACCTGTCCCAAGCGGCTCCTCGTTGCCGCCTGCACAATGACAGACAATGCACGGACGAACCTGCTCATCATCTTCTTCACCTGTCAAAATCGTGACGCCGGCAGGCAACCCCACGCCGTTCGCGAGCAAATCTGCAAAACTGTTTTCAACCAATGTTTTCAGGGTCATCGCACGATTCGCGAAACTTTTCTCGCGCTTTCTTTAAACTTCTTCTGGATGTAATCACGCATATCAACCGCCGCCGCGTTCAATGCTTTTTGCAAAACCCCAGGTGAAACTTTGTTCCTAGCCCTGATCCAATGACTGAATGATGCCCCCGCAATATCGCCAGGCTTCGCTGTTCTCGCCGACCACCGAATCTTCGGGAATCGCTTCAACACTTTCCCGACAGACACCGCTTTCAACCCCAGTTTTAAAGCCTCGAATCGCTTTGCTGCCGGGGCCCAACCAGCCCGCACGTAACCAATCGCGCCCAAACGCCGTCCGTAAATCGCTGATGCTTTTTTCGCAATTTCATATTTCGACAAACCTTTCTGCGTCGAGCTTGCCAGCTTGTACAAAATCGGCTTCTTAAACTTGCGCACCATTTTTGTGCGACCTGTAAAAACACGCTTTCCGCTTTTAGTTCTTCGCGTTGCTTGAACCTGTTCCATCCCCGCGAGTCCCAAAGCCTTGGCGATTTTCTCACGCGTCGCAACTGGGGACGCGTTCATCGCTTTGATCATCACGTTGAGGCTCTGTCGATTCACAACGTAAGCCGCGTCTTTCTTTACGAACCCCGCGTATTCACGGAGTGCAGCATCGAACTGGCGAGTGTCCAAAGCGACGTTCATTGATTCGGGGAACCGAGTTGCAATTTAAAAAAAGTGTGCGACGAGTCAACGCTCGACCCGATTATTCGCAACGATTTTTGACGAAACGAAATCAACTTTCCAATCACCGGAGTCATCACTCCAGCGTCAACGGTGAACTGCTCAGAGTCAACAGTCACGAGCGTCGAATCCGCCGTCAGGAACTCTTTCACTCGAACATAAAGCGTGCAACTCAACGTCGCTTCGACTCCTCCAACAATGATCGTTGCACCTTCGTCGAGCATCGATGGAAGGCAGGGAACGTTGACGCTTTGCCAAACAAAAAACGGAGCAACGCCGGACGCATTTGAAAGCGAACTCAGCAAGTCGTTCATGCCGTCGAGAATCATTTCTCCGATTTTCATTTTAAAAAAAACGCGAGCAAAGCCCTATAAAACCTTGCTCGCGTGCGCATCCCAACTCGCCGAAAAATTAAGCGTATTGAGTCGTAATAAGCTGACCAGCGTCGGCATCAATGATTTTCTCGACCACGTGCTGGCGAACTCGCACTACGTTTGCGCGGCGGCTTTCGTCGCGGTAACTCTCGGTCGTGAACAGTTCAGAGTCAGCCGACCAATAGAAGGTGCGACCAGCTCCGCCATCCATCACGTCGCCAGCTTCAACGCGTCCAATCCAGATGTGAGTGTTATTCCAAATGGGTGTGCCAGTGAACGCAGCCCCTTTGTTTGCAGTGTTTTTAGCTGCTCTACCAACGTGAACGTTGGTGATGCCAGCGTCAGCGAAAGCTTGAGCAACTGCTCCTTGAGAGAGGTTGGCAGTGATATCACTTGGTCGATTTCCACGCACGAAATTCTGGAACAAGGTTTGCCCCTTGATCCGAGTGAAGACTGCTCCACTCATCACGATTGTGTTCGGTTGCTCGCCGCGATTATTCAGAGTGTCAATAACTCCGAGGACGTCGCCCGCGAAATCAGCGGTGGCCTTGTTCGCCACGGTGTAGGCCACGCTTGAAGTGGTCGCACTGAACGTCGTTGCGTTCTGCACAGCCGCTTGCACGCGAGCTTCGTGACCAATCTGGACTTGGCGACGAACCAAGTTGGCGGCCACTTTTTCCAAATCGAAGAAGCGGGAAATTTCGGTTCCATCCGCGTCGCCGATCAACTCTTCTAAACCGTATTCGACGGTCGAATAATTATCATTGTCGTATTCACGAATAACGCGTGAATACGCGGCTGTCGCTGCCCGAGCTTCAGCGTCGGGATTCAAAAGTTCGCCGCCAGCTTTCCGAAATTTCGGGTACTGACCACTCTTCGCAGTCACCGCTAGAGGAGGTAAAACTTTCGCGCCAATGTAAAATTCTTCAGCCGCTGCCGCCTCGATAACTAGCGCATTAATGTCCGCCCTCAAAACCGCCCCATTGTTTGAAAACATATTTTTTTAAAAAATTAAAATTAAGTTTAGATCGTCCGAGCGCATTCGATCACATCGTTTGCTGCACCCGCTGCATCGATTGCGACCAATGGAATCGCGGTTACGCCTGAGTCGTCCACGAGCCCATTGGCGATGGAAAACAACGTCGCGCCTTTCACGATCGCTCCGGCGGCAATGCAAAAAAATGTTCCATTTGCCGACCAAAGCTTGACCGCTCCAGTGCCGCTGGCGGCCACATCCTCAATCGTCACACCGACTGAATCCGCTGCTGCGCCGCTCACAAGCATCAAGCCCGCTGAATCCACTTTGACTCGTGAATATGCGGGGATCGCCGCTGCCGTCGCCGTGAAGGTGGCGAATCCTGTATCATTATTTGTTGCCATGTTTTTTTTATAAATTAGATTTTACCGAGACCGCCATTCGACCGCGCCTCAACGTAGGCGGCCGGAAAGTTTTTGATGCAGAACCCAATGGATTCCGCTTTGCTTTTGCCTGTCGCCATCCGCTCGTGCACGAGCTCAACAAAGCCTTTGGGAGCAATGTTTACGGGCTCCGCAGGCACTACCACCGGAGGAACTCCAGCGGCAACTAAAGCGTTTTGCGCCTGCGCCCCTGCGCTCACAAATTCTTTTTCCAACGCCGCCAACGCGTTCGCCTTTTCTGAAAATGTGGTTTTTAAATTCTCAAGCTCGAGCCGCAAATTCTCAACCACCACTTGATGCGAAGCTTCTAAGTCGAGCTTCTGTTTTTCAAACGCAGCAACGAGTGTTGCGTTTGTTTCCTCTTGGCTCTTCGATTTGAAGAAAGCCATTCCTGTTGCCATGAACTCAGCTAGATTCGTCATCTTCATAAACACTCTTCAATCAATGCGCGCCGATTTGGCGCATGAAATCTCGCTCGTCAATCGCAAGGGCATCAGCAAGGTTTGAAGCAATGGCAGCACGGCCTAGAAACGTTTGACCCTGCAACGCAGAGTCATCAATTCCGGCTCGATGCGATCGAACATCGGTCTTGAATATCGTCGCCAAATCATCAACTCGGTTTTGCAAATGAATCGATTGATCCTCTGTCAGCGAAACACCATTCGCTCCGATGCCTTTTAAACTTCCGCTCGCAAAGAAATTTACTTTGACTCCAATTTGTTCAAGCATTTTGGATTCATCGAAGAAAGAAAGAAAGACACCCACTCCACCTATCTCGGATGTCGCCGTCGTAAAAATCGCATCAGAAGCTGAAGCGATCCAATAAGCTGCTGAAGCTCCAATGCCCGAAACAAAAGCGTATTTCGGTTTGGAAACCATCGCGATTCGATCGGATAATTCTTTGACACCAGCAATCCCACCACCGCCAGATTGAATTACAAAAGCGATCTGATCGACCGCTTCATTTTTGGAAAACGCGTCAACAGCAGACGCAACTTCTTGGGTTAACGATTCGTCTATAACTCCAGAAACCTTAATGATTCCAAGGGTTCCACGCACTTCTGCGACTTTCGCATTTTGCGAATTTGCAAAACTGAACGCCTGCGCGTTCGGGTGTTGCAACGTTATTTCAAATCTTCGCTGGTTCATCAATTCTTTCCTCCACAGCCTGCGATCCGTTCGGAGTTAGTAGCTGTACTTTTTCCAAACTCACCCCTTGCGCTGCACACTCTTTTTCGAAAAACGATTGCTCGCGAACTCGCTGCCTCACTTCGTCTTCCCACCATTTCCCTTTCTCACCGAAAAACTCCTCGTAAGTTCCAGCCCCCAATTTGATCCGGTTCATTGAAGTCTCGTCATCATAGTGAGCATCAACCGTGATCCTGCTTGGAAGGGTGAAGCTCCAATTCAACCAATCTGCTGAATCGTTTTTTGGAATCAAACCGCTGGCCATCGCGTGCCCGAGCGCGTGCGCCACCGCTCTCTTTGCGCGCTTCTGAACCAACCTCTGTTTGCTTCTGATCGAGCTTCTCGCCATGTCCTGAATGAGCCGGGTGGAAGCTCCGCCGATCTTTGACGGATCGTAAAGCTCGAAGAACCAACCCATGCTTTGAAGGCAACCGCGCACCAGCCTCATTGTGAACGCATCAACGTTTGGGCTTGGCCTGTCTGAACGGAATGGCTCTAGCTTCGATCCGGTGTCAGCTTTGAAATACAAAATTTCGTTGCCGAAAATCTGTTCGACTTTCACATCGGAATTCGTTTGTTCACCTCGTCCTAAAATAAAATCACTCTCAGTTTGAGCCTCGCCTGACTCATTGTAATGGAGGAGTCCCTGAGCAGAATCCATCTTCACTTGCTTTTTTAAAAAGTGATGAATGTCTTCGTAATCCATCCAACTTAGAAGAGATGTTGCCATCTTTGGAATGCCACGGCCTTGGTCGCTCCACTCAGGCTCATAAAGTAATTGGCAGGATTCAACTCCTAGCTGGCGATCATCTTCTGGTCGATCTCCCAAAATATTGTAGCCGACGACGTTTCCGAATTTCCCAAATATAACGCCGTTGTAAATTCGCAGACCTGCAAAGCGACCAATGTTTACAAGGCCGAAACCGTCTTTCCCAACACTGCATCCACCACGTTGAGCAATTTGATTTGCTCCCACAAATTGGATTTTTGCTTCCCCATCGACGACCGCTAAAATCATCGCCGAGTCGCCATCGCGATCGATCGAAAGAGCATCAACGTAAAGGGATGTCTTCCAATCAAAGGGCTCACCGCGCAGGTTGCATCCTTGGAACCATTGGTCTAAATACGCTTCCGCCTCTTTCCCCCACTCACGATTCTGCCCGTCGAACCGAGGCTCCCAAGAGTCGCCGATTACGTAGTTATTTTTTTGTTGAAGCGCGCCAGAAACCTCGGTCACGCGGGCAAATAATTGACGACTCAACCACAACGTTCGCGACCAATCCGCTTTCGTGATCGACAGTTTCGTTGATCCTCCAACTGATGGAGTGGGCCTTGGTCGCATCGAATCCGATGAAGATCCCGAATGCGACCAGATCGCGTCAGAGGCTTGGTATTGTTGATCGAAACCACGCCGGATATTTATTTTATAGGCGGGCTCAATCATAAATATTTGAAAGTTGTGCGCGAGGTTTTGCGCGGGCCTGATGTGATTAAGCCCCTGCGTGAAAGTTCAAAATTCAAATCACGCCAGAAAATTGCGGGATCAATTTCCCAAACTTTTTCGGTTTGAACATCTCCCGATTGGGCTGTTGAAATGACGCGGTTGATGCCCGCGATTAATCGCGTCACCGCTGAAGCACGAAGCTCCACAAGCTCCGCGTCTGAAAAACTTTGAAAAATCGTCAAGCGTAAACGGAGACCCCTCCATTAACACTCTCCAATCAATGAGCCTCTGTCTTCCCCCCGCCAATCACGCCGACCATGCAAGCCCCCACCACACCCATGCAATAGCAGTCCCACAAATGGTTCGGCCTCTTTCCGATCCGGTGCCAGCGTCGAATCTCTTTGCCTCTTTTATCTTTCTCAACACGAGGCTGTTCGCTGAACATTTGTTTTTGGAAATGTTCCCCGACACTCGGCGACACCGAGCACATCGACGATGCGTGGCGACCGTCACGACGATTCCCCGC
>SXGS01346088.1_pt1 | contig 10458 bp, 10 predicted proteins | sample 3174681 | NCBI WGS metagenome assembly SXGS01 (sample SAMN11356861, study PRJNA531348) | freshwater metagenome | isolation source: freshwater sample F1-80 | place: China: Fuxian Lake, Yuxi | collected 2017-12-25
ACGACATCCGTCAGGTAGAGCTCCCCTTGCGCATTTTCCCGCCCGATGCGCTTGTAGAATTCCTTGAAAACAGAGAGGCGAAAAACGTAAATTCCAACATTCACCTCCTGAATCAGCTTCGTGGACGCATCAGCGTCCTTCTCCTCGACGATGCCTACAACGAAGCCTTCCTTCGATCGAACCACCCGACCGTAACCCGCGGGAGCTTGCAGATCGCAAGTAAGTATCGAGACCTTCGCCTCCGAGCGGACGTGCTCGTCAAGGAGGGCCTTCAGGGTTTCGGGGCGCACGAGGGGCAGGTCGCCATTCAGGATCAGTACATGGGGGTCCTCGTCACGGACGGGGAGGATCGCCTCGACGCCACAGTGGGCGGCATGGGCGGTGCCGAGCTGAGTGTCCTGGACAGCCCACGTGATCCCACGCGCGGGGAAAGCAGCCTGAACATGTTGGCGAGCGTGGCCAATCACCACGACCTTCTGGGCCGGCGAGAGGGGCTCGGCCGAATCAAGAACGTGCTCGAGGAGCGGCGCCCCGAGCAGAGGATGGAGCACCTTGGGGAGGTCGGAGTGCATTCGCGTCCCCTTGCCTGCGGCAAGAATCACCGAAACTATCATTTCACTCAACCTCTTGAGCCAATCCTTTGCTTTGCCTTACGTTCTTGAATGTCCTTTCACGCCGACTTCGCCTTTCACGCCGAGTTCGCACTGGCGAGTTTGCACTTGCGAGATTGCACCGGCGAGTTCGCCAATGCCAGGACGGCTCCCTGGGGGGCCAGGGCACAAACCGCGCTGCCGGGCGAGGCCCCGAAGGGGCCGCTTCAACAACGCGTTGCGGGGTGAATTTTCTGGTTACCCGGTGAGGACTCGAACCTCAATAAGGAGAACCAAAGTCTCCTGTGTTACCAATTACACCACCGGGTAGGACTGTTCTAAGCGAAGCGCGGAATTGTAGGTAGGCTTTAAAGTCAAGTCAAAGGAAAACACCGCCGGGAAGCCGATCAGCCCGCCCGGGAAGTCCCCCCCGGGGGCCGGCGCAACACGCGGGGACCGGCTCAGCAGACGGTTAGGTAGAGGTAGACTCACCCTGCACGTCCTCAACTTCGGACCGCCTGAGAGATTCACGGTCCCGGTGGCTCACCAGGAACGCGAGCTGCTCAAGCTCAACCGCGAGGTCGATCGAAACGTAAGCCACAGCCTCGGGGACATTCAGGCGAATAGGGGCAAAGTTGTAGATTCCTCGGACCCCAGCCCCGATGAGCCGGTCGGCAACCTCCTGCGCAGAAGTGGCGGGAACGCTCAGGATCGCAAGCTCAATCGAAGACTCCCTGACCACCCTGGCAATCTGTTCCACTGGCAGAACCTTGTTCCCCTCGACCGTCTTCCCGATCAGCTTCGGGTTGGAATCAAACAATGCGACAATGCGAAATCCGTGTGCCTGGAACCCCTTGTACCTGAGCAGAGCATTTCCCAGGTTCCCAATGCCCACGATGGCCACATTCCAGGCCCTGTTCGTGCCCAGGATCCTTTGGATCTCTGGGATCAAGTTCGAGATCTTGTATCCCAGGCCAGGGAACCCGAACTGGCCAAAGTAGCCAAGGTCTTTTCGAACTTGTGCCGCCGTCACTCCAAGGGCGGCTCCCAGCTCGTGCGAGGAAGTCGTCGTTACCTCGTTGCCCTGGAGCTCCTCGAGGTAGCGGAGATAGCGCGAAAGCCGGCTTGCGGCCACTTTGGGGATGAGGGGGGGCAATGTTTTCTCGCGTCGGGCCATTGATGGGGCTTCAGCCGGGGAAGCAAGCTACTTCGAAGGCCAATAGTGCTCCTGGAGCATGCCAGACCACGTCTCGAGGCTCAAGCGATGTCGAAAAACCTGCGCTTGGGGGACGAACGATCCGAGGAGACGCTCGGACTCTCGAACCCGGGCGCGGGGCTCCTCTAGCTCAAGACGATACACGATCCCCATGTGAACACGCCCCACTGGATTGGAATCGTCATTCAGGACCCCGACCGCATCGCTTTGATAGGCGCTTTCGATGTAAAGCTCCTCGTGAAGCTCCCGCTCGAAGGCCCGCGCGACAGCTTCGTCGAGCCCGCCTCCGTCGGCATCGGGAGGGTTGACGTGCCCCCCCACACCCACCGAAGCCTTGTCGTAAAGGCGGGTCTCCCCACCAAGACGTAACCGCTTCAAGAGAAGCACCTGATCCTGCCACAGAACCATACCGTAGGGGATGATCTGTTTCAGCTCGGGATTCGATTCGGCAGCGGTCCTATCCTCGAAGAAGCCATGCCGAGCGACGACGCCGAGACAGGCCTTTTCAAGTCCAGGGTGGAATCCGTCCGGATGAGGCTCAAGATGTACCAGAGCTAGTTGTGTTGGGACGACGAGTACTCGCTCCATGGCACGCAAGGGTTTCCGCTCGGTGGGTGGAGGCCTGAAATGCAGGGGCGGTATGGTACTACGGAGCCCGGGAGTGCATAGCTCAATTCCAGAAAATCCTGTGCAGGCATGCCCCGGCGCCCTTGCCAACAAGTTACCGGATGAGGAACTGGACAGTAGCGGGTGCGCATCCTACTCTTCGCTGAAATCTAACAGGCGATGAGGCTCCTTATCCGCCCATCAAGCGAGTGGAGACGACCGCGGAATGAAAGACCCAATTCTCGAGATTGTGGAAGAAAAGCCCTCGAACAGCCCCTCAAGAGGTCCAGGCGAGGCTGGCCTGGACCACGGAGGCCTGGAAGCCCGCGTGGGCGAGCGGGTCGACGCGAAGCTCGCGGAGATCAAGAAGAGCATCGCGGACGGCCTTGGAAAGTTCCAGGAGCGGCTGACGCCGGTTATCGACGAGCGGATCAAGAGGGCGCTCAGCGGCAGCTTTGCTGCCCTCACAAACACTACCAAGGAGGCCTTGACTCAGGTGGTGCAGGCGATTCTCTTCGACAGCGGCATTCTCGAGCGACTCGTCTCACGCATCATCGACGAGAAACTCCCGACGAAACCCTCGGGAGGCTCCGAGGCACTTAGCACCGAGGCCAGGAAAGAGACCCAGGACCTGATCCAAAAAGAGATCACCCGGGCCCTGGCCAGCGAACAAATGAAAATGGTCATCGACGACAAGTTCCGAGCGATCAGTCTTTACCTGAAGTCGGACGTCATTCCCAAGGCGGTCCAGGAAGCTCTCCGGACAAGGGCACCGACCCGGGCGAAGGTCAGCCAGGACGCCGGCCCGGCCCGGGAGGGCGGAAAACCAGCTTGAAAATTGTCCAGAACTTTGATACAAGTCGCCTCTCTTTGAGTCTGAAATCAACGAGATAAACGAGGAAAAGGCCGGGAAATGCCCGGCCTTTTTTATGGGTACAGCCCTCACCGGAATCAACTCTGGCGGCCCGGCGCGGCCACCGAGGCCGCGATGAAACCCCAGGCACGCTCGAGCCCCTCGTACCAGTGAGGCATGACGTCCAGCCCCATGGCCCCGAGCCTGCGATTCTCAAGCACCGAGTAAGGAGGCCGCCTGGCCCTTGTCGGATAGTCCCGCATCCGGATGGGCTCCACGGGAACCTCCAGGGCTGCCCTCTGGAAAATAGCGCGGGCGAAATCGTACCAGGAGCCCTCGCCGTGCGACGAGGCGTGAAAAACGCCCCTGAGGTCGGTATCGAGGACGGCCCGGACTTGCGCAGCCAGGCTCCAACAATCGGTGGGCGTTCCGATCTGATCGTGAACAACTCGCACCGCTCGACCCTCCTTCCTGGCCTCCTCGCCAACCCGAAGGATCGTGTGAAGAAAGTTCTTTCCGGGCCCTCCGTAAAGCCAAGACGTCCTCAGCACAACGGAGTGCGCGGGGTGGGCCGCAAGCCGCAACTCGCCCAAGCGCTTGGAAGCCCCATAGCAGCTCAAGGGTGAGGGAAGGTCCTCCTCGGTGTAAGGTCGCCGCGGTTCGGAGCCAAAATCACCCGAAAAGACGTAATCCGTGCTCAGGTGAAGGAGTCTTGCGCCAACCGTTTGGGCCGCGTCTGCCAGGTAGCCCACGGCGACGTCATTGACCAGTTGGGCCTTCTCCGGCTCGCTTTCCGCTCGTTCAACGTCGTTGTAGGCAGTGGCGTTCACTATCCAGTCCGGCCGAGAAGCCTCGATGGCGGCGTCGACCTGGGACTTGCGGGTCACGTCGAGGGCGGAACGGTCCGTTGCGACCACCTTGAAACGGCTTTCCCGGCAGAGGAGCTCAACGAGCTTTGAGCCAAACTGACCACTCTTGCCTGCAACAAGGATTTTCATTTGGCTTCCGGGGTTCAAGGGATCGTAATCTGCCTCAGTTTCTCCAACCCCTCGTCAACAGTTTCCAGGAATTGCCCCAAGCATGCAAAGCTTCTTCGAGGTTGTCGTCGAGCGAAAGCAAGTGGTGATAGTGGCCATGGCGGGCCTCATGCTTCTTTCGGCGCTTTTTGTCCCCCGCCTGAAGTTCGACACAAGCCCCGATGCCTTCATTCCGCCGGAGCATCCAGCGCTGATCTCGAAGCGACTCATCGAGCAGAGATTCGGTCTTGAGGACCCGATGCTCATCGCCGTGGTCACGCGAACGGCAGACGGATCTTTCGCGAAAGATGGCCTCTACGCCGAGCAACCGCTGCGTCTGATCCAGAAGCTTTCCCGTGAAATCAGCGAATACATCTCAACCTTTCCGGAGGTTTCCCCTCACCCGGTGTACAGCCTTGCGACCGAGCGCAACGTGGAGTTCAACCCCCAGGCGCTCTTGATCGAGAGCCCCTTCCTCGAGCCCTTTCCCGCGACACCGGAGGAGTTCGAGACTCTCAAGCACCACCTGCATGCGATCGAGCTCTACACGGGCGTGATCGTGAGCGAGGACGGTTCGGCCGGGGCAATCATCGTCGTCCCCCCAAAGGGCGCCGCGACGCCCGTGCACGAGCGGCTCGTTACAATGGCAAGAGCCCACTCGGAACCGGGGCTGGAGCTCCACGTCGCGGGAGAGGCGGCCGTTCGCTCTGCCATGGGGGCCGCCGTCACTCACGATGCCTTGCGCCTGAATCCGATCTGCGTGCTGGTGATCGCGATTTTCCTCTTCCTCGCTTTTCGCAGCGCGATGGGGGTGCTCCTTCCGCTCTGTGTGGTCGGCTGGAGCAGCGTGATCATGCTCGGGGCCATGGGAGCGACGGGCTCATCCATCTTCATCATCACCAATGCGATCCTCGTGACCGTTGTCTCCCTCGGCGTGGCGGATTCGATTCACGTCCAGGGAGAGTATCTCAAGGAGCTGGGCCGTGGGGGCACCGCCACGGCCCGTGAGCTCGTTGTTCGGGCCTCGAGTAGGCTCGCCGGGCCGGTTTTCTACACGTCGGTGACGGACATGGCTGGCTTCCTGAGTTTTTACCTCACCGGAGTGATGCCGCCCCTTGAACAGTTTGGCATCTTCACAGCGATTGGTTGTGGGGCATGCCTGCTCGCCTCCCTGACACTCCTCCCTGCAATGCTCGCCTGCATAAACCCCGCATCGCCCAGCCTCGCTTCTCGACGCGGCTGGGCTCTGGAAGGTCCAGTCTCGAACTGTCTCGTGAGGCTTGGGGAGTGGATCCGCGTGCGCTCGAGGTTTGTCGCCATCGCCAGCGCACTTTGCGTTGCCCTCGCGGGCCTGGCCGCGCTCCGACTCCAGGTGGACCAGTCAATGCTGAGCGCGTTCGACGAAGACCATGAGATTGCAGAGGCAGACCGAGTTATCAATCAGCTCTTTGACGGAACGTACTTCCTCGACATTCTCCTCGAGTCGAAGGAGCCCGGCGGCATCTGCGATCCCCGGACGCTATAGAAGATTTACAACCTCGAAGAGACGGCGAAGAAGCTTCCGTTCGTGAAGGGATCCATCAGCGCCGCTGCCTTCGCTCGCAAGCTGAACCAGATTCTCCACCAGTGGGATCCGAAGGAGCTGCGGCTCCCCGAGTCCACCGAAGTGGTGAAGGAGCAGTTCTCACTCCTCGACTCGAGCCCGTCGAAGAAGGCCGAATTGCTACGAATGATCGACTCGAGCTACACGCTCGCCAACGTGCGCATCCGTCTCTCAAGCGGCCGCTATCGGGACGAACGGCGCATCGTGGAGGCCCTTCACGCCGAGATTCAGAGGCACTTTCCGCCCGGCGGCCCGGTCAGAGCGGAGCTTTCGGGGCGAGTCAACCTGGACTATCACTGGGTGAGTCTCATCGTGCGAAGCCACTTTCTGAGCGTGGGCTGCTCTCTCACCCTGGTGTTGATCCTGCTCGCTCCAATGTTCCGCTCTCTGGTTGCCGCGGCTTACTGCGCTGTGCCGGCCGTTATCGCCGTCCTGGCAACCTACGCGACCATGTCGCTCCTGGGGATTCCGCTCGGTATCGGCACCTCCATGTTCGCAAGCCTCGCCATGGGTGTTGCCGTCAATTTCCCGATTCACCTCCTCGACCGCTTGCGGCACTCGATTCGGGTTCAAGGCCTGGGGGAGAAGGACGCCTTCGCGCTCGTCTACTCGCTGACCGTCAAGGCTCTTCTGTTCAACGGCGCCGCGATTTGCTGCGGATTCGCTGTACTCTGCCTCTCCGACCTCCCCATCCTTCGCCACTTTGGGCTCATGATTGCGACCGGTATCGGCGCCGCATGCCTGACAAGTTTCACGCTACTTCCGGCGGTGGTCGTCTGGCTAAGGCCGAAGTTCCTCTACGGTTGAACCCGGGAAGGGGAACCCGCAGGGCAGGCTACTGCCCAGAATTAGCCTTCACCACGGCTGGGTGAGCACGAAGACGCTCCATTTTCGTCAAGCGCTGAGGCTCCAGTAGAATTCCCCTCGACAGGATCGCCTGGCGTAGCCACGCATCCGTGCGCTCAACATCGTCCGTCTCGATCTCGAGCTCATACGCCTCGGACCCATCGGGAAATGTCAAGCGGTCAACCTCGAGCCGCTCGAGCGCAACCTGCCTCCGGACGCGCTCGTTCACCAGGCGTCCGGAAACTCGAAGAGCGGGCCTTTCAAGGCGCTTTCTCAGCTCGCCGATGGCACCGTGATTCCAGTCCATCATCGCCTGCGGCCTCTGGAGAGCCTGCGAGAGCTCCTCCTCGCTCACCTCGGACTCAAGCTCGAGCGAATCGAAGAAGCCGGGGCGTACCTCGACACCGCACTTGAGGGTCAACACCCGCCTCGAGCCAGCCTCGCGAATGCGCAAGAGCGTCCGTGAGCGCAGGAGGGCATCGTCCCGAGTGTCAAAGTAGTGGTTCACTTGCATCTGAGGCTCGGCTCGAGTTCCCCACGCTGCTCCATCACGCAGCTCGAGGTAGTCCTCGCGCCGCACGATCTCAAACTTGAGCTCCCTTTCCCGCGAGCTCGTCACGGCTTGCCGCCTCCCGGGTCGTCCTTGAAGCCAAAGGCCTTGAGCCACTCGTCCACCTCGGTGGAGGAAATCTTCTCGGGCTTGGCCTCGTCGTTGTTCGCTCGGGGCGACTTCTCGTTGCGCTCCCGCGACCGCAAGCGCTGCGCGAGTAGTTCGGAGAACTCCAGCGAGGTCAGGTGCTTGACCCGAAGGCCGCGGAGGCGATGGACAATATCTGAGAAGTCCGAGGTCACCACATGAATGCCCCGCTCGCCCTCGTGTCGTTGAGCCAGGTCCAACACGACGTCGTCAGCCTTGCGCGGCGGCTTCGAGAAGTAGACCTCGAAGCCCTTTTCCCTGCGGGCTGGCGCCGAGAGGCCCAACTCGCCGTCGTAGACGAGGAAGATCCGAGTGCCTGGGCCGCAGGCCTGGCGAAAAGCTCTCAGACGAGCCTCGAGAACGTGTCGCGAGCCCTCCGAGTTGAGGCTGGCCTCGGCCGGCGACAGTATCCGGCGGATGAGATTGTAGGCGTCAATGATGAAAGAGTCAGCCACCTTGACTACACTACTCTCCATGCCATCGGCCTCGCAACCTCCGGCTCTCGAGATCAGTGTGGGCATTCTCCTGCGAGAGGGGCGAATCCTTGTCGCCCGCCGGCCCCGCGGCACGCATCTGGCGGGGATGTGGGAGCTTCCCGGCGGCAAAAGGAGGCCCGGGGAAGAGCTCCAGGATACGCTCCGGCGTGAAATCGAGGAAGAGACGGGAGTTCGCTTCAGAGACGCCGTGCTCCTCCATCGCGAGGAGCACGCCTACCCGGAGCGCGCGGTCGAGCTCCACTTCTTCCTCTGCCGCGACCCGGAGGGTCCGGGGGAAGGTCGCGAAGGGCAGGAGGTGAGATGGGTAACACTGAGCGAGCTCGATACTCTCGAGATGCCTGCGGGAAACCAACGGCTCCTCGAAATCCTCGGAGAGCAGCTCGCGGATGAGCGCTGACGAGCTCCAGATCTAGAACGCCCGAGTTTCGCTCGCTAGCCGTGGAAGCCGGCCCGTACTGTCGCCCAGCCGGTCCACGGAGGAGGCCATGCGGTCCAGCATGGAAACGTAAAGGTTATTCAGCGGCGTGTTCCTTGAGTATCGGACATGACGCCCGGGCTCTAGCGTGCCTCCGCCTCGACCCAGGAGCAAGATCGGTAACTCGTCGTGGTTGTGCGCATTACCATCCCCGATCCCGCTGCCGTAGAGGATCATGGAATTCGACAGGACCGTGCCATCACCCTCCTTGAGGCTGTTCAACTTCTGCACAAAGTACGCGAATTGCTCCATGTGAAACAGGTTGATCTTCGCTATCTTTTCCTGCTTTTCAGCATCGTTGCCATGATGCGAGAGGTCGTGGTGGCCGTCGGGGACACCCAGGTGCGGATAGCTCCGATTGGAGCCCTCGTTCGCAAGCATGTACGTGGCCACCCGAGTCAGACCTGTCTGGAACGCGACTGCAAGAATGTCACAGAGGAGGCGGATGTGCTCCCCATAGTCCCGCGGTATGCCCTCGGGGCATATCAGATGGGCGGGTTTCGCCAGAGAAGCCAGGTCTTCCCTCGAATCCCGCTCGCTCCGATCTATCCGGAGCTCGATCTCGCGAACCGCGGAGAAGTACTCATCAAGCTTGCGCTGGTCGTTAGCTCCGAGTCGATGGCGGAGCCGAGAAGCATCGCCGCCGACAAGGTCGAGCACGCTCATCCTGAGCCGGTCCCGACGGACACGGCTCTCCGTCGCCTCCCCGCGGGAATGGTTGGGGCAGAGACGCTCAAACACCAAGCGGGGGGCGATCTCCTTCGACATGGGCGTCGAGGGCGTCTTCCAGGAGATGTTCGCGGAGTACGCGCAGCTGTAGCCCGAGTCGCAGTTCCCCGCCTGAGGCCCGCGGTCGCAACCCAGCTCCAGGGACGCGAACCGGGTGGACTGCCCCACCTGCGCTGCAGCCACCTGATCCACACTGACGCCAACCCGAATATCGGCCCCATGCGTTTTTCTGGGCTGGACTCCAGTCAAGAAGGCCGAGGAGGCCCTGGCATGATCACCAGCGCCGTCCCCATTATCCCGCGCCTTGTCGGCCGTCAGTCCGCTCAGGACCAGGAGGTCCTGCTTGACGGGGGCAAGGGGCGCAAGCGAGGGCGGAAGCACAAACTCGGCGCCTTCAGTTGTCGGAGTCCACTTGGCAACCGTGACGCCATTCGGCACGTAGAAGAAAGCCATTCGAACCGGTGTCGCGCTGCGCACCTCCTCGGCCATCACCGACGCAGCCCTTGGAAAAAGGCTCCGTGGCAACATGGCATCGAGACAAGGCAAAGCCATGGCGGTCCCAACGCCCCGCAGCACTGCACGTCGAGATAACTTCGTGGTCGAGCTCATTTACGTCTCCGTAGGGTATTTCCCGCCGTCAAGGGCACGAGCCGAGCTGGTTGTGCTCCTCACGGCCACGATCATGATGTGGACATCCGGCCAACGCTCCTCCCCGTCGCCCCCGGAGGCGTTCGGTGCTCGTCGAGCATCGATAAGAGGGAGAATGCCGCCAGGCGGCATGGGGCGGGGAGGCTCTCCCTCCCCCCGTGGGTATTAGGATATCGAGGTTGGTACTGAAGGGCAAGGCTGCTGCCGAATTTCCGAGCCGGTTGCGCTGTTCGCATTTTCTGTTGCCGCCGGGACTTGGCGGGGTACTCCACAAGGGGTTCAGCCCCCAGGCCCCAACTGCCGTCTGTCACGCTGTACTTCGCCAAGGTGGGATGTGGTGGAGGCAGGCGCGGCGACTACCGGCGTGAGGCTGGTCGGAGCGTGCGGCACGACGCGAAGCACCGTGTTGGAGTCGGACCCGATGATCTGGATCGCTGCCGTCAGCCCCTCCACCGTGAACGTCGTCTCTCCCAACGGGATCGACCGCGTGAAGCACCACTTCAAGATGCCGGTGATCGTCGGCGTCGACGTCGCCCCGTTGGGCCGAAAGCGGGCTCGCGCCGCCTCGTGGCCGTGAGGCGGCGCGACGAGTAGAATGCGGGGCGTTTCGGCAGATTCGACCGCCACTTCACGCAGCACGCCCATGAAACCGACATCCCCGCACTCCCACGCCCCCGCACCG
>SXGS01379280.1_pt1 | contig 10458 bp, 5 predicted proteins | sample 3174681 | NCBI WGS metagenome assembly SXGS01 (sample SAMN11356861, study PRJNA531348) | freshwater metagenome | isolation source: freshwater sample F1-80 | place: China: Fuxian Lake, Yuxi | collected 2017-12-25
CGAAGGTCAGCCCGACCTTGGCGTTGACCTGGGTCTGCCCCACGCCCTCGACCGCATATTCGACCGGGTCTTCGACGGTCAGGATATTGCGGCTGCCATCGTTCAGCAAACGCAGCGCCGCATAGAGGCTGGTCGTCTTGCCCGAGCCGGTCGGCCCGGTGACGAGGATGATGCCATTGGGTTCGCTGAGCGCCTCGCGCAGCAGCGCGTACATCGCCGGGTTCATGCCCAGCGCGTCGAGATCGATGCCGGCCTTCTCCTTGTCGAGGATACGCAGCACGACGCGTTCCCCGGCCCGGCTGGGCAAGGTCGAGACACGCACGTCGAGCAGCTTGCCACCCAGCGTCAGCGCCATGCGCCCGTCCTGCGGCACGCGCCGTTCGGCGATGTCGAGCCGGGCCATGACCTTGATGCGGCTGACCACCACCGGCGCGACATGCGGTGGCATCCTGAGCGTCTCGCGCAGCACGCCATCGATCCGCATCCGGACGACGAGACCAGTCTCATAGGGCTCGATATGGATGTCCGACACGCCGTTACGCGCGGCATCGGCGATGATGCCGTTGATCAGGCGGATGGCGGGCGCGTCGTCGGCGGTGTCGAGCAGATCCTCGGCGGTCGGGATGCCGTCGGCCAGCATGTCGAGTTCGTCGCCCATGCCCACCGCCGCGATCGCGGTCGCCTGTCCGTCCATCGCATAGGCGTCGGACAGGAGGCGGTCGAAGGCCGGCCCTTCCACGCGCGCAATGGCGAAAGGACGGCCGATATGACGGCGCAGCTCGATCAGCGCGCGCGGGTCTGCGCCTTCGCGAAGCGCCACGGAGAGCGGGTCGGTGCTTTGGACGACCGTGCCGAATTTGCGCGCGAAGCCGTAGGGGATGGTCAGCGGGGCGACCAGTTCCAGCGTTTCGTCGGGCGTGGGGAGCGGGAGAGCGGGTGGCCCTCCCCCATCCCCTCCGGCCTGCGGGAGGGGCGTGCCCAGTGGCAGGGGGACGGTGTCCCCCGTGGGAAGGGGTTCGCTTGCGTCAGTCACGGCGCTTGATCGGCTCGACCGACTTGGCGACGGGGACGGCGATGCGCGGGTCCTCGATATTGCCGGGCATCGGCGCGTGCGGGATCGGCGGCGCGGCGTTCATGTAATCGCGGACCAGCTCGTCGATCGACGGCTCGACGCCGGGCTGGGCATAGCCCTGAAGCTGGCGCAGATAGCCGTAACGCTGTTCGGTGACGCGGCGGTTGTCCTCGGGCGTGCGCAGGATGGTCGGGCGGATGAAGACCATCAGGTTCGTCTTGGACCGGCTGCGCGCCTTGGAGCGGAACAGCGCGCCCAGACCGGGGATGTCGCCGAGCAGCGGAATCTTCTCGATCGTGCGCCGCTCGTTATCGTCGAGCAGGCCGCCGATGACCGTGATCTGGCCGTCGTCCGGCGTGAAGACATTCTCGAAGGCGCGCTTGTTGAGGATCAACTCGCTGTTGTTGCTCGACACCGGCCCGGCGATCGAGCTGACCTCCAACCGGACATAGAGCTTCAGCGAACCGCCCGCATTGACCTGCGGCTTCACGTCGAGCTGGATGCCGACATTCTGGCGCTGCACGGTGCGGAAGGCATTGTCGAAATTGTTCGACAGCGCCTGGCCGGTCGTCACCGGGATTTCCTGGCCGACCAGGCTGTGCGCCTGCTGATTGTCCAGCGTGATGATGTGCGGCACCTGAAGCAGGTTTGAGGTCGTGTCGCTCTTCACCGCGTTGATGATCGCGCCGAACACCGTGTCGCCGATCTGCCCGCCCCAGCCGGCAAAGCCGCCGGTCGTGCCCAGGATTGACTGCACCGCCGACTGGGTCAGTTGGTTGAACGAAGCGTTGGGGACGTTGGTCTCGGTGCGCGTGCCATCGGGGGCGACGACGACGGTGCGATTGCCGCCCAGCGTCTGCGCGCCAACCGCGCCGGCGATCTGCAGGATGTTGGGCGCGGTATTGCCATAGGTCGAGGCCGCGAACGCCCCGCCTGAAAGACTCCCGAGCAGGAACTGCGCGCCCAGCCGCCGCGCGGTCTGGTCGGATACTTCGGCCACGATCGCCTCGATCAGCACCTGTTCGCGGCGCACGTCGAGCTGGCGAATGACCTCGCCGATCTGACGCTGGATGTCGGCGGGCCCCGCTACGACGATCGCATTGGCGCCGGTGAAGCGGGTGACGACCGCCGCCGTCCGACCGCCCTGCGTGCTGATCGCGGGCTGCTGGCCGTTCTGCCCGCCGGCCCCGGGGGCGCTCTGCGCCTGGGGCTGGGCGACCGGCTGGATACGCTGCGCGATCGAGGTGCCCGCGGCCGAGCCGGCCTGGCTGTTGGTCTGGGTGAAGCTGCCGCGCGACAGGGTGGTTTCCTGCACCGGATCGGGCGTCTGGCCGACCAGTTGCTGGAGCACGGGCAGAAGCTGCTCGGCATCGGCATTTTGCAGGAAGACGACGCGGATTTCAGTGCCGCTCTTGGCTTTGTTGTCCAGGTCGATCGCGATCTGGGCGAAGCGCGCGACACTCGACGGATCGCCGCGCAGCGCGATCGAGTTGGAGCTGTCGATCGCCACCACCGACACGCCGGTCGACCCTTGCGGCCCACCGCCGCCCTGGCCACCACCGCCGCCACCGGCCAGCGTCTGGAGCGCGGTCGCGATCTCGCGCGCGCCGGCATTGCGCAGCGCGATGACGCGGGTCGAGGCATTGTCGGCATCGATCCGGCGGACGACCTCGCGGATGCGGCGGATATTGTCGGCGAAATCGACCACGACCAGGCTGTTGCCGCCGCGATTGGCGGTCACCGATCCTTGCGCGCTGACCAGCGGGCGCACCGTCTCCAGCGCGCTCGTCGCGTCGATCGCGCGCAGGCGGATGATCTCGGTGACGTAGGAATTGCGGTTCGCGCCCGCCGACCCGATGCGGCTGGGCTGCGACGCGGCATTGTCGATCGGCTGCACCCGGAACGCGCCACCCGAGGTCGGCACCGCGACCAGGCCGTTGGAGCGCAGCGTCGACAGGAATATCTCGAAATATTCGGACCGCGACAGCGGCCGGTCGGTCACCACGGTCACCTTGCCGTTGACCCGGCTGTCGATGATGAAGGTGCGGCCCGTCACCTTGGCGGCATCGGCGATGAAGGCGCGGATGTCGGCGTCACGGACGTTGAGCGTGGTCTGCGCCTGCGCGCCCACCGCGAGCGCCAGCGCCAGAACCGAACCGAGAACGAGCTTTTTCATGGCTTGGATGCTGCAATCTGAAGGGACAGCGGCAGCGTCTGATCGCCCCGCTCGACCGTGATGGAAAGAGAGCCGCCCTGCGCGAAGTCACTCGCCAGACGGTCGATGTCACCGGGGCCGGTCACCGGGCGCCCAGCCAAAGCGGTGACGACATCGCCCTCGCGCAGACCCGCCGACCGGAACGCCGCGCCCGAGCCGATCGGGCGGACGACGAGGCCGGAGACACGCCCGCCCTCCAGGCGCGGGATGAAGCCGATGTCCTGCCGCACCTGCCCCAGCGCGACGCCCTGCCCGCTTGGTGCCGGAGCGGTGGCGACGGGCGTCATGCCCGGTGCGGTGCCGGCGGCGGGGGGTGCGTCGGACTGGTCGAGATACAGGTCCTCGGTCGCGCCGCCGCGGTCGATGATGATATGGTCGAACGCCACCGCCTTCAGCGTGACGCCGGGCTGCACCTCCTCGCCGACCGAGACCGAGCGCTGGACGCCGTCCGGCCCCGCCACGATCGCCGAGCCGCGCCCCGACGCCTCGTCGATACGCGTGCCGAACAGGGTCAACTGGAGATTGGTGACGGCGGCCGGCGCGGCCTGCTGCCCCTGCAACCGGAAGAAGGGGTCGAAGCCGTCGAGGATCGCGGCGGTCGATCCGGCGATGACCGGCGCCGCCGGACGCCAATCGCCCAGCGGCGATACCGGCGTCGCCAGCACCCATAGCAGCCGCGCGCCCTGAACGGCGAGGACCGCCATCAGCGCCAGCTCGGCCACCGAATAGACATTCACGACGGGCAGACGCCGCAACAACCGGCGCCCGCGCGCGTCGAGCCTCAACCGCATGAAACCAGACCCCATCCGCTTTATTCGCACTAGGCATGGCATGTTACATGTTTGCGTCAAAGCCCCGAAACATGTTCGTCATATTGGTTTCACATGAGAGATGCGATGAACGCCCTGTCCGAAGCATGGCCCGATCTGGGCAATGGCCTTGATTCCACACCGATTGTCGCGCGACTGACGGCGACGCCGGGCGTCCAGCGGCTGCCCAGCCCCAAGCTGACCCTGTTCGTCAAACGCGACGTCCTGCCGCCCGAACTCTGCGCCGAGCTGATCACCCGAATCGATGCGGTTCGCCGCCCCTCGACCATCGCCGACCCCAATGGCGACAGCGCGTTCCGGACCAGCGAGACGGGCGACCTGCCCGCCGACGATCCGGCGGTGATCGAAACCGAACGCCATATCGCGATGCTGACCGGCCTGTCGGCCGCGCATGGCGAGCCGATCCAGGGACAGCGTTACGCGGTCGGTCAGGAATTCAAGCCGCACACCGACTATTTCGACCTGAACGGCGCCGACTATCACCGCTATTGCGGGCTGTCGGGCAATCGCACCTGGACGGTCATGCTCTACCTGAACACGCCCGAGGCCGGCGGCGCGACCCGGTTCAAGGCGGTCGACAAGATGATCCAGCCCGAACCCGGCAAGATGGTCGCCTGGAGCAACCGCCGCGCGGACGGCTCGCTCAACCCCGCGACGCTGCACCAGGCGATGAAGGTGCGGGCGGGGGTGAAATATGTGATCACCAAATGGTATCGGGAATTGCCCTGGCGGGGGTGAGTGCCCGCTGGCACGGCTTTCCGCCTCCGTTCTCACTGAGCGCGTTCGAGGCGCACGTCCCGGTGCGGGTGGCTTGGTGGATAGTGTCCCGTGGCCTTCGACTACGCTCAGGCTGAACAGGGGGTGCCGGACAGCCCCACTCCCAACCCCGTTCGCACGGCTTCTCACCTCCGTTTGCACTGAGCGAAGTCGAAGTGCACGCGCCCCCACCCCGCCGAAAAACAAAAGGCCGCCGCCCGGATTACTCCAGACGACGGCCCCTGGCCCACGAACCCTCCGCGATCAGAAGGTCGTGCTGATCCCCAGTGAGAAAACGCGGCCCAGATTATACCGGTTCAGATACACGAACCGGCCGTTCCCGAAGTCCTGCCGCTCGTTATAGCGCGTCCGAGTCAGGTTGCGCGCCTCCGCCTTCAGCTCGAACTTGCCGCCGGCCAGCTCGAAGCCCTGACGCGCGACGAGGTCGAGGCGGATGCCGGGCACCTCGATGATGTCCGGCTGGAACCCGTCGCCCGACAGATAGGACGGACCGCGATTGGTCACGCGGTTGCTGGCATAGTTGAACAACAGCGTGACCTGGGACAGCGCGGCGGTGTCCTCGACGCCCAGCTGCAGATTGACCAGATGGTCCGACTGGCCGGTCAGCGACGCGCCGTCGCGGAACAGCAGCCGCGCCTGGCCGAAGCCCGAGGCGCACCCGTTCAGGCCGGGCGATCCAGCGGCCACCGCCGGATTGGGCACGCAGGTCGAGTCGGCGTTAATCCTCGACTTGGTGTAGGTATAGTTGGCGATCGCGACCAGGCGGCGGGTCGCGAAGAAGTCGCCGCCCAGGCCCGAAAGCGGCACATATTTCTGCAACTCGACCTCCGCACCATAGAGGATCGCCGAGGGCAGATAGGTGAAGCCCGTCTGCAACCGGTCGTCCGCGCCGGTGTAGAAGCCGACCTGTTCGATCGGGTTCTTGATCCGCTTGTAGAAGCCGGCCAGCGTAAAGCGCTGATCGCGCGCATAGAACCATTCGTAGCGCGCCTCGAGATTCCACAGCTCGCTGTCGCGCAGGTTCGGGTTACCGAAGAACAAGCGGTCCGAGTCGGGATCGCGGAACTGCTGCGGTGCGAGTTCGCGGAACTGCGGCCGCGAGATCGTCTTGGCGCCGCTCGCGCGCAGCTGCATGTCGGCCGCGAAGTTCCAGGTCAGCGTCCCCGCCGGCAGGAAATAGGCGTTCTTCAGGCGGGTCGTGGTGCCAAGCACCGGCGTCACCGTCTCGACCGCGTTTTCATAACGGATACCCGCCACCGCGCGCAGGCCATCGGTGACCTCCGCCTCGGCCTGGGCATAGCCGGCATGCACGTCCAGCTTGGCGTCATAGGCATAGGCGCCGGCCTGGGTCGAGAATTGCAGCTGCAGCGTGCACTTCGGGTCGGCGCGCAGCGGGCAGGCGTTGTTGATCACGTCCGGGCTGAGCAGATAGTCCGGGCGGTACAGATTATACGGGAAGCCCGGCGCGGTACCCGCACCGTCGCTGGTCTGGTAGTTCAGCTGGATACGGCTCGAATAGCGGTCCGTGCCCTGGTAGAAATAACCGGTGCTCAGCGTGATCGGACGGTCGCTGTCGAGCTTGTAGGAAAGGTCGGCCTGACCGGTCCACAGATTCTCGTTCAGTTCCGAGAAGATGATCGAGGCGAACGGCGTGAAGCGCTGCGTCACCTGGAAGGCGCCGTTGCACTGGAAGCCGCCCGCGCCATTGGCGCCGTCATAGCTGATCGGCAGGCCCGTGGTCGTCCGGTTCGAGCAGAGATAGTCAAACTGCCGCTCATAGGGCGCGTTGCGCTTGGAGTTGGCGAAGGCGCCGCGCGCGTCGAACTTCAAGGCGTCGGTCAGCTTGAACTCGCCGACCAGCTGGCTTTCGATCAACTGGCGCTCGAACCAGTTGGTGTTCTGCTGGAAGCGCAGGCCGCTGGGATTGTTGTAGAGTTCGGCCGCCGATCCGCGACCCTGCTTCAGCGTGTCGTGGATATAGACGTTGGTCCAGCGGATCGTGTTGTTGCCGAACTCATAGCCCAGGCCGACCAGTGCGTTGGCGACGATGCGGTTGTCGGTCAGCAGCGTGCGGAAATCGTTGCGCAGCGTGCCGTCGGGCGACACCGAATCCTGCTGGATCGCCGAGCGGGTGCGGAAGGTGTTGGACAGGCTGAGCGACGAGATCACGCCCAGACGGTCGCTGCCGATGTCGAACACCGAACCACCCGACAGCTCGCCCGACCAGTTGGCCGGCAGCTGGTTGTTGCGCTGGAGCAGCGTGGTCGAAGCGTTGGAGAGCTGCGCGACCTGCGCCGCCGGGATCAGGCCCGAGCCACGCCCGGCCTGAATGTCGCGTACGAACTGCGGCACGGCGCGCGTGCCGTCGTCGAAGCCCAGCCAATCGGCGTCGCCGCCGCGATAAGTATAGCCCAGCTCGCTGGTCGTGGCATCGTCGGCCGCCAGCGTGACGCCGCCCGAGATGAAGTTCTTGGCCGGGATCGCCTTGGTCGTCAGGTTGATGACGCCGCCGCCGAACTCGCCCGGATAATTGACCGAATAGGTCTTCTGGACCAGCGCCGAGCCGACAATGGTGGTCGGGAAGATGTCGAGCGGGACCGAGCGGCGCAACGGCTCGGGGCTGGGCAGCGGCGAGCCGTTGAGCAGCGACGAGGAATAGCGGTCGCCCAGACCACGGACATAGACGAAGCCGCCGCCGACGACCGACAGGCCGGTGACGCGGGTCAGCGCGCCGGCGATGTCGCCCTCGCCCGTGCGCGCGATGTCGGCGGCCGACAGGACCGAGACGATCTGCGGCGTGGCGCGGATGGTGTTGGGGATGTTGCGGCCGACCACGACGATCTCGCCGCTGGCCGAGGCATCGACGCCGGGGGCCGAGATTTCGACCGGCTCTTCCGCCGCCTGGCCATCCTGGCCGGTCGGGGTCTGGCTCTGCGGGGTCGCCGGCCCGTCGGGGCTGGTGGCGGTGGTGCTGGTCTGCGCGGGCGCAGGGGTGGCGCCACCCGCCGTCTGCGCGAGCAGCGCCGGCGCGACGAGTTGCGAGGTCAGGAGCAGGAGGGAGGCATAAGCGAGGCGTCGCTGCATGGCCGGGTCATCCAATCAGATTTTCATGGGGGAAAGCCGGGGCGGCGATGGTCCGCCACCCCGGCTTGCCGAGAGCGCCCGGAGAAGACCCAAGCGCATGGTTCAGCCGGGCTTTAGCGGCCGTTGCAGCTGAAATAGACCGAGGTGAAGACCGGCGGACCCTGATCCTGCAGGTCGGCATTGGCGGCGCGGATCGTGGTGCGATCGGCGCCCGAGCCGGCACCCGCGATCAGGTTGACGCAGGCGACGCCCGACTGGGTCGACTTCACGATGCCGTTGATGAAGGTCATGTCCGCGCCACCGCGCAGGCGGATCGCGGCGGGTGCGTTCGCGGTCTGGACGAAGGTGAAGTTGGCATAGCGGCCGAAGGTGCGCGGCAGCAGGTCCTCGGCATTGTTCGAGTCGATCTCGGTCGAGAAGCTGTCCGCCGTCGCGCCCAGCGTACGCTGCGCCGCGATCATGAACTGCATGAAGCCGCGATAGCCATTGTCGATGTCGAAGCCGTCATCGTCCGCGCCGGTGATCGCGATGTACTTCAGGTTCGACGTGCCGCCGAAGATCTCGATGCCGTCATCGGCCGAGTTGTGGCTCTGGATATGATCCAGAACGGTGCCCGACCCGGTGCCGCCCAGCGTCAGGCCCTGCAGCTCGTTGCCGTCCGAGATGGCGATGCCCGAATAGCGGATCTGGACATAGGACATCTGGCCCGACGAGTCGGTCTGGTTCGCGCCACCATAGAAGCGGCCGGTCACGCCCTCGATCGCCAGCTGGCAGGTGGTGGAGGTGCCGGCAGCGTTGTTCGGGCCGGTGCCGGTGGCGCAGACGGCGGTCGGCGCACGGCCGAGCAGGATGATGCCGCCCCACTGGCCCTGGGTCGCATCGGACACGCCGTTGCTGACCAGATTCTGCTGCGAGGTGAAGACGATCGGCGCGTCGCGCGTGCCCACGGCCGAGATCTTCGAGCCGCGATTGACGAGCAGCAGGTCGTTGGTCGCCTCGGTCGAGTCGGCCGCGATCACCACGCCCGGCGCGATGGTCAGGGTCACACCGGTGCCACCGGTCGAACCCAGATCGGCGCCGACTTCGGTCTGGCCGCGCAGGCGATAGACGACGCCGGCGATCTTCGGCAGCGTCAGGTCGCTGGTGATGTTCTGCGGCAGGCGGCAGAAGCGCAGCGTCGGCGAGGACGAGCTGTTGGTGCCGTCATCCGTGGTGCCGGTCGGGCAGGTCGAGGTCGACGCCGAATAGGTACCGATCGAGGGCACCGCGGTGCAGCGCGCGCCCGAGCCGCCGAATTCGGCCGAGGTCGAGTTGCAGGTCCAGCCCTGGAAGGCCGTGTCCGACGGACCGTTCAACGCGCCGACATAATTGGTCGAGGTGAAGAAGCTGTTCAGCGTCGAGGGATCGGACGCGGTGGTCAGCGAGGTGCCGCTGGTCGGATAGATGCCGTTCAGCGCGCCGCCGGTGCCGTTGACGTTGTTGTTGCTGCCCGCGTTGACGATCGCGAGCTGCTCGTCGGCGGTGATCGTCACGCCATTGACCGTGGTCGGGGCGGCGAACTGCGCGGCGGTGATGGCGGCGGTCGGTGCCGGGGTGGGCGACGGGGTCGGCGTCGGCGCCGGCTGCACGATCACCACACTGCCCGCGCCGGGCGAGGCCACGCTGTCCGCTCCGCCGCAGGCGGCGAGCGCCGCGCAGGCCGAGCTGGTCATGAGAATGAGGCCGAAGCGCTTGATGCTCGCCATCGCCGAAAAACTCCCGATCTTATCGTTGCTGTGCGGGCGAGGGTCCGCCCGGCGATCGACTCGAGCCTGTTCCCCCTGGCCGATCCCGAGCCGGGCGTTAGGCGTGACAGATGACGCCAAGATGCCGTTTCAGAGAAACTTTTGTGACGGTTGCGAGTCGATTTCGTGACAGCGCGGGGTTGATGGGGTGGCGTACGGGGCGTGGCGGTTGGCTTGGCCCAGGCCGAATGATGCCCGGGAATCGGGGTTTTTGGTCAGGGACTTGCCATCGACGCATTTCGACGGAGGTGGAATGGCGGATCGTGTCGGGGCTGTTTGGCGTGGCCTTGGCCCTTGGCCTTCGACTTCGCTCAGGCTGAACGGAGGGGGGAAGCGTTGAACGGCGGGTGGAAGGACTGAACGGAGGGTGCGCGCGCCAAGCGGCGGGCGGACACGTGCGGACGGGTAGCTGGGAGCACGCCGAGCGGGGCTCAGAAAAGAAGTTGGGGGGAAGCCCAGGACATGGCCATCGCGCGCTCGCCAAAGCACCCCACCATCCGTTCACACTGAGCGAAGTCGAAGTGCACGCCCCGCTCTTGCGGCTTGGCCCGCCAACAGCCGCCGTCATCGCAGCACCCCCGCCCCAAACGCAAAATGGCCGCCCGATCCGCTCCCATTGGGAAGCGACCAAGCGGCCATTACCATTTGCATGGTGGGCGCGACAGGGATTGAACCTGTGACCCCACCCGTGTGAAG
>SXGS01225361.1_pt1 | contig 10453 bp, 8 predicted proteins | sample 3174681 | NCBI WGS metagenome assembly SXGS01 (sample SAMN11356861, study PRJNA531348) | freshwater metagenome | isolation source: freshwater sample F1-80 | place: China: Fuxian Lake, Yuxi | collected 2017-12-25
ATTGCCCCGGCGAGGCCGGCGGGCCGCCGGCGTTCCCGGGTGGCGCCACCCCCGAGTGGTAGCGCTCAGCCCCAAGCCCGGGAACGCCGGCATCTTGCCGGCCCCCACCTGGTGGTTGCCGCCACTCCGCAGTGGCGGTCCCGGCGAGGCCGGCGGGACGCCGACGTTCCCGGGGGTTGCCGTCACTCCGCTGAGGCTGCCCCCAACTTTCCGGTGCGGTTCGGGTTCCGGGCGGAAGGGCAGCCGCATCCTGTGCCGCGATGCCCAGCGAAACGCGAAACTTGCGCCCACGCTTCCGGTCAAACGAGAGAGCAGGGACTTTCCGATCCACCATTGAGGAACTGGGCCCCGTCCGCTGCGTCACTCCCCGGCGAACGACGACGACGAGTTCGAGCGCCACACTCTCCCCTCCGCACTCTACAACCCATATGATGTCAGACACTCCGCACCTTCTCACTGATCGCCAGATGCAGCAGTTCCTGGTGGATGGCTACGTGCTGGTGCGCGCAGACTTTGCCGAGCCGGTACATCAGCGCATCTACGAACGCGTCGAACAGGTGCTGGCCAGTGAGGGGAACCTGGGGAACAACATGATCCCCAGAGTCCCGGAAGTGCAGCGAGTGCTGGAGCACCCGCACGTCCGCGGCGCTCTCATCAGCCTGCTGGGGCCGGACTATGCGCTGAACCCGCATCGCTTTACCCATCTGAACCCGCCGGGGAGTCCGGGTCAGAACTGGCACAAGGATTGCTACGTCTACGACCACAACATCCGCCATCCACGTTTCCGGTGGGTGATGGGCTTCTACTATCCCCAGGACGTGGACGAGACGATGGGTCCGACGGGACTCCTTCCGGGAGTCCAGGACTACGCATCCATCACTGACCCGCGTCCGGACCACACCCGGGAGACGGCGCTCCCGCTGTGCGGCCCGGCCGGTACCGTCGCTTTCGTTCATTTTGACTCCTGGCACCGCGCCACTCAGAACGTGAGCGACCGGAAGCGATACATGTGGAAGTTCCAGTTCACGCGGCTGGCGGAGCCGGAGGGACCGACCTGGGATCACCGGAGCGCGGAGTGGGAGGTTCCGGTCGAGGACGCACGGCGCGCGATGCTCCACGACGTCTGGGATTGGCTGCGCGGCGCCGGCGGTGCATCCATCGGCAGCATCCGCCCCGCTGACGTGGGGGCCGCGTGGGAGGCCCTGGCGGAGGGCTCCGAGCCCGCGCGCATGCAGGCTGCGTATGAGTTGGGGCTGGGGGTAGGGTCGGCCGGGCCGGGCCTGCTGGAGGCGCTGCGCAGGCAGGCGCGCGCGGTGGAACCCACCATTCAGGCACGCACCCCCGATAATGCACACGGCACCAATCCTACGGCGCTGCCGGCCGCGCAGGGACTTGTCGCTGCGGGACCGGCGGCAATTCCGTGGCTGACGGCGGCGTTGGCGGATGAGCACTGGCTGACGCGCGCCGCGGCGGCCGATGCGCTCGGTTCGCAGGGACTCGCCGCCGGCGAGGCGGCGGATGCACTGGCCGGGGCGCTCACGGACGAACATTGGTGGGTTCGCCGCAACGCCTGCGAGGCGCTCGGGCGCATCGGGAAGGCGGCGCGGGGCCATGCTCAGGGAGTCAGCACCTGCCTCAGCGACGAGGATTATCGCGTGCGCCGGATGGCAGCGGTGGCGGTGGGGCAACTGGGTATCCCCTCCCCCGACACGGTCCCTGCCCTCGGCCGGATGCTGGTAGAAGAAAACCGCTACAATCGCCACTACGCCGCGCTGGCCCTGCGCCGCCTGCCGGGTCTCGAAGCGCGCGATGTGCTGATGGACTTTCTCTTCACCGCGCGGTGGTGTGAGATCACGACCCGCGAAACGCTGTACTGATACCAGGACCGGGGGCTGCATCTGCTTCCCGGGGCGTGGGGGCGCCGGCATCCCCACGTCCCGGGAACGCCGGCGTCCCGCCGGCATCCCCACGTCCGCGCGACCGGGATCGCGCGGCTCCCGGTCATGCCTCGATCAGTGCCGCACTCCGAGCGTCTGCATGATCCGGTCGGTCTCCCGGTAGGCTTCCGCCACCCACTCCTCAATCCGGTCCGGCTCCGGGGAGTACTCCAGCTCGATGCTCACCGGGCCGTCGTAACCGGTGCGGCGGATGACGGCAAGATACTCCGCGATGGGGGTCACGCCGCGCCCGGGGGGCAGATCACCGTGGACCTTGCCGTCACAGTCGGAGAGGTGGACATGGGCGATGCGGCCGGCAAGGTGCTGCACGGCCTCCGGCGGGGCCTTCACCAGATCTAGATGGCTGATATCGCAATTGGCGCGGACGGTCTCCGGGAGGCCCACATCGTCCAGGAAGCGCACCATGCTCTCCACGCTGTTCACCAGAGAAAGGTCGAACGGCTCCAGTTCCAGCGCGATCTCCAGACCGAGACTCCGGGCGTATTCTCCGGCTTTCCGGACGTTGTCCACCCCGGTCTTCCACTGCTCGGCCGGCGGAATCACCTCGCGCTGCCAGATGTACTCCCCCAGCACCAACAGAAGATTCCGCGCCCCGTATTCGTAGCAGAGATCGAGATAGGCCCGCACGCGGTTCAGGTGGAAGCGCTGCACGCTCGGGTTGAAGTCAATCAGGCCCACCGCCACACAGCAGATCGAGACGATCGGGAGCCCCACCGCATCGGCTGTGTCCTTGATGCCCCGGCGCTCCCGGATCTCCATCTCCAGCGGGTCCGTGAAGACGTCCAGCGTGTCGAACCCGAGTTCCTGCGTCTTGCGGATGCCCCACGCGGTGTCACGGCCCGCCTGCGCCCAGGCGGAATTGATCAACCCCAGCTTCATGATGTTCTCCGCGCTCCTGTCTCAGCGAGGCTGCGCCCACGTTGAGTGCAGGCAGATGTCGTGATGTGCTATCCTCGCCGGGCAAGTTTGTCAGGACCACTCCAGAACTGTCAATCCGGTTTTCGATACCTGCAAGGCTTCCCGGGAGTGGAGAACCGCGGACTTCATCCAGGTGCAGCCGCTGCACGGGTGGGCGATGCACAATTGTCTCGGGGGCAGCGGAGTGCAAATCACGGTCCGGATTGCCCATTGCGACTTGCTCCGCAGATGCATCACCCCTGTGCCGTCGCCCATTGCCGACTGCCCGTGCGGGATGTTACTGTGACGCCGGGGCAATGGCATGGAACTGGAAGTACAGAAGTACCTGCGCGCGGGCAAGACGCCGGCGGATCTGGAGCGGGAGTTTTTCATCTCCGCTACCGGCGGGGAGCCGCACGGGCTGGTGGCCCTGAACTACCATCAATTCCTCACGCCGATGGAGATGCCGCTGGCTCGGGAGTGCCGGGGGCTCTTCCTGGAGCCGGGAACCTGGAACGTGGCCTCCCGCAGCTTTGCGAAGTTCTTCAATCAGGGGGAGCCGTACGCCGCCGATCTGGATTGGACGACGGCTCGCGTCACCGAAAAGCTGGACGGCACGCTCATCTGCATCTACCACTACCGCGGGGAGTGGCGGGTTGGGACGCGCAGCCGGCCGGATGCGGGCGGCAATTGCCACAGTCATTCGTTTACCTTCGCCACGCTGGTGCGGCGGACGCTGGACGAAATCGGGACGCCCTGGGACCGCTTTGTAGAAGCTCTCGACCCGGGCCGCCACTACAGCTTCGAGTTAGTGGCGCCGGAGAATCGGATCGTCGTGCCCTATGCGGAGCGCGGGCTCGTCTGGCTCGGCTGCTGGGACGCGGCGACCCTTCGGGAACTCTCCCTCTGGGATCTGCCGGACCTGCCTGTACCGCGGGTGGCCCAGCATCCGCTGCGTACGGCGGCGGAGGTGCGGGCGGCGGTCGAGGCGCTGCACCCGTTCGACGGCGAAGGCGTGGTGGTTTCCGATGCCGGGTTCCAGCGGCTCAAGGTGAAGTCGCCGCGTTATGCGCTGGTCCAGCGGAGCATGGTTCACCTGCAGACCGATCGCCAGCGCCTGGAGTATCTGCTTTCCGGTCAGTTGGACGATCTGTGGCCCCTGCTCCCGGAGGTCTATCGGGAGCAGACGCGCGCGGTCCAGGCACGGCTGGAGGCGCTGGTACGGGATACCCTGGCGGAGTATGAGCGACTGCGGCACATTCCGGCGCAGCGGGAGTTTGCGGAGGCAGCGCTTCCCTGGTGCTGGTCGAAGGCGCTGTTCGACCTCCGCAAGGGAAAGACAATGGACGAAGTGCTGCGGGCGAGCCGGGTGGACACACTGGCCCGCGCTCTCGGCATTGGCGGAGAATGAGGGGGCGCTGTGGGGAAGCGCCGGGGGGAGGCCGGCAAGATGCCGGCGGTCCCGGGGTTGGTGTGCGGGCGGTGGAGGCCGGCAAGATGTCGGCGGTCCCGGGGGCTGGTGAGTGCGTGGAGGCCGGCGTGCCCGAGGGCCGGCGAGTGCGTGGTGGAGGCCGGCAAGATGTCGGCGTTCCCGGGGCGGCGAGGATGCCCGTGTTCCCGGGGGTTTGGTGGGGCGCCCGATCCGGGCGCGGGGAGAACGAAGAATGCTCTGGCTATTGCTGCTCGGCGCCCTGGGGTTGGCGTGCGCGCTGACTCCGGACGCCGGGGGTGCGGACGTGCCGCCGCAGGTGGGTGAATCGCTCGTGCTGGCAGGGACGGACCCGGGCCGGCTGTTCCACGGGGAGGCGGCGCCGGGCAGCGTGCGGGTGCGCAGTACCTACCTGGCGGGGGCCCCCGGCGCGGTGAGCTACGAAGAGGGCCGCGACTTCACGGTAGACTACGCGGCCGGGGCCGTGCGACGCACCGAAGGCTCGCGGATTCCCGACTACCGGCGCAACTCGCTGTACGGCAAGCGGGACTTCAATCACCAGGATTTTCCCGGCTTCGGCAACTACCGGGATTTCGTCTTCGTGGACTACCAGCCGCGGCGCTCGGTGGAGGGCTGGCCCCGCCAGGCTCCCCAGGCGCAGGTCCTGGAGGCCACGCGACGCAAGCTGGCGGCGGGCGGGATTCTCAAGGTGTGCGCCTTCGGGGACAGCATCACGGCGGGAGGGGACGCCACGGCGCCGGAGCTGATCTACTGGCAGCGGTGGCTGGCCGCCCTGCGCCTCCGGCATCCGAGCGCGACGATCACCGGGGTCAACAGCGCCACCGGCGGCGATACCACCGTGCAGGGGCTCGCCCGCCTGGAAGACAAGGTGCTGCGCGAGCAGCCGGATCTCGTCCTGGTCGCCTTCGGGATGAATGACCAGAACGTGGGCAGCGTGCCCGAGGCAACGTTCCGCGCCAACCTGGGCGAGTTGGTGGACCGGGTCCGCGCCCGTACCGGTGCAGAGGTGATTCTGCTTTCCAGTTGTCTCCCGAACCCGAACTGGCACTACACTTCGGGGCGCATGGAGGCGTATGGTCGCATCACTGGCGAGGTCGCCACCGACCGGAAGTGCGCCTTCGCCGAGGTTCTGGCGAACTGGAAGGTCCTCGTTGACCGCAAGAAACCGGAAGACCTCCTTGCGAACAACGTGAACCACCCGAACGACTTCGGGCACTGGGTCTACTTCCAGGTGCTGGAACGCCTGGGACTGTGATTGAGTGCGAGGAGCGGGGAGCGCCCCCGGGGATGCCGGCAGGATACCGGCATCCCCGGGAGCGCCGGCATCCCCGGGAGCGCCGGCATCTTGCCGGCATGGGTGGGGTACGCCGGCGTCCCGCCGGGGGGCGGGCTACGGGTTACGGCAGTGGCTCGATGGTGATGTTCCGGTATTCGAGTTCGGCGCCTTCTGATTGAAGGTTGATCCGGCCCTTCGTCTGGCTGGCGCGGGCACCGACCAGGTTCACCTTGCCGTTCACCCAGTGCTCGATCCGGTCGCCGCGGCAGACCAGTTGTACGTGGTTCCACTCTCCACTCGGTTTTTCGTGGTCCGACCACTTCACCACCCGGCCACCGGTGTAGGTGCGGCCCAGCACCGTGAGGGAGGGAACTTCGCCGCCGCGCGTGAGCCACATGTCGCCCGTGTCGCCTTCCTGGATTTGCAACTCCAGCGATTGGTTCCAGACTTTGTCCGGCCCGGTGCAATGGTAGAGGATGCCGGCGTCGCGAGGGGCATTCTCACGCGGCGGCCACTTCTTCCGGCCCCATCGGAACTCGAGCGAGAACCGGTAATTCTCGTACTCCTTCTCCGTGCTGATGAAGGCGAATTTTTCCCCGCTGACGTGGATGACGCCATTCTCGATCTTGAAGATGCCGCGTGAGTCCTGGTTCTTCGGTTCACCGGGCACAAAGATGTACCACCCATCAAGGGTCTTGCCGTTGAAGAGGGAGATCGGGCCCCGCTGCGCGGCCCGGCTCTGTCCTGGAGTCAGCGCCGCGGCCACTACGGTGAGCGCCAGCGCCCCGGCCAGTGTGCCGCGGGCGAGCGTGTGGAGGGGAAAGAGAATCCGCATCTGTTACTCCTGCCGGCAGCGAACTGTTCCGCTGCCACGTCCATGAGGGAAAATGGGGTGGGCTGGGCGGCGCCGGTCTGCGCCGGGGCGCCGTACCGGAAGACTGTTCCCCGTCTCGCGCAAGAATCATCCGTCCGTCCCTGCGGACCGTCGGGTGGACCGCAGGAGATCCTTCGATGATTCGCTGGCCCTGGAAGCGGGACGTGCCCCGCGACCCGAACCCGGACGAGGAACTGCGCCACGCGCGGGCGGCGTTGGCGCAGGGCCAGTTTGTCCATGCCGCGGCCCACGTAGCCGGTGCGCTGGCCGCGAATCCGCATCACACAGACGCCCGCACCTTCCTGGAGCGCCTCAGCGACGTTTCCCCCGAACCGCTCGCACTCGCACCGCTGGGCGAGCAGAACTACTTCGGCACAGTGGCGGTGCGCGCCTACCTCTGCGCGCGGTTGCAGCGCTACACCGAGGCGCTGGATCTGCTCCTGGACGTCGCCCCGCACCGGCCGGACATCCCGTATCTCGATTGGGCCTGTGAATGGCTGGAGTCGGAGGAAGCCCGCGGACGGGTGCAGCCCGAGCCACTGGTCCATTTCTTGATGAGCCAGTCTGACCTGCTGCCGAACCTTCCCAATATGAAGCCGGAATGGCGCATGATGGCCGAACGCTTTCCCCGCCTCATCCGGGCGGCGCAGGCGGCCAGCATCGCGTCGCCGATGCTGGTGTTTGCCTCGGCCTCGGTGTTGCGCCGGATGGGGCTCACGGACGAAGCCCTGGCGCTGGTTCGGAGCCGCCAGGAGCAGGGGCCGGACCCCTGGTGCTCCTCTGCTCTCGGGGCGCTCCTGGTGCAGAAGGGAGACTACACCGGCGCCCGGCTGGCGTACCAGGAAGCGGTGGACCTGAATCCGGCGGACGTGGCGTTCTGCCTCGATCTGGCCGATGCCAACTGGCGACTGGACCGTCTCGCGGAGGCCGCGGCGCAGTATACCGAAGCTCTCCGCCTGGAGCCGGAACACCCCTGGGCCGCAGCTTCCCTGCTGGGCGTGCGCTTCCAGGAGACGCGGGACCCGGCCTGGCTCGAACAACTTGTGCGCCGCAGCGAGGCCTTTCCGGACGAGCCGTACGCCCAGGGGATTCTGCACCGGTTCCAGCATCAGTTGGAGCCCTACTTCGGATCCTACCTCCCTGATCCGTGCGATGCTACCGTGAACGCAGCCCGCGAGGTGCGGCTCCACCCGCCGCACACGGAACCATCGGCGGACGGGCCGGACGGGCCGGGCGCCGATGGTTCCGGGTCGGACGCCCCGGAGACCGGGTTTCTGGAGCAATTCGCACTCATGCTCGGATTTCCGGAAGCACCCAGCGCATTTCTGGCGCTGGCGCAGCAGTTGCATCTGCTCGAACTGCGCGGCGTCCCTACGCTGCGCGTGCAGCGCATCCCCTCCCCCGATCCGCGGCGGCCGCGCACCCGGGTGGAGCACCGGCTCTGGCGCTTCAAGGGGGTGGTGCCCGCGCCCGCCATCCCTCCGGGAGCGGACCTGGCGGTCGAGCAGTTGAGCAGCCTGGCGGCACAGCCGTATTCGTTTTCCGGCTGGCGCGAAGCCGCGCGTCCGGCAGCGGCCGCCCTGCGCCACCTGCGGGACGAGCAGATCCTGGGGGTGCTGGTGCATCCCCCCATGCCGCCGGAGGGAATGACGCCGTGGCGGTGGATCTACCGGCTCGACTTGGCGGCCGCCTTCGTCATCACGCATCTGGACGCGGGCTGGGTGGGGTCACGCCGTCGCAGTCTGCTCCTCTCCCTCGCCAACGGCCCGATGGATTGGACCACGAACGCGGCGTTGGTGGCGCTCACCGCCGTGGCGCTGGACAACCCCGAACTGGAAGTCGAAATCCACCACCTTTTCCTGGACCTGTTGAAGCACGCGCCGAACGATGCCGCCAGTTGCTATCTGGATGTGCTGCCCTGGTGCGCCCTCCACCTGCCGAACCTCCCGGAGGAGATGCGGGAGTCCTGGACGAGCCTGGTGGAGAATCCGCTGGAAGAGTGACGGTGTACACACCCGGAGCTTCCTGCCGGGAGCACCTGGCGACAGGGTGCGAGGTGTGCGGGCCTCGGAGCCGGCAAGATACCGGCGGTCCCAGGGGGGGAAGAGTGGAGCGGAGTGAGGCGATAGCACGGCGCCTCCTCGTTTCTCACTTCTCTTTACTCACTCCTCCTTGGGCCGGTCGGGTGCTCTGACTGTGGGTGGCGGGACTGGTGCGCCCCTGGGGATGCGTTGCTACTCCCGGCTCAGCGACGGCCGTTGTGTCTTCTCGCCTGCTCGAAGAAGAAATCGCACCCGTCAGTCGGGTAAGAATTGCGTGATCCGGCAGGAGCCGGAGGCAGGATGGCACGGGGTCGCCCATCCGGGCTGCTTCGTGAGCCGGGGGCACGCAGGGGAGGCCGCACGGCACGCCGAACGGGCCTGCATCCCGCCGGTGGCCCGATCGCGTTGTACCCGGCTCCCTCCCGGCGGGCGAAAACCACCATGAACCCGCAGGCCACGCTCCCAACCCCAGAGCGCAAAGACCACGACCAGATTTTCAAGGGCCTCTTCGAGGCCTTTCTCCCCGAGTACATGTGGCTCTTTCACGCGGAGGAAGCCGCACACCTCGACTTCTCCCGCATCCACTTCGCCCGCCAGGACCTCTTCTCCGACCTCCCCCACGGGGATCGCCGCACCCTGGATGTGGTGTCCGAGGTGGGTCCCGACACGCCCGAGGGCCGGGTGGTCGTACTGCACGGGGAGATTGAGTACGATCGGCGGGCGGCGGTGTTGGAGGAGATGTTCGAGGCCTACGGCTGGCTGCGCAAGCGTTTCCGGCGCGAGGTGCTGCCGCTGCTGCTCTACCTCACCACCGGCGCCGAGGGCCGCACGGAGGAAGTGTACGTGGAACTGGCACTGGGGCGGCAGGTGGTGGAGTTCCGCATCCTCTGTGTCGCCCTGAGGGGCATGGATGGGCTACAGTACCGAAACGAAGCGAACCCCCTCGGCCCGGCACTCGCCTCCCTGATGCGGCACCCGGGGGAGAGCCGTGTGAGCCACAAAGCCCACTGCCTGCGGGGGGGGCGCAGGCCCAGGTCAGCGACGCCGGGCGAGTGCTGCTGGAACACGTGATCGAGACGTACCTGCCGCTGGACGCGTCCGAAGAGAAGGAGTTTCAGGAGATGATCCAGACCCCACAGTTCCAGGAAGTCAACTACCTCATCAGCCCCTACGAACTGCGGGCGGAAGCGGCGACGACGCGCGCGATCCTGCTCCAGTTGGTGCGCGAAAAGTTCGGGGAACTCCCCGCCGCGCAGGTGGCGCGAGTGGAGGCGGCGGACAAGACCTGGTGTGAAGAGCGCCTGCGACGGATTCTGCAGGCCCGCACCCTGGAGGACCTGGACCTGCAGTGAGCGGACGGAACCGCCCTCGCCAGCCTGCCAACGGGTCACACACCGGCCGGGCGCGGTGTCCGTAACACCACACCAGCATCGGTCGGACCTGGGGTAGCTCCGGCGAAACTCGTGACCGGGTGCTCCAACTCTTGGGGCGGGTCCGGCGAAACTCGCGAGGTGGCTCCCTCGTCTCTGGGGCGGCTTCGGCGAGACTTGCGAGGTGGCTCCGTCGTCTCTGGTGCGGCTCCGGCGAAACTCGCGACGGGGTGCTCCAACTCTTGGGGCGGCTTCGGCGAAACTCGCGACGGGGTGCTTCCTCTCGTGGCTTGATGGACCAGGAGGCGCCGCGCGTACCGGCCGGGGAGTTCCGCAGCGGTGTGCGGCGCCTTCATCGCAGGCGTTCCCTCCCGCAGAACGCTGCGTTCCGACACGAGACGAAGCTCAGGCCTCCCAGCGAAAGGTCAACTGTGCCGGCGGCTCCGGCGCGAAGTCCCGGGCGATGTCCGCGAACTGCTTCAATTCGTGGATCTCATCGAGCACCCGCGGCGGGATCCGGTCCGCCACGGCCACGATGACCGCGCACTGGCGCGGCGCGCTCTGCCAGCAGTACCGGAATCCCTCC
>SXGS01145720.1_pt1 | contig 10451 bp, 10 predicted proteins | sample 3174681 | NCBI WGS metagenome assembly SXGS01 (sample SAMN11356861, study PRJNA531348) | freshwater metagenome | isolation source: freshwater sample F1-80 | place: China: Fuxian Lake, Yuxi | collected 2017-12-25
AGAAGTGGTTCCAGTTGTGCCCACAGGCGGTCTGTTACCAGTGCACGAGCCATGGAATACGCTCCTTCTGGTTGTGAAGGTTTCCATTATGCTCATCGGCAGCGCAAACCTGAGCCTTTAAGGTTTTGAAACAGCTTTTAAGCCGGATTGCCCGCGCCGACCAGCAACTGGCCGCCATCGCCGTAGACCGCCGCGACAAGGACGGCCGGGTGGGCCGCCTCTCGCTGCGCTACGAGTTGCCCGAGGACGTGTACAGCGCCCTGGTGCACAGCCGGCGCATCGTCGAACCCCTGGAGCAGTTGCTGCGCGCCGAGGTCTACCACTACCACCACAAGATGATGATCAAGGAGCCCTTCGGCGGCGGGGCCTGGGAATGGCACCAGGATTTCGGCTATTGGTACAGCGGTTTCCACTACCCGGACATGGGCAGTTGTATGATCGCCGTGGACCGGGCCACCCGGCAGAACGGCTGCCTGCAGGTGATCCGCGGCTCGCACCGGCTGGGCCGCATCGAACACGGCAAGGTCGCCGACCAGACCGGCGCCGATCCGCAGCGGGTCGAACTCATCCTCCAGCGCCTCGACAAGGTCTACTGCGAGATGGGCCCTGGCAGTGCGCTCTTCTTCCACAGCAACCTCCTGCACCGCTCCGACGCCAACGACAGCCCCGATCCGCGCTGGGCCCTGATCTGCTGCTACAACACCGTACACAACCAACCTTTCCGCCCCGAAGTGAAAGGCCAGTACGCCTACCTCGAACGCTGGGACGACGCCCAGGTGAGCGCCGTGGCCCAGCAACACTGGCAGGAGGTCAGCCAGGGGCAAGGGGCTCCAGCCGCCAAGGCATGAAACGGGTCGCCAAACCCGCCGGGCGTTTCAACATCGCCATCGAGGAAACCGAGACCCCGCGCCCCGCACCCACCGAGGTACTGATCCGCGCCGAGTGTTCGCTGATCAGCCGGGGTTCCGAACTGTGGCGGCGCTACACCCGCGAGGAGGCCATCGACCCGCGCATCATGGGTTATTCCCTGGCCGGCCAGGTAGTGGAGGTGGGGGTACAGGTTGCCGATTTTGCGCCCGGCGACCGGGTGGCCGCCCTGGCCCCGCACGCCGAGTACGCGGCCATGGAGGTGGTTGCTCCCGCGCACCGGCCCAGTGTGGTCAGGCTGCCGGCGGGCGTTTCCGCCGAGGCCGGCACCTTCTGGCCCCTGGCCACCAGCTCGGTGCTGTGGATGGAGGAATTGCGCGCCCAGCCCGGCGACCCGGTGGTCATCCTCGGCCAGGGCCTGGTGGGCAGCGGCTGTATGCAGATCCTCAAAGCCCTGACCGGGGCCCGGGCCATCGCCGTGGACGCGCTGGCGCCCCGCTGCGCCCTGGCCCGCACCCTGGGCGCCGACGAGGTGATCGATGCCTCGGCAATGGACCCGGTGGCAATGGTGCGGCAACTCACTGGAGGAGAAGGCGCGCAGTCCGTAGTCGAAGCCGTGGGCGGCCGGGCCGGGGTTGCGGCCTTTGCCCAGGCCCAGGACATGCTCCGGCGCGGCGGTCTGCTCCAAGTGCTGGGCCTGTACGAGGACGAACCCCTGCCCCTGGACTCTGGCAAGATCCAGGGCCGCCGCCTGGTGGGCGGGTACCTCGATCCAGGCCAGCGGCCCCAGGGCTCTGCAAAGGCCCTCGAACTGCTGGCTTCGGGCGCGATCCAGACCGCGCAGATGATCACCCACCGCTTCCCCTTTGCCGAGGCCGCCGCGGCCTTTGACCTGCTCTACCACCGCCCCGCCGAAGCGCTGGGGGTGCTGCTGGTGTGGGATTGACGAGACAGCTTCTGCGCCCTGCACGAGCAGTACTCGCAGCCCTGCTCTCAGTCGGGCTTTTCCAGGTAGCCCCATCGGGGGCACAACCCATCTTCCGCGGGGTAGTCCGGGATGCGGTTACTGGAGAGGGATTGGGGCTGGCGACTATCCAGGTTAAAGGCACCTTCCGAGGGACCATCGCCAATCAGGAGGGTCAGTTCAGCCTGAAGTTGGAGCAGGTGCCGGCTATCCTCCTGGTGACCCACATAGGCTACAAATCCCAGGAAATAACCGTGGCGGTGGTTTCATCCAATCCTTTGGATGTGCGCTTGACACCCGCGCCGTACGTGCTGCAGGAAACCACCGTGACCCCAGAAAACCCCGCGCAACGAATCATGCGCCAGGTGATCCAGCGCAAGCAGGAGTGGAACCCCCGTATCCAGAGCTACACAGCAGAAGCCTACGCCCGTCGGGTGCTGGAGAACGACACCAGCATCGTGTTTATCGGCGAGGTGGCCTCACAGATCAGTTGGGATCGGCAGCAGGGGTTACAGGAGGTGATCAAATCCCAGCGCTTCACAGCCAATGCTGGCGGCGAGGGGTTCAGCATTGGCTCGATGGTGGATTTTGTCAATCTCTACGACGACGAGATCGAGGTCTTTGGCAACCGTGCCATTGGTCCTACCCATCCCGATGCCCTGCACCATTACCAGTTCGAGCTGATTGGGCAACGACAGATGGATGAAAAGACGGTGTATGACATCTCCGTCACCCCCAAGAGCGGGTTGCAGACTGCCTTGGTCGGAAAGGTCGCCGTCCTCGACGGGGAGTTTGGAGTCCTGGAGGCGGAACTCTCCCCGGTAGCATCCATCACCGAATCTATACCGGTGCCCATTGTCGAAAAACTCGGAATCACCTACAGCCAACAATTCCGGCCCTTTGCCCAAGGAGTGTGGCTGCCGGTCGATTTCCAGTATGAGGCCCAGGCCAAGATCGGCATGATCGGCCTGCATTTTCCGCTGATGAAGATCAAGGGCACGTCGCAGTTGACCGACTACCAGGTGAATGCTGCGCGGGCTGATTCTGTTCGCCAGGCACCAGGCGCAACGCGTCAGGATACTCTGATCTCCGCCAAGCCGGCATCGGGGGTGAAGGTGGAGGTGGTCGCCAAGACCAACAGAGCCCAGGTCGATACGCAGGCAGTGCGCACCGACAGTCTGTTCACCCGGCTCAAGGGACAGATCCCCTTATCCATCAGAGAACAGACCGCCTATGCGACGATTGACAGCACCAATACCCGGGATGCCTTCAAACCCACGGGTTTTCTAGCTCGGTTCGTCGACGAAGACGAGGAAAAGCAGCCCCAGAAGCCCCAGAGAAGGCAACCCGCCGAAGCCCCACAGCCCCAGAAGGGAGGTCGGTTGGCCGAGTTCAAGCCGGCCTTTCGTCCTGAATTGTGGTTCAACCGCGTTGAGGCCGCCCACCTGGGATTGGGTGCTGAGAAGGGCTTGCCTGGGCGTTTTTCTCTTTCCCTGGCCGGCGGGTACTCCACCGGACTGAAGCGCTGGTTTGGCGGTACCGCGATCCGGCACCCGTGGGGGAAAGAAGGGCGCGGCTGGGTTGAAATGGTTTACCGCCGGGGAGCGCAGACACGCTGGCGTTCGGATAGTTACCGCCCTGCTTATACCAGTGCATTGCCGCTGGTCGGACTTGCCGACTACTTCGACTACTACTGGAGGGAAGGCCTCCAGGTGAAGACGGGGTATCAACTGGTGAAGTTTGGTACTCAGGTGACGCTGGGCTTTGTAGACGAGCAGGATGCTTCGCTGGCAAAGCACACCGACTACAGCCTATTGGGTGGCGACAAGATTCAACGAATCAACCCATCCGTGCAGGAAGGACGGCTGCGCACTTTGACCCTGGCGCTGGTATGTGGCCGTGGGTACCGTCCATTGGGGTTGGGGGCCAATCGACGCCTGGCGGTGGAGATCGATCACAGCGCCGATTGGTTGGGTGGGGATTTCTCGTTTACCCAGTACACCCTGACGCTGGATTGGCACCAGAAGACCTTTTTCAAGAGACGACTGACGCCCAATGCGCTGGATCTGCGGTTGGTAGCCGGCACCGCGACGGGTGAGTTGCCCCTACAGCGCTTCGGTGCTCTGGATACGGCTTTGGGCTTCTTCACCCCCTTTGGGGTCTTCCGCACGGTGCGCAACCATCCCGACGAGGGTGAGCGCCATCTCGCACTCTTCTGGGAGCACAACTTCAGGACCGTCCCCTTTGAAGTGTTGAGACTTCGTGGGTTGGCTCGTAGAGGGTTTGGTGTGGTGGTCCAGGGCGCTTCCGGGAGAACCTGGATCGCCAAAGAGAGAAGATCGCTCTTGGGCTACAAACCCCGCTACCCCGATAGTTTTCACCACGAGGTGGGAGTGTCCCTGGTACTGTACCACCTGGTGAGGCTGGACATCACCAAACGCCTAGGTCAGGATACCTGGACCATCGGGGCAAGTATTGCGCGCTTCGATTTCGAGTAGACTGCATCCGGGGATGATAAGGCCAGCACCAGTAGCCGTCCTTGAAGTGCAGGCAGCCAAACTGTATATTGCAGGCATGACGCAAAAACAGATCCAGTACACCCTCCGCAAAGTCCCGCCTCAGATCGACCGAGAGTTGAGGAAGCGCGCCCGCAAGGAGCAGCGCAGCCTCAACGAGATCGCCCTGGAAGCCCTTGAGCAGGGCCTGGGCTTGGCCGGCCAACCCGTGCGCTATCACGACCTGGATGCCCTGGCCGGCACCTGGGTGCATGACCCAGCCTTTGACCGGGCCATCGAGGCCATGGACCAGGTGGACCCAGCGCTCTGGAAATGAGACTGCTGCTCGACACCAACCGGTACCGCGACTTCTGCGACCAAGATCCGGTGGCCTTGGATCGGGTGCAGACCGCCGAGCGGCTCTTCCTGTCCTTTGTAACCCTGGCCGAGTTGCGCGCCGGGTTTCTGTGCGGGACCAAGGCCCGCCAGAACGAGCGCACCTTGATCCACTTCCTCAACAGTCCCCGGGTGTCGGTGCTCTATGCCGGCCAAGCGACTGTCCATCACTACGCCCACCTCTATGCCCAACTGCGCCGACAAGGCACACCCATCCCCACCCACGATATCTGGATTGCTGCCCTGGCCGTGGAATACGAGCTGGTGATCTTCTCCCGCGACCAGCACTTCGACCAGCTACCCCAGATACCTCGACTGAAGTAACCCCCACACACTGATGAACGAAACCCTCACCCCCGCCGAAGAAGCCGCCTGCCGGCAGTTGGAGACGCAGGGCTATACCGTGCTGGAGGGTTTGCTGGACGAGGAGGAAGCTGCGCTGCTAGAGGCGCGTGCACGCGGACTGATGGCCGACCGAAGCGGATACGTCAAACTGGAGGGGGCGCTCAACCAGATCCCCGACCTGGCGCCCCTGTGTATACACCCGGCGGTGTTGCGCCTGGCCCGGCGCTTCCTGGGGGAGCCCTTCTACCTGGTCAACAACGTCTGCCTGATGTGGTGTCAGCCCAGCGCACCCGGCGGCCGCTTACACGCCGACTGGCCCCTGGGGGACGTGCCTCAGCCCTATCCGCCCTGGCCCATGCTCCTGCAGACGATGTGGATGCTGACGGATTTTACAGCGGAGAACGGGGCCACCCGCCTGGTCCCGGGCACCCACCTGAGTGGCAAGCCCCCGGCAACCCCCGAGGACGCGGGCGAGGTGCCGGCCCTAGGGAGGCGCGGCTCGGTGCTCATCTGGTTGGGAGGGGTCTGGCACCGCAACGGGGCCAATATCAGCGCCCACCAGCACCGCATGGGCGCCAACGCCGCGTACATCCCCCGCTTCGTGCATCGGCCCGAGTTGTGGCCCCGCGTGCGCCGGGAGATCTACCGGGAATTCCCCGAGCAATTGAAGTGCCTGCTAGAAAGATCCGTGGAACCTGCTAAGTAGGGGCGCAGGGCCCTGCGCCCCTACTTGCCGCCGGGCTTGATGGCTTGCCACAGCCGGCGCAGCGGGTCGTAGTACTCGTCCACCACCCGCTCCTTGAGCGGGATGATGGCGTTGTCGGTGATGGTGATCTCCTCGGGGCAGACCTTGGTGCAGCACTTGGTGATATTGCAGTACCCCACCCCGTGCGCCTCCTTCAGGTCTTCGGTCCGGTCCTCCACATCCAGGGGATGCATATCCAGAGCTGCGGTGTAGACCAGCAGGCGTGGTCCGATGAATTTTTCGTGGAGCTGGTGCTCGCGCAGTACGTGGCACACGTCCTGGCAGAGGAAACACTCGATACACTTGCGGAACTCCTGGACCCGGTCCACCTCGTCCTGGGACATCCTCCAGGTCCCGTCCTGGGCATCTGGGGGCCGCGGCCTGAATTTCTTAACCGTCTTTTTGGCGCGGAAATTCCACGAGACATCGGTAACCAGATCCTTGATCGGCGGAAAGGCTTTCATCGGCTCGACCTTGATAGGCTGGTCGAGCGGCATATCCCGCATCCGGGTCATACACATCAGCCGGGGGTGGCCGTTGATCTCGGCAGAGCAGGAACCGCATTTGCCGGCCTTGCAATTCCAGCGCAGGGCCAGGTCATTGGCCTGATCGGCCTGGATCTGCAAGATGGCATCCAGCACCACCATGCCCTCGGCCACCTCGGTCTGATAGTCCTCGAAGTGCCCTGCCTGATTGTCGCCGCGCCAGACGCGGAATTGGGCCGTGGCCATCACTTCATCTCCTCGATGATCTGCTGCAGGTCAGCACGCATGGGGGTCAGGGGCCTGCGCTCGATCCGCATCTGGCCGTCTGCCCCCTGGCGCACGGCGATGTTGAACTTGCCCGCTTCCGGATCTTTGTCGGGATAGTCCTCACGGAAGTGGGCTCCGCGGCTCTCCTTGCGCTCCAGTGCCGAGCGGGTGACGGCTTCGGACACGGCGAGCATATTGCGCAGGTCCAGGGCGGTGTGCCAGCCGGGGTTGAACTCGCGGTTGCCCGCCACCCCCACGCTGTGGAGGCGCTGCTGGAGCTGGTGGATGATTTCCAGGGCCCGCTCCATCTCCGGCTCGTGCCGCACGATACCCACCAATTCCTGCATCCTTTCTTGTAACTCGTGCTCCAAATGGTACGGATTCTCGCCGCTCGTGCCCCGCTCAAAGGGCGCCAGGGCCCGGCGCATCTCCTCCTCCACCTGGCGCTCGTCCACCGGGGCAGCCCCGTGTTCTTTGGCGTACTGGGCCGCATGTGCCCCGGCCCGCTTGCCAAAGACCAGCAGATCCGAGAGGGAATTGCCCCCCAGGCGGTTGGCCCCGTGTAAGCCGGCCCCGCACTCCCCCGCGGCAAAGAGGCCCGGCACCGTGGACATCTGGGTGTCGGCATCCACCGAGATGCCGCCCATCATGTAGTGGGTGGTGGGCCCCACCTCCATGGGCTCGCGGGTAATGTCGATATCGGCCAGTTGTTTGAACTGGTGGTACATGCTGGGCAATTTGCGCTTGATGTGCTCCTCGGCGTGGGGCAGGCGCTCCTTGATCCAGGAGATGTCCAGGTACACCCCCTGGTGCTCGGTCCCCCGGCCCTCCTTGATCTCGCGCACGATGCAGCGGGCCACATGGTCCCGGGTGAGCAATTCGGGAGGCCGGCGGGCCTCCTTGTCGCCCTGGGTGTAGCGCCAGCCCTCTTCCTCGTCGGTGGAGGTCTGGCTCTTGTACAGATCCGGGATGCTGTCGAACATGAAGCGCCGGCCCTCCTTGTTGCGCAACACCCCGCCCTCGCCGCGCACCCCCTCGGTGACCAGGATGCCCCGCACGCTGGGCGGCCAGACCATGCCGGTGGGGTGGAACTGGACAAACTCCATGTCGATCAACTCGGCGCCGGCCCGGTACGCCAGGGCGTGGCCATCGCCGGTGTACTCCCAACTGTTGCTGGTGATCTTGTACGCCCTGCCGATGCCGCCGGTGGCCAGCACCACGGCCTTGGCGCGGAAGACCCGAAAGCGCCCGCGCTCGCGGTCGTACCCCAGGGCCCCCACCACCCGGTCGCCGCTCTGCAGCAGGGCCACCACCGCGCATTCCATGTGCACCTCGACGCCCTGGTGGATGCCGTGATCTTGCAAAGTGCGGATCATCTCCAGGCCGGTGCGGTCGCCCACGTGGGCCAGGCGCGGGTACTTGTGGCCGCCGAAGTTGCGCTGCAGGATGCGGCCATCGACCGTGCGGTCGAAGAGCGCCCCCCAGGACTCCAGCTCGCGCACGCAGGCGGGGGCTTCCTGGGCGTGCAACTCGGCCATACGCCAGTTATTGACGTACTGCCCGCCGCGCATGGTGTCGGCAAAGTGGACCCGCCAACTGTCGCGGTCGTCCACATTGGCCATGGCCGCAGCGATGCCCCCCTCGGCCATGACCGTGTGCGCCTTGCCCAAGAGCGACTTGCACACCAGCCCCACCGAAACCCCGGTCGCCGAGGCTTCGATGGAGGCCCGCAGCCCGGCGCCGCCGGCCCCGATGACCAGCACGTCGTGTTCGTGTACCTGGTACTGCGCCATCAGAGAATCCTCCAGTCGGTCCAGATGCCCATTGAACACAGGCGGATGTAGAGGTCGGTGAAGCCTACCCAGAAGAGGCTCATCCAGGCGCAGAGCATGTGGCGGCGGTTCAGGCAGCTAGAGCAGGCATGGGCCTGCCGGCGGAGCTGGAACTTGGAGAGGCTGTCCAGGCGCCCGCCCAGCAGATGGCGAAGGGAATGGCAGCCCAGGGTATAGCTGCCCAGCAAGATCACATTGACCGCCAGGACCAGGGTGCCCACCCCAATCCCAAAGACCTCTTTCCCGGTGGTCGGGTCCACAAACCACAAAGCCTTCCACGCGTCGTGGGCCAAGAAAACCACAAAGGCCAGGGCCAGGTAAAGGAAATAGCGGTGGATGTTCTGGGCGATCAGGGGAAAGGAGTGTTCGCCGCGATATTTGCCGCGCGGTTCCGCCACCGCACAGGAGGGCGGATCGGCCCAGAAGGCCTTGTAGTACGCCCCGCGATAATAATAGCAGGTGAGGCGGAAGCCGGCGGGGGCCCACAAGATGAGAAAGGCCGGCGAGAAGGGCACCCCGTCGGGCCACCACCCAGGCCGGGGTCCAAACCAGCTGTGGGGCGAGCCGCCGAAGAGTTCGGGAGAGTAAAAGGGAGATAGGTACGGCCCCAGGTAATAGTGCGCGCCCTGGAAGGCCGCCCAGGTCGAGTAGGCGATGAAGGCCGAAAGGCCGAGGAGGACGAGCAGGGGCTGTACCCACCACGCATCGCTGCGCGAAGTGGCGCCAAACCCGCTCTGCCTCAGGGAAAGGCCGGGTGAAGTCATACGAACTCCCCGTCAAAGGCAGCAGTGGAATTTTTAAACTTGATTAAGATAACACGGGGACTAGCGGGGGGCAATACAGAAGGCAATACCATCGCGGGCAAGGGTTTGCCTTGCCCGCCGGGGGATATTTTTGTATCCTACTGCCATGTTCGCGCTCAAAACCCTGTCGCGGGAGGCCATCCCCAAAGCCCTGGAGCGGGCCGAGCGCTACCGCCTGCTCAACGAGCCGGCCGTGGCCGAGAGCATCTGCCAGGACATCCTGTCCATCGACCCGGACCACCAGCAGGCCCTGATCACCCTGGTCCTGGCCCTGACCGACCAGTTCGGCGAGACGGCGACCTTGGGGGCCTCTCAGTTACTAGCCCTGGTTCCCCGGCTGGGCGGCGAATACGAGCGCAACTATTATTCGGGGATCATCTGCGAACGTCAGGCCAGGGCCCGGCTCAAGCGGGAATATCCGGGGGCCTGGTTCGACGCCTACGACCTCTTCCTCCAGGCCCTGGAGTGGTTCGCCAAGGCCGAGGCCATACGCCCCCCGGGCAACGACGAGGCCATCCTGCGCTGGAACACCTGCGTGCGTCTGATCGAGGGCCACAAGCTCAAACCCCGGCCCCGCGACGAGGCCGAACACGGCATCGAGTAGCTCCTTCCCCCGCTGCTACCTCTTCCTGAGTCCAGCCCTCAGATAATCGCGGTTGCAGAAGGCGATGTGTGAAGCCGAGATCTCCTTTGGACACACCGCCTCGCACTCGTACTCGTTGGTGCAGTTGCCGAATCCCTCCCGGTCCATGGCTTCCACCATCGCCAGCACCCGCTGTGCCCGCTCGGGCTGCCCCTGGGGCAGGATACCCAGGTGTTTGACCTTGGCGGCCACAAAGAGCCGCGCCGAGGCGTTTTTGCAGGAAGCCACGCAGGCCCCGCAACCGATGCAGGCCGCCGCGTCCATGGCCTCTTCGGCGACCTCCTGCGGGATGAGCAGGGCGTTGCCATCGGGCGAGGAACCGGTGTTGACCGAGGTGTAGCCCCCGGCCTGGATGATCCGGTCGAAGGCCGAGCGGTCCACCACCAGATCCCTGATCACCGGGAAAGCCGCCGCCCGCCAGGGCTCGATGTGGATGGTGTCGCCGTCCTTGAAGCTGCGCATGTAGAGCTGGCAGGTGGTGGTGCCCTTGCCCGGCCCGTGTGGCACCCCGTTGATCACCAGGCCGCAGGCCCCGCAGATGCCCTCGCGGCAGTCGCTCTCGAAGGCGATAGGTTCCTCGCCCTTGAGTGCCAGTTCATCGTTGACCAC